>Ga0209328_10000460_pt1 | contig 10027 bp, 13 predicted proteins | sample JacPinW_OM3H0_M1_FD_187954 | JGI IMG/M metagenome (GOLD analysis project Ga0209328, IMG submission 187954) | Forest soil microbial communities from Algoma, Ontario, Canada - Jack Pine, Ontario site 1_JW_OM3H0_M1 (SPAdes) (version 2) | ecosystem: Environmental > Terrestrial > Soil > Boreal... | reverse complement strand
ACCCAACCCGCGCTTCCCGTGATTCCGCTGGCGTTGCTGATCCTTAGCCTGGCGAGCCTGGCCGTCGGCGGCCGGATCCTGGCGAAGATGCCGCGCTAGTCGACGCTGATACGAAAAGGCCACTCCCACTGGAGTGGCCTTTCTTTTTTGCTCTCGGGCCGGGGTCAACGAGCGGTGCTGAGGACCTGCTCGAGGATGAAGCCTTCGACCGCCAGCCGGGCATCCAGCTCGCCCAGTTTGATCTGCTCTTCGATCCGCAAGAGATCGTGGAAGCCGCGGTCGAGCTCCGCCGCCGTGTAATCAGCGGCCTGCCGAAAGGCCTTCTCCACGACGAAGGGATGGTCCGTTGACCGGGCCTGCAGGTCCGCCAAACTGCCCCCGCGATCACGGACCGCGCGCGCCTGCAGCAGCCGGCGCCAGTGACTCACCAGCGTGTAGAGCAGCCATGTCGGCTCGCGCCCATCGTCCAGGAGCGACTGCAGCACGCCGGCGACCTCGCCCGGCCGGCCGCTCGCGAGTGAGTCCGTCAACGCGAAGATCTCTTCTTCGCGACTGTCGCTCACCAGCGCACGCACGGCCTCGTCGTCGATGCGCGTCGACGGCGATGCGTAGAGGGCGAGCTTCACGATCTCCTGGTCGAGCAGCCGCAAGTCCGGCTGCGACCGCTCGAGGAGCAGACGCACCGCGCCCGGCGTGATCGTCAGGCCGCGCTCCTCGGCGAGTTTGCGCACCCACCCGGCGCGATCCGATCGCCGCGGCGGCTCATACCGTTGGATGCGCGCGCGCTTGTCGCGCTCCATCGCCGCGACGACCTTGTAGATCGGGTTGCCGGGTGCCACGAGGACGTGCGCAACCAGCACCAGGTGCGTGGAGTCGGGCGTTCCCTCCAGGTAGGCCGCGGCGCGCTCGGCGCCGGCTCCCTTGTCTCGTTTGCCGGCCAGCAGGCCCCAGTCGCGCAGCACCAGGACGCGCAGGGCATCGATGAACGGCAACGTGCCGGCCTTCTCGGCGAAAGCATCACCATTGAGGGCGTCCGCCTGTATGTCTTCGTAGTTGAACTCCAGCGTGAGCCCGGTGCGTAAAGGCTGCAGCAGGTCGCGCGCCGCCCGGTCGACGAGGTAGCTCTCGCCACCGTGGATGAGGGTGATCACGCCGGCACAAAGACGCGGTCGATCTTCGCCGCCATGTAGAAGTCGCTCTCGGTCAACCCATCGATCTTGTGCGTCCAGAGATAGACACGAACCTCGCCCCATCGGACGTAGAGGTCCGGATGGTGGTTCTCGGCCTCGGCGACGGGCGTGATCCGGTTGACGAAGTCAACCGCTTCGATCCAGTTCTTCACCTTGAACGACTTGATCAGCTTCTTGTCCTCTTCGACGCGCCAGCCCTCGAGCTGCGCGGCCAGCGGCGCAATCTGCTCGTGGGTCAGCGGCGGCGTACCGCCCCGGCACGGGATGCACTTCTGATCGGCGAGAGTCGTCGCCACTCAGTCCTCCCTCCCCTCGACTTTGGCGATCGTCGCGCGCTCGGCCTCGTCCGGTTCGGTCTCCAGCCACGCGTCGCAGATCTCTTTTGCTACCGCTTCGGGTGTCGAGCGGAGACTCATCACCAGGATGTTGGCGTCATTCCATTTGCGAGCGCCTTTGGCCGTCTCGGCGTCTCCGCAGAGCGCGGCTCGGATGCCGGGCACTTTGTTGGCGGCGATCGACACGCCCGTGCCAGTCCAGCAGAACAGGACGCCCTGCTGGCAGGCGCCCGAGGCCACCCGCTCCCCCACCTCCCGCCCGACGTCGACCCAGTCCATCGGGCGGTCGTTCAGCGGACCGTGCAGCTCGACGTCGACGCCGACCCGGCGCAGGTGGTCGACGACGGAATCGGTGACGTGCGTACGCTCATCGCTGCCTACCGCGATCTTCATGCCCGACCCAGAATAGTTCAACCCACTACCCGCCCCTCGCCTGTGGCGCGATCAGAGGTCTTCATTTCCCTCCCCCGCCTGCGGGGGAGGGTCAGGGTGGGGGCAAATTTGCCGTTATTCCCCCGTGGTTGCGAAGGGACTGGCACGGGTGCCAGGAAGGGGCGTGTGGCTGCCGGCGGCCGTCCTGGTCGTGACGGGAGCCCTGGCACTGCGCAATCTCGTGGGCGTGTTGCACTTCGCGTTGAACCGCGCTCTCGAGGGCGATTTCGCCGTCTACTACATCTTTGCCCGAGTGGGGCTCGACCACGGCTGGGGATCTCTCTACGATGCTGCCACGATGCGTCAGGAATGGCTCGCGCTCGGCTCCGCCTTTTTGTACCCCGCTCTCTACCCACCGACGCTGGCCTGGTTCGTCGCCCCGTTCGCCGCCCTGCCCTTTGCGGCCGGGTATGCGCTCTGGAACGTCCTGCTGGTCGCGTCGGTTCTGGTCACCTGGTGGCTCAGCGTCCCTCCATCGAGCCGGCTGGTTCGCCTCGGGCACCTGGCGTTTGCCGTGGCGTTGCCTTCCGTCGCCTTTGGCCTGCTCCTGGGTCAGGTGGTGATCGTGGTCGCGGCGGCGGTCTCGATCTCCTGGTGGCTGTTGCGGCGCAATCGGCCGCTGGTCGCGGGGCTCGTGCTTTCCTTGATCGCGCTCAAACCCCAGCTGGCCCTGATGGTGCCGGTCGCTCTCCTGGTCGCCGGGCAGTGGCGCGCCTTCCTTGGTTGGGTGGCCGGCTCGCTCGTCATGTTGGGCGCCGCCCTGGCGACGATTGGCACCACCGGCCTTCAGACATACGCGTCGCTCTTGGCCGAGAGCGCACACGCTCCCGGGGCGCTGACGGTCTACCCGCAGCTCACGCTGCCGGGCTTGCTGGGCAGCGGGTTGGCGGCCGCGCTCGCGCAGGGGCTCGTGCTCGCGATCACCCTGGTGCTCGTGTGGCGACGCCGTAACTCCGGTTTGGAATTTCCCTTTGCGGCCGGTCTGTGCGCATCGTTGCTGATCGCGAGCTTCCTGCACCCTCAGGACGTCGCCGTCTTGCTTCCGGCAGCCTGGCTCTGGCTACGGACGGACCCACGCGGGGCTGAACGCGTGCTCGGTCTTACCGGCTTCGTGGCCGCCCTCGGGCTGACAACGCCGCTTCCACTGTTGCTGGTGCTCGCCGGCTGGCTGGTCTCGGAGCGAGTGGTTCTGAGCGCTAGCCGCCGATCTGACTCATCGTCTTCGATGGCCTGACGAAGTCGGCCTGCCCGATCTTGTGGCCTTCTTCCTTCTGCCACACGGCGGCCGCGATGAAGTCGCGAATTTCGTCGTCCGATGCGCCGCCGCGCAAGAGCGCCTTGACGTCGTGCTCCTGGATCGAAAATAGGCAGGTCCGCAAATGGCCCTCGGACGTCAGCCGGATCCGGTTGCAAACCTTGCAAAAGGCATCACTGACCGACGGGATGACGCCGATCCCGCCCTGGCTGCCATCGCGGAAACGAAACCGCGTAGCGGGCGCCGGGCGCTGATCGGGCACCGGTTCGAGCGGGTACTCGCGGTCGATCGCCTCGATGATGTCGCGGCTCGCCACGACGCTCTCCATCGACCAGATGCCGTCGGCATCGAGCGGCATGAACTCGATGAAGCGCACTTCATATCCCTCGCGACGCGCGAGGCTGGCGAAGTCGACGATCTCGTCGTCGTTGCGCCCGCGCATCACGACCATGTTGAGCTTGATGGGGCTGAACCCCGCCTCACGCGCGGCCGCCAGGCCCCGCAGGACCCGGTCGAGCGCATCGCGTCGGGCCAGGTCTTTGAACCGGTCCGAATGCAGCGTGTCCAGGCTGACGTTGAGTCGCTTGAGCCCCGCCGCCTTGAGGGCCTGGGCTTTTTCTTCGAGCAGGATCCCGTTCGTCGTCATCGCGATGTCAAGTGATCCGTCGATCGCGGCGATCATGGCGGTCAAGTCCTCGATCCCCTTGCGCACCAGTGGCTCTCCGCCCGTCAGCCTGATAGTGCGGACCCCGCAGTTGTCGACCAGGATGCGGGTGACGCGCACGATCTCCTCGAAGCTCAGCACTTCGTCGCGCGCCAGCCAGGGAAGTCCGGCCGCGGGCATGCAGTAGACACAGCGAAAGTTGCAGCGGTCCGTCACCGAGATGCGCAGGTCATCGGCGACCCGCCCGAAGGTATCTCGGAGATGCACAAGAGGCTTCGAACTGGGCACGAACTTAGTATATGGGGCGTGCAATTGGGTGTCATGCCGCCGTTCACCCCGATGGAGGCGAAGGTCCAGTCGGAGCTGCCCCGGGGCGATGCCTGGCAGTACGAGCCGAAGTGGGATGGCTTTCGGGCGGTCGCCTTCAAAGACGGCGACGAGGTGGTGATCCACAGCCGCAACCAGAAGCCGCTGACCCGCTACTTCCCCGAGCTGGTGCCGGCGCTGCAGCGGATCAAGCCCAAGCGCGCCGTCCTCGACGGCGAGATCGTGATCTTCACCGGCCCCGGCACCGACTTCGACGCCATGAGCCTGCGCATCCACCCGGCCGCGTCGCGTGTCAACATGCTGGCGGCGGAGCAGCCGTCGACCTACATCGCCTTCGACCTGCTGGCCGACGGCGACGAGAGCCTCATCGAGGTGCCCTTGAAAACTCGCCGCCAGCGGCTCGAGAAATTGCTCGGCCCCAAGCCGCAATCGATCTACTTGAGCCCGGCGACCCGCGACCGCGAGGTCGCGCTCAACTGGCTCAAGGAGTATCGCGGCACCGGCCTCGACGGGATCGTCGCCAAACGGCTCGAGGGCATCTACAAACCGGGGGAGCGCGCCATGATCAAGGTAAAAGAGCAGCGAACTGCCGACTGCGTCGTGGGCGGTTTTCGCTGGGGCAACGATGGCAAACGGGTCGGGTCGTTATTGCTCGGCGTGTACGACGGGAAAACGCTCCAGTACATCGGCCACACTTCGGGGTTCGATGACGCCGAGCGCCGCGACCTGGTCAAGATGCTCGAGCCGTTGCGCGGCGGGTCGAGTTTTGAAGGCGGCCGGGCGCCGGGCGGGCCGAGTCGCTGGTCCGCGGATCGGGACCTGGCCTGGGAGCCGGTGCGCCCCGAACTCGTCTGCGAAGTCGCCTTCGACCGGCTGGAGAACGGTCGCTTCCGTCACGGCGTCGGCTTCGTGCGCTGGCGCCCCGACAAGTCTCCGAAGTCGTGCACGCTGAAGCAGCTGAAAGCGGAGGCGTCGGTCGAGCTGAAGAAGCTCTTCGCGTAGAACCCCAGCCGGCCGCCGCCGCGGGGAAAAGGCGGATCGTGTTAATCTCAATATCAGATTTTGCTATAATTAACCGCTGACGTTCATCCACTCATGCGACCCCAGAGGGAGGTACCACCATGCTTGATCTAAAGCAAGTTGACCTGAAGCAAGTGCGCGACGAGGTCGCGGACCGGGTAAGCCGGGCGGCCAAGGAGCTCGGAAGCGGGGCCGGAAATGCCGCCCGCGAGCTCGGCGCCACGGCCGAGCAATCGCTCGACACGCAAATTCGCAAGCAGACCTCGGCAGCGAGACAGCATCTGCCCAGGCGCGGCGGACCGTCGCGGCTGGCCGCCCTCACCGGTGCCGCTGCCGGCGCCGCAGCCGTCTACTTTCTCGATCCGCAACACGGCCGCGCGCGGCGCGCGCAATTCGTCGATTGGTCAGGCGCCCGACTCCGTCGCGGGTGGCGCGCGCTCAATCAGCTCGGAGCGCGGACCGGCTCGAGTGCCGCCGCCCTTCCGCAGAAGATGGTGAGCCTGCGATCGGGCCCACGCCCGGCCGATGACCTCACGCTGCGGGACCGGGTCGAGAGTGAAGTCTTCCGCAACGCCGACGTGCCGAAAGGTCAGATCAACGTCGACGTCGAGTCCGGCGTGGTCACGATCCGCGGCCAGGTGGATAACGCGTTCCAGATCGCGAGCGTCGAGAAGGCCGTCCTGAAAGTGCCAGGTGTGGTCGGGGTCGAGAACCTGCTGCACGTCGATGGCACGCCGGCCCCCAACAAGGCGCAAGCGCGGGAGAACGCCAGCTAGATCGAGCTCGAGTCGGTAGAGCGGTCGGTTCCCCCGCCGGCCGCTCTTTTTTTGCCCGCATCCCTGACAATCGGAGACATGATCCGCGTCCCGGAGGCCGCGCTGGTGCTGCTGATTGGCGCGTCGGGTGCGGGCAAATCGACCTTCGCCGCGTGCCACTTCGCGATCGACACGGTCGTGTCATCCGACCGGCTGCGCGGCGCTCTCGCCGGTGACGAGGCCGACCAGCAGGCGACCGATGCAGCCTTCAGCCGGCTTCACGAGTGGCTCGATGCCCGGCTCGAAGCGGGCACCCTCGCCGTGGTCGACGCCACCAACGTCGAATGGATGCGACGCGCCGAGCTCATCAGCCGCGCCCGTCAGCACGGACGCCCGGCGATCGCCATCGTCCTCGATCTGCCGCTCGAGCTATGCCTGGCGAGGAACGCGGCGCGTCAGCGCACCGTCGGCGCCGCCGTCATCCGGCGGCAGCATGACGAACTGCGCCGCAGCCTCGACCGCCTGGATCTGGAGGGCTTCAGTGCCGTCCACGTGCTGCGCAGCGAAGCCGAGATCGAGCGCGCCGCCGTCCAAATAGAAAAGGGCCCGGTGGCCCGGGCCCTTCTTGCTAACGACTAGTTAATCGCGGTCGCCGCATGCCGTAGCCACCGCGCTGACGGCGGTGCGCACCTTGGCGAGGTCGCCCGTCAAGCTGACGTTGCGCAGGTCACTCGCCTGGTGATGGTCACCCAACTCGCGCCAATCCTCGACACCGGCGCCTTTGAGCGCCTGCAAGGCGGCGATGGCCGCCTGGCACGCCGCGCTCGGCTGCGGGAGGCACGCGGTCCGGGCCGCCAGCAGGGCGGTGTGCCACTTCAGCTTCTCCGCCGCGTCTTCGGCCTTATCCGCCTCGATCGCACTCGCCGAGGGCGGCTGGCCGGCGGCGGTCTTTTCGGTTGCGTCTTCGGTCGCGTCCGCCTGACGCAGCGCCTTCAGAGTGTTGATCGCGTCCTGGCAGGCCGCGGACACCGTGACCTTGGGTGCCGGCTTCGTTGCCACTACCGGCTTCTGGCCGGCTTCCGCCGCATCTTCATGGGTCGCGGTCGGCTTTGCGGCCGATGCCGCGTCTCGATCGGCCTTGGCCACGGTGGTGGTCGCGGCGACCAGGCTCACCAGGCTGCCCTGCACCGAATGGGTCGCCCGGTTTCCGGCGTTGGCCGTCAGCGTTGCGAGGGCGACTACCGCAATCGCCCCCAGAATGATCGTCTTTCGCACGATTCGTCCTCCTTGCGGGGTAGTCGCCATCTAGAACGGCGGAGGTCCAGCTCGCTTACGGCCTCGAGCGTGGACCGGCGAACTTCGAACGTGCGTTTGGGCCTCTAGGCCCGCTTGCGGAGTTCCTCAGGCCGGAGAATCGTGATCAGCCCGCCGTCCTGCCTGATGTCGCCACGAACGGTCAGGCGATGGAGCGCGCGGTTCACGTTTTCGCGGCTGGCGGAGACCATCGCGGCCAGCGTGCGCTGGGATAGCCGCACATCGATCCGGATGCCGTCCGCGGTCTTGCGTCCGTGCGACTGGCCCAGGTCGAGGAGCTTTCGGGCGACGCGGCCGCCGATATCGAGGAAGGCGATCTCGGCCAGGCTCTCGTCGACCTGCTGCACGTAGCGCGCGAGCGCCTGCATCAGGTGGCGGCTCATCAGCGGATGCTGATCGAGGAAGGCGAGGAGGGGGTCCTTGGGCACGCTAACGCATTCCGTCAGCTCCATCGCCTGCGCATCGGCGGTCCGGGCCTCATCGCCGGATAGGAGCGCGATCTCGCCGAAGGAGTCCCCCGGCACCAGGATGGCGTAGACCGCCTCCGCCCCCCCTCGACCCATCCGCGAGATCTTGACCTGCCCCCGCCGGATCACGTACAGGGCATTTCCGACGTCACCTTCTCGAAAGACGTAGCTACCCTTGCGGAACGTCCGCGACTTTGCCGCGGGCCCGAGCGCCTCGAGATCCTGCGGCGGCATGCCGCCGAAGAGGGGACAGTCGGCGAGGACCGCGACCAGGTCCATGAGGGCCATCATATGGCCCCGGAGTCGACGGAGGGCAGTCCTGTGGACTACCCTCCCCGCGATCCCGGCGTTCTAGTCCGCGCGACTCTGCGATTCGACGGTGCTCTGCGACTCGACGGTGCTCTGGGATTCGACGGTACTCTGCGATTCGACGGTGCTCTGCGATTCGACGGTACTCTGCGATTCGACAACGCTCTGCGCATGGACGGCGCTCTGCGCATGCACCGCGCTCTGCGCATTGCTGGCAGCCATCGACGCTGCCTGCCGTTCCGGTACCGCACCGGCCCCAACCGCCCGGTCGCCGGATCCGGTTCGCAGCTGCAGCTTCTCCTCAGCGCTCAAGTCGAAGCCGCGGACCGCGCCTTCCAGGTCGGTCTGCAAGCGGTTGCGAAACTGGGCATCGCTCGATGCCTTGCGCAATACCTCCTCGAGGGCCTGTTCGCTCATGTATTCACCTCCTTTGTGGGGTAATCGACGAACGCGCTAAGCATGAACATGGGCCGCCGCGCCGGCGGCGTTGTGAATCACTCTTTACCTGTGTCGTTTGACACAGCCTTTGGACGCTCATCGAGGAACTCCATTCGAACCGGCTCCGTCCTCGGCTTGCAGACGCCGCAATAGAGGGCGTCCTCCACGGCGAGGCCGTAGAGCGTACCGTCCGCGGGGTAGACCTCGAGGACAAACGCCTGAAGCTTGGCGTCTTGCCGGCAGACCGCCCGTCCGCAGAAGCGGCAGGTTCCGTTCGCGGGGGCCGCGCAAATCCAGCACTGCATCAGGCGGCACCCTGCACGGAATGGCCGCGTGGCACGCGGACGTCCGCCATGCCCTCCAGCTGCCCGTCGAGGTCGAGATAGCGACCGACCAGGTCTCGAAAGTCTTGCCGCTCGAGTCGCCAGACCGATCCGTCGGTCTTGCCGCGGACGGTGGCGACCCGCGGCTGGTCGCGAAGCAGGGCGATCTCGCCGAAATACTCGCCCGGACCGAGCGCGGTAACGCGTCGCGACCGCCCGTTTTCCCTGGCGAGTACGTCGACCTGGCCCTCCCGGACGATGTAGAAGGCGTCGCCGCGATCACCCTGACGCACGAGCGGGTCGCCCCGATGAAACGATTGCACCGCGAGCTTGACGGCGAGTAGGTCTAGCTGGCGGGGCGTGGCCTCACTGAAAAGCGGAACCGTCCGCAAGCGGTCGCGCTCCTGCAAGGCCGCCCGCACCTGGCTCTCCCAGGCGACGACGCCGCCCAGTTCCTTCCAGAACACCCGCTGGTCGAAGACGAGAAGCCGCATCGGTGTCGCGGCTTTGACGGTGGCTTGCCGGACCCCGCTACCAAGCAGGGCTCGCTCCCCGAAGAAGTCAGTGGGTCCCTTGCGCTCGACGAGCGAATCCTCGCCAGCGTCGCGTACCAGGACCACGGCTTCACCCTCGGCCACGACAAAGAACTCGTCACCGCGCTCACCCTGGCGCACGATCGTGGCGCCCTCCGGCACATCGCGGACCCGTGCCGACTTCGCCAGGCGTTCGAGGGAGGCCGCTGGGAGGGTTCGCAGAAAGCCCAGGCCCTGGATGAGCCTGAGCCGGTCTCGCACTCGAATGGTCTCCAGGGCTTTCTTGGCCGCCGCCGGTGCCTGCCTTATAGCCCGCTGGTAGCGCCAGAGCTGCCGTCCCAGCCGGATGCCGAGCGGAACGGCGACCACGGCGATGACGATGATTGCAGCCATGGGGGGCTGAGCTCCTTTTCGTTGCGAGTCAGGGCATGACGAGCGCGGTGGCGCCCCGGATCTCGACGACCTCGACGCGCTGGGGATCAATCATCACCTCCTGTTCCTCGATGCCTCCGAGCAGACGCTCGTGACGCGCTACAAGGAGACGCGCCGGCGCGGCACGCTTGCCGGCTCGCTCGCGTTCGCAGCGCCTTGGGCGGAGCTGACGGCGGCGGCGGTCGCGCTCGACGCGTCGATCGACACGCGCTCGGTACGCGGGGAGCGCACGA
>Ga0209328_10000459_pt1 | contig 10035 bp, 9 predicted proteins | sample JacPinW_OM3H0_M1_FD_187954 | JGI IMG/M metagenome (GOLD analysis project Ga0209328, IMG submission 187954) | Forest soil microbial communities from Algoma, Ontario, Canada - Jack Pine, Ontario site 1_JW_OM3H0_M1 (SPAdes) (version 2) | ecosystem: Environmental > Terrestrial > Soil > Boreal... | reverse complement strand
CGCGATCGCGGGCGGCAGGTCGAAGTTCGCCATGCCGTATGGCTTAGCCGCCCAGTGGTAAATTTTGGCTTAGGGCATTCGTGCAAACTTCGCAGGTTCGTCATTGCGAGGAGCCGCGCAGCGGCGACGAAGCAATCCAGGACAACGCGCTCAGCCCCCTGGATTGCTTCGTCGCCTCGCTCCTCGCAATGACGCGCTACAGCCCATCTAACCAAAATACCGATCCAATATCCGGCGGTAAATCGCGGTGAGGGCTGCAAGCTCAGCGGTCGGCACGTGCTCGTCGACCTGGTGCATGGTCTGGCCCACGAGGCCGAACTCGAGCACCGGGCAATAATCCTTGATGAAGCGCGCGTCCGAGGTGCCGCCCGAGGTCGAGAGCTGGGGTCTGCGGCCGGTCGCCGCGGCGATCGCGTCGACGACGAGATCGACGAACGGCCCGGGCTTGGTGAGGAACACCCAGGAGTTCGACGGCAGGTACTCGATGCGCCAGCTCGCGCCGGCCGCGGCCGCCGTGCAGCGTCGCTCGATCAGCGCCGTGAGCTTCTCCGGCGTATGCAGGTCGTTGTAGCGGATGTTGAAGCGCGCGCGCGCCTCGCCCGGGATCAGGTTGACGGTGCGGTTGCCGACGTCGACCGAGGTGAACTCGAGGTTCGACGCATCGAAATGCTCCGTGCCGCGGTCGAGCGGCTCGGCCATCAGCGCGCTCATCAAGGCCACGAGCCCGCGGATCGGGTTCTCGGCAAGGTGCGGGAATGCGACATGGCCCTGTTTGCCGGTGACGACGAGCGTGCCGTTGAGGGAGCCGCGCCGGCCGATCTTCACCGCGTCGCCCAGCGCCGCCGGATTGCTCGGTTCGCCCACGATGCAATGGTCGCAGCGCTCGCCGCGCTCCGCGGTCCATTGCAAGAGTTTGATGGTGCCGTTGACCGCGTCGCCTTCTTCATCGCCCGTGATGAGGAACGAGATCGAGCCCTTCGGTTTGCCGCCGTTCAACGCGAGATGATCGAGCGCCGCGGCGAGGAAACAGGCGATCGCGCCCTTCATGTCGACGGCGCCGCGGCCGTAGAGCCGCCCTTCCGCGATGTCGCCAGCGAACGGCGCATGGGTCCACGCGGCTTCTTCGCCGGGCGGCACCACGTCGGTATGGCCGGCAAACATCAGGTGCGGGGCGGCGGTGCCGATGCGCGCGTAGAGGTTCTCCACGTCGGCGCTGCCGGCTTCGGAAAACGTCACCCGGTGAACGGTAAAGCCAGCGCCCTCCAGCGCGCCCTGCAAATAATCGAGCGCGCCGCCTTCTGCCGGCGTCACCGACGGGCAGCGGATGAGATCGCGTGCGAAGGCAACCGGGTCGGCGGGCATGTCACGCGACACTCTGTGAGATTCAATCCCGCAACAAATCGTTGATCGAGACCTTGGCGCGCGTCTTCTCGTCAACCGTCTTGACGATGACGGCGCAGTAGAGCCCAGGCCCGGGCGAGCCGTCGGGAAGGTCCTTGCCCGGCATGGTGCCGGACACCACCACCGAATAGGGCGGCACCTCGCCCTGGTGAACCTTGCCGTTCGCGCGGTCGATGATTTTCGTCGAGGCGCCGATGTAGACGCCCATGGAGAGCACCGAGCCTTCGCGCACGATCACGCCCTCGGCGACTTCCGCGCGCGCGCCGATGAAACAATTGTCCTCGATGATTACGGGCTTGGCCTGCAGCGGCTCAAGCACGCCCGCGATGCCGGCGCCGCCGGAGATGTGGCAGTCCCTGCCCACCTGCGCGCACGAGCCGACCGTCGCCCAGGTGTCGATCATGGTGCGCTCGCTCACATGCGCGCCGACATTGACGAAGCACGGCATCAACACGACGCTCGGGGCGATATAGGCCGATCGGCGCACCACGCAGCCCGGCACGGCGCGGAAGCCCGCGGCGCGGAAGCGGTTCTCGCCCCAGCCGTCGAACTTCGAGGGCACCTTGTCCCACCACGCGGCTTGCCCGGGCCCGCCGGGGATCAGGCTCATGTCGTTGAGGCGGAACGAGAGCAGCACCGCCTGCTTGAGCCACTCGTTGACCCTCCATTTGCCGTCCGGCTGGCGCTCGGCGACGCGCGCCTCGCCGCGATCGAGCAATTCGAGCGCGGCCTCGACCGCCTCGCGCACTTCGCCTTTGCTCGACGCGCCGATCTTGTCGCGCGCGGCGAACGCGTTCGTGATCGTCTTCTCCAGCCCGGCTTGCGACATTTGAGAAAGCTCCCGAAAGCACGCGGTTGTCGGAGGCGGGGGAGGGGAAGTCAAGCGGACGCGCGCGGCGCGATCTTCGCCAGGAACCCCGCGAGGTCGTCGGTGACGTGATCGACGTGCGGCTCGCCCGGGCCTTCCAGTTCCCAGCTCTCGCGGAACACCTCGCGCGTGCCGGGCGGCACCACCAGCACCGTGGTCATGCCGAGCGCGTGCGGAACCGCGAGGTTGCGCGCCAGATCTTCGAACATGGCGGCGCTCGCCGGATCGACCCCGTGTGCCTTGAGGAAGCGGTCGTAGGTCTGCGGCTGCGGTTTGGGCTCGAGCTCCGCCGCCACGATGTCGAACACGTCCTCGAAGTGGTGATGGATCGCGAGCCGCCGCATCACCGCGTCGGCATGTTTGCGGGTGCCGTTGGTGAGGATGAGCTTGCGGCCGGGCAGCGCCTCGATCGCGGCGCCCAGCGTCGGGTTGGGCGTGAGTGGCGAATGGTCGATCTCGTGCACGAAGTCGAGGAAGTCGTCCGGGTTGAGCCCGTGCTCGGTCATCAGCCCGCGCATCGTGGTGCCGTAGCGGCGGTAGTAGTCCTTCTGCACCCGGAAGGCTTCCTCGCGGCCGAGGTCGAGGAACTTGGCGACGAACTCGCGGATGCGTTCGTCCACCTGCTGCCACAGGTTCAGGTGATGGGGATAGAGCGTGTTGTCGAGGTCGAACACCCAGGTGTCGACGTGAGAAAACCCGCGCGGCGTCGCCGTCATGGACTTAGTGATTCTCGCGCGCGGCGTTCAGCGGTGGATCAGCGTGCCGACGCCGTGGTCGGTGAGGAGCTCGAGCAGCACGGCGTGATCCACCTGGCCGTCGAGGATGACCACGCCCTCGACGCCGTGCTCGAGCGCGTAGATGCAGGTCTCGACCTTCGGGATCATGCCGCCCGCGATGGTGCCGTCGGCGATCAGCTTGCGCGCTTCCTCGACCGACAGGTCTTTGATCAGCTGCTTGTTGCGGTCGAGCACGCCGGGCACGTCGGTCAAGAGCAGCAGGCGCTTGGCCTTGAGCGCGCCCGCGATCGCGCCCGCGAAGGTGTCGGCGTTGACGTTGAACGTGCCGCCGTCGGGCGCGGCGGCGATGGGCGCGAGCACCGGGATCAGCTCGCGGCCGATGACTTGGTCGAGCACGGTGGTGTCGATCTTGTCCGGCTCGCCGACGAAGCCGAGATCGATGATTTCCTCCATGTGCGAATTCGGATCGACCACGGTGCGGGTGATCTTCTGGGCAATCACCATGTTGCCGTCCTTGCCGGACAACCCGATCGCCTTGCCGCCCGCCGCGTTGATATGGCCCACCAGGTTCTTGTTGATGGAGCCCGCCAGCACCATCTCGACGATCTCCACCGTCGCGGCGTCGGTGATGCGCAGCCCGGCGGCGAACTGCGACTTGATGCCGAGTTTCTCCAGCATCGCCTGGATCTGCGGGCCGCCGCCGTGCACCACCACCGGGTTGATCGCCGCCTGCTCGAGCAGGACGATGTCGCGCGCGAAGTTGCGCGCGACCTGTTCCTCGCCCATGGCGTGGCCGCCGTATTTGACCACGACGATTTCCTCGTCGTAGCGCTGCATGTAGGGCAGCGCCTCGGAGAGGATGCGGGCCTTGTCTTGCGGCGTAACGTCCATGGCTCGGTCTCTTGGCGTCGCGCCGTTTTAGTGCCCGTTGGGCCCGGGCGGAAGGGTCCGCGGCGCGATTGCGGTCAGCGGTCGCGCTCGCGCAGCAGTCGCGCGACGGCGGCGCGCAGCTCGGCGACGCCGGTGCCCTCGCGCGCCGACGTGGCGATGAGCTCGGGAAACGCCGCCGGCCGCCGGGCGATCGCCGCGCCCACCGCGTCGATGGTCGGCTCCAGCGCGGCGGCTACCCGATCGGCCTTGGTGAGCACGATCTGATAGCTCACCGCCGCTTCGTCGAGACTCGCGAGCACATCCGCGTCGGGGGTTTTCAGCCCATGGCGCGCGTCGATGAGCACATACACGCGCGCGAGGTTGGCGCGGCCGCGCAGATAAGCGTGGATCAGCTCGGTCCACGCCTTGACCTTGGTTTTCGACGCGGCCGCGTAGCCGTAGCCCGGCATGTCCACGAGCGTGAGATGGGGCGGGCCGGCAAAGAAAATGAGCTCCTGGGTGCGGCCCGGCGTGTGCGAGGTGCGCGCGAGCGCCTTGCGGCCGGTGAGCGCGTTGATCAAGCTCGACTTGCCGACGTTGGAACGGCCGGCAAACGCCACTTCGGCGCCCGCCATGGCGGGCAGCGCCTCAACCGACCCGGCGGCGGTCGCGAAGCGCCAGTCGGCCGCGAACATCCGGCGTCCGGACTCGATCTCGTCGGCGGTGAAATCGGCAGCAGCCACGGCCGGGCGCGTTAGAGCGGGATGACGATTCGTCCAATCGTCATCCCGCTCTAACCTTTCCTTGGCGCATGATCCTTTTCCGAAAACCGGTACCCACTTTTCGGGATCATGCGCTAGGCCTTCTTCTTGGCGAAGGCAGCTTTGAGGTTGTCGAACAATTCGATCTTGGCGCCGTTCTTGTGCATGATCACCGACTGCTGGAGCACCGAGAGCGTGTTGTTCCACGCCCAGTAGATCACCAGGCCGGCGGAGAAACTCGACAGCATGAAGGTGAAGATGATCGGCATCCAGTCGAAGATCATCTTCTGGGTCGGATCGGGCGGCGCCGGATTGAGCTTCATCTGCACCCACATGGTCACGCCCATGATCAGCGGCCAGATGCCGAGCACCAGGAACGCGCCGACCAGCGGCAGGTGCGTGGGATCCCACGGGATCAGCCCGAACAGCGTGAAAATGTTGGTCGGGTCCGGCGCCGAGAGGTCCTTGATCCACCCGTAGAACGGGGCGTGGCGCATCTCGATGGTGACGAACAGCACCTTGTAGAGCGAGAAGAACACGGGAATCTGGATCGCGATCGGCAGGCAGCCGGCGACCGGGTTGATCTTCTCGCGCTTGTACAGCTCCATCATCTCCTGCTGCTGCTTCACCTTGTCGTCCGGATTGCGTTCGCGGATCGCCAGCATCTGCGGCTGCACCGCCTTCATCTTCGCCATCGACGCGTAGGATTTGTTGGCGAGCGGGAAGAACGCGAGCTTGATCAGCACGGTGACGATCAGGATCCCGACGCCGAAATTGCCGACCAGGTGGAAGAAATAGTCGATCACCGCGAACATCGGCTGGGTGATGAACCAGAACATGCCCCAGTCGATCAGCAGCTTGAAGCGGTTGAGCCCGAGGTCCTTCTCGTAGCCGTTGACGGTCGCGACCTCCTTGGCCCCGGCGAACAGGCGCGCGGTCGCGCTCGCGGTCGCGCCGGGCGCGATGGTGCGGGCGTCGAGCAGATAATCCGTCTGGTAGGTCTTGAGCGTGCCCAGCATGCCGGACGTCATCTTGGCGTCGAGCCGGTCGTTGACCTCGGGCACCAGCACCGCCGCCCAGTATTTGTCGGTGAAGCCGAGCCAGCCGTTCTTGACGTCCTTGAACTCCTGGATCTTGGCCTTCTCGACGTCGGCGTATTTGACCTCCTGCAGCTTGTCGGCGAGCACGCCGATCAGCCCTTCGAACAGGATGTAATACCCGAGCGTCGGCGGCGTGCCGTGCCGCGAGATCAGCGCGTAAGGATAAAGCGTGACGCCGGTCGCGCCGCGGTTGACGACGTCGTCGTGCACCGTGAACAGATACTTGTCGTCGACCGAAATGGTGCGCCGGAACGCGAGGCCCTCGCCGTTGTCCCAGGTGAGCGTGACCGGCCGGCCGATGCCGAGTTCGCCCGCGCCTTGCTGCTGCCACACCGTGTCCGACGCGGGCACTTTGACGTTGGTGCCGGCCGCCGCCACCCAGCCGAACTCGGCATAGAACGGGCTCGGGCTGTCGGACGGCGAGAGCAGGACGATGGCGGGCGAGTTGGGCTCGACCGTCTCGCGATACTTCAGTAGTGACAAATCGTCGATGCGGCCGCCGGTCAGCGCGATCGAGCCTTTTAGGCCCTCCACGGAACCGTGCACGGTCCTGCTGGTATTGATCGGGACTCGCGCGGACTTCGCCAGCGCCGCCTCGCGCGAGACCACGGTCGTCGGCGCCGTCGCCGGCACCTGTCCGGGCGCCTGCGGCCGCGTCTCGCTGGGCGCGGCGGGCGGTTGCGCCTGTTGCGTCTGTTGCTGCTGCTGGGCGACCTGCTTCTGCTTCTCCTGGATGGGAAGCCCGAAGAAGTACTGCCAGACGATAAACACCAGCGCGGAAAGCGCGATCGCCAGGATGGTGTTCTTCTGGTCGGTCATCGTGCGCTCTCGCGGTTCCGGCCCTCGGCCGATTGCAGGCGCCGCGGGAGCGGCTGCCGGTGTCCCCTATGTAGGCGGTCGAGCGCCCCGTCCAACTCCGCGGCCATGCGCGCGAACGGCAAGGCGAGCGCGGCGCGCCGCCCGATCAGCACGTAATCGTGGCCGGCCTGCAGCCGTCCCGCGGGCGCGAGCCGTACCATTTCCCGCAGCCGGCGCCGCACCCGGTTGCGCTCGACCGCATTGCCGACCTTCTTCGACACGGTGAAGCCGACCCGTGCAGGGCCCTCATCCTCGCGCCGGCACGCCTGGAGCGTGAAGGCCGGGCCGGAGGCCTTGGCTCCCGCCGCGGCGCCGAGAAAGTCCGCCCGATGCCTCATCCGCTCCATGGCAGGCCGCGCGTTAGAGCATGATCCCGAAAAGTGGACACCGGTTTTCGGAAAAGATCATGCCCCGGGAACAAACGCGTGCGACGTCAGGCACTCAGCCGCTTGCGTCCTTGCGCGCGGCGCGCCGCGACCACGCGCCGGCCGCCCTTGCTTCCCATGCGGGCGCGGAAGCCGTGGCGCCGCTTGCGCACCAGCTTGCTCGGTTGATAGGTCCGCTTCACCGGTCAAATCTCCGCTTGTCGTGATTTGGAGTGCGTCGCGGCGCCGATGCCCGTTCTCCGGAGTGCGGCAAGCGCTCTCCGCCGTCATAATCCACGCAACATCGGATGGTCGACGTTGAAAGTCCCGCGGCTTATACGGGAGCCCCGCCGCTCAAGTCAATGCGAGCCGACCCGAGCGGAATGCCGCTGGGACGGGCGTTTTTCACGTCCGGTCACGCTGTCGCGAGGCGGCCGCTTGCCGGCTGCGCCGGAGCGCTGCTTCTCGTATATCCTGTCCGTTGGCGCAGCCATTTAGAGCGTGATCCCGAAGAGCGGAAACCGGTTTCCGGAAAAAGATCATGCTCCAGCAAAAGCGGAGACGATGCACCTCGACCAGGGATCGGTGACGCAAAGCGCCGGGCGCGATCCGACGCGCACGCGTCCGTGGCTGCGCCGGCTCGTCCCGGTCGCGGTCGTGGTTCTCGTCATGGCCGTGGTCTTCGCCATGGGCTGGCACCGCTTCCTGTCGCTCGAGACGCTGGTGCGCCATCGCGCCGCGATCGAAGGCTTCGTCGCCGCCCGCTACGGCCTCGCCATCGCGGCGTTCATCGCGATCTACGTGGCGGCCGTCGGGCTCTCGATTCCGGGAGCGGTGATCCTCACCATCACGGGCGGCGTCCTGTTCGGCTGGCTCGTCGGAGCGCTCGCCGCCATCGTCGGCGCCACCACCGGCGCCACCATCGTGTTCCTGATCGCCCGCGGCGCCTGCGGCGAGGCGATCCTGCGGCGCGCCGGCCCGCTCGCCGAGAAGCTGGCGCACGGCTTCCGCGCCGACGCGTTTCATTATCTGTTGTTCCTGCGCCTCGTGCCGGTGTTCCCGTTCTGGCTCGTCAACCTCGCCCCCGCGGTGGTCGGCGTTCGCCCCACGACCTTCGTGCTCGCGACCGCGCTCGGCATCATTCCCGGCACCTTCGCCTATGCCTTGGTGGGCGGCGGCCTCGACAGCGTGATCGCCGCCCAGGAAGCGGCCTACCACGCCTGTATCGCCGCGGGCCGGGCCGACTGCCGGCTCGATTTTTCCATGGCGGCGCTGGTGACGCCGCAGCTGCTGGCGGCGTTCGCGGCGCTCGGCGTGGTCGCGCTGATCCCGGTCGCGCTGCGCAAATGGCGCGCGCGGCGCGGCTGCGGGATGGCGTGAGCATGGCGAAGGAGCCGCGCGGCGCCGGCCGCACCCAGACCTTGACGCCCGACATCTGCGTCATCGGCGCGGGCTCGGGCGGATTGTCGGTCGCCGCGGCCGCGGCCGCCTTCGGCGTGCCGGTTGTTTTGATCGAGAAAGGCAAGATGGGCGGCGACTGCCTCAACTACGGCTGCGTGCCTTCGAAGGCGCTGCTCGCCGCCGCCAAGCACGCCCAGGCGATGCGCGCGGGCGCGCCCTTCGGGGTCGCCGCGCAGCGGCCGGCCGTCGATTTCGTCAAGGTGCACGGGCACGTGCACGGCGTCATCGCGGCGATCGCGCCGAACGATGCGAAAGAGCGGTTCACCGGGCTCGGCGTGCGCGTGATCGAAGGCGAAGCGCGGTTCAAGGATAAAGAGACCGTCGCGGTCGGCGACGCCATCGAGATCAAGGCGCGGCGCTTCGTGGTGGCGACCGGCTCGGCGCCCGCGCTCCCGCCCATTCCCGGCCTCGACCAGGTCGCGTATCTCACCAACGAGACGGTGTTCGACCTCACCGTATGCCCCGAGCATCTCGTCATCATCGGCGCCGGCCCGGTCGGCCTCGAGATGGCGCAGGCGTTCCGCCGCCTGGGCGCGAGCGTCACGGTCATCGAGGCCGCGACCCCGCTCGGCAACGACGATCCGGAATGCACCGCGATCCTGCTCGATCAGCTCGCGCGCGAGGGCGTTGTCATCCGCGCCGGCACGAGCGTGCTGCGCGTCGACGGCGGCTCAAAGCCGCGCGTCGTCGTCGCCGCCGCGGACAAAGAGGAGACGATCGAGGCGAGCCATCTGCTGGTCGCGACCGGCCGGCGGGCGAACCTCGACGGCCTCGACCTTGCCGCCGCCCGCATCAAGACCGGCCCGCGCGGCATCCTCGTCAACAAACGGATGCGCACCAGCAACCGCCGGGTCTACGCGGTCGGCGACGTGGCCGGCGGCCTGCAGTTGACCCATGCGGCGAATTATCACGCCGGCCTCGTCATCCGGAACGTGCTGTTCCGCCTGCGCGCGCGCGCCGACGAGACCATCGTGCCGCGGGTCACTTATACCGACCCGGAGCTGGCCCACGTCGGCCTCACCGAGGCCCAGGCCGGACGGCGCATCCGGGTGCTGCGCTGGCCCTATCACGAGAACGACCGGGCCCAGGCCGAGCGCGAAACGCGCGGCCACATCAAGGTCGTCACCAGCGAGCGCGGGCGGGTTCTCGGCGCCACCATCGTGGGGGCGCACGCGGGCGAACTGATCGTGCCGTGGACCCTGGCGGTCACCCAGCGGCTCAACATCCGGGCATTCGCCGAAATGGTGGTGCCCTACCCGACCTTGGCGGAAATCGGCAAACGCGCCGCCATCACCTACTTCGCCGGCAGTTTGACGAATCCGTTTGTGCGGCGCATCATAACGGCGTTGCGCCGCTTCGGGTGAGATTCTCCCCGATGCCGCGCGGCAGGACCCAGGACATGAACGAGACCGCCCCCGCTGCCCCCGCGACCGAGCGCGCCCGCCGGCCCTATTTCGGCCTCTCGGGCAAGCTGCTCGTGCTCACGCTGATGTTCGTGATGATCGCCGAGGTGCTCATCTACGTGCCGTCGGTCGCGAACTTCCGCCTCAACTGGCTCAAGGACCGCCTCGCCGCCGCCCACGTCGCCGCCATGGTGCTCAAGACCGCCCCCAA
>Ga0209328_10000458_pt1 | contig 10045 bp, 8 predicted proteins | sample JacPinW_OM3H0_M1_FD_187954 | JGI IMG/M metagenome (GOLD analysis project Ga0209328, IMG submission 187954) | Forest soil microbial communities from Algoma, Ontario, Canada - Jack Pine, Ontario site 1_JW_OM3H0_M1 (SPAdes) (version 2) | ecosystem: Environmental > Terrestrial > Soil > Boreal... | reverse complement strand
GCGTTTCACCGCGCTGCCGATGAGATCGAGACACGTCGTCAAATCAGTGCCGTCGATGCTGTAGCCCTCGAAGCCGTAACCTTTTGCGCGATCGACCAAGTCCGCGCACGCAAACTCGCGGTCGTTGGGCGTGGAATAGGCGTAATGATTGTTCGTTGCGACAATCACTAACGGAACTTGCTCGACCGCAGCGAGGTTCATGCCTTCGTGAAATGAGCCGGTCTGCATCCCGCCTTCACCGATGCACGACAGGCCGACGAAATTCTTTTCGCCGTGAAACCGCTTTGCCATCAACGCGCCCACCGTCACTGACACCATTGCGCCGAGATGACTAATCATGGCTAGCTGACCTTCGCTTGGCTTTCCGCGATGAATATTGCCGTCGCGCCCGCGCATTGGTCCCTGTCGCGAGCCAAGATAAGTGCGCGCAACATCGACAATTGGCTCCCCAAACGCGGAGCGCCCGGCTTGGTCGCGAATCAGCGGGGCAAAGATGTCGCCTTTTTGCAAAAACATTCCGCAGGCGACGCTGACCGCTTCCTGGCCTTTGCCGACGTAAACTCCACCGGTGATCTGCCCGCCGCGATAAAGACTGACCAGCTTCTCCTCGAGCGTGCGCGAGAGCAGCATCCAACGAAACGCCTCCAGGAATCGCTCATGCGGCGCCGCTTTCTTGGATGAAGATTTTTTCCTGCGCGGCGCCGTTTGAAGCATCGGCCAATTTTACGCAAGATCGACAACTGCGCGCAAAAATTTTTTTGCGCCAAACGGCGATCGGCTAACGCCCGGCGCGGCTGGTTTTTTGTTCGCCGTGTCCGTTCTCGGCGAGGGCGAATTGCCGCTGGGACGGAGCCGCTTCGCGCTGCGGCGATGCCTGCTCGCCGGCGGGCGGCGCGGTCAGTTTCATTCCGACCAATTTGCTTATGCCACGCTCTTCCATCGTCACGCCGTAAAGCACATCCGCCTTCGAGATCGTGCGTTTGTTGTGGGTGATGATGACGAACTGGCTTTGCGCGATGAATCGATCAAGCATCCGAACGAAACGATTGATGTTGCTCTCATCGAGCGGCGCGTCGATTTCGTCGAGCACGCAAAACGGACTCGGGCGCACCATGTAAATGGCAAAGAGAAGCGCGACCGCGGTCATCGCTCGCTCGCCGCCGCTGAGCAGCGAAATGCTTTGCAGCTGTTTACCCGGAGGCTTCGCTGAAATCTCGATCCCGCAGTTAAGTGGATCGTTTTCGTCCAGCAACGAGAGATCGGCCCGTCCGCCGCCGAAGAGTTCGGCGAACATCTCCTTAAAGTTCGCGCGGACCTGGGCAAAGGTTTCGGCAAACAACTTCTTGGTTGTTGAATTGATTCGCGAAATCACTTCGAGCAGTTCGCGCCTGGAATTCGTGAGATCGGTATTCTGCGTCTCGAGAAACTTGAAGCGCTCTTCGAGCTCGTCGTATTCCTGGACCGCGTCGAGATTGACTGGGCCCATGTTGTCGAGCTGGCGGGTAAGATCGACAATCAACTTTTGTAAATTTTCGTCGGCAAGATCGACATCGTCCTTGGCGGCGACTTCCTGTTCGGAGCGCTTCAATTGCGCCCGCAGGGTCTTGCCGAATGCTGTTTCGTCCGGGTTAAACGCGCGGAGGTCAACTTGGTAACGGCGCGAAATGTTTTCCGCCAGGTTTTCAATCTGCATTTGTAATTGCGATTCGCGGACTTGCTGGTGACCGCGCTTTTCTTGCAACTCGCTCAGCGAATTACGAAAGCCTCGCAATTCTGTCTCCCGCTTCTCGACCGCACTTACCCGAGCTGCTCGCTGTGACCAAATTTTACTAGCGGCCGTCTCAGCTTCACTGGCACGCGCTGTTTGTTCCTTGATCGCAACTTCCGCATCGCAATTTTCCTGCGCTTGCGCCGCCAGTTTGCTTTCATAGCTGGCGATATCGGCCTGGCGCGCCGCCATTAGTTCCACCAACTCGGCTTCGCGCCCGGCCATCGGCTGGCGTTGCGCTTCCAGACTTTCGTGACGCTGACGCGCGGTCGCGATCGCGAGCCGCAGTTCATTCAGAGTCTCGAGCGTTTTTTCCTCCTGAGTCCGCGCGCCTTTTTCGTCCTTTTCGGCAGCGGTTTGCTCAGCTTCGTGTTCAGCAAGTTCATCGCGCGCTCCATTCAATTCATCTTCGAGTTCGCCGACGCGCTGGCCGGCTGCTTCTATTTGTTGCTCGAGGGTTGTCTTTTCCGACTTGAGATTGTCGATCTTGCGTTCGGCTTCTTTTTCTTCCGCTTGCAGAAGCGAGATTTTGTTGGCTGAAGTCGAATGCGACAAATGGACGGTTTGATACTGAGCGCGAGCCTCGTCCAGCTGACGCGATGCCGCTTCGACATTCGCTTTCGACTGATCCCGTTTTTGAACGAGGACCTCGCGCTGACTTGTGCATTCGGTTTCTTCTTTTTCCAACGCGGCCACGCGCGCTTTGCGTTCGAGCAACGAATCCGATTTCACGGTGCTGCTACCGCCGAAAAGAATTCCCTCTGTCGAGATGAATTCGCCATCCAGCGTCGCCATGGCCAAAGTCGGCTCATCTTTTTTGCAGGAGAGCGCCTGGTCCAGCTTCGCAAAAATGACAACGCCGCTCAGCAGTTGGCGGATCATGGCTTCGAGCGCTCGCGGCGCAACGACTTTATCAATGGCCCAGGCGAGCGCGCCTTTCGGCAAACTCTTGCGGACCGATTCGTGAGCAGACACGCCGAGTTTCGGAACGAACAGCGCGGCCTGGCCGAGTTTCTTTTTGGTTAATCGCGCGAGAATCTCCTCGGCACTTTGTCCGTCCTTCAAAATTACCGCGTGCAGATTTCGTCCAAGCGCCGCTTCGATCGCGGGAATAAACTTTGGATCGACATCGATCTGGGCGACAAGCGATCCGACGACCGCCGCTCGAAAGCGCTCGGGATCGTCCAAACCTTTAAGTACCGCCTGCGAACCTTGCACGAGGCCTTCGCCCTCGGCGTTGAGCTGACGCAAAATCTCAAGGCTCGATCGCTTCTCGGCGAGCGTTCGCTCCAACGCGGCGAGATCGTTTTCCGCAGTTCCGAGAAGGTCTCGCTGCCGGCGCAAATTTGTTTCCGCTGTTTGCGATTGCGCGACCAGTTGGTCGATCTTCTTCTGCTCGCTTTCGGTGGCGTTTCGCGCGGCCGCGAGTTCTGTCGCAATTTTCTCACGCGCTTTCGTCGCCTCCTTTATTTCCGTGGAAATCTGGCGGATTTGTTCCTCCGTTAGTTCGCGTCGCGCCGTGATTCCGGCCAAATCGTCTTCGAGCTTGTCGATGCGCACTTCATATTTTGAAAGCGAAGCGCGAGCAGTTTCGCGATCGGCCTGACTCGCTTCGCGTTTGGCGCGTAGTTTGTCGAGCAACTCGGTCACCTTGGCCAGCTCGCCTTGTTTCGATTGGAGAAAGTGCTGCGTTTTTTCAATGAGCGCGTCGCTTTCGCGAATCTGAGCCGCGTGCTGTTTACGTTTGCTTTCCGCGGTGGCGATGTCGCCTCGTGCTCGCTCGATCAGGTCGGACAATTCGTCTTTGCGTTGCCGATTGAACTCAATTCGGCTCCGATGCGCCGCAACCTCGCTTTGCAAGCGTTGTGCTTCGGCACGGATGTCGGCGACCTCGATGTCGATCTTGTCCAGTGCGCGACGTTCCTCGGTCAGTTCGCTCTCGTCGCGATCGATCCTGCTCCGCGATGTCTGCTCCGAAGTCGCAATCTTTTCGATGTCAGCCCGGCAATGCGCGAGATCGGCGTCCAACGCGGCCAGTTGTTTTTTCGAATGATGCGTTTCGAGCACGCGGAGGTCAGTGTGCAACGCCTGATAACGTCTTGCCTTGCCGGCCTGACGTTGAAGCGAGCCGATTTGCCGCTTCACTTCTTTAATCACGTCGCCGATGCGGAGCAGATTTGCTTCAGTCGCTTCCAGTTTGCGTAACGCCTCGCGCTTTTGCGTTTTGTATTTGGTGATGCCGGCCGCTTCTTCGAAAATCGCGCGTCGATCTTCTGGACGCGAGCTCAGGATCATGTCGATCTTGCCTTGCTCCATCATCGAGTAAGCGGAGCGACCGACGCCGGTGTCGGCGAAAAGACTTTGGATGTCGCGAAGGCGGCACGGAGTTTTGTTGAGCAAATATTCAGAATTGCCGTCGCGATAAACACGGCGGGTCACGCGAACATCGTGCCAATCGACATTCAACTCCGACGCGCAATCAGTGAAGGTGAGAGAGACTTCGGCGAAGCTGAGCGGTTTGCGATTGTCGGTGCCGTTGAAAATTACGTCGGCCATTTCGTCGCCGCGAAGCGATTTGGCGGATTGTTCGCCGAGCACCCAGCGGATCGCGTCGAGCAAATTGGATTTGCCGCAACCGTTCGGGCCGACGATCGCAGTTACGCCTTCGTGGAAATTGAAAAGCGTTTTGTCGGCGAACGATTTGAAGCCGAAGAGCTCGAGCGATTGTAAATGCATGCGGCTGGGGCCCAAAAAATCAGTCTTAGAGGGCAATATAATAGCCTTTGTGCGGTGACAAGCAAAATCACACCATTGGTGGGCTCGGGGAAGCGCCCGACCGCAACATTTAGTGCTCGGGCGAGCCGTTGATCCCTCTTGCTTCAACTGCTCAAATCGCGCACCATCCCGCCCATGGCCGCCGAGGAGACGATGTCGATCCAACGCGCCGAAAATGTCGATCATCAACTCATTCGCGCGATCGGCGTTCCCGGCCTGACCGCAAACATCGTCAACTCCACAATCGGCGCCGGAATTTTCGTTTTACCGGCATTGGTCGCGAAAGGTCTGGGACCAGCCGCGCCGCTCGCATTCATTTGTTGCGCGATCGCGATGGTTTTGTTCGTCACTTGTTTCGCGATCGCGGGCAGCCGGGTTTCGCTGACCGGAGGATTGTACGCCTACGTCGAAGTTGCGTTTGGGCGCTACGTTGGATTTCTCGCCGGCGTGCTTTACGGCATTACTGCGCTCGGCGCGGTCGCGGGAGTCGTGAATGTTTTAGTGAACTCGATCGCAATTGTTGCGCCGGTGCTCGGCAATCCCGTCATGCGAATCGTTGTCATGATCGCTGTCTACGGCACGCTCGTCTTGATCAACGTGCGCGGCGTGCGCGGTGGCGCAGGCGCGGTCACGGTCGTAACGTTGGCGAAATTGCTGCCGTTGCTCTTGTTCATTGGCGCGGGAATCTTTTTTATTCAGCCGGCGAATCTCAGCTGGGGCGCGTGGCCGAGCAGCAAATTGTTAGGGGACACAGTCATCCTGTTAATTTTCGCGTTCGTCGGAATCGAAGTGGCGTTGATTCCGAGCGGAGAAGTGAAAAATCCGGCGCGCACGGTGCCGCGTTCGGCCTACCTCGCGCTCGTCGTGACCACGATTATTTACATCACGATCCAACTCGTAGCTCAGGGAACGCTTGGCGCCGATCTTGCGAATTACAAAGACGCGCCGCTCGCCGAAGCGGCCGCGAAGTTTCTCGGTAACATCGGGCGCACCATTCTTGTCGCCGGCGCAACCATCTCCGCCTTCGGTTTTGTCACGAGCGACATCCTGAGTTCGCCGCGGATGATTTTTGCTTTCGGCCGCGATGGCGCGTTGCCGGCGTTTTTTGCGCACGTGCATCCGCGTTATCGATCGCCTGACGTTGCGATCATCACTTACGCCGTGCTCGCGTTCTCCTTGTCCGTCACCGGCACATTTGAACAACTGGCTGTGCTTTCCAACGTCGCCGTCCTTTTGATGTATCTGCTTTGCTGCGCCGGCTGCTGGTTTTTGGTGCAACGAGACGTCCGCGGCGATGGTCAACCGTTTAATTTTCCGGGTATGAAAATCGTGCCCGGGCTCGCCATCGTCGCGATTATCTGGATTCTCTCGCACGCGACCGTGCGGGAGTTTGCCGTAAATGGAATTCTGCTGGCGCTCGCGTCGGTCGTATATTTGGTCCGCGGTCAGTTGCGGCGGAAGTCGTAGGCAAACGGCGAAAAACTGATTAGGTTTTGGTCATGCGCGACAATTATCTCGAAGACTTTTATTCGTTTCTGCGGTTTCCCAGCGTTTCAACCGACGAGAAGTTTTCCGGTAAAGTTAAAGATTGCGCCCAGTGGTTGTCGAAGAAGCTGGAAGCAATCGGATTGGAATCGAAAGTGGTTCCGACGAAAGGCCATCCGGTTGTTTGGGGGCGCAACGAACACCGCAAAGGGCGGCCGACGGTCTTGATTTACGGTCATTACGATGTTCAGCCGCCAGATCCGCTCGAGTTGTGGGACTCGCCGCCGTTCGAGCCGGTCTTGAAAAACGGTTACGTATTTGCGCGCGGCGCAACCGACAACAAAGGCCAGATTCTTTCGCACATTATTGGCATTCAGGAATCGCTGCAAAAGGACGGCGATCTGCCAGTGAATGTCGATCTTGTGATCGAGGGCGAAGAAGAAGTTGGCAGCCAAAACCTGGGAAAATTTCTGAGCGACAACCGGGACGCGTTGAAATGCGAAGTCGTCCTCGTTTCCGACACTGGAATGATCGCGCCGCGCACGCCGACGTTAAGCTACGGACTTCGCGGGGTTGCCGCGCTTGAAGTCAAAGTCACTGGTCCGAAAATCGATTTGCACTCCGGGATTTTTGGCGGCGCGGTGGCCAATCCGGCGGCGGCGCTCGCGCGATTGCTCGCAACTCTTCACGATCAGAACGGGCACATCGCGGTTGCAGGTTTTTACGACGACGTCGTGCCGTTACAGGATTGGGAACGTGACAGTTGGAAAAAATTACCGCTCGATCCGGATTCCGAAATGCTTAAGGAGACAGGAGCGCCCGCACTTTTTGGCGAGACTGGTTTCAGCACGCTGGAACGGATTTGGGCGCGGCCGACCGCCGAAATTAACGGGATCGGCGGCGGTTATCAGGGCCCGGGAACGAAAACAGTCCTGCCGAGTCACGCGATGGCCAAGTTGACGTTTCGTTTGGTCCCGAACCAAAACGCCGACGTGGTTATCGATCTTGTAAAGAAACATCTCCAAAAAAATCTGCCGCCCGGAGTGACTGTGGAAATGACGAGCGGGCATCATGGCCCGTGGTATTTGACCGATCCGAACAACAAGTTCGGCAAAGCTGCGCAGCGTGCACTAAAGAAGGCTTTCAACAAGGACGCTGCTCTGATTCGCGAAGGCGGCAGCATTCCGATCGTCTCCGATTTCCGGAAGATTCTCGGTGTCGAGACGTTATTGATCGGTCTGGCGTTGCAAGATTGCCGGGCGCATTCGCCTAATGAAAATTTTCCGCTGGAAAATCTCGATGCTGGCATTCGAATGAATCAAGCTGTGCTCCAGGAATTGGCCGGCTGACTGGTCACCGTCGCGTGAAAAGGAAACTGCGCTTCGTTTTTGCGATCGCGATGACGATTGCGATGAGCACGGTCGTAGTGCGCGGGGCGCAGGAACGGGAGGAAACGTTTGGCGACAAATTAAAAAAACTTTTCGTTCGACCAGCGCCAACTCCGAAACATCGGAAGAAAAGGAAAGCTTCGCCGACTCCGGCTATCACACCATCACCATCGGCAAGCGAAACGGCGACTTCTTCGCCAAGCGGAACTCCACTTCCGTCGATCATGCCATCGCCATCAGTGAGCGCAACGGCAACCGCGCAGTCGAGCGAAACGCCGCCGCCCGCTCCACCGGCAGCTGAAACAAGAACACAATATTTCGATGCGGTGCGTCCAATTAGTCCGCGGCCTCGCTCGCGACGGAACCCAAGTCCAAAAATAATCCTGACACCGAAAACGACACCGATTGCGACGACCACCGCGACTCCAACGCCAATTGAAACTCCGGTCAAGACACCAACTCCTACTGAAACACCAGTCTCGAGACCAACGCCGAGCCTGCCGCCGATAGTTCGACCTTCGCCCTCACCGAGTGTGAAGAAAGCCACAACGCCAAACGCGGCGATTTCCGTCCCAGAGACCTCGGATTCGAAGAGTTATTCGCCGGAAGTTAAGAAAGTAATCGATCTTGGTCTCAATCTGACGACACAAAATCTCCGCTACAAAATCAATTCAGCTGACCCTGCGGGCGGTGGAATGGACTCTTCCGGTTTCATTCATTACGTGCTGTCGAAGTGCGGAATCAAAGACGTGCCGCGCGACGCCCGCGAGCAATACATCTGGGTGCGCAAAGCTGGAAATTTTCAGGCTGTGCTTGCGCAGCGCGACGATACTTTTGAATTGGACGCACTCAAGCCGGGCGACTTGCTTTTTTGGGCGAGCAGTTACGGAGTGAGTCGCGACCCCTACATTACACAGACCATGATTTATCTCGGACGCGACAAGGGGACAAACCAGCGAATCATGATCGGCGCGAGCGAACGGCTCGCCTACAAAGGCCAATCGCGATCAGGTGTGAATGTTTTCGATTTCAAAGTGGAACGTGCGAGGCCGAAGTCGAACAACGAGCCCGGTCCGATCTTTGTTGGTTACGGGCGCATTCCCGGTTTAGGCGGAAAATAATTTAGCGGGAATCTTCCGACTCGGGTTGTTCTTCCTCAGTGTGAATCGTCGGCGAGCTTGCCGGTGTGGAAGTCGGCAGGGGCTGCGATTTCTTTTCCAATGAGTGTTTCGCGAACGCGACGGCGACAAGTGCCACTACAATCACAATGACGAGACGCTGTTCTCGTTTCGTCAGATCAAAAATATTTTTCATTTTCGCGCGTACTTGATCGGATCGACAACGCCGGCTTCGCGAAAACCTTTCAAGCGTAACTGACAGGCATCGCATTTCCCGCAGGCCCGTCCGTCCGGTGTGGGATCGTAACAGCTATGCGTTATCGAAAGATCGACATCCAGTTCAACGGCTTTGCGGACGATCTCCGCTTTCGAGAGCTTGATCAGCGGCGCATGAATTTGAATGCGAGCGCCTTCAGCGCCCGTTTTGGTGGCGACGTTGGCCAGCGTTTCAAAAAGGGCGATGAACTCCGGCCGGCAATCGGGATATCCGCTGTAGTCGATCGCGTTCGCGCCGATGAAAATGTGTCCGGCGCCAATTGTTTCCGCCCAGGCGAGCGCGTGCGCGAGAAAAACTGTGTTTCGCGCCGGAACGTAAGTAGGCGGAATATCGCTTTCGATTTCTTCTTCCGACCGCGATTTTGGAACATCGACATCGTTTGTCAGCGCGGAGCCGCCAAAGATCTGATTGTCGATCTTAACGATGCGATGCTCTTTTGCGCCTAACGACTTGGCGACCTTCTTCGCCGCTTCTAGTTCGCGCTGATGCCGTTGGCCGTAATCGAACGAGAGCGCGTAGGTCTCGTAATCCTGCGAGCGAGCGATCGCCAGCGTCGTGGTCGAATCGAGACCGCCGCTGAGGAGAACGACCGCGTGTTTCATCGACCATCGCGGCCAATCTTTTTGTCGGGATATTCGGCGCGAACAGTCAGCGCGATTCCGCCGCGCGCGGAAAATTGCGCGGTCACGATTGCTTCCCGTGGCGAACACGCCTTCACGAAATCATGCAGGATGCGGTTGGTAACTGCTTCGTTGAACGCGCGCTCGTTTCGATACGAAGCGAGATAGAATTTAAGGGATTTACTTTCGACGCAGAGGCGATCCGGCACGTAGTCGATGTCGATCCTGGCGAAATCTGGCTGGCCGGTGATGGGACAAAGGCAGGTGAAATCGTCCGTCTCGAAATGGATGTGATAATTGCGCCGCGTCGGATTCGAAAACGTTTCCAGCCGCGTCTCCATAGGTGAAACGGGTAATTTCGTTTCGCTTCGACCGAGCAGCGTCAGAGAAGTAGCCTTTGATTTACCGCGCTTCATCGCTTGAACGTTCAACGCTCACCAGCCAACCTTCAACCTTCAAATCCAATGACAGCATCGGGCAGCGAACATCCGGGCAACGAGAATCGCGTCAGTCTAATCGACATGATCGCGCACGACCCAAAGACGGACGAGGCGGTGCTTATAATGAATGAGCCGGCGGCGTGGGACGGTTCCGACGGACGTTTGCTCGAACTG
>Ga0209328_10000455_pt1 | contig 10101 bp, 10 predicted proteins | sample JacPinW_OM3H0_M1_FD_187954 | JGI IMG/M metagenome (GOLD analysis project Ga0209328, IMG submission 187954) | Forest soil microbial communities from Algoma, Ontario, Canada - Jack Pine, Ontario site 1_JW_OM3H0_M1 (SPAdes) (version 2) | ecosystem: Environmental > Terrestrial > Soil > Boreal... | reverse complement strand
TTGCCGTCCGCCGAGCGGCTCTTGCCGTCCGCCGAGCGGCTCCGGCGCAAAACCCGCCAAGGGATCGCTGCGCATCGGTTCACTTCGCAAAGGCGGCTCGCTCCGCAGTGGCTCACTTCGCAGGGGCTCACTTCGCAAGGGTGACTCACTTCGCACGGGCGGCTCGCTTCGCACGGGCGGCTCGCTGCGCAAGGATTCACCGCGCAACGGCTCGCTCCGCCGTTCCGACAGTGCCGCCGCCGGTCGCCTTATTTCGTCGGCAAAGGACGGCCGCGCCGGGCGGGGCGGCGGCTCGGGCATTTGCGGCTCTGGATGATCGAGAGCATCGCCGTCGCTCCAGCCGGCGGCGTCGGGCAGCGGAGCGATCCGCGGCGGTAACTCGGGTGCGCCGACACCAGGCCGTTGCGGAGCCTGATCCCGCACCGGCATCGCACGCACGATATTGGGTTCCACGACGATATCGGTCGGACCGCCGATCATCAGGAGATGCTCGATGTTGTCGCGCCGCACCAGCACCAGCCGCCGGCGGCCGTCCACCGCGGCGGCGTCGATCACGGCGAGCCGCGGCATCCGCCCGCGATTGGTGTTGGCACCGAGCCGGTTGCCCGCGAATCGGCGCACCAGCCAGATGCCGCCTCCGAACAGCGCCAGCACTCCCACGAATAAGACTAAAAATGTCAGTGCCTGCATGCTTTGTCCCCGGCAAATACCGTCTTCTTCACGTCTTTCGCTGGTCGGCAGCGACACGACAAACCGCGAAACGGCCCTGAGATTGGCCCCAATCTCTTAACGACCCGCGGCAGGAATTGCCGCCGGTACCCTTAATAACCTATGAATCGCTTGAACCAAAACGACTTCTTCAGCTGCCAACTTCGACGGCTCGGCTGGGTTAATGCAGCATTCGTGGCGAAAATGCGCAAGGATTGGTCATTGAAGCCGAATCATCGGGGGATGTTGTCGAATCCACCGCGCGCTTCTTAACCCGCTGTTAACCATACACGCGGCAAATTCTGCCCACCTCACGGCGTCTCGCCGGGAGGCTAAGGGGCGGCAGCGATGTCCATCAGCGATCTTCCGGTCTTGTCGGCGCTGCGCACCAAGATGCAGTGGCACCAAGAACGCCAGCGCGTCCTCTCCGAAAACGTCTCCAACTCCGACACACCGAATTTCAAGCCGCGCGATCTGGTCGCACCGAAGTTCGACGCGGCCGGCGCCGCGGCGGGAACAATGGGAACGCTGGCGATGATGCGCACCACGACCAGCCACATCACGCCATCCGGTGCGCCAGATAGCTTCGACCAGAACAAGAGGGCAGGGTTCCAGACCAGGCCCGCGGGCAATTCCGTCAATCTCGAAGACGAGATGCTGAAAGTCTCCGCCAACCAGATGGACTACGCGGCAGTGACCTCGCTCTACAGCAAGAGCTTGCATCTCCTGAAGACCGCGATCGGCAAGGGTTGAGACCAGAGGTTAAGGGAACAGCAGCATGGCAGACGATGCAGGAGATTTCGCCCGCTCGATGAGCATCGCGACCTCGGGCCTGCGCGCGCAGGCGGGACGCATGCGGGTGATCTCGGAAAATATCGCCAACGCGGATTCCACCTCCCAGAGCGCCGGCGGCGATCCTTACCGGCGCAAAGTCCCGACATTTTCCTCCGCGCTCGATCGCACGCTGGATGCCCAGGTCGTGACGCTGGGCAAGGTGCGGCCCGACGGCGCAGCGTTCCGCGTCAAATTCGAGCCGTCCAATCCGGCCGCCGACCAGGCCGGCAATGTCAAATACCCCAACGTCAATCCGCTGATCGAAATGACCGACATGCGCGATGCGCAACGATCCTATGAAGCGAATCTCAACATCATCTCAGCGACGCGCCGGATGATTCAACGCACGCTCGACATCCTCAAGGCCTGAACAGGAAGTTTGAACCATGGCTTCACCGACCGTTGCTGCCAATGCCTATGCCAGTCTTGCGCGCATCCTCGATACCGGCGGCGCCGGCAAGGCTTCGGAAACCGGCGCCGGCCCGTCGTTCGGCGCGCTGCTCAAGGACGCGATCGGGAGCGTGCTCGACGCGGGGAAAAAATCCGACGCGCAAACCGTCGCGATGGCGCAGGGCAAGGCCAATGTGATGGACGTGGTGACGGCGGTGGCCGAGACCGACGTCGCGGTCTCGACGCTGGTGTCGGTGCGCGACCGGGTGATCCAGTCCTACGAAGACATCCTGAAGATGCCGATCTAACTCGTCATTGCGAGCCAACGGGTCGGCGCAAAGCGCCGCCCGATGATAAACTCCGCGAAGCAATCCATGGTGCCGCAATACACAAAGCTGGATTGCTTCGTCGCAAGGGCTCCTCGCAATGACGGGGGTAGAGAACAGGAATTTGAAATGACCGGTGCTGAAACCCTCGACGTGGCGCGCGATGCGATCTGGACCATCGTCGTGGTGTCGTCGCCGCTGATGGTGGTCGGCCTTGTGGTCGGCGTGGTGGTGTCGCTGTTCCAGGCGCTGACGCAGATCCAGGAGCAGACGCTGGTATTCGTGCCGAAGATCCTCGCGATCTTCGTGACGCTATTGTTGGCGCTGCCGTTCATGGCGGACCAGCTGCACAGCCACATGATGCGGATATCGTCGCGAATCATAGGCGGTTGATGCACTATGCGTGAGAGATGCGCATCGATATTTCACTGCTGCCGGCGCTCGCCGCCGCCTTCATGCTGGTATTCGCCCGCGTCGGCGCCATGGTGATGCTGTTGCCGGGGTTGGGCGAGTCCAACATTCCGGTTCGCATCAGGCTCGCGATCGCGCTATTGTTGACGTTGATCATATTGCCGCTGCACCGCGCCGCCTATCACGTCGACATGGGCTCACTCTGGCCGTTGTTGGGATTGATGGTGCACGAGATCGTCATCGGCATCGTGCTCGGCGCCACCGCGCGGGTGACGCTCGCGGCGCTGCAGGTCGCGGGAAGTGTGATCGCCCAGCAACTCGGTCTCGGATTCGCCACCTCGGTCGATCCCACCACCCAGGGTCAGCAGGGCGTGCTGATCGGAAATTTCCTGACCCTCCTCGGCGTGACGCTGCTGTTTGCGACCGACAGCCATCATCTCGTGATCGCCGCCGTGAACGACAGCTATGCCATCTTCTCGCCGGGCGAGACCATGCAAAGCGGCGATGTCGCGGCACTCGCAACGCGAGCGTTTGCCGCCGCCTTCAAGATCGGCATGCAGCTCTCGGCGCCGTTTCTGGTGTTCGGCCTCGTCTTCAATATCGGGCTTGGCGTGCTGGCGCGGTTGATGCCGCAGATGCAGGTCTATTTCGTCGGCGTGCCGCTATCGATCCTCGCCGGCTTCCTGATCTTCGCCGTCGTCGTCACGGCGATGATGGGAACTTTCCTCGATTACTTCATCGGCATCATGCACGATTTGATACCGCTCAACGGAAAGCAGTGATCGATGGCCGACGACAACGACACGTCAGATAAAACAGAAGACCCTACGCAAAAACGTCTCGACGACGCCCATGACCGCGGCGATGTCGCCAAAAGCCAGGAAATCAACACCTGGTTCGTGATCGCAGGCGCAACGCTGGTATTGTCGACGTTCTCCGGATCGATCGGCGGCGGCATCATGATGCCGCTGCGCAATCTGATCGCCAATTCCTGGATGATTCATGCCGACGGGCCGGGCCTTTTGGCGCTGGCGCAGTCGCTCGAATATGCCCTGATCGCAGCGCTTGGCGTGCCGCTGTTGCTGCTGGCGCTGGCCGCAATCGCCGGCAACATGATCCAGCACCGGCTGGTGTGGTCGGGCGAATCCCTAAAGCCCAAATTGAGCAAGATCTCGCCGGGAGCCGGAGCAAAACGGGTTTTCGGCAAGCAAGCGGCGGCGAATTTCGCCAAGGGCCTGTTCAAGGTGATCACGCTCGGCGCCGTGATGACGGCGATCCTGTGGCCGGAGCGTCATCGGCTGGAATCGTTCATGCACTTCGACCCGGGGATGCTGCTCGGCGCCACCACCGGCCTGACCGTGCATTTGATGGGCGCCGTGGTGGCGATGCTCGCCGTGGTCGCGATCGCCGATTATTTCTTCCAGTACCGGCAATGGTACGAGCGGCAGAAGATGTCGCTGCAGGAGATGAAGGAGGAGTTCAAGCAGTCCGAAGGCGATCCGCACGTCAAGGGCAGGCTCCGCCAATTGCGCCAGGCGCGCATGAAGAAGCGCATGATGGCCGCGGTTCCCAAGGCCTCCGTGGTCATCACCAATCCGACCCACTATTCGGTGGCGCTGTCCTACGAACGCGGCATGCCGGCGCCGATCTGCGTCGCCAAGGGTGTTGACAATATCGCGCTCAAGATCAGGGAGATCGCAGGCAAGCACGACATTCCGATCGTGGAAAATGTGCCGCTGGCAAGGGCGCTGTATGCGACCGTCAACATCGACCAGGAGATCCCGGTCGAACACTATCACGCGGTTGCCGAAATCATCGGCTATGTCATGGGCCTGAAGCGCGGGCTCTCCGGCCGTCGGGTCTGAGGCTGGGAACAGCTCGCAATGCCGTAATTGGTGAGGAAATGCCCGCCAGCCGGCAAAATAGCAGGCTTGACGGACTTGCGCTTGCCGGGCCGATTCAGGCACTCAGGCGTTAAGCGTGTTAATAAGCGTATTTAAGTGCGTCACCCTTGATCGACAGGCTCTCGTCACCAGCTCATGACCGCCGAAATTGACAACGACCCGTCACGCGAGCCGTTCGCCGTCCACGAGCCGGCGCGGCGCAGCGGCAGCATTGTTCTGGTGCTATTGGTGGCCGGCGGGATCGTTGCGGTGGCGATGGCGCTGATGACCATCGGCCGGGCGCAGGCCCAGCCTTATATCCTGGGGCTGCTTGCGCTTCTGGCGATGGTCGGGCTGTTCAACCTGTTCGCATTCGCCGCCGGGATCATTCGTTTCGCCGATCGGACCATGGACGATCCGGTCAAGGGCCGCATCGCCGACCAGGCCTATGATGGTCTCGCCGTCACCGACGTGAGGGGCCATGTGGTCTATTCAAACGCGGCCTATTTGGCGCTCACGGGGGCGTCGAGCGCGCAGGACGTGCGGCCGGTGGAGCGGGTCTTCATCGGCAATCCCGATGTCTCTGAAGCGGTGTTTCGCCTTTTGAAGGCGGCGCGCGAGGGCAAGCGGCAGCAGGAGGAGGTCCGCATTGCAGGCCACGACGGCTCGCACGGCCGCTGGCTTCGGATGCGGGTGCGGCCGCTCGGCGAGAACAAGCGCGATGCGAAATACGCGGTGTGGTCGATCGCCGATATTACCCGCGACCGCGAACGCCAGGAGGACGTGTTCCAGGAACTGCAGCACGCCATCGAATATCTCGATCATGCGCCATGCGGATTTTTCTCGGTCAATGCGGCCGGCGATCTGGTTTACGTCAACGCGACGCTCGCCAACTGGCTCGATCACGACCTCGCCGAAATCGGCTCGGGCGGCTTAAAGCTGATCGACATCGTGTCCGGCGACGGGGCTGCGCTGTTGACCTCGATTGCGCCGGTGCCGGGCGAAGTCAAAACCGAGGTGTTCGACATCGATCTTCGGATGCGTGGCGGCAAGACCATGCCGGTGCGGCTCTATCATAAGCTGGCGTTCGGGGCCGATGGCGTGCCGGGTGCGTCCAGGACATTGGTGATCAGCCGCGCGCGCGATGAGCGTTCCGATCCGCAGCGCGCCGCCGAAGTGCGCTTCATGCGCTTCTTCGATCATACCCCGATGGCGATTGCGACCGTCGAACGCGGCGGCACGGTGGTCCGCGCCAACGCCCGGTTTGCCAAGCTCGCGCAAAGCCTCAGCGCCGACGGCGCCGCGAGCAAGTCGATTATCCGCTCCGTCAATCCGCGCGACCGCAGCCTGTTGATCGCGGCGATCAACCAGGCGGCTGAGGGGCAGGGCGATATTCCCCCCGTGGAAGCAATGCTCGATGGTCCGAAGGAGCGATGGGGACAGTTCTTCGTCACGGCGGTGGAGGAAGACGAGCGCGAGACCGAGGCCGCCATCGTCTACATGCTGGAGACCACCGAGCGGCGGGCGCTGGAGAACCAGATCAACCAGTCGCAGAAGATGGACATGGTCGGCCAGCTCGCCGGCGGCATCGCGCACGATTTCAACAATGTGCTGTCCGCCATCATGATGGCGAACGATTTTCTGCTGAACGCGCACAAGCCGACCGATCCCTCGTTCCAGGACATCATGCAGATCAAGCAGAACGCGACCCGCGCGGCGACGCTGGTGCGGCAGCTGCTGGCGTTCTCGCGCCGGCAGACCTTGCGGCCGCAGGTGCTCGATCTCGGCGACGCGCTGTCCGATCTCACGATGTTGCTGCGCCGCCTGATCGGCGAAAAGGTAAAACTCGATCTCGTGCATGGCCGCGATCTCTGGCCGGTAAAAGTCGACGTCTCGCAGTTCGAGCAGGTGATCGTCAATCTCGCGGTGAACGCCCGCGATGCGATGCCCGATGGCGGCAAGCTGACGGTGCGAACCGCCAATGTGACCACGGAAGAAGCCGGCCGGCTCGCCTACAAGGGGATGCCTGCGGCGGATTATGTGCGGATCGACATCGTCGACACCGGAAGCGGCATTGCGCCCGACATCGTCGACAAGATTTTCGAGCCGTTCTTCTCGACCAAGGAGGTCGGCAAGGGCACTGGATTGGGCCTGTCGACGGTCTATGGCATCGTCAAGCAGACCGGCGGTTTTGTCTATGTGGACTCCGAGACCGACAAAGGCACCTCGTTCCACATCTTCCTGCCGCGGCACCATCCCGAGCTCGAGGTTCATGGCGAGGTCCATGGCGCCAACGGCGCGGCCAAGGAGGCGCCGCCAGAGGCAAAGCCGCGGACCGATCTGACCGGGCAGGGCACTATTTTGCTGGTCGAAGACGAAGAGGGGTTGCGCTCGCTGAACGCGCGCGGTTTGCGCTCGCGCGGCTACAGCGTGATCGAGGCCTCGAACGGCATCGAGGCGATGGAAGCGCTGGAGCAGGAGAACGGCGCCGTCGATCTCGTGGTTTCCGACGTGGTGATGCCGGAGATGGATGGCCCGACGCTGCTGAAAACCATGCGCGGCCGCAACCCGGACCTCAAGATCATCTTCGTGTCGGGCTATGCGGAAGATGCCTTCGAGAAGAGCCTGCCGGAGAACCAGCAATTTGCGTTCCTGCCAAAGCCGTTCACGCTGAGCCAGTTGGTTGCGGCGGTGAAGGAGACCATGACGCCACAGTAGAGGGCGCCTCTGGCCGAAAACGCAGGGAACGTAGCCCGGATGAGCGAAGCGAAATCCGGGCTACAAGGCAGCGTAAACGCCCCCAAACGACCGCGATTCCCCGCGACCCGCGACCGAGGGCCGCAGCTCGGGTTCCCGCGAATGGCTTCCTTTTTCGGCCGCTCTGCCCATCTTAAGGGCGCTTCCCCCTGCCGGGGATTTTAGGGAAACAAACATGAATTTCACGCAACGCGCCCGCGGCATCGTCCAGGCGATTGCCGTCGTTTTATCGCTGGCCGTCCCCCTGGTGCTGACGGTCTCGTCCGCCGACGCCAGGGCCGGCGGCGGCTTCAGCTCGGGTTCGCGGGGAGCGCGGACATTTTCCGCGCCGCCGAGCACTTCGACCGCGCCAAGCACGGCGCAACCGTTCAACCGTACCTTCGCCCAACCGGGTAGCCCGGGCCTGGGCGCCCCCGCCGGCGGCGGGTTCTTCAACCGGCCCGGCATGGGCATGCTCGGCGGCCTCGCCGCGGGCTTCCTCGGCGCCGGCCTGCTGGGCATGCTGTTCGGCGGTGGAATGTTCGGCGGGCTCGGCGGCTTGTCGTCGATCTTCGGCCTGATCCTGCAGATCGGCCTGATCGTCATCCTGGTCCGGTTCGCGATGGCATGGTGGCAGCGCCGCCAGGCGCCTGCATCGGCCTATGCTGGCGCTGCGACCGGAGGACCGGGCGGGCCGACCAGCTTCCGGAGCGGAACCGGTTTTGGTCTGGGATCGGCGAGCGCACCGCTTCAGATTTTGCCGGCCGACTACGAAGCCTTCGAGCGGCTGCTCGGCGACATCCAGGCTGCGTGGTCGAACGAGGATATCGCGCAGCTGCACACGCTGGCGACGCCTGAAATGGTGTCGTATCTGGCCAAGGACATCGAGGCGAACAAGGCCCGCAACGTGATCAACAAGACCTCCGAGGTAAAACTGCTGCAGGGCGATCTTGCGGAAGCCTGGCGCGAGGGCGACACCGATTACGCGAGCGTTGCGATGCGCTTCTCGCTGGTCGACAAGACGCTCGACCGCGCTGGCGGCCGGCTGGTCGAGGGCAGCGAGCAGCCGGCGCAGGTGACGGAAGTGTGGACTTTCGTGCGGCCGCGGGGCGCAAACTGGGAGCTCTCGGCGATCCAGCAGACCTGATCGTCTGCGACACGGTAACGAGTTGAAAGGCGCTGCGGTTTGCTCCGCAGCGCCTTTTCGCTTGATCGTTCCCGTCTTGCCGCGGAACCTGGAATAAACTCCGCCGTTGCGTGTTGATCTCTGGCTATTAAGCGCCGCTTCAAACAACGCAGATCAAATCGGAGGATTCCATGACCGCTCTCGCCAAGATTATTTCGCACGCGTGTTTCGGTCTGGCGGCGGCCTCGCTCGCTGTGCTTGCGGCTCAACCCGCGCGAGCGCAATCGGCCGACATGAGCTTTTTCGTCACCGGTACCGGTATCGGTAATGGCGGCAACCTCGGCGGCCTCGCCGGCGCTGACAATTATTGCCAGACGCTGGCACAAGCCGCGGGCGCCGGCGCCAAAACCTGGCACGCTTATCTCTCGACGCAGGCCGCCGACGGAGCTCCGGCCGTGAATGCGCGCGATCGGATCGGCAAAGGGCCCTGGCAGAATTCCAAGGGCGTCGTGATCGCGAAGGACGTCACCGAGCTGCATGGCGGCAACAATATCAGCAAGGGAACGGCATTGACCGAAAAGGGTGAGATGGTCAACGGTTACGGAGACAAGCCGAACAGGCACGACATTCTCACGGGATCACAGCCGGATGGTACGGCGTTCGATGGCCCGGACGACCGCACTTGCAAGAACTGGACGTCGAGTACTCAGGGTGCAGCCATGGTCGGGCATTCCGATATCAACGGACCCGCAACGGTTCCAACCGTCAAATCCTGGAATGCGGCGCATCCCTCGCGAGGTCCCGATGGCGGCTGCAGCCAGAAGGACCTGATCAGCACCGGCGGCGACGGCCTGTTGTATTGTTTCGCGGCGAACTGACGTAAGTCATTCCGGATCTGGTCCTCCCGATCTGCCGGAATGACGAACGATAAGCGAGCCCGCTCATGAAATACGAACTCTATTACTGGCCCGGCATTCAGGGCCGCGGCGAATACGTCCGCCTCGCGCTCGAAGAGGCGGGCGCCGATTATGCCGATGTCGCGCGCGAGCGCGGCACCTCGGCGATGATGAGGATGATGGAGGATGGCCGCACCCCGCCGTTCGCGCCGCCCTTTCTCAAGGCCGGCAAACTTCTGATCGGGCAGACCGCCAACATCCTGCTCTATCTCGGCGTGCGGCATGGGCTGGCGCCGAAATCGGAAGCGCCGCGGCTGTTTGTGCATCAGCTGCAATTGACCGTCACCGATTTCGTGCTCGAAATCCACGACACCCATCATCCGCTCGGCCCGTCGTTGTATTACGAAGACCAGCGTCAGCCTGCCAAGAAACGCACCGAGGAGTTCTGGAAAGAGCGGGTGCCGAAATATCTCGGTTATTTCGAGCGGCTATTGGAGCGTAGCGGTGGCGCCTACCTGACCGGCCGCCGGCTGACTTACATGGATCTCTCGCTGTTCCAGATCGTTGCGGGACTGCGCTACGCATTTCCGAAACGCATGAAGGCCTTCGAGGGCGAAATTCCCGGCCTGGTTGATCTGCACGACCGCGTCGCCGCGCGGCCCAACATCAAGGCCTATCTCAAAAGCGACCGGCGCATTCCCTTCAACGAGGAGGGGATTTTTCGGCACTACAAGGAATTGGATTTGTAGGAAGCGTCGGCGGTCTGCCTTACCTCGCCCCGCTTGCGGGGA
>Ga0209328_10000454_pt1 | contig 10111 bp, 7 predicted proteins | sample JacPinW_OM3H0_M1_FD_187954 | JGI IMG/M metagenome (GOLD analysis project Ga0209328, IMG submission 187954) | Forest soil microbial communities from Algoma, Ontario, Canada - Jack Pine, Ontario site 1_JW_OM3H0_M1 (SPAdes) (version 2) | ecosystem: Environmental > Terrestrial > Soil > Boreal... | reverse complement strand
TTGGGCGGCGCGTGGCCGGTGAATTCGCGAATTCGCTCCAGCGCGTCGGCCGGCAATGCGACCCCGCTGGCGCGACCGACATCGATCACCTCCTGCCAGGCGGCTTCGAAAATCGCATGCAGGTCGGGATCGTCGCGCAATTTGCCGATCGGCTGGCGCGTCGCCGCCGTGAGGCTGGCATTCGCAGTGAGCAGGATGAACTTCATCCATAGCTCGGTTGAGATCTGTTCGCTCAGCGTCGCGTCAAAACCGGCTTGTTCGCAAAGCGCGAGAAAAGCTTCGGCCCGCTTGCTGCGCGTGCCGTCGAGCTCGCCAAAAATCATGCGCATGAAGCCGCCGACCTGGCGGATCACCCCGGGCGCGACGATCGACGCACTGATTTGCGCCACCCCGCCCATCACGGCGCGGCTCCCAAGGATCGGGATCAGCCGCTCGGCGGCGTCGATGCCGTTCTGCAGCGGGATCACAGCGGTATCGGGGCCGATCAGCGGCTTGATCTTTTCACCCGCGCTCTCGACGTCCCATAGCTTGACGCAAAACAGCACGATGTCGACATTACCGATCTCGGCGGGATTATCAGTTGCCCGGGTCGGCACCAGATGAGTCTCGCCGCGGCCGCCCTCGACCTTCAGCCCCTGGCTTTTCATGGCGGCAAGATGGGCCCCGCGCGCGACAAAGGTGACATCGGCCCCCGCTTTCGCTAGCGCCGCGCCGAATCCACCTCCGACACCGCCGGCGCCGACAACCGCAATCCGCATGGCAATTCTCCGGTCGCTCGCAAAAATTCCACTAGAGCCTTTTCCGTTTCGATTGAATCGAAACGGGGCTCTAGATTCCTGATTTGACGCGTTTTCTTGACGCGAACCGGTTTCCACTTCGCTTGAAAACGCTCTATCCCCCAGATATCTGAAATCTCTCCGAGAGGGAATGCAGCGGCAGCGACGATCATCGCCTTCAATGACGGCGGCACCATTCCCTTTGAACAAACCGAAGGGTGCGGATGCAGCGCATCGAGGAGCGGCTATTGGTCGAGGACAACGGAGGGTGCGGCGGTGCCGGGGTGACGTGCACCGGGCCTGACCGGCGGAAGGAATAAGACGCCGCCACTAGCCACGGCGAACGCGCCCGGCGGTGAGCTTGCGACCGTCACTTCGGTGCGATAGCGCGGCAGATGGTCCTCAAGCGAGTAGAGAACGCAAAGCGCGAGGCTGGCCCAGACCGCCGCACTGAAATAAAGCGACATCCAGGCGATCTCGTCCTTCCACTCGGCAAGGTCGTGGGTCACGACCCAGCGCGTGCTCACGTCACGGAGACCCTCGAGAGGCCCCAGCAGCTTGCTGCCACCGGCAAGCCCGGCCCGCCATCGGCGCAGATACATCGGGACGTCGACGGTCATGAGAAACGCCAGATAGCCTGCGATCCCGATGATCGCGATGGCGAGCACCACGCGAACCGCACCATCGAACTCCGGCAGCAACCGGCAAAGGCCGGTCCCGACGAAAAAGAAGGCGACCGCCCAGATCGAATTTTCGATGGCGTTGCCCAGATAGTTGGTGGTCAGCACCGCATACCATGAGAAGCATTCCGCGATGATGATCAACGGCACGATCACCGACGCGGCGTTCAAGGTGGTGTCCGCGCCCGTCATGGTGCCGAGCTGGTGCAGGATGACCGCCCACTGCGCCGCGAAGCAGATCTCGGCCACGGTGGCTACCGACCGGCCGACCACAACGCTCGACAGCCAGGTGTCGAACAGGCAGATGCGCTGAACATCCGCGCGCGGAAGGAACGACCTGAATGCGCAGCCAAACACGTAGCCCGCCGAGAGCAGGAGCATGAGCCCGATGCCGGACGTGCTGCCGAGGCTGCCGGTCGGCTGTTCGTGGAACTGGCGGTACATCAAGAACCAAGCCGCGATGTTTGCGCCGCTGACCATGGTCAACAGAGCCCACCACCAGGCCAGGGGATTTGACCAGGCCAAGGAACTTGATACGGATCTTGATACGGAACTTGATAGGGAACTCGACCGCGCCCGCCATTCCAAACTCATCGACCACCACTCCGCCCATAACCGAACTGACACCTATTGGTAGCAATTCTGTCACAAATCGAGGCCCAGTCACGACAAAAATATGTGTCAAATTGGTTTTATCGGGGCGCTGTTGGCGGGGTGATATCGGTGCGTCTCGCGACCGTCGGCCTGGATTCGCGACTGTTTGGAACCCATTCCCTACTGTGAACGGGCCACTTTATTCATCGCTGAACCGGCAGCCGGCGCGCCAGAGTTCCCGAACGCTGGCGCCCGCCCAACACTCTCCATCGTAGCGCCTTGCTTTGGTCAAACCGCAGTGAAGTCTGGGGCATGACGTCCTCGACGTCAGCGTAAATCCGCCGGCACGATCGCGCCGGCGACATTGGACTGAGTAGGGAGCACCAATGCAATCCACGCTGAAGCCGAAGCAAACCGATGATCCGCACGATGTCGTCGCGGTGGCGCCCGATGTCGCTCGCGTCGTGCCGGCGTTTGAAGAGCTTACCGATCTGTTGCGCCATGCCGCGCGCCATCAATCCGATCCGCAGACCCGCAACGAGCCCGGTTTCGCTATTGCGTCACCGATCCCGCCGGTCGATACGACGTTTCGTCCCACTGCCGTTGACGAAGTCCCAAACAATGTTCGTGCCACGGGATCGCGGCGCTCGATCGGCAGCCGGCTGGCGCGCGCCTTCACGGCATTGCTGTTTGCAACGTGCCTCGGCGTCTTTGGCATCGTCTGGCAGCGCTATGGCGATGCGGCTACCCAGATGATCGCGAAGTCGGCGCCGCAATTCCTGAGTTCGCTGCTGCCATCGGAAAAGCCCGCTCCGTCAGTGGAGGCGGCTCCGCCGGCCGTTGTTGCAGAGGCGGCGAATACCGACGCTTCGAATGAACCACCCCCGCAACCGGCATCTGTGGCTCCGGCCGCACCCGACAGCGTCGCACCGGCCGCCGCGGCGCCGGCTCCCGAACAGGCGCAGCTGCTGCAGTCGATGGCGCGCGATCTCGTAAGCCTGGGACAACAGGTCGAGCAGCTCAAGGCCAGCATCGACGAGCTCAAGGCCGGCCAGCAGCAAGTATCCCGCGATATCGCAATAGCCTCCGAGCAGAACCTGCGGCCCAAAATATCAGTGGCGCCAGCGCTTCCGCCGCGGCCGGCCCCCGCGCGGCCGCGCAAACCGATCACGCCATTGCCGCCGCCGCAAGCCGCAATGGCTCCGCCGCCGCAGGCCGCCGCACCGTATGTGCCGCCAGCCGCTGCACCCTACGTGCCGCGGCAACCTGATTACGCGCCGCGCCAAGTTGAACCGCCGCCGCAAGCCACGGCGCAGCCGCAGCAGGATGAAGAGGCATCGGTGCCGCGGCCGCCGATGCCGGTGCGGTAGCAGCAGTGCTGTCTCCCGCGGTGCTGGTGGTACGTTCATGATGCTGATGAGACCGCGACGAGCCGCTAAAGCACGAGGCGTCTCTACCGAAATGATTGGAAGCCTCAGACGCGAGAAGCCGCCCGGGCGTGACACCGGACGGCTTCTCGTGCGACTGCCGGTTCCGGCCGACTCCGGTTCCGCCGCGATGTGGGACAAGGTTGCTACGGCGTGGTTAACAGATCGTTAACGAGGGCGCGCCGCCCGCATTATGGCGTCACTTGCGCAGGGGCGGCCCGACATACGACGTTGCCGGACGACATACGTCGGGCCTAACCAAACCACGGGTCGCCGCCCGGAATGGTCGAATCGGAAATGTGCAAATTTTCGTGGCAGAAAGCTGTCTGCGACAAGAAACGGCCTTATGAACATTTCGTCGGCGAACCAGCTTTAGCGGCCCTCAAGAACAACAAAGCAAGCTGCTGTGACAAACAAGCTCGTTAACTCTGGTGCGAAACTATTCTGCGGTCGCACGCACTTGCTGCCCGGCAACCACTTAAGCGCCTGATTCAGTCCTATGCTCACATTCAATTCGCGCATGCTCGGACGATGCGGGGTTGGCCGTGATCAGGACAGTGTGGCTTGCGGTTGTTTGTTTGATTGGCCTGGGTGCGATGGTCGCTCTCAGGGCCGGAACTCCGACGCCTCCAGCGAGCGCAAGGCCTTCTCCGGCGCAAACGACCGTTGGTGAAATTTTTTCATCGGATACCTTGACCAAGGCAGACAGACTGGACATCGCGTATGTTCGCGACCTGATCGCCCCAAAGCCAGTTATGCTGGTGGCGAAAGCCCCCGACGAAACTCCACCGCAACCTTCCGGTCCAACTTCAACCACGAATATCGTGAGCCGGCATTGGCACGATCCCCATGTCAGGAGACCTGCAGCGGTGTCTCCTGGCCGACGCATCAAGGGCGGGGAATCGCAGAAGGGTAATCAGGAGTCGAAGAAGGGTAACAATGTCGACCGAGGGAAACCAACGGTCGATCTGAGGCCCTGTCGACGCCCGGAAGGTTTTGCGGGCCTGTTGAGGGCATTGAACCTCACGCCTGGATGCGACACGTAGTTTGGCTTCGAGGGCTTCGCTTCGATCAGCAACTGCGCAAGGGGCCCATGCCGTGACGTTTGGCGTACCCGGCCCAAGACCCACGTGATAAGGATAGTCTGGATTTGAGCGCAGCTACGTTCCCGCCGCATCAGGCGACGAGGGGGACACATGAAGCGACGCGCGTTCATTGCCGGTCTGTTGGTAGCGACCGCAGTGGGGCGCGCGCCGGCGCAGCGGACGGCGAAGGTCTACCGCATCGCGAGGGTTTACTCCACGACACCGGTAGCCGAGGCGATCAAACCGTTAAAACCATTGCGCGGGGAAAGCCGGATGATTCCGGAGTACCTGTGGTGACTAACGCGCGTGCTTACTACACACCACGCGCGGCTGCGGGTGCTTTGGACACCCGGCTTTCCCTGCGCCCTCTGTTCTCTCTGGGCGAAACGATCAGGCACTCCTCGGACGCTTCGCGCCGCGAGAATGCGGTGGCGTGTCCCATTCTTTCCGTCATTGCGAAGAGCGACCTGTCCCGCTGTAGCTCGAAGAGCGAAGGTGGAAGGTGACAAAGCAATCCACCCTTCCTTGCGGCTTCCCGCGGAAGCGCTAAAGTGGTTCCACCAACAAAAAGTGTTCTGATCCATTGAAACAACCGCGCGCGCAGCGCGCTAGAAACTTAAGTAACAATGTTTCCAGGGAGGATACCATGCGGGCAGCCGTAAACGAGCCCTTGGCGCGTCACGCCCTTGCCTTCGTTCTTGCGGGCGGACGCGGCTCCAGGCTTTTGGAATTGACCGATCGGCGCGCCAAGCCGGCCGTCTATTTTGGCGGCAAGTCGCGCATCATCGATTTTGCCCTCTCCAACGCCGTGAATTCAGGCATCCGCCGCATCGCTGTTGCCACGCAATACAAGGCGCACAGCCTGATTCGTCATTTGCAAATGGGCTGGAATTTCTTTCGCCCCGAGCGCAACGAAAGCTTCGACATCCTGCCGGCCAGCCAGCGCGTCTCCGAGACGAACTGGTATCTCGGGACGGCCGACGCGGTCTATCAGAACATCGACATTGTCGAGCCTCACAACACGAGATTCATCGTGCTGCTCGCCGGTGATCACATCTACAAGATGGACTATGAGCTGATGCTGAAACAGCATGTCGAACAGGGAGCGGATGTGACGATCGGCTGCCTGGAGGTGCCACGCAGCGAAGCCAGCAGCTTTGGGATCATCCACGTCGATGAGCATGATGTGATCCAGTCATTCCTGGAAAAACCGGCTGATCCGCCGCCTATGCCTGGCAAGCCCGACGTATCGCTCGCCAGCATGGGAATCTATGTTTTCGATTCCAAATTCCTGTTCGACGAGCTTCGACGCGATGCGGAGGATCAAAATTCCAGCCACGATTTCGGCAAGGACGTCATCCCTCATATCGTGAAACATGGGCGCGCCGTCGCGCATCATTTCAGCCGCTCCTGCGTCCGATCAAACGACGACACCCGCAGCTATTGGCGGGACGTCGGAACGCTGGATGCTTATTGGGCGTCCAATATCGATCTCACCGACATCTTGCCCGAACTTGACCTCTACGACCGCTCCTGGCCGATCTGGACCCACGCCGAAATCACGCCACCTGCAAAGTTCGTTCATGACGAGGATGGCCGGCGCGGCGCGGCGGTGACTTCACTCGTGTCCGGGGGATGCATCATTTCTGGCGCGGCGATACGGCGTTCCCTGATGTTCACCGGCGTGCGTGCGCATTCTCATGCCCAAATCGAAAATGCAGTGATCATGCCTTATGTCGAGATCGGCCGGGGGACACGATTGAAAAATGTCATCATCGACCGAGGCGTGCAGATTCCGGAAGGATTGGTCGTGGGCGAAGATCCCGGAAGCGACGCCCAGCGATTTCGCCGCACCGAGCAGGGCATCTGCCTGATTACCCAGCCGATGATCGACAGGCTGTCGGCATGAAGCCTGTTCGCGTGCTTGCTGTCGCCTCGGAGATTTTTCCTCTTATCAAGACCGGTGGCCTCGCCGATGTGACGGGTGCCCTGCCGACGGCGTTGAAAGCTGAAGGGATCGAGACGCGCACGTTGGTACCGGGCTATCCTGACGTGCTTGACGTCATTGCCGGAGCGGTTGAAGTTCTCAACCTGCAGAATTGTTATGGCGGACCCGCGCGCGTTCTCGGCTGTTCGGTGGCTGACCTCGACTTGTTCGTACTCGACGCGCCGCATCTGTTCGCCCGTCCCGGAAACCCCTACGTTGGGCCTGACGGCACGGACTGGCCCGACAATGCGCGCCGTTTTGCGGCGTTGGCGCGAACGGCGGCCGAGATCGGCCAAGGCTCGATCCCGGCATTCATTCCGCAGGTCGTCCATGCCCACGACTGGCAGGCCGGACTGACCCACGCCTTTTTGCATTATAGCGAGCGATCGCGGCCAGGCGCGATCATGACCGTTCACAACCTCGCCTTTCAAGGACGATTCCCGCGGGAAATGTTGAGCGAGATCGGATTGCCCCCAGAATCTTTTGCGATTGATGGCGTTGAATATTATGGCGACATCAGCTTTTTGAAAGCCGGGTTGCAATTTGCCGATCGCATCACCACGGTGTCGCCGACCTATGCGCGCGAAATCCAGCAAGCCGATGCAGGCATGGGGCTCGATGGACTGCTGCGTGCGCGGTCGGATGCACTCAGCGGCATCCTCAACGGTATTGACATATCTGTCTGGAATCCCGCGACTGATCCGCGTATCACCTCGACTTTCAGCGTCGCTACGCTTGCCGATCGTGCGGCGAATAAAACAGCCTTACAAAAGCGTTTCGGTCTTCCCCTCGCACCCGATGCTTTTTTGCTTGGAGTTGTCAGTCGCCTCTCCTGGCAGAAGGGGCTCGATCTACTCCTGGAAAATCTGCCACTGGTTTTGGGCGAGGGCGCACAATTGGTCCTGCTCGGGAGCGGCGAGGTGGACCTTCAGGAACATTTTCGCGCGGCGGCAGAATCACATCCAGGCCAGATCGGCGTTTTCGTCGGCTATGACGAGGACTTGGCTCATCTGATTCAAGGAGGCTCTGACGCGCTGCTGGTACCATCTCGGTTCGAGCCGTGCGGACTGACACAGCTGTGTGCCTTGCGTTATGGCGCTGTACCCCTAGTTTCCCGCGTCGGTGGCCTCGCGGATACCGTCGTCGACGCCAACGCGGTCACCATCGCCGAAAATGCCCCAACCGGAATTCAGTTTTGGCCGGTGACAAGCGAACATCTCGGCGGCGCCATTCGCCGGGCCAAGGCGCTGTTTAATGACAAGCCGGTTTGGCAACGGCTGCAGAAGAACGGCATGACCGTCGATGTATCCTGGCGCAATCCCGCGCGGCAATATGCCGATCTCTATCGTGAGGTTGGGAGACCATGACACGCCGTCGCGAGAATGCGAGGAGTGCTTGAACTGTTTTGGCTGTTTGAAAATTGCATCGGAGAAAATTTATGTCGTCCCGGCCTCGAGCCGGGACCCATAACCACGAATGCCTATTATTGCGTGGTGCTGGGGCCGCAATCCCATTCACAACTGAGACTAGTGGTTATGGGTCCCGGCGTTCGCCGGGACGACGGGTGGAGGGTGCTACGCCAGCAGCACCGAATCGGCGCCGTTGACCGCCTCGGCGCTGTCGATCACCGTACGCTCCAGCGAAGGCGCCTGCACCGAGATGTTTTCGGCAAAGAACCGCGCCAGCGTGACATAGCGCTGCGGATCGCCATTACCTTCGCCGAGATCGCGCGCGGCGAGGGCTTCGTTCGCCAGCATACAGCCGCCGAGCGTCGAGCCGAACAGTCTGAGATACGGCGTTGCGCCGGCGAGCGCGTCGTTCGGCGCCGAGGTCACGCGCTCCAGCAGCCATTTGCTGGTGCGCTCCAGCGCCGCCAGCGCGTCGCGCAGCTTTGCGCCTGTGGTGCCGAACGCGGGGTTGTTCGAGGCCTCCACGCGCTTGACGACCTCGGACAATTCGTCGAGCAGGGCCCAGACCGAGGCGCCGCCATTGGCCGCGAGTTTTCGGGTCACGAGATCGATCGACTGGATGCCGTTGGTGCCTTCATAGATCGGGGTGATGCGGGCATCGCGCAGATGCTGCGCGGCGCCGGTTTCCTCGACAAAACCCATGCCGCCGTGGACTTGCACGCCGAGAGACGCCACCTCATTGCCGATGTCGGTGGAGAACGCCTTTGCGATCGGCGTCAACAGCGCGCCGCGGGCCGCGGCATCGGTGCGCACTTTTGCATCGGTGGCGCGCACGGAGACGTCGAGCGCCACTGCCGTGGCGTAGCAGATCGTGCGCGCAGCGGCAGTGAGCGCGCGCATCTGCAGCAGCATGCGCTTGACGTCGGGATGTACGATGATGGGGTCCGAACCATCGCCGGCCTTGCCGATGGCGCGGCCCTGGCGGCGCTCCTGCGCGAAGCTAAGCGCCTGCTGATAGGCGCGGTCGGCGATGCCGACACCCTCGAGGCCGACGCCGAGCCGGGCCTGGTTCATCATCGTGAACATGCACTGCATGCCCTTGTTTTCGTCGCCAATCAGATAGCCGATCGCGCCGCCTTTATCGCCCATGGTCATGGTGCAGGTCGGTGCGGCATGCATGCCGAGCTTGTGTTCGATGCCGCTGGCATAGATGTCGTTGCGCGCACCGAGCGAGCCGTCGGCATTGACCAGGAATTTTGGAATCAGAAACAGCGAGATGCCTTTGGTACCCGCCGGCGCATCCGGCAATCGTGCAAGTACAAAATGCACGATGTTGTCGCTCATGTCGTGATCGCCATAGGTGATGAAGATTTTCGTGCCCTTGATGCGATAGCTGCCGTCGGGAGCGCGCTCGGCACGGGTGCGCAACGCGCCGACGTCGGAGCCTGCTTGAGGCTCAGTGAGCTGCATGGTGCCGGGCCACTCGCCGGAGATGAGTTTTTCGAGATAGATTTTTTTCAGCTCGCTGCTGCCATGGGCTTCGAGCGCCTCGATCGCGGAGAGCGTCAAGAGCGGGCAAAGGCCGAAGGCGATATTCGACGCACTCCAGATTTCGGTGCAGGCCGCATTGATCGCGAGCGGCAGCCCCTGGCCGCCGAACGCCTCCGCACCGGACACCGCGTTCCACCCCGCCGCGGTCCAGCGCTGATAGGCATCGGGCCAGCCGGGGGCGGTGATCACTTGGTCGGCCTCGAGCTTGATGCCATGCTCGTCGCCGACGCGATTGAGCGGCGCCAGCACGTCGGAGGCGAATTTGCCGGCTTGCTCCAGCACCGCGGCGGTGATGTCGGCGTCGAAATCGCCGTAATGGCCGGCCTTCACGGCGGCGCTAAGGCCTGCGCCATGGTTAAGGGCGAGCAGCATGTCGTTGATCGGCGCGCGGTAGGTCATGACCGTCTCTCACAGGGCTGGGCAGGGCTGCCGTCTTCCCACGAAACCGGGCGGCTCTCAACTCTTTCGGGGGGCGAAAATAGCGGTTCACGGCTGTTGAAATGGCTCAACTCCCTCTATAGACCGGCGTGGCAAAAGGGAATTCGAGGGACGGTTCGTCCCGCCTCTTTCCGGTACACACGCTATTGGGGCGTCGCCAAGTG
>Ga0209328_10000453_pt1 | contig 10117 bp, 9 predicted proteins | sample JacPinW_OM3H0_M1_FD_187954 | JGI IMG/M metagenome (GOLD analysis project Ga0209328, IMG submission 187954) | Forest soil microbial communities from Algoma, Ontario, Canada - Jack Pine, Ontario site 1_JW_OM3H0_M1 (SPAdes) (version 2) | ecosystem: Environmental > Terrestrial > Soil > Boreal... | reverse complement strand
TTCCTACGGACGGACGGACTGTTTATGCGACGCTCTACTCGCAGGTTAACAATGCCTGGGTAAATAACAAGTATACCTACAAGGCTTCTAACGGATCTGCCACACCAACACCAACACCGACCCCGACTGCAACGCCTACACCGACGCCAACCCCGACAGCTTCTCCAACGCCTACTCCAACAGCTACGGTACCTACGTTCTTTTAGTGGGGAGCTCGCCCAATTCCTCGGACATTTTTTACTCCGGGCAAGTCCACAGTTTGTCAGCAACTGTCAGCAATATGCCAACGGACGGACGCTCTATCTTCGTTACGTTGGGGTCCCTGACCAACGGCAGATGGACGGTAAACAACTATGCTTATACCGCCTCGCAATTGCATGGAAGTCCGACTCCAACCCCGACGCCTTCAAGTTCCCCGACTCCAACCTCAACGCCAACGCCAAATCCAACGCCCAAAGGCCCCAAATTCTAGCATCCGGTCTCGCAGGAGTGGCCGAATTCCACACAGGATCGAATCCTTACCTCGTGACAGTGCGTCTCTCAATTAAGCCGGTGACGCTAAACCTTCTGCAGTGATCGCAGACAGCATCAGCCGTGATGCGATTATCGATCCCTCTGTCCAAATTCAGCGATTTAAAACGCGCTTTCCGGTACGTAGATTACGTCTCCATCGCGGACGTAGATTGCCGGAGAAGCTCTTCCTTTGAGTGTCCCAGTTAAGTCGAGAACTTCGCTGTGTTGTTCGCCACCAGTCGTTCGGACGACCCGAACTTTTTTTAACGTGCCGTATTGCGTAATGCCGCCGGCCTCCATTATTGCTTGGAAGACGGTGATCGGCCGATCGAATTCGATTTTACCGGGCCTGCTAACTGCACCAGACACCACGACGTGGCCGTTGCCACTCTCAAGCGTGACAAGCACGTCGCTATTTTTCAATTGAGACTTGTACAGTCCGACCAACTCGGTTTGTAAACTAGTGAGTGTCTTACCTGAAGCGGTGACTTCCCCGACAAGTGGCAGGTTCACTTTCCCGTCAGCCCGAATTTTCTGTGTCTGATTCAATTCAGAAGCGCTGGAAAACGATATTTTGATGACATCGCCGGCCGACAACATGACAGGCTTACCTCCGGGCGATCCCGTCGACAACTGTTTAGTTGTGGTTCCGCAACCGAACAACATAATTGCGATGGCCCCTATAAGTAGTCTCATACCGCGTCCATTCACTAATAATACACGTTGCATCACATTGACGAATGACAAGCCAGAAAAACGGGGGTTAATGCTTGGCACGCGGCTCCTAAACTGACTTATCGACTGCACGTTTCTCAGAAACTCAAGTTAAATCCAGCCGAATATCGATCACGCGTGTAGTTTTGTCCCATCAATCCGGAATCGATCCCGGACCGCTCAAAATTAACATGAACTGCCCATCGTCTGTTCAGCGCGTAGAGCAGTGTGCCGCTGACATCGTATGAATTCTGTTGCTGCGATACGGCCACCCCAGGACCGTTCGACAGCGTTTCGTTATCGTCATGTGTATAGTAACTCGTCAGTATCGCTTGAATATGCGCCGTCAACCATTGGTGTAGCTGTAGCCCCACTCGAAACGTGGTTCGAGTACCGAACGAAGAAGTGGCATCTGGCTCTTCCAACCCATATCGGGCGTTGAGACTCAAAGCCGAGGTACGCCCAATCTGGTAATTGAGTGTGCCCTCTGCCTCCGGTTCGGTTTTAGTGGCACCCTGGTCGTAGGTTCGCAATGTAGCGCCCCCACGAATAGTGACGTTCATTTGCCGGTTAACCTGATAGTCGATCCCGCCCAACAAGTAGTGACTGGTCGAATCGAGCGGAGCTGTGTCGTACCTTATAATCTCGAACCGGTACTCGCCCACCAGGACAACCCGCCGCAGGCTGTAGCGAAACTGTTCTCCGATAGTTCCTTCAACGCGGTTAGAGAGAGCGCCCACAATTGCGTCGTCGTACCGCACCCACCTTGCTCTAGCGGTTGTGACGGTTGAAAAATCCTGAAACCATTCGAAGGAGGCCGACACAGAGTCGTCGGTATTAAAGAAATAGCCCACCCGGCGGTTCGGTCCGATGTTAGCACTGAAATCGGGCTCTTCTTGATAAGCCGCACGCAAATCCGCCCTTAATTGAAGTCGTCTCGATACTGAGTGAAAAGCATCCAGACTAAACTGACTGTTGATTTCGGGGTTATTGCCGATGCCGACGTTATCGGTGAAATAGATCAACTGCACCATGGAGTTAAGGGTGAGATTCGATCGCTCAGTGCCGATTTTTCCTGACAGGGTCCCTCGTCCGTCTGCAAATGCCGATCCCTTCTGGTTCAGGTCGTTCGTGCTGACGTTGTCATCGTAGCCTCCGTCGAATGCGAGATCGAGACGAAAAGGTGATCTTGAGAACAAGCTCGTCCCTGGAATTTGCTCCATCGAAACGCCGCCGCTTTGATTTTCGGCCTGCAGGTCGGTTTGTGCGCCGGATTGATCTGGAGAACCCAGTCCCACTAACACAAATACGGTCAGCATGATGCTTTTCCAGCCTTGGCGAGAAAATGAGCAAAATGCACAAGTCGGACGCGTTCTCAAGAGTAAGGAATGAACGGAGGAATTTATTAACTTGGTTTTTCTCGGTGGTTCCAAAAATTAGTTAGACACGCCCCGAGTATTGGTCGGACTTCGGTCGTCGTTCGGTTCGCCGTAGCCACCATATTAATACAAACAGCGGCACGAGGGAAAGAGCAAAGAAGAGTGGACCACCTCTACGATGGATCAGGCTATTGATGATGTTGGGTCCGATCTCAACGCAGAGCAGTCCAATCACAAAGACGCGAAAACCATTCCTCAATATGGCTAAAGGAAAAACAAAGCAGACCAGCGCGAGCCGACGCCAGGGTTGTCGCAAGAACAGATTTGCCGCGACCATGCTTGTTATCAACAACACCCAGCTCGACCGAATGCCACTACACTCTTTTCCTACTTCAATAGCAATGTCAGGCAATTGAAAGCGCGTTCCGTCACGGAGGATCGGCATGCCGGAAATATTAAAAAGCAAGTTTGCCGCTTCGGTAGAAGCGAGCTGCGAAGCGGTCTCCAGGTTCGTCGCCATTATGTCGGGCATCGGCACTATGAAAATCAGGAATGCGACGGGAAAAACAGCCGCCGCCGTCCAGAGTCGGCCGAGGAAGAAAAGAACGCCAGCCCAGAAAAAGCACACGAATGAGAGCGCCACTACGCTAAGATAGTCATTTGCGCTCAAACTGTCGGAGCGCTCCGCTAGAACTAAAGTGACGATTCCCATCACCACGAACGCTGCTGCCAAGACTGGCGACGAAGTATATTGTCGGGGTAAGGCTCGGCGTCGTTCGTAAAGTAGATACGCTGAGACGAGCGGGATGAGCAATATATATGAGTGAAGCTCACTGCGCGCCACGTGCGAGGTGAGCGCAATCAATGCCTTGCCGTACACACCGCAGAGCAGGCAGATGTAAATGATTAGCCCGATTACTCTGCCGCGTCGTCTCGACCGATCGCGAGGACCGACGGGATCTTGGATGATCGTTGTAATTTCGGCCATCAGTATCGGCTTAGTCATGCCCAGCTAACCGCTCGCTCTTTCCCGGCTTTTCCTCATCTGGGAAAAAAAACAACTTGGCGTACAAGTAAGCGCCCCCTTCACTCACGACATCTTTCATGCCCTGGCTGTAATGCCACCAACGGGCTGGATCGTAGTCCGGGTTCTGAACAGCGATCACGCCAATACGAACTCTGTTGCCAAGGGCGCGTTGGAATAGCAGCCGTGTTCGGCGTGCATGAACATTTTGAGTTATAATATTAAGCCCTGTAACATTCACCTGATGTTGGTCGACCCAGTTCTTGAGGGCTACCGCTGAACCGTAAGTTCGATCACGGTCCATTACCCGCGAGGGTACTACGAAGAGCATACTCGCAGGGAGACCATCTTTCTTTAAGAGATCAGCTCCTACATTGGCAGAGGTATTAAAATCGTTCGTGTAACCTCCTGAACCTTCGACAGGACCACCTGTCGCGACCACTGCTTCGTAAGCTCCGGTCCGAAATTCCTTAACTGCGGCTCGAATGGCGTATTCATGGATCCAGCCTTCCACGACCAGCACGTTCGCATCGATCCGATGATTCTCGGCTAGAAACGCATAGATGCACGTTATCAGCCAGTAGCTCGCTAGGAAAACAACCATAGCGCCTGCAATCCAACCTCGGAACGACAGGCCCCAACGCTCCTTCCGTGTCAGCAGGCCAAGGCATCGCTTGCATGATGAATTGCCAGAACAGGTTTCAGCCACGGTCTCGAACTTAATGTACTTCCTATCGATCTTTATTTTTGAAACTCGCGACCGTGTTTGCAGAATCGGGCGCGACGTCTACGTTCAAAGCCAATCTACAAGGTGTTTGCAAGCGTCTGAAGTGGCCTGACCCCAAAAGCTGGACAGGTTATAAGTGTAGTTCTGCTGGTTGTTTGACTGCATAAACGCCTGTTTGGGTTGATTTTGGCAAGTTTGGACGGAGGGAGGCCGTAGGCTGGGAGGATTCCAAATTTGCTGCGCCGCGCAAATTCCTCCGGGGTTTGATAGTCTAACGAGCTATGCGGTCGCTGCTGGTTGTACTCCACCCGCCAGCTTTCCAAGCGGACACGATGGATTCTGTATCGGCGTCTGAATAGCTGCGTGTTCCATCGTATAGCGTACGGCGACACAAGATAAAACTCTAAAGCTCAGAGCGTTCCGTTCAAATAATCAAACTCTTCGCTACGCGATTTGCGCCTGTCGGATATCTGCCGTTAGTTTATTGAGTTCTGGTGGGAAGTTGATTTCACGTCTTCGAGTACCTGCTCGACAAGGCTTACGGCTTTGCCCCAGTGATCACCATCCAAATCCCCGACATAATCTGTGAGATACCGCTCCTGCATCTTACGAAGCTCTATTGCGCGGTTTGAATTCGCAATAATCGCGGCGAAGAGCTCCCTCAGTTCTTTAAATCCATTTGCCGCGCCTCCGATTTGCTCAAGCGGACGACTGTAGTCTGTGTGGTGTACACCTTCCGGCAGGTAGGAGACCACCAGCTTTCGTCTCATTAATGCCTCGATTGCAGCGCCGTCAAACACCGAAGCCACAACAAAATCGGACATCAAAAGATCACGATGCAGCGATCCTTCAAACGAAAGCTCAATGTTCCCATTCGTGAAGTCCTTCAACTCGTTAACGTACGGTGACCAGATGGAAGTGGGGTAGCGAGGGTGAGGCCGGATCCGAAGTGTTTTCCCAAACGCGACACATAATTGGTGGATGTCTTTGACGAATATCCACATATCGTGGGGTGAGCGAGGGCAAAAAGGCAACCATTCAAATCCTCCTAAAAGCAAGACAGAATTAGCCGGAGCCGAGCTTAATTGGTTGGTGTGCTTTCTCGCCGCGGCATCGGCTTGAGCAGCAAATTGCATTGCGCCACAGGAAACTATCTTCCGGGGTTGAGACAAACCAGATTCTCTCACTTGATTATTGGCAACCGATCCGAACACTCCAAGATAGTCTGCATCGACATGGTAGGGACAGTTGATTACGGGAACGACGCCGTGCATAAATTGGACAAAGGCCACTTTCGTCCGCCGGGTCCACGCCCGCACCAATGCCATATCTTGCAACCCTGAAAACCCAACAATGATGCTTGGCTTCCATGCATCCAATTTCTTTTTCCAGATTTCGTAACGTTTGGCAAAACCCCGCAAAGAGTAATCCATTAGAAGTTCTAACCAATCATTCTTCGCTAGTCCAAGCTGACCATCCGCTGCGAGTAAGCTCGCAACTCGCCAGGCACTACCGAGATCGAGTATCAAGCTGAGCTTACCGTCGGACTTACGATTCGGCGGAAGAAAATCGGAGCTGACACGGTGAAGCTTATCAACGCCGACGAGCGCCTGTGCCTCAAGCTCGTCTTCTGTAAAGCCGCGCGTCGGTTTGGGAGACATCCCGACCCAAAGCAGCCCGTCGTGGAATTTGGCGGCGAGTCGCTGAGCGAGCGGGACAGCATGAATGGCGTCGGTATGTTGTTCGCTGACCAATGCGACGTCAATTTTGCCGTGTCGAAATGCGATTTCTTCTCCATTGTCACCAGTGCGCCTCATAAACTGCCCTATGAAGATCAAGCTTTCCGAAGCAGCACGGCTAACCAATTGTCCTAGCGTCGTTCGACAAAAGGCCTCGCTCCTGAGTTCTGGTTCCTGAGCCGAGCCGGCGAATCGAATACCTTCGCGTTCCAATATTCTGCGTGCAAGACGAAAGCTACGCCGTGCCAAGCCATAGATAAAATTGCTGCCCGTCGGACTGGGTTCTCTGAAAGCGTACGGCGGCACTACCACAAACCCAACCCCATCGAAGAATGTTCGCACAGAGCGCACGAGCCGTAACCAAACTACGAGCTGAAAGGTTTTAATAACAAAAATTACATTCGCGTACGCCTCCAACCACGGAAACCGTGATACCTTCAAAGTCTTATGAAGACTTTTAAGGAGGCGTACTGCCTCGGTAGTTGCGGCTTCACCCTCGCAAACAAATGAGCAAGGATCCCAGAGCTGGATTTGCGTTAAATGACGCGCCGCAATGTACGCTTCGGGCGTTAAAGCGATGACATTGTCGCCATCTTGACAATTCGCAAGATCGACATCCGACCAGGCAAGAATGACACGCTTAACCTCAATGGGCTTTGAGCCTCGTTTCATATTCGCAATTCAAGCCTCCTTTGCACGGGAAACCGAAGCCAACTTAAATGACGTCGGCGAACGTGCGTTCCGTCTTCCTGAAGTACCAAATTCCGGCGACCACTAACAATCCGGTCGACACCAACGAGGCCAATATACCAGGCCAGTAAATCATCTTTTCGCCATCCAGTAGACACCAACGAAACCCGTCAATCACTCCGACAATTGGATTAAGCGAATACAGAAGCCGAAATCGGTCGGGCACAATACTGCTCAAAAAGCCAACCGGCGAAACATACAGGCCGAACTGGACAATGAACGGCACGATGAACCGGAAATCGCGATATCTAACCATCAGTGCTCCGATCCACAAACCAATTCCGAACGAGGCAAAGAAGGCAAGAAGAGCAAACACGGGGAGAAATATAATTGTAACAGGAGGCATGAACCGGTACCAGATCATGAGCAACCCCATTAAAACGCCCGAAATCAAGAAATCGACGAAACTGGAGATAACGCTGCTACCTGGCACTATAACTCGCGGAAAATAGATTTTGGAGATGAGATTGGAATTGTTGATTAAGCTATTTCCCGATTCGGATAGAGCGTTTGAGAAAAACTGCCAGGGCAACATGCCGCAGAATACCAATAATGGATAAGGAACGCCGCCCGAAGGCATTCTGCCCAACTTTCCGAACACAACCGTGAGTATTAGCATTGTCAGCACAGGTCGAATGACTGACCAGGATACGCCTACCACCGTTTGCTTGTAACGGACCAGGATATCCCGCCAGGCCAGGAAATAGAAAAGCTCGCGATATCTCCACAGATCACGCCAGTAATGACGCTCCGTGTGACCAGCCTCAATAACTAGTTTACTCATGCTTGATTAGTGATCGTGTTCAGCCCGACAATTTTACTCGCCTTTCTGGGACAAGGAACAATCTGCCGCCAAAGGTACGTTGGCTCATTTACAATCGATTTCTACACAGAACGCTTGCCTGCAGCATTAGGCAGGGGCACTAACAACATTCAATCTCTCGGCTATCGTACCGGCGATTCGCTCAGCACCGCAACCGTCTACCAATTGGCGGCAACGACCGGCCATCTTCAAGCACTGTCCGGGATCACGTAAAAGACCTGAGATTTGCTCCCTCAAAGCTTCCTCGGTTTTGACGCCGTCATATACGCCTAGACTAATACCCATTCCTGCACCCACAAAAGTGGAAGCCGACTGAGCATGATCTTCAGTAAGACAGAGGAAAATCCCCGGGACACCCGCCGCGGCCAACTCGTACGCAGTCATACAGAATGAGGCCACAGCAAAGTCTGTTCCTGCCATCACGCTAGCCATATCGTCTACGTCGCGCCGCACGTTAATCGGTCTTCGAATAGAGCTAAGAATTCTTTGTAAGGCTGCGTCATGGCAAAAAGCAGCACCGAGGACAATAGTGCAGTCAAACTCATCATCCAAAATAGCTAGCGCTTTGACGGCAGTAAGGGTCATACCCGCAGGGTCGCTACCTCCCATCGTGACTAGAATGTGCGGGCGCGAGTTCTTCTTAGACCGACGCGTGATGCTTGCGAACTGCCGCCGCAAGAGAACCCATTGCCACCCGGTGTAGAGTTCTCCGGTAAAACCGGTCCACTCGAGGCGACGGACCTGGGGGATCGGCGGAAAAAATATCAAATTGCAAGCAACCCTTTTATCTTCGAGATCCTCGATTGAGACAATCAATGTTCCCTGCCGCCGCCATTCCCACACAATTTCGGGAGCAAGTCTTTCCCGAAAATCCATCACCAGGGCGGCAGGTTGTTCGTCCAAAATGACGCGAGAAATCCACGTGTCGTCACGCTCGCCGCTATGCGGCGGTTCCGTCACAGGGTGTCCTGCCTTTCGAATCATTTTGACAGCGATATCTCCACGTCGAACGAGGAATTTCACCCTGCACTGCTGCTTATCGCGGAGTTCATCCGCTAGGGCGATGCACCGAACGAGATGCCCTAAACCGATGTCAGCGGCCCCGTCGCAACGAATTATTACACCCTGCCGCGGAGGCATTATACACCCCAATTCTCTTGAATTGACTTCATTGGACGAAGCTCGAAGGGCACTTTCAAGTAGCGCAGTTTGCGTCGACGCTGCTGTGACGCAGACAGACTAAGTCGCAATTGCATCCCATTGCAATGGCGTGCCGCGCTGCATGTCCCGAGCAGCCAACCGCCCGATGACCTCCTCGTAGTGTTTGGGTGGCAATCCATAGCCGGGACGAATTGATCGGACATTGTCGGGCGTTAATCGCTCGCCAGCTTTGACATCTTGCACTACAAAAAGTGAACGACGAGACCGTCGACTCAACTGTTCTGCTTCAGTGAGCCCATACTTAACCTGACCAAGCGCCTTTTCTGCGACCCGGATCGCATCCACCATCTGCTTGAACTCATGTGGTTCCAGTGAAAAGGCACTATCCGGGCCTGGAGTCGAACGGGACAGCGTGAGATGTTTTTCGACGATGCACGCCCCTAGGGCAACCGCTGCAGCTGGAACAGCAATTCCAAGGGTGTGGTCGGATAGACCCACTGGAACAGCGAATCTTTTCGCTAAATCGGGTATTGTTCGAAGATTCATCTCCTCTGTACGAGCTGGATAGGCACTCGTGCATTTGAGAAGGGCGATGTCGTTTCCTCCTGCCTCGCGAAACGCATGCACCGCTTCCTCGATTTCTACTAACGACGCCATTCCAGTAGATATGATAACGGGTTTGCCTGTTGCTGCGACCCTCCGCACAAGCGGCAGGTCGATGATCTCAGGAGAAGCAATCTTATACGCTGGCGCATCCATCTTCTCCAAAAAATCAACGGCTGTGAAATCGAATGGCGTCGAAAAGCAAGCTAGGCCAATTTCTTCGGCGATTTCTTTTAGTTTCGGCTGCCATTCCCACGGGGTGTAAGCTTCGCCATAAAGCTCGTAAAGAGTTCTTCCTTCCCAAAGCGATCCCTTTGCGGTCTGAAATATTTCGTCCCCACTATCGATAGTGATTGTATCCGGTGTGTAGGTCTGCAATTTGACGGCATCCGCTCCTGCGTTTTTCGCCGCCTTCACGATTTCGACCGCCTGTTCAAAGCTTTGCCCGTGATTGGCCGACATTTCCGCAATAACATAGGTGCCGAACCGAGCACCCACCATTCGTCCGCGAATCTTCATCATGCCAGGCGACGGTTTAGTAAGCCGGTTTGGGTGTTATCCGGGGTGGCTGCCGGTCTCACGCGGAAGGGATGCGGATGCCTGCTCGCGTGCGATACCGGCGTTGCGGCGCCCAGTGCTCTTGCGCGATGCCGCGTCCTTGCGGGACACTCGTCGCCGCGGTTT
>Ga0209328_10000452_pt1 | contig 10163 bp, 8 predicted proteins | sample JacPinW_OM3H0_M1_FD_187954 | JGI IMG/M metagenome (GOLD analysis project Ga0209328, IMG submission 187954) | Forest soil microbial communities from Algoma, Ontario, Canada - Jack Pine, Ontario site 1_JW_OM3H0_M1 (SPAdes) (version 2) | ecosystem: Environmental > Terrestrial > Soil > Boreal... | reverse complement strand
AAAGAAACCCGAATATCTTGCGATCAATCCGATGGGCAAGGTGCCGGCATTACAGGACGGCGAGGCGACGCTCGCGGAAGCCGCCGCGATCTGCGCCTATGTCGCCGAACGCTATCCAGAAGCGAAACTTGCGCCGCCACTCGGCGATCCCCTGCGTGCAAAATATCTCTACTGGCTGTTTTTTGCGCCCGGCTGTGTCGAGCCGGCGATGGTGCAGCTCGCGACCAAGATCGAGATGAATCCGGTCGCCGCCGGCTGGGGCGACGCGCAGCGCGTGTTCGACGCGCTCGATGCCGCACTCGCAAAAGGACCGTGGATCCTCGGCGAGAATTTCTCGGCCGCGGATATCGCGATCGGCGCGGGGCTGAATTTCGCGGTGCGGCTGTTCAAGATGGTGCCGGCGCGCCCGTCATTCGACGCTTATATCGATCGCTGCGCTGCGCGGCCGGCGTTCCAGCGCGCCAGCGTTTTGGCGGCGGGCGAGAAGACGTGACGGCCGCGTCCGCTACTCGTTCCCGTTCTTCAGCTCTTCCGGCCGCGGCATCAGGACGATGTTGTAGCCGGAATCGACATAATGGATTTCGCCGGTGACGCCGCCGGACAGGTCGGACAGCAAATAAAGCGCCGATCCGCCAAGCTCCTCCAGCGTCACGCCGCGGCCGAGCGGCGAGTGCCTCTGCTGGAAGGCGAACATCGCGCGCGCATCGCCGATCCCCGAACCGGCAAGGGTCCGCACGGGACCGGCCGAAATCGCGTTGACACGAATGCCGCGCGGGCCGAAATCGGCGGCGAGATAGCGCACCGAGGCCTCCAGCGCGGCCTTTGCCACTCCCATCACATTGTAGTTCGGCATCGCCCGCATTGAAGCGCCGAAGGTCAGCGTGATCATGGCGCCGCCGGATTGCGGCATCAGCTCGGCCGCGCGCCTTGCGACCTCGGTGAAGGAAAAGCAGGAGATCAGCATGGTGCGCGAAAAATTCTCGCGGCTGGTGTCGGCATAACGCCCCTTCAGCTCATTCTTGTCGGAGAAGCCGATGGCATGAACCAGAAAATCCAGTTGCCCCCATTTGGCGCGAAGTGACTCGAAAACCGAATCGACGCTGGCAATGTCCTCGACGTCGCAAGGCAACACGGTATCAACACCGAGCGATTGCGCTAAGGGCCTGACGCGCTTTCCTTGCGCGTCGCCCTGGAACGTAAAGGCAAGCTCGGCGCCCTGCGCGTGGAGCGCCTTTGCGATGCCCCAGGCAATCGAATGATCATTGGCAACGCCCATGATCAACCCGCGCTTTGCTTTCATCAGGTCCTGCATATTGCCCCATACCTCATCACACGCTCGGTCTGCTCCCTCGCCCCGCTCTTCGCGGGGAGAGGGCTGGGGTGAGGGGCTCTTCGGCCCGCATACACCGAATTCGCGTCGAATGCTGTGCCAGGCCCCTCACCCGAAATTCGCTAGCGCGAATTTCGACCTCTCCCCGCCAAGAGCGGGGCGAGGTTAAAAGAAAAATCTCACGCATCCAGCCGCTTGAACACCAGCGTGGCGTTGGTGCCGCCGAAGCCGAAGGAATTCGAAAGCACGGTGCCCAATTTGGCATTGTCGATGCGCTTGCGCACGATCGGCATGTCGGCGAATACCGGATCGAGCTCGGTGATATGCGCGCTTTCGCAAACGAAGCCGTTGTTCATCATCAGAAGCGAATAGATCGCTTCCTGCACGCCGGTGGCGCCGAGCGAGTGGCCGGTCAGCGCTTTGGTCGCCGAAATCGGCGGACATTTGTCGCCGGTCCCGAACACCTTGCGGATCGCCTCGATTTCCGGCGGATCGCCCGCCGGCGTCGAGGTCGCGTGCGGATTGATGTAGTCGATCTTGGTATCGACGGTTGCCATCGCCATTTTCATGCAGCGCTCGGCGCCCTCGCCGGAGGGTGCGACCATGTCGTAGCCGTCGGAAGTGGCGCCGTAGCCGACGATCTCGCCGTAGATGCGCGCGCCGCGCGCCTTGGCATGTTCGAGTTCTTCCAGCACCACCACGCCGGCGCCGCCGGCAATGACAAAACCGTCGCGGCTGATGTCATAGGGACGCGACGCGGTGGCGGGCGTATCGTTGTATTTCGAGGACATCGCGCCCATCGCGTCGAACAACACTGACAGCGACCAGTCGAGCTCTTCGCAGCCGCCGGCAAAGATGATGTCCTGCTTGCCGATCTGGATGGTCTCGTAGGCGTTGCCGATGCAATGGTTCGAGGTGGCGCAGGCCGAGGAGATCGAATAGTTCACGCCCTTGATCTTGAACCAGGTCGCGAGCGTGGCCGATGCGGTCGACGACATCGCCTTCGGCACCGCGAACGGTCCGACCCGCTTCGGTCCCTTGGCGCGGGTGGTGTCGGCGGCTTCCACGATGGTGCGCGCCGACGGGCCGCCGGAGCCCATGATGATGCCGGTGCGGACGTTGGAGACTTCCGAAGCCTCCAGACCGGCATGCTGGATCGCCTGCTCCATCGCAATGTGATTCCAGGCCGCGCCCTCGCCGAGGAAGCGCATCGCACGCCGGTCGATCATCTCAGCCGCATTGAGCGTCGGTGCGCCCTGCACCTGGCAGCGAAATCCCAACTCGGCGTATTTCTCTGCGCGGGTGATGCCGGACCTCGCATCGTGAAGGCTCGCAAGCACTTCCTGTGTGTTGTTTCCGATGGACGAGACGATACCCATCCCCGTGATGACAACCCGCCTCATGATCGCCTCGCCCTGTCGTTTCCGTTGGTGTGTGAGATGCTGTCAACCGAATGTCGTCAAACCGAAAACCGCGGCCGTCGGCCGGAGCCGGTATCTCACGTTCCCGGCTGCAATGCGGCACCCAGCTTAAGCAGCCCGACCCTCAAATCCTTCGCGCGATAGATAATCTCGCCGTCGGCCGAAAGCCAGCCGTCAGCGATACCTAACCAAAGCTTCATGCGAATGACGCGTTTGATGTCGACGTTGTACACAATCTTGCGCACATTGGGCATCACCTGCCCGGCAAGCTTCAATTCGCCGAGGCCGAGCGCCCGGCCGCGCCCCTCGCCGCCGGTCCAGCCGAGGTAAAAGCCGACCATCTGCCACAGCGCGTCGAGCCCGAGGCAACCGGGCATCACGGGGTCGCCCTTGAAATGGCAACCGAAGAACCAGAGGTCCGGCTTGACGTCGAGTTCGGCGCGAACAAGACCCTTGCCGTATTCCCCGCCGGTCTCGGAAATCTCGCTGATGCGGTCGAACATCAGCATCGGGGGCAGCGGCAATTGTGCGTTGCCCGGGCCGAACAGTTCGCCTCGACCGCACGCCAGCAAATCCTCGTATTCGTAACCGCTGCGCCGCTCCAGCATGGTGAAAAGCCTCTCTAAAAAATCCCGATGGAGCTTTTGATGCGAAATGGACCCGTTTCGCATGGGAAGCGCGCCATTTTCTCAATTTGACGCGAATAGCCGCAGGTCAGGATGCCCCTGCGGCAACCGGCGCTCGCCTCTGCAAAAATCGCAAAGCTTAGCTTCGCGCGCTCTCTATCATAGGGCCCGCGGGTGGCAAAGCGCCTCAGACAGGGTAAATTGCCGCGTCCGGGCCCCGGTTCCTCGTTTACCCTGGGCCAGTTCTAGTTGCGAAAAACTTGCATGTAATAAAATTCCTTCTTATATACCGCTGGGATAGTGTTGAGCCAGCTAGTGCGGTGCCTGACGTGGATACGAACGACAACGGTTCGGTTTTGAATGAGGACGTAGCCGGTCCTGCGGCCCGCCATGCGGGACGGCAACCGGCGCTGACCGGCTGTCCGTGGCACGACGTCAATGAAATGCTGCAGGCGGCAGGCTTGCGGCCAACCCGCCAGCGCATGGCTCTGGGCTGGCTGTTGTTCGGCAAGGGCGCGCGCCATTTGACCGCGGAAATGCTCTACGAGGAAGCGACGCTCGCCAAGGTCCCGGTGTCGCTCGCGACCGTCTACAACACGCTCAACCAGTTGACCGATGCCGGCTTGCTGCGCCAGGTCAGCGTCGACGGCACCAAGACCTATTTCGACACCAACGTGTCGGCGCATCACCACTTCTATCTTGAAAACAATCACGAGCTGGTCGACATTCCGGATCCGAATCTCGTGTTGCAGAAAATGCCGGAAGTCCCCGAAGGCTACGAGATCGCCCGGGTCGACATGGTCGTCCGGCTGCGCAAGAAGCGCTGAGTCGCCCCACATGTCGTCCCCGCGAACGCGGGGACCCATAACCAGCACCGCCAGTTGTTTACAAAAGCCGGCTACCCCATCGCTCTAACCCACGGGCCGCGGCGTATGGGTCCCCGCGTTCGCGGGGACGACTCGTGGATAAAGTTTTCGCGTTACTCGATCACGCGAAAAACCCTAATCCACCTTCTCATCCGCGTAGACGCCCCACAGCCGCTGCTGTTCGATCCAGCCATCAAAGCCGTTGCCGGCAACATGGCACCAGCCTGAGGCGCAGTGCTTGACCTGGGCCACGACACCGGCCTGCAGGCGAGCGGTGATCACCGAGGTCTGATCGGAGCTCTCATAAAGCGGCGCGAGCTCGTCCTTGCTCTTCATGGTGATCACCGCAGTGCGGCGGCCCGACAGCAGCGAGTGATAGACCCAGCCCTCGGCGCCTTCGGAATCGCGGACCCGGCGCCAGTTCTCGAATTCGGCGGTGATCTCGACCGGCAAGCCCGAGCGGGTATAGACCCAGGCGACGTCGTTATCCTTGGTCGGGCCGGCGCGGACGTTCACATGATCGGATTTGAGGCTGACATAACGCGGCACCGGCAAACCGCTGGCGGTCGGGCTTGCATCCTTTGCCGAGTATCCCGTGCTAATCGAGGCGCCCAGCAACCCACAAGCAAGCACCACGATCGAACCAAACCGCCCCAACGCCATCCACTCGTCTCCTGCCGAGATTGCCTCAACTCAAATTCTTCGAGCTGAAATACCCACCAACGCCCAAAACCCCCGTGCCCCGCCCCCGGTTGCCCCTCGGCTTCTCACTTTCGGGGTTCTTGTCTTGGCCCGGCCTTCTGCTAGAGAGGACGCAACCCAAGTGAACAAGACGAGCCCGAACGTTCCCCGGGGTACCCCGGGGAAGCATCGTGGAACCCAAGGGAAACTAAAGCAAACCCCCAAGCAGACGCCGGGACTGCGCGGCAATGGCAGTTTCGAACAACCGGGTTAACGAGGTCTGAACAGCCTCGCGAGAGCAGGACATGTCAGTTAAGAAAAAGCCTCTCGTTGTCGTCACGCGCAAACTGCCGGACTCGATCGAGACCCGCATGCGCGAGCTGTTCGACGCGCAGCTCAATCTCGACGATACGCCGCTGACCCACGAGCAGATCGCCGATGCCGTGCGTTCGGCCGATATCCTGGTGCCCACCGTCACCGACTTGATCAACGAAGAGCTGCTCAAGCAGCCCGAGTGCAAGGTTAAGCTGATCGCCAATTTCGGCAACGGCGTCGACAATATCGATGTGGTCGCAGCGCATGCGCGCGGCATCACCGTCACCAACACGCCGAAAGTGTTGACCGAAGACACCGCCGACATGACCATGGCGCTGATCCTCGCGGTGCCGCGGCGGCTGATCGAGGGCGCCTCCATCCTCACCGACGGCAAGAACTGGCCGGGCTGGTCGCCGACCTGGATGCTTGGCCACCGCATCGGGGGAAAACGGCTCGGCATCATCGGCATGGGTCGCATCGGACAGGCCGTGGCGCGGCGGGCGCGGGCTTTTGGGCTACAGATCCACTATCACAACCGCCGTCCGGTCGCGCCGCGCATCGCGGAAGAACTGGGCGCGACCTATTGGGAGAGCCTCGACCAGATGCTGGCGCGGATGGACATCATCTCCGTGAATTGTCCGCACACGCCGGCGACGTTTCATCTGGTGTCGGCGCGGCGCTTAAAACTGATCCGGAAAGACGCCTATATCGTCAACACGGCGCGGGGCGAGGTGATCGACGAGGAGACGCTGACAAAACTGATCGAGGCGGGCGAGATCGGCGGCGCCGGCCTCGACGTCTACGAGCACGAGCCCGCGGTCAATCCAAAACTGGTGCGGCTGGCAAAAGCCGGCAAGGTGACGCTGCTGCCGCATATGGGCTCCGCCACGATCGAAGGCCGCGTCGAGATGGGCGAGAAGGTGATCATCAACATCCGCACCTTCCTCGACAATCACAAGCCGCCGGATCGCGTGCTGCCGAGCATGCTGTGAGCGCTGTCCGTCTCGAGCATGCCCGTGAGAGCTGTTCGAGTGGAGAGAGCCCCACCATAGCCGATGCTGCGCATCGGCGTTCTTTCATCAAGAACGGCGGCCGATGGCCGCCTATGCCCTCCCCCGCAAGTGACACCGCTCGCCACACGACGCAGTGCGCCCCCTCTCCCGCGCTTGCGGGGGAGGGCTGGGGTGGGGGCTCTCTCCGGTGAGGGGCTCTACCGATGTGAGCTCAAATCGGTGATGACAAGCGCATCGCCGTTTAACGGATTGAGTGGATCGCGCGCATAACGTAGCGTCTCGAACCGCATGATGCGCGCGTCCACCATCAACAATCGCCCGACCAGGCCTTCGCCAAAACCGACGATCTCGCGGATCGCCTCCAGCGCCATCATCGATCCCAGGACGCCGGCGAGCGCGCCCATCACGCCGGCCTCGGCGCAGGCCGGCACCGTGCCCGGCGGCGGCGGTTCGGGAAACAGGCAGCGATAGGTCGGATTGAACTCGCCGTCCGCGTTTCTCTCATGCGCCCGGATCGTGGTCAGCGATCCGTCGAACACGCCGAGCGCTGCCGTGATCAGAGGCTTGCCGGCGAGAAAGCACGCATCCGACACGAGATAACGGGTTTCGAAATTATCCGATCCGTCGAGCACCAGGTCGTAACCGCCGATCAGCTCCATCGCATTGCGCGCATCGAGCCGCGTCGCGTGCGCCGCAAAATGGACATGGGGATTGAGCGCCGCAATCCGCTCCGCCGATGTATCGACCTTGCTCCGGCCGACGTCGGGGGTTGCGTGAATGATCTGGCGCTGCAGATTGGACAGCGACACGATGTCGTCGTCGACCACACCGAGCGCGCCGACACCGGCAGCGGCGAGATACATCAGCGCGGGGGCCCCTAAGCCGCCGGCGCCGATGACCAGCACGGAAGATTCCTTCAATGCCGCCTGGCCGGGGCCGCCGACCTCGCGCAGCACGATATGGCGGGCGTAGCGTTCGAGCTCGTCGGCACTTAGCATGACAAATCCTTCGCCCAGCCGCTTTTGGCCATATCTTACTGAACCCCAGACCTGTTGTTGCCTACCAACCAGATGTGCTTAATTGCGCGCTCTTCAATGGACCCCGAGACTTCTCATGAGATCGATGCTGACGGCAACATTGATGTTGGTGGCGGCGGGGGCCCCCGCAAATGCGCAGATGACGGCGCCATCCACTTTGGGCTCCAAGCCGAAACCGGTGACGACCGTTCCGGTCCGCCCCGCTTTGCAGACCCCGGCCGATACCGCGAACGCGATGGCGCAGGCCGAGCGTCTGGCGATCCAATCGGATCTGGCCTGGGTCGGAGAGTATAACGGCGCCATCACCGGCGACGTCAGCGAGCGCATGGTCGCTGCGATCAAGGAGTACCAGAAATCAAAGGGCGGCAAGGCGACGGGCGTGCTCAATCCGCAAGAGCGCATCGTGCTTTCCGAAACCGCGAAACGGAAACAGGAAAATGTCGGCTGGAAGATCGTCACCGATGCCGGCAGCGGCGCGCGGCTCGGCGTGCCCTTAAAGCTGGCGCCCCAGCAATCTTCCGACGCCAACGGCGCCAAATGGAGTTCCTCCACCGGGACCATCCAGATCCAGCTTTCGCGGCGCAAGGAAGCGAACCCGACGACCGCAAAGCTCGCCGAGCGCGAAAAGAAGGAGCCCACGGGGCGCAATGTCGACTACACCGTGGTCAAGCCGGATTTCTTCGTGCTGTCGGGCATGCAGGGTCTGAAGAAGTTTTACGTGCGCGGCACTTTCAAGGGCGACGAGGTCCGGATCCTCACCATCCTCTACGACCAGGCCACCGAAGGCATCGTCGAGCCGGTGGTAATCGCGATGTCGAGCGCGTTCAATCCGTTCCCGGCGGGCGCGCAAATCGCGGGGCCGCCGCCGCGCAAAACCGTCGAATATGGCACCGGCGTGGTCGTCAGTGAGGACGGCGCGATCGTCGCCGACCGCGAGGTCACTGACGGCTGTCTCGCGATCGCGATTGCAGGTTTTGGCAATGCCGATCGCCCCGCCGAGGATAAGGACCACGATCTTGCGCTGTTGCGCATTTACGGCGCGCGGGGATTGAAGCCGCTGGCCTTGAGCGATGGCGCCGCGAAATCCGGCGTCGATATCACCGGCATTGCCGATCCGCAGAATCAAGGCGGTGGCGTAGCTGCGAGCAGCGTCAAGGCATCGGTCACCCAGGTCGGCAGCGGCAACGATCTCGCGCTGTCGCCGGCGCCGGCCATCGGCTTTTCCGGCGCGGCCGCGCTGGATAGCGAAGGAAAATTCGCCGGCATCGCGCTGTTGAAGCCGGTCGTGGTCGCGGGGCCGCCAAATTCGACGCCGGCGGCACAAGCCACGCTGGTGCCGGCCGACATTGTGCGCGAGTTTTTGAAAGCCAATGGTGTCAATGCGGCGGGTGCGTCGTCGGATGCCAAGGCTGCGGTGGTGCGCGTGATCTGCGTGCGCAAATAGGAAGACTTTTGGCCCAGCGACATTTAAGCCAACGTCTATTCCAAACCAGCGCTGCGCAGCCCCTGCAAATAATGTTCGCGATCGGCGTCGTGCCGCCACGGCATTTGGTTTGCGATCCAGGTAAGCGAGATATTTGGTTGCGCGCGTCGGAGGTCCTGCAATGCCAGCTTGGCGACCTCGGCCTGTCCCGCCATCCCGGCCGCGGCCGTGAGTACCCGGTGGGCGCCGACAAAATCGCCGCGTTGCCGGATGGCTTCGCGCGAAAGACGCATTGCCTCGTCGTAATTCCGGCCAACGAACTGGGCATAGGCGCAGATGCCATAATACAAAGCCGACAACGGGTCGCGCGGACTGAGCCGCAGTGCCCGCCGCGCAGCCGCATTACCCTCTTCCCAGCGGCCGCAATATGACAGCGCGAGGCCGTGATAGCCCTGCGCCAGCGAGAAATTCGGGTTAAGCCTTAGCGCCAACTCGAACTCGGACAGGGAATCGTCAAAGCGCCGACGCGACAAATGAACGCCGGCCAGCGCATTGTGCGCCCAGGGGTCCTCGCTGTCGGCCTGAATCGCCGCCACCGCCGCCCGCTCGGCAACCGGCAAAGCGGTTGCCATATCCGCCCAGCCCATATGGGCACAGAACGAATGGCTGGTGGCGAGCACACCGAGCGCCTGACCGTAGTTGGGATCGATGGCGATCGCCTTTTCCAGCAGCGCTTGCGCAACCAGGTTGTCATGGCGCGTCACGCGCCAGTAATGCGACAGCGCCCGCATCACCAGATCCCAGGCATCCATGCTGTTCGGCGGCTTGCGCCGCGCACGGAAATTCTCAGCGGCGTAGATTTGCGGCTCGATCGCGGCGACGATGGCTTCGGTGATCTCGTCTTGTACCGCGAAGACGTCGGTCAAGTTGCGGTCGTAGTGTTCCGCCCAGATATGGCTGCCGGTCGTTACATCATTGAGCTGCACCGTAATACGTACGCGGTCACCCCCCTTGCGAACGCTGCCTTCGACGACATAGCCGACGCCGAGTTCATCCGCGATCTGCTTCATATGGACGGCCTTGCCCTTGTAGATGAACGAGGAGTTGCGGGCGATCACGAAGAACCAGCGCAGCTTTGACAGCGCGGTGATGATGTCCTCGCTGATCCCGTCGGAAAAATATTCCTGTTCCGGATCGTCGCTCATGTTGATGAAGGGAAGCACCGCGATCGCAGGCCGATCAGGCAGCGGCAGAGCCGCGCGCGGCTGCTCGGGGATTTCTTCCAGCGCCGGTTCGGCGCCACGAGTTGATTGGTTGTCGCCGGGTTGCGCGTGAACGGCACCGACAAAGCGGAAGCCGCGGCGCGGGATGGTTCGAATTAGTCGCTGGTCTTTCCCACTATCGCCGACCGCCTTTCGCGCGGCGTTGATGCGGCTGGCCATGGTAGATTC
>Ga0209328_10000451_pt1 | contig 10164 bp, 11 predicted proteins | sample JacPinW_OM3H0_M1_FD_187954 | JGI IMG/M metagenome (GOLD analysis project Ga0209328, IMG submission 187954) | Forest soil microbial communities from Algoma, Ontario, Canada - Jack Pine, Ontario site 1_JW_OM3H0_M1 (SPAdes) (version 2) | ecosystem: Environmental > Terrestrial > Soil > Boreal... | reverse complement strand
CGCTGACAAACGCTATCTCCTTTCCTATGGGATTTGCTCCGGCTATGGCCTCGCGGCGGCAGCGGAGCAGGAAGGCGCTCGTAAGTCTACCAAAGATTGAGCCGCCCCAAACGAAAAAGCGGCCGCCCGAGGGGCGACCGCTGGCGGAGGGAAACCGACGCTCGTTAGTTCTTGACCTGGCCCGAACGGATCTCGCCGGACCACTTACCGGTCGGTGCCGGCTGGTTCTCGATGAACTCCTTGAATCGCTTCAGGTCGTTCTCGACACGACCAGGCGTCGCCTGGATCAGCTTGTCGCCGACCTCGCCCACCGCGCCTCCCGGCGGATCGTAGTCGAGCGCGAGCTTGACCTTCGTGTGCCCGTTCACCGGCTGAAACTCGACCTTGCCGTCGTTCTTGTCACCGGTCACGGCACGCCACGCGATCAGCTGGTTCGGCTTCTGCTCGGTGATCTCAGCTGTCCACTTACGCTCGGTGCCCGCGACCTTCGCCTTCCACTCGAGATGCTTGTCGTCGAGCTGGCGAACTTCCTCGACATTCTCCATGAACTTGGGGAAGTCTTCGAACTGGGTCCACTGGGCGTAGACCTGGTCGACAGGCTTGCCGACCTCAATCGACTTCTCGACATGCGCCATGCTGTTAACCCTCCCTGGGTGAATGGTTGACGGTTTTCTAGTTTATACCATCAATATCCAATGATCAAACCTCATCGTTATCACATGCGGCTGAGCCTGAGGCGCGCGCAAACGGCCGAGCTTGGGGTTAGAAACTGGTCGGCGGGGGACTCGAACCCTCGACCTCTTGGATGTGAACCAAGCGCTCTAACCAACTGAGCTAGCCGACCGGTGGGGTGATTTTAACCCCCACCCTGCGACTTCCCCGCAACGCGGGCCGGCTCAGTCGCGCGCGGCTTTCGCGAGTGCCCGAGTGACGGCCTCGGCGGCCTCCATCGGCAAGTATTGGATCGCTTCTTTCACCACCCGGTCGGCCTCCTCGGGCGGCAACTTCCGGCGCACGACTTCGAGCTGCTGATCGACCAGGTCGGCCATGACCTGCGACATCTCCTGCCGGCGGCGGCGACGAAAGAGCTCCTGCTGTGCCGGGTACCCGTTGCCAAATGTCACCGGAAACCCGAGTCGCTGCAGCTCGGCCAGATCCCGGAAGACGGTCCGCGAGCTGACCTTGAGGGTCGCGGCCAGGTCGACTGCACGGATCCCCGGGCGGGCGGTCGCCATGGATAGGATGACCAGGAGGCGATGCAAGCGCGCCGCCTTATTCACGTTGCTGACCGTAGCACTGCCTACATGGGTCCGCAATTCAACGTTTCCATTCGCGATGGAACGGGTAAAAGCTAGGCGCGAGGCAGCACGCCTGAGCGTGGCCGCCTGAGTTCGATCCAGTGGTAAGGTGAAACATCCCATGGCGAAAGAGACCAAAGACGGAAAGGCGAAAGCCACCAAAGAGCCTCAGAGCGAGGTCCCTTCGGAGGTCGCTGCCGAGAACGGCGCCAGCGGCGCTACCAAGGCGCGTACCGCGATCGATGACGTGATCGCCGCCATCGAGGCGGCGCGCGACAAGGTCATGGCCGACGAGGTCAAGGCCCTCACCAAGCTCGGAATCCCGCGTGCGATGGCGTACCAGATGGTCGCTGCCCGTTTCCACCAGAACGTCGTCACCGACGGCGAAGGCGGCGGGCCCGAGTTCGAAAACAGTCACTGGAACGATCGATAACCCCAAGCAGCCTGCGCTCCTGACGGTCGCCCAGGCGCGCGACCGGATCCTCGCCCGCATTAGCGTCCTCGACGGCGAGGACACCCCCCTGATGGAGGCCAATGGCCGCGTGCTCGCCGAGGACGTGCGCTCGGACCGCGACGTCCCGCCATTCACGAACTCCGCCATGGACGGCTACGCGGTGCGGGCGGGCGACACGAGCGCCGCATCGGCCGCGGACCCCGTGCGCCTGGAGGTCCTTGGCGAGATCCGCGCCGGCGTCGCACCCCCGACCTCAGTACGCCCCACGAGCGCCCTACGGATCATGACCGGCGCGGTGATGCCCGAGGGCGCGGACGCCGTCGTGCGGGTCGAGGACACCGCGGAACGCGACGGGCGCGTCGACATCCGCATTGCGGTCGAGCCGGGCACCAGCGTCCGTCACGCCGGCAGCGATATCCGCCGCGGCGACCGTGTCGCCGAACGGGGCCGAATCGTAACCCCGGGTTTGATCGGCGTGCTGGCATCGACCGGGCGCACCGCCGTCCGAACGATCCGACGGCCACGCGTCACGGTTCTGACGACTGGCGACGAGTTGCGCGACGCCGGGGAGCCGCTGGGGCCCGGGCAGATCACCAACACCAACCGCTACACGCTGCGGGCGGCGCTTGAAGAGGCTGGTGCCGAGGTCGTCGATGCCGGCGTAGCGCGCGACGTCCGGGAAGAACTCGTTGCCCGGCTCCAGTCGGCGGCCCGCACCGACCTGATCGTCAGCACGGGTGGCGTGTCGATGGGCGCCTACGACCTCGTCCGCGCCCTCCTCGAAGAGCAAGGGGCGGTCGATTTCTGGCAAGTTGCGCTACGGCCCGGGAAGCCCCTCATGGTGGGAACCGTCGAAGGTCGGCCATTGATTGGATTGCCGGGTAACCCCGTTTCATCGCTCGTGGGCGTCGAGCTCTTCGTGCGTCCCGCCATCTTGAAGATGCAAGGGCGCACCGACCTCGAGCGACCGCGAATCGCCGCGATCACCGACGTGGCGCTCTCCAACCCGCCGCACCTTGAACAGTATTTCCGAGGCATCGCGCGGCGCGACGGCGATCGGGTCCGCGTGCGACTGACCGGCGACCAGGGCTCGCACGTGCTGCGCTCGATGGCCGATGCCAACTGCCTGATCGTGGTCCCGATGGGGACCAGCGAGGTGGCGGCAGGAAAGCCCGTGGAGATCATTCCGCTCGCACCGATCGACTAAAAGTCCCCCCTCCCCTCCCCCACAGGGGAAGGGACGTTGTTTCGATTTACACTCTCTCTTGAAAGGGAGAAGCGGTGGCCAGAGTCGACCCGGAGAAAATCCGTAACGTCGCCCTACTCGGGCACAGCCATGATGGCAAAACCAGCCTGGCCGAGGCAATGCTCTACGCCGGCGGCGCCGTCGAGCGGCTGGGACGCCCGGACGCGGGCAACACCACCTTCGACTTCGAGCCCGAAGAGATCAAGCGGAAGATCTCGATCGGCACCGCGATTGCGCACCTGACCTGGCACGATCACAAGGTCAACCTGCTCGACACGCCGGGATTCCAGGATTTCGCCGGCGATGTCTGCGGCGCGCTGCGCGCGGCCGAGGGTGCCCTGCTGGTGGTTGGGGCGAGCACCGGCGTTGTCGTCGGTACCGAGCTGGCCTGGCAGCAACTGCGAGCCCGTGACCTCCCCACCCTGATCGTCGTCAACAAGATGGACAAGGAGAACGCCGACTACTGGAAGGTGGTCGACGCCTTCAAGGAGTTTTCTCCACGCCCGGTGTCGATCCAAGCACCCATCGGCCACGAGGCCGCGTTCAAGGGCGTGGTCGACCTGCTGACCCGGAAGGCGTATGAGTTCGATCAACAGGGGCGAGCTAAGGAGGTCCCCTTACCGAGCGACCTGGCTGCCGAGGTCGAGTCCCGGCGGTCGCCGCTGGTGGAGGCCGCCGCCGAGACGGACGACGCCCTCCTGGAGAAGTACCTCGAGAGCGGCGAGTTGAGTGATGGGGAGGTTACGGGGGCGCTCGCCAAGGGCGTGGCGGCCGGGGCGATCGTCCCGGTCCTCTGCACCGCCGCGGGCAAATCGATCGGCATCGGCACCCTGCTCGATGCCATGGTGGCGCTCCTCCCGTCCCCGAGGCAGGCCGCGCCCGTGGTGGCCGTGAATCCGCGCACCGAGCAGGCCGAGACCTTGACGCGCGAAGCGGCGGGGCCGTTAAGCGCGATCGTCTTCAAGACGACCGCCGACCCCTTTGTGGGCCGCATCAGCTACGTCAAGGTGGTGTCCGGCGTCTTGACATCGAGCACCCCGCTGCTTAATGCGGCGAAGGACCAACCGGAGCGCGCCGGAACGATCGGTTATCCGAAAGGCAAGACGCTGGAACCGACGACCGAGGTGGTGGCCGGTGACATCGCGGGCATCAGCAAGCTGTCGGTCACGTCGACCGGCGACACCCTTGCCAGCCGCGACCATCCCCTGAGGCTCGCACCGATCGAGTATCCCGAGCAGACCTATAGCGCCGCCGTCACCGCCAAGAACAAGGCCGACGAGGAAAAGGTCAACGCGGCGCTGGTCAAGCTGGTCGACGAGGACCCGACCCTGACGCTCGAGCACGAGCCGATCACGAAAGAGTCGATCGTGCACGGCATGGGCGACATCCATCTCGATGTCGTGCTCGAGAAAATGAAACGCAAGTACGGCGTGGAGGGTACCCTGGCGGTGCCGCGGGTGCCGTACCAGGAAACGATCACCAGCAGCGCCAAGGCGGAAAAGAAGTACAAGAAACAATCGGGTGGCGCCGGCCTCTACGGCCACTGTGTCATCGACATTGCGCCGGTCCCACGCGGTACCGGGTTCGTCTGGGAAGACAAGATCTTCGGCGGCTCCATCCCGCAGAACTTCCGGCCGTCGGTCGAGAGGGGTGTGCGGGAAACGATGGAGCAAGGGGTGCTGACCGGCAACCCCCTGGTGGACATCAAAGTCCGCCTGCTGGACGGATCCACGCACCAGGTCGACGGCAAGGACATCGCCTTCAAGCTGGCCGGCGCGATGGCGATGCGCCAGGCGGTGATGGATGCCAAGCCGGTGCTGCTCGAGCCGATCATGGACGTTGAGGTGCTGGTTCCGGAGCGCAACATGGGGGACGTCATCAGCGATCTGAACGGGAAGCGTGGCAAGATCGCGGGCATGGAGCCGTCCGGCGATCACATCGAAAAGGTGAAGGCGCAGGTCCCCCTGTCGTCGATGTATCGCTTCCCCATCGACCTACGATCGATCACCCAGGGTCGGGGGAAATACACGATGAAGTTTTCACACTACGAAGAGGTGCCGGCGCACGCGGCGCAGGTGGTGATCGCCGCGTATCAGAAGTCGAAGGGCGGCGAAGAAGAGGAAGAGTAGGTTAGCGGCGGCTCGGGGCGGCCCAAAGCGGCACGCCGGCCCACGCCAGCCCGAGTAGCGTTTTCGCGTCCAGCAGCTCGCCGCTCTCGCGCAGCACCTGCAGGTCGTGCCAATCGAAGGGATTGACCCTGAACGACTCGTCCAGCTCGGGATGGGATTCCGTGGGCGAGAGGTCCTCGGCAAGGAAGAACGTCATTCGCTCATCGCAGTACCCCGGCATCAAGTAGGCGGTGCCGAGCATCGTCCAGCGCTCAGCCTTGAAGCCGGCTTCCTCGGCGAGCTCCCGTCGCGCCGCCGTGGGGATGTCCTCGCCCGGCTTGTCGAGCGTGCCCGCCGGGATCTCCCATAACTCGCGACCGGACACGTACCGGAACTGGCGAACCAGTACGATGCGGCCGTCTGCGGCGCGAGGGATGATGCCGACCGAGCCGGGGTGCCGCACGATTTCCCGGGTGGTCAGCCGGCCGCCGGGCAATCGGACCCGGTCGCGGTAGACCTGGAAGAGCTTACCGGCATAAACTTCCTGACTTTCGACCCGTTCCTCCATACCGGGATTATCATGGCTGCTTAGGTCATGATCGAGCGCACCGTTCTCGAGATCGCACAGCATCGTTTCTGGTCCTGGCAGCGCCGCCACGCCCCGACACCGCGCAGCCAGCTGCGCGAAACGGATCAGCTGCTCGGTGCCATCGAGGAATGCCGAGTCCAGGAGCTGAAATTGATCCCGACCCACATCTGGCGGCGCATCGTCCATCTGCTGGGCCAGCTGGATGGCGGATATACGGAAAAGCTCGGTATCGACCGCTCGCTCGACCGGACCGCGGAAGTGTTGTTCGAGGCCCAGGAGGCGCTCATGGTGGCTGCACGAAGCCGCTGGCGCGGCCGGCCGGGCAACGTGGTCTCGCTCTTCCGCCGCCCCTAGCGCCTACGAACATATGTTTGCTTTTCGGGGAAGTTTGTGCTAGCCTGCTCCCATGGGCGAGATGGCAGCACTGGTCGAAGGCACCCCAGGAAGCCGGCCGGTAGCGGATGTGACGACCGTACCGCTGCTTCGCCGAGTGGTCGAGAGTCTGGCGACGATGCGCCCCGGCCGCTATACCGTCTACCTCGGCCGGCCTGACCCGGCGGCGGTCCGCGCCGAATGGGACCAGGAAGTCGCGCTGCTGCGGAGCGCGCGGCGCGCGGTCGTGACCACACCGGACACCACGCCCCTCCCCCAGGAGGCGGACCGTCGCGATCCCGGCCTCGGCTGGCTTGCCCACGTCTGGTTCAGCGCCGTCATGGGAGAGGATACGGCGATGGCCGTGATCTGCCGGCCTGACGCCGCGCATCCCGAGGAAGCCTGGCTGCTCACCGATCCGACCGCGGTGCGCCGATTCGTCGCCGCCGTCGAGGGTGAGCTGGCTCGACCCGACCCGCAGCTGCTCGCAGTGTAAGACCTCCGTAGAATTGGGGCCGCGTGACGCCCCCCAACAAGCCCTGGCCCGTGCTCGTCGCCGGCACCATTACCCGCGACGATGTCCGGACGCCAATGGGCGTCAACACGGACGGCCTCGGTGGATCAGCCACCTACTTCACGCTGGCGGCGCGCCTGTTCGCTCCCGTGTCGGTCGTCGGGACGGCCGGCCCCGACTTCATGCATGCGTTCCAGGCCGCGATGAAAGGCACCGGTGCTGACCTCCGGAGCACGGTGACCTCCGAGCTTCCCACCTATCGCTGGTTTGCCGAGCATGACTACGAGACCGGCACCACGCGCAACGAGCGCTCTGACCAGGGCGCGTACCGCGGCTTCACCCCGATCCTCACCGCCGACCAGCGCAAGGCCAAGATCGTTTTCCTCGGCAGCATGGAGCCGCGTCATCAGATGCGGGTCCTCGAGCAGCTCGACGATCCGTGGCTCGTCGCGGGTGACACGATGAAGCTCTACATTCGCGAGCAGCCCGAGGCCCTCGAACCGGTTCTCCAGCGTCTCGACTACCTGTTCCTCAACGCCTCGGAGGCGATGGCGCTGGCGAAGGTCGAAACCATCGAGGAGGCGTCAGAGCAGCTGCGCCATCGCTTCACGTTGCGCGGGCTCGTGATCAAAGAGGGACCAAAAGGCGCCACCCTCTACCGTCACGGTGAGGACATTCACCTTCCCGCCCTACCCGTCGATCCGCCCGTTGACCCGACCGGCGCGGGCGACGCGGTGGCCGCTGGGTTCCTCGGATGCCTCGCCGAGCAGCAGGTGGAGACCGACGACTCGGTGCGCCTCGCACTCGGGTACGCCATGGTAATGGCGTCCTTCACCATCCAGCATTTCAGCGTGCGCGGCTTGCAGCCCATAACGCGCGAGGACGTCGAGGCGCGGATGGGATCGATGGCGTGGCTCCCCTCGAAAACTAGGGGATGAGCTGGCAGGCCGGAGGCCTGACCGTCGAGGTCCTGCAGGGCGACCTGACGCAGCAGGATGTCGACGCCATCGTCAATGCGGCCAATAACGACCTGGAGCTTGGTGCCGGCGTTGCCGGGGCCATCGCCCGTGCCGGTGGCCCGACGATCCAGGCTGAGTGCCGGGCGATCGGCCGCATCGCGGTCGGCGATGCCGCCATCACCGGCGGGGGCAACCTGAAAGCTCGCTTCGTCATTCACGCGGCGAGCATGGGGTTGGGCGGCCGCCGCACCACTACTGAGAGCTTGCGCAACTCGACGCGGCGCAGCCTCGAGATCGCCAAGGCGAAGGGCCTGCGATCGGTCGCGTTTCCTGCGGTCGGCACCGGGGTCGCACACTTCCCGATGGACGAGTGCGCCCGGATCATGCTCGAAGAGGTGGCGGCGCACGGCCGGGGCACTACATCCATTACGCAGGTCCGATTCGCGCTCTTCGGAGAGGAAGCCGAAGAAGCGTTCCGCCGCGAGGCCGCCCGCCAGCTAACTGCCAAATAGACCCGGGAAGAAGATCGAGGCAAGAAACGCCAGCGTCACGAATGAGAGAAAGACGAAGACGATCCCACTGAAGACGTTGAAGAGTGGCGTATTCGCGTAGCGCCCCATGACGCGCTTGTCGTTCGCCAGCAACATTAGGATCGGTAGGAGCAACGGCAGCATCAGACCGTTGACGATGTTCGGAAGGTTCGTGATCAGTGCGAGGGGAGCCCCCGGGAACATCGCGATTGCGGCCCCCAGCACGATCATCGTGGTGTAGATCGTCAAGAAAGCGGGGGCCTCTCTGAATGACTTGTCGATGCCGCGCTCCCAGCCAAACGCCTCCGTGATGGCGTACGTGGTCGAGAGGGGAAGCACCGATGCCGCCATCAGCGAGGCATTGAGCAGCCCGATTGCGAAGAGTTGCTCCGCGTACTGGCCGGCCAGTGGCTTGAGTGCCAGGGCGATCTTGGCGAAGGCTGAAGGGTCCGCCGGGTTGACGGGCACGTGGTGGACAAAAACCGTGGCACCCGTCGCGACGATGATGAAGAAGGCCACCACATTCAACGCGAGGATCCCGGTGTATGTATCGATGCGTTCGAATCGAAGTTGGCTCGGATGGAGGCCCTTATCAGCTACATTCGACTGCTGAAAGAAGGCCATCCAGGGCGTAATCGTCGTGCCGACGATCGTGATGAAGATCAAGAGGTAGGGTGCCGTGAAGTGAAACGTCGGCACCACGGTATGGTGGATCACTTCATTCCATTTCGGATGAGCCAGGACAGCCGAGACGATGTATGAGACGAACACGAGGCTGAGAATCAGCAACAGCCGCTCGACCACATGAAACGAACCGCGCAGGACGAGGAACCAGACGAACACCGCGGCCAGCGGGATCGCGATATAGCGGGCGAAGTCACCGAAGAGGAGTTGCGAGGCGCCGGCGATGCCGGCGAACTCGGCCACGGTCGTCGCGGCGTTAGCGATGAAGAGCAGCAGCATGACCCAGACCGTCGGCGCCACCCCGAACCGTTCGCGAATCATGTCGGAGAGTCCCTTGCCGGTGACCGTTCCCATCCGAGCGACCATTTCCTGGATGGCGACAAGGCAAATCGCGGTGACGATCAGCAGCCATAACAGGTCATAACCAAACTGCGACCCAGCGAGCGCGTATCCCGTGACGCCTGTGGCGTCGTTGTCGACGGTACCTGTGATGATTCCCGGCCCCGCCACCGAAAGCAGCATGAGGAGCCGAACCCGCCGGCTCCGCAGTGCTCCGAGCGACCGCTGCAGCGCCTTCGGCTGCGCCAAGGTCTTCTAGAAGATCCGTCGGCGGCGTCCGCCGGCGCGCGCCGGCATGACCCGCTCCATCACGTCATCGACCGTCACGATGCCGTGGATCCGGTTGTGCTCGTCGACCACTGGCACCGCCAGGAGGTTGTACTTCGAGGTCACCTCGGCGACCTCGCGTGGGCCAGCGTCGAGGCGAACGGAAATTACATTCTTGATCATGAAGTCGCGAATCTTGGTCTCGGGCTTGGCCACGATCAGATCGCGCAGGGAGAGGACGCCGAGCAGGTGCTCCTCCTCATCGACGACGTAGACGTAGTACACGCTCTCGGCATCCGGCTCGAGCTGGCGCAAGCGCTCGATCGCCTCGGCGGCAGTGAGTGTATGGAGCACAGCGACGTACTCGGTGGTCATCAGGCCGCCGGCCGTGTCCTCGCGATAAGCGAGCAGCTCCTCGACATCGCCCGCCTCGTCTTCTTCCATTTTCTGCAGCAACTGTTGAGCACGCTCGCGTGGCATATCGGCGAGCAGGTCCGCGACCTCGTCGGGGGCCATTGCCTCCAGGATGTCGGAGGCACGCTCGACATCCAGACGCTCCAGGATGGATGCCTGCATCTGCGGCTCGTCGATCTCCTCCAGGGTGTCGGCGGCCTTCTCATCATCGAGGGCGGCGAAGACTGCGTTGCGATCGTCTGGGCTGAGCTCGTTGACGATATCCGCGATGTCGGCCGGGTGCAGCTTGGCGAGCTTGGTGTGGGCGATCCGAAGCTTGACCGAGCTAATGTCGGTCTTGACCGGGTCGACCGCCTCCCAGGAGATCAGCTTTTGTGGCCAATCCAGGCC
>Ga0209328_10000450_pt1 | contig 10170 bp, 9 predicted proteins | sample JacPinW_OM3H0_M1_FD_187954 | JGI IMG/M metagenome (GOLD analysis project Ga0209328, IMG submission 187954) | Forest soil microbial communities from Algoma, Ontario, Canada - Jack Pine, Ontario site 1_JW_OM3H0_M1 (SPAdes) (version 2) | ecosystem: Environmental > Terrestrial > Soil > Boreal... | reverse complement strand
AGATCGGCTTTCTCATCACTATGGAAGGCGTCGAGCCCCTCGGCGACGATTTGGATTTGTTGCGTGCGTTTTATGAACTTGGCGTTCGCGCAATCGGATTAACTCACGCGCGGACGAACGCCGCTGGCCACGGCGGCATTTTTGCCGCAAGCGGCTCCTCGCCCGCAGGACTAACGCCATTTGGTCGCGATCTTGTCCTCGAATGCGAGCGACTCGGCATCATTGTCGATCTTGCCCATATCAATCCGGCCGGCTTCAAAGGGATTGTCGAACTTACGACCAGGCCGCTGATTGTTTCGCACACGAACGCCAGGAAATTCTACGATGTCGAGCGCAACATCAGCGACGAACAGATCAAAATGATCGGCGAACGCGGTGGCGTCATGGGTATTAACTCAGTCCTGGTCAGCCCGGACCAGGAGAAATCGACTCTCGATTGTTACGTCGACCACATTCAGCACATTGTCGATCTTGTCGGCGTCGATTGCGTTGGGATCGGGTTCGACTTCTTCGAGTTCATTTATCGGCAATGGCCGGAATCAAAGAAGAAATGGATGGCCGAAAAATTGACGACACCACATTTTATTCCGGATCTGACCAATCATTCGCACGCCCGAAATCTGACTCGTAAACTAATCGAGCGCGGTTTCAGTGACAGCGACATCGAGAAAATCCTGCGTGGAAACTGGATGCGTACTTTCGAGGAAATTTTGTAGTTACACAATTGCGAGGGCCGGGAATTTTCGGCCAAGCACGATCTCGCTCGGCGCTTTCAGCCAGCGGTCTAGCACGGTTCCGTAAACGCTGCGAAAGTCGGTGTTGAATTTCAAATCGCCGTGATCGAGATCGGTCAGGCTCGGATATTTGCCAAACAGTCCAGGTTTGATCGCGCCGCCGAGAACAAACATCGGTGCGGCTGCACCATGATCGGTCCCGCCGTTCGCGTTTTCCTGAACGCGGCGTCCGAACTCGCTGAACGTCAGTAGCAAAACGCGCTCGAAATTTCCCTGCTGTTTAAGATCGGCCACGAACGCTGTCACTGCGTCGTTGAATTCGCCCATTAACCGTTCGTGCGTGTTGATTTGTCCGGCGTGGGTATCGAAACCGCCCTGGCTGGCGTAATAAACGCGTGTCGGCAATCCACCGGCGATCATTCGCGCAATGATATTCAAACCGGCCGCCAGCTGACCCTGCGGATATGTCACGCTCGATTTATACTTGCGCGCGATCGCGAGAATTTTGTCTGAGCTTAGTTGTGCATCGAGCGCCGTCCGTTGCAAAAAGTCGAGCGTGCTCAAATCGTTTTTGGCTTTGCCCGGAATCGCGCCGATCGATCCGCCGGTGTTCGATGCAACCGTGCCACTTTCTTCGGCGACGCCGGCTTCGTTGAGTTGCCGGAAGAATATTTCCTCCGCGCTCAACTGGCCGCGGCCAGGCTCGGAAGGTCGAAATCGAAATTGTTCCGGACGCGAAAACGTTACGCCGGTGGGATTTTTCGCGGCGAAGGCTTGCGGTGTTTCTTCACCAATGGCAACGCCCACAGTTGGGTCGGCGCCGCCGCAGCAATTATCGAAATAGCGGCCAAGCCAGCCATCGCTCACCGTGCGATCTGCATCGGAAGCCGTTTGCCAGATTTCGGTGGAACGAAAATGCGACCGGTTCGGGTTCGGATAACCGACACCTTGCACGATCGCCACGTGACCTTCGTCGTAGAGCGATTTCAGGCCGGCGAGTTTTGGACTTAGCGCTATGTGGTTGTCGATCTTCAAGACTTTATCCGCTGAAAGCCGAAGCCGCGGCCGAGCAACGTGGTAAGCATCGTCGGAGTAGGGGACCACCATGTTGAGTCCGTCGTTGCCGCCGGCCATCTGCAAAACCACGAGAATGGTTCCATCTTTTCCGGTAACCGTTTGGGTCACCGCATCAGCCGCTAGTGCATCAAGCGCGAAGAAAGTTTTCTCGAGGAAAACCGGCAGCGTCCAGGTAGCGGCCGCGCCCAGCATGGACGTGCGAAGAAATTTCCGTCGTGTCTGCAATGTGGGTTTCGTTCTCACTCGTTAGGTCAGTTGAAATTGCGGTGTGCTCATCATCAAGTGGATCAGCTCACGCAAGGTTACGTCGGCGGTATCGGAGGTCCGCGATTCGAGATATTGCACAAAACTGTCAATCTCCTTTTGTGCAGGCCGAGTCTGAAAAAATCTCCTAATGAGAAGATCGACAACTTCGCGTGGCTTGCTACGAACATCCGCCGGCACAAGTTTGCCAAGGTCGATTGGCTCGCGGCGAACTTGCTCGGCCATTTGCGTCGCGCGCCCAAAACCAACATCAGCGCCTTGCCGGCGTTGCTGAAGATTCTGCGGCAGGATTGCGTCGCCGTTGATCAGGTAATTGGCGAAATTATAGCGAAACAGCAAAGTGGAAGTGCTGATCCACTCTTTGCCGCCGTCCCACCCTTTCACGTTCGGAGGCGCAAAAAGAATCTGTCCCATTTGCCGCATTGCATTCTGGGCCGCGATTGGTGAAGGAGGCGGCGCATCCAGGAGCTTCGAAGTTTGAACGATATACTGAATTGGGCTCTTGATTTGGCTGCCCATCACGCGCTCGGAATAAAACTCCGCCGAGCTGAAAATCTCTCGCAGCACCGGGCGCATCTCGAAATTGTGCGCGCGGGTGCGCTGTGCGATCGCATCCACATTCTGTCTGCTTGGGTCATCTTCGACAAAGAATCGCCAAAGTTTACGACCAATAAATTGTGCGCACGCTGGTTTACTCACGAGGCTGTCGATGATGTCATCGCCATTCAAACTTCCTGTCTTGCCCATGAACGTTTTCGGTCCGCGATCCTGCTGGAATGGCGCGAACCGAAATTGCTGCGTCGTCATATCGATCCGGTAACCGGTGAACGTGCGCGCTGACTCGCGGATGTCCTGCTCGGTGTAGTTGCCAATGCCAACCGTGAACAACTCCATCAGTTCACGCGCCCAATTTTCATTGGGGTGCTCTTTTCGGCTCTGTTGCAAATCGAGGTAAATCATCATCGCCGGATCGCGTGAGATTTTCTTCACCAGCGTGGCAAAGTTTCCAAAGGCGTTCCGGCGGAGGGTATCGTTTTGGAGCCATATCCAGTAAGCGTCTTGGACTTTTTGCGCGCTGGTTGCGAAATGTCCGTGCCAGAAGAGTGTCATCTTTTCCAGCAGCGGCGCCGGTCCGGTGAGCATCCGATCGAGCCACCAGCGACGAAGATCGACAATCTCTTCGCCTTCCATCATACGAACCTGACGCGCCTTGCCTTGAAAGTTTTCGCCACGATCCTTGGCGGCTTTAATTTCCATCCGCTGTGCCTGGATGTTTCGCGGATGCGCCCACGATGGCGGTGGTACGTTCGCTGCGTCGCTCTTCACCTCAACGAGATCACGTACCGCCGCGGCAAGACCTTTTCTCCGAACTGCTTCGATTTCAGTCGGCGTGCCGCCGAAACCGGCACGATTAAGCAGATGCGCCGCCGCTGCCTCGTTCCACTTTGAGTCGGCTAACGGCGTCAGCATGTTGATTGAACCCGTTTAGGCGAGAGCGGTTGCATGATGCACTCTACTTTGTCTAGACCGGCTGACGGCCCTTCTGGTTACAATGACGTCAATCAGAAGCAGAGGAACCCGCTTTGAAGTTCATTAATTTGACGCGCCGGACCGAGATCGGCGCCAATTCGTACTATTTAGAGGCCGATGGCCGTCGCCTCGTTCTCGACTCCGGGATGCACCCCAAGTTCGAAGGAGAAGAAGCACTTCCGAATTGGAAACCGCTGGGCGACCGCCGGCTCGACGCGATTATTGTCTCGCACTCGCATCAAGACCACATCGGCACCTTGCCGGTCTTGATGCGACGGCAACCGCAGGCACCTGTGTTCATGACCGAGCCGACGACCGAAATCGGCAGCGTGTTGCTGCACAACTCGGTCAACGTGATGACGCGACAACGCGAAGAGTTCGGGACGACGCTGTACCCGCTCTTCACGCATCGCGAAACCGATCGCGCCGCTGATCGCTGGCAATCATGCACGCTGCGACAGCCTTACACGCTTGCAGGGGAGCGAGCGCCGAATGCAGACGGTGACGCAGTTACATTCGAATTCTTCGACGCCGGACACGTACTCGGTTCCACTGGAATTCTCATTCGCGCTGAAGGACGCACTCTGTTTTACACAGGCGACGTTAACTTTGATGACCAAACGATCGCGCAGGCCGCGGTTTTTCCGCAAGAGAAGATCGACATCCTGGTGATGGAATGCACTCGCGGCGATACACCTGTGCCTGCGACGTGGTCGCGCGCGGCCGAAGAACAACGGCTCGCGCAGTCGATCGAGAACGCGTTCGCGCGCGGAGGTTGCGTCCTTATTCCCGTGTTCGCGCTCGGAAAGACGCAGGAAGTGCTGGCGATGCTCTACAAATTGCGCCGGGAAAAAATTCTCGATTTCCCGATCTACATCGGCGGACTCAGCGCAAAAATCAGCGACGTTTATGATCGGCGCGCGCGAATGGGTCGCCGCCATCTTCCGCGTTTGCAATTGCTCGACGAACTTCGCCCATTTGTCTTGAACGCCGAGACCATTCACGACGCACGAACACGCGCTGGCCGCGTATACGCGCTCTCGAGCGGAATGATGACGCCGAAAACGCTCTCCAACATTTTCGCGCAACGAATCGTCGATCAACCACGGCATTCCATTTTCTTTGTCGGTTACGCTGATCCGGAATCGCCCGCTGGGATTTTGCGAAACGCGCTGCCGAACGATCAGGTGACGCTTGATCCGGGCGCAGCACCGCAGCGCGTGCGCTGTCACATCGAACAATTTCAATTCAGCGCGCATGCATCTCGTGAATCGCTCATCGCATTCGCGGAACGGCTCGCGCCGAAAAAAGTAGTGCTCGTCCATGGCGATCCGTTGGCGGTCGAGTGGATGCGCGCGCGCCTCGCGTCCGATCTGCCCAATTCAGAAATCATCGTGCCGATGCCGGGAACGGAAATTGAACTGTAGCGGCGCTCTATGAGCGCCGATCATGAAACGGAGGACGGTCACAGACCGCCGCTACAGAAGAAATGAAAGTAGTCTCCTGGAACATCAATTCGCTCCGCAAACGTCAGGACCGATTGTTCGCGTGGCTGGAAAATACGAAACCCGATATTGTTTGTTTGCAGGAAACAAAGTGCCCCGACGACCAATTTCCGGCACTGGCGTTGCAATCGGCCGGCTACGATTCTGCCTATCACGGCGAGAAATCTTTCAACGGCGTCGCGATCCTTTCGAAAACGAAACTCGCGCAAGTTCGCGCGTCGCTTTGCGATGAGATTGTCGATCCACAAGCCCGCGTGATTTCGGCGACGATCGGAAATTTGCGTGCCTATTCCGTTTACGCGCCGAACGGACAGGCGGTTGGTTCGCCGGCTTACAGATACAAGTTGGAATGGTACGCGCGACTGCGCGATTGCCTGACCAAAGAGAAAGATGTCGATCTTGTCGTGTGCGGCGATTTCAATGTCGCGCCGGAAGATGTCGATGTTCACGATCCAGAGCTTTGGCGCGGCGCGATCATGTGCTCCGAAGGCGAGCGCGCTGCTTTTCAACAACTGTGCGAAATCGGCTTGCGCGACACGCTGCGACTGCATCCGCAGGAGCCCGGCGTTTTTACCTGGTGGGATTACCGGATGCTTTCGTTCCCGAAAAATCGCGGACTTCGGATCGACGCGGTGTTGGCGAGCGAAGGACTCGCCAAGAAATGCACGGCGTCGGGAGTCGATCGCGAGATGCGCAAGGGCAAAGATCCTTCCGATCACGCGCCGATTTGGGCAGAATTCGAACTGTAGCGGCGATCTATGACCGCCGAGTTTGCGATGAAGACTCCATTATGCATTTCTAATCCGCCGCCAAAGCCGCTCATCATCTGGGACGGCGATTGCCATTTCTGCCGGCGCTGGATCGAGCGCTGGCGCGAAATCACACGCGGCGCGGTCGATTACGCGACATCTCAGGAAAGTGCTGAACGATTTCCGGAAATTCCACGCGACCGATTCGAGCGCTCCGTAATTTATATTGAGACCGACGGCAGTGTCTTTGGCGGAGCGGAAGCGGTCTTTCGATCGTTACGATGTCGATCTTCGAAAAAGTGGTTGGCCTGGAATTACGACCACGTTCCTGGTTTCGCGCCGGTCTCGGAAAGCCTTTACAAAATCATCGCTTCTAATCGCCGGTTCGCATCGGCGATTACGCGACTTCTTTGGGGCAATGACGTTCGCCCGCCGACTTATTTTGCCGCGCGACGCTGGTTTCTTCGCGCGGTCGGTTTGATTTTCTTGATCGCGTTCGTTTCGCTCTCGGTCCAGATCGACGGACTCATCGGCGCGAATGGAATTACCCCAGTGCGCGAATTTCTTCCGGCGGCTCACGCTCAACTTGGCGGCCGCGCGTTGTCTATCTTGCCAACGCTGTGCTGGCTCAACTCCAGCGACGGGTTCCTTCATTTTTTATGTGGCGGTGGAGTCGTGTTGTCGCTGCTTCTGATTTCTGGAATCGCGCCTGCGTTATCGCTCGTTGCGTTAGTCGTTTTTTATCTGTCGCTCGCGATCGCCGGGCAAACGTTCCTCAGTTTTCAGTGGGACATCCTCCTCCTCGAGACCGGGTTCTTGTCGATCTTTCTCGCACCATGGCGGCTTTGGCCAAAGTGCGGAACTGAACCGCCGATTTCCCGTGCCGCGCTTTTTCTGCTCAAACTGCTGCTCTTCAAACTCATGATCATGTCGGGCGTGGTGAAACTGACCAGCGGCGACGATTCATGGTTGGACCTCACCGCGCTCGATTATCACTATTGGTCGCAACCGTTACCGACCGTGATTGGTTGGTGGGCCGATCAAAGTCCCGAATGGTTCAAGAAATTTTCCGTCGCGTTCTGTCTCGTCGTCGAAATCATCGTCCCGTTTTTCATTTGGGCGCCGCGGCGGTTGCGTTTGCTTGCGTGCGGGCTCCTCGTTTTTCTACAAATCATGATCGCGGCGACGGGCAATTATTGCTTTTTCAACTTACTGACAGTCGCGCTCTGCTTGTTGCTGATCGATGACGTGTCGCTTCGCGCAAGAAAGACGGCGGTCATAGACCGCCGCTACAGAAGCGCAGATCGATTGTCGATCTATGCCGCGACCATTGTCATTGTTGTCACTTTGCCGCTCAACGCGCGCCTGATTTACGGTGCGTTCAAACCGGACGCGGAATGGTCGCGCCTGCTCGGGTCTGTTTACTCGCGAGCAGAAGCATTTCGAATCGTAAACGGCTACGGCCTCTTTCGTGTGATGACAAAAGATCGCCGCGAGATTGTCATTGAAGGCAGCGCCGACGGAATCGCGTGGAAGCCTTATGAATTCAAATGGAAACCGGGCGATGTGATGCGCGCGCCGGGCTGGTGTGCGCCGCATCAACCGCGTCTAGATTGGCAAATGTGGTTTGCCGCGCTCAGCTCATACCGACAGAGTCCGTGGTTCGTCCAGACGGTGATTTCTTTGTTGCACGGCAAACCGGAAGTAGTGGCGCTTTTTGAGCGCAATCCGTTTCCGCAAAGCCCGCCGCAATATGTTCGCGCGACATTTTACCGCTACCGTTTCACAACCGTGCTGGAACATCGACAATCCGGCGCCTGGTGGAAACGTAAGGAACTTGGCGAGTACTTGCCAAGCGTTTCACTCGAAGACGTCCGCTAAGATCGCTCCGAGTCGGATCGACACTAGTTGCCTGGGTTGAGGGATGCAGTGTTCGTGAATATATTTCGCGACCATGCCGAAGGAAGAACAGATCGTGATGGAGGGAACGGTGACCCAGGTGCTGCCAGGGACGATGTTCCGGGTCGATCTCGCCGGTCAGCGTAATGTGCTGGCCCATATCTCCGGAAAGATGCGGAAGCATTTCATTCGGATCGTTCCGGGCGACAAAGTTTCGGTCGAGCTTTCGCCTTACGATCTGACCAAGGCGCGGATCATCTTCCGGGAACAGTAAAATCGACGTCCGGTGCGCGATTTGCTCAGAATCGCAAGCGCGCGGATAGTTCCGGTAACGAAATTTAAATGGAGATGGAGAAAATCATGGCTGAAGAAAATAAATCACATCATCGGGCGTCCGCCGCGGCGGATGCGCAGAACAAATTCGAGAGCAGCAAAATGCACGCACGCAAAGCGGCCGAGGATCTACGGGACGCGGCCGGTGCCGTGGCCGGCGAATATCGCGGCAAAGCCGAGCGAGCTTGGAACGACGCCCGCGGGAAAGCGGAAGAAGCCTGGACGGATGCGCGCGGCAAAGCCGAGCATGCGTTGGACGATGCGCGAACACGCGCGCGGACGTTTCAAGACGATGCGGAAGAGTACGTTCGCGAAAATCCGACCAAGGCAATCTTCACCGCGCTCGGCGTGGGATTTGTGCTTGGACTGATTTTCCGGCGCTGATCGCGGTTTGCTGAATGGCTGGCGAAAATTCGCCGTCCCGGAGTCGAATGCGCCAGACCGGTTTCATCGGCAGTTTGGTCGCGCTTGCGAGCGCGCTTGCGGAGTTTTTCGAGAGCCGCGCCGCGCTTTTTGCGACGGAATCGAAAGCGGCGCTTGTTCAATTTGTTTTAGTCGCAATCTGCCTGATCGCAGCCCTGTTGTTTTTTGCCTTCGGATACATCTTTCTGCTCGCGACTGCGGTTGTAGCTATCGCGCATCTGGCAAATGTCTCATGGCTGTGGACAGCATTGGCTGCAGCCGGTCTGCATATTTTAATTGCGCTCATTCTTCTGTTGGTCGCTTGGAGTGGAACTAAGCGGCCGATCTTTCGCGCAACCACGGCCGAGCTAAAAAAGGATCGAGAATGGCTAAAAAATCTGGAAACAAATCAGACGCGGAGTTGAAGGAGCAGATTGCTCGATCGCGCGAAGATCTCGCGCTCAGACTGGAGCGCGTCCGGGAGGAGGTCGATTTGCCGCGTAAAATTCGGCGCTCGGTCCGACAAGAGCCGGTGCCGTGGATTATCGGCGCGATCGCGGTTGGTTTGATGGTGACTGCGATCGTAACCCGGAAGAAAAAAGTTTATGTCGATGCAAAGGGCGGCCCCAAATCCAGGCACGCGCTTTTGGAGGCGGGATTTGTTTTGGGCGCGCTCCGGATTGCCGCGAGTTTGCTCAAACCCGTGGTCATGAACTTTGTCGAAAAGAAACTCGGGAGCTATTCGGGGCGCGGGCGTTCCGGTCCCAAAGGCTTTTGAGTTTACGTGCGGCGCCGTCCGACATAAAAGGGACGGCGCGTCATGCCCCCCACATCGACCTCTCCCAAATCGCATCCGCTATCGCACGTCGATGAATATCTGGCGGTTGGCCAGCGTGGTGCGGCGTCGGATATTCATCTTGGTGTAAACGCGCCGCCGATCTGGCGATTGCACGGGACTCTGCAACCGATCTGGCCCAACGCGCCGCGTTTGACCTCAGACCAGACGCTCGCACTCGCGGAGGGTTTTCTTTCGAACCCGCAGAAAACGCAATTGAACGAGCGCGGGGACGCCGACTTTGCTTACGCGAACGATTTCGGCCGGTATCGCACGAGCGTGGTGCGCCAGCGGCTCGGGGTCGATCTCGTCTTTCGCATCATTAACACCAAAGTGCGCACGATGAACGAGCTCGGTTTACCCGAGCACCTCAAACTGCTCACGCGCTATCAAAATGGACTGATCCTTGTCACCGGCTCAGTCGGGAGTGGAAAATCGACCACGCTCGCGGCTTTGGTGGAGCAGGTAAACATCGAGCGGCGCGAGCACATCATCACGCTCGAAGATCCAATTGAGTATGTGTTGGAGCCAAAAGGCTGCCACATCACCCAACGCGAAGTGCATACGCACACGCGCTCGTTCGCGGCCGCGTTGCGCGGCGCGCTCCGCGAAGATCCGGATGTCATCATGGTCGGTGAAATGCGGGATTTGGAAACCATCTCGCTCGCGATCACCGCCGCGGAGACCGGCCATTTGGTCTTGGGAACGCTCCACACCGGCAACGCTTCGCGCACACTCGATCGATTGCTCGACGTTTTTCCGCCCGATCAACAGGAACAAATCCGCATCATGGTGAGCGAATCGCTCCGCGGCGTAATTAGTCAGCAACTAATCCCGCGGGC
>Ga0209328_10000447_pt1 | contig 10189 bp, 8 predicted proteins | sample JacPinW_OM3H0_M1_FD_187954 | JGI IMG/M metagenome (GOLD analysis project Ga0209328, IMG submission 187954) | Forest soil microbial communities from Algoma, Ontario, Canada - Jack Pine, Ontario site 1_JW_OM3H0_M1 (SPAdes) (version 2) | ecosystem: Environmental > Terrestrial > Soil > Boreal... | reverse complement strand
TTACTCGCCCACAAAAATCTCCTGTACGCCGATGTGCTTATCACCGGCGATGGTCCGGTACATCAAAGTGGCCGCCCCCTTGTTTTCTTCGGCAATCGCGGAATTCTCGGATTCCAAATCACCACCTACGGAGCAATTCGCGCCCTCCACAGTGGCCACTACGGAAACTGGGCGCCCAATCCCGGATTCAGCCTCGCGCGTCTGCTCACTTCCATGAAATCCGAAGACGGCAAGGTCCTAATCGAAGGCTTTTACGACGACATCATTCCGCTCAACGCCACGGAAAAAGACGCTCTCGCTGCCATGCCCATTAATGACGCCGATCTCGAGCGCGAACTTCAGTTCACAAAACCCGAAGGTGGCGGCAAACGTCTGATGGAACTTCTGCAATATCCTTCTCTAAATATTCGCGGTCTGCGCAGCGCTTATGTCGGCGAACAAGCGCAAAATGTTGTCCCCGAAAAAGCCACCGCAGCAATAGATGTGCGACTGGTAAAAGGTGAAGATCCAGACAAGAAGTTCGAGCAGGTGCTCAGCCACATACGCAAACAAGGGTTCTTCATCACCACCGCCGATCCCACAAAAGAAGAACGCCTCGCCCATCCCGCGATTGCTCGAGTCGCGAAAGATCCCTGGAATTACTCCGCCTCGCGCACCTCCATGGAGTTGCCTGTCTCCCAAGTACTCATAAAAGTCGTGCAGGACGCCACAGGCGGCCAAAGTGTAATCGCGCCTTTACTAGGTGGCAGCGTTCCCATGTACATCTTTGAAAACCTGAAAATCCCCTGGATTGGCGTGCCCATCGTGAACTACGACAATCACCAGCACAGCTCAGACGAAAATCTCCGGCTCGGCCATCTCTGGCGCGGCATGGAAATTTACGCCGCCATCCTCGCCGACCTTAACTGGTGAATTGGCGCTAACGTTAAATTAATGCGGACCGCGCGGGTGCCTTAGGTTCGCAGGTGAAGCATTTGCGTTTCGGAGTAAAAATATCCGTCCTGCAACCTACTAAACCAAAAAAACAAAAACAAAAAAAACAAAACCCGGTCATTCCGAGCGGAGCAGACCGGCTTTTTCCTTCTGCGCAGTCGACGAATCTCTCTTCGATCTGTCCGTCAACCTGGGTCCTGAAGTTGAATTCTCTTCCTGTTCGCAACAAATCAGCTACCGCGTTCCTCTACAGTGACAAAAAATTCTTCAGCAATTCCTTCCCCGAATCCGTCAGCACCGATTCCGGATGGAATTGCACTCCTTCAATCTTGTACCGCTTATGGCGCAATCCCATAATGATCCCATCATCCGTCTCCGCCGTTATCGTCAGCTCTCGCGGCAAACTTTTTCGTTCCACAATCAGCGAGTGATAACGCGTCGCGGTAAACGGGTCCGCCAGCTTTCGAAACACGCCCTTCCCATCGTGATGAATCTCGCTGGTTTTGCCATGAAACAACGCCGGCGCACGCTTTATCTTCCCGCCAAAAGCCGCCCCAATTGCCTGGTGTCCCAGGCACACACCAAGAATCGGAAACTTCCCCGCCAGCTCCTCGATCAGCTCCACGGAAATCCCCGCTTCCTGCGGCGTGCACGGACCGGGCGAAATAACAATACGCTCCGGTTTTTTCTTCGCGATATCCTCAACGCTGATCTTGTCATTGCGGTGCACTTCCACCTCGCATCCCAGCTCGCCCAAATACTGGGCCAGGTTGTAAGTAAACGAGTCGTAGTTGTCGAGCAACAAAATCACTTCAGTTTTCGCCTGCCGCTGGTCCCGCCCGCACTGCCGGCGGCCTTTTTCCCGCGCGCTGCCGTAACCACTATCCCACGCTTACTTTGATGCGCAGATTCGAGCGCCGTCAACAACGCTCGCGATTTATTAAGGGTCTCCTGATATTCCCCAAAAGGCGTGGAATCCGCCACCACCCCGCCGCCAGCCTGCACATGCGCCGTTCCATTCTTGATCACCATCGTGCGCAGCGCAATGCACGAATCCAGGTTGCCCGCAAAGTCCATATACAGCACGCCCCCCGCGTAAATCCCCCGCCGCGTCCGTTCCAGCTCTTCGATAATTTCCATCGCCCGGACCTTCGGCGCTCCCGACACCGTCCCCGCCGGAAAGCAAGCCATCAGCGCATCGAAGCAATCCACATCTTTGCGCAAACGCCCCTTCAAACTCGAAACCAGGTGCATCACATGGGAAAATCGCTCCACCAACATCAACTGTTCTACTTTGACGCTGCCGTATTCGCACACGCGCCCTAGGTCGTTGCGCCCCAAGTCCACCAGCATCACATGTTCCGCGCGCTCTTTCTCGCTAGCTAACATCTGCTTCTCGAATCGCTGGTCTTCCGCCTCATCCCGCCCGCGTGGCAATGTCCCGGCAATCGGCCGGTAAAACACCTCGCGCCCTCGCACTCTCACCAGCATTTCCGGCGAGCTCCCCACCACGTCGACATCATTCATATGCAAATAAAAAAGATACGGCGAAGGATTCAACGCCCGCAGTTCACGATAAATCTCAAACGGATCCGCCTGCACCCTAGTGGAAAATCTCTGGCTGATCACCACCTGAAATATATCGCCCGCGCGAATATAAGCTTTCGCTTTTCGAACCGCGGCCAGATATTCCGCCTTCCGAAAATTGGAACTAACTTTCAGCGGTCGCGCTTTTTTCTTCGTCGCCTTCCGCACCAGCTCGGCTGGAGCAGGTTCTTGCAACAGCGCCCGAGTCCGTTTTATTTCCCGTACCGCCGCGTTATATTTCGCGCGCAACGTTCCCGGCCCTTCGGTAAACACGTTCCGCACAATCCACAAGCGGTGTTGCACGTGATCGAACGCCAGAATTCCTTGATAAAACATCAGCACCGCGTCATATAAACCGATTTCATCGCGCAAAGTCTGTGGCAGCCGCTCAATCAGCCGCACCATGTCGTAACTAAAGTACCCAATCGCTCCTGCCACCAGCGGCGGTAGCCCCGGTATTCGAACCGGCTTAAACTGTTCCATCCGTTGCCGAAGAAAACTGACCGGATCGCGTTCTTCCCACACCAACTTGTTACGGTTTTCCAGCACGCACGCGCCATTCGCGTAACGAAACACCTCTTGCGGATGCGCCCCAGCAAACGTATATCGCGCAATTTTTTCGCCGCCCTCCACGCTCTCCAGCAAAAACGAATACCGCGCGCCTCGCGCGATCCTCAGATATGCGCTCACCGGCGTCAGCAAATCCGCGGAAAACACATCGTAAACAGGTACAAGATTTCCCTGCTTCGCCAGCCGCTGGAATTCACGAAAGTCCGGCTGAATCACGCGCGGCTCCCGCGACTCTTCCCTCGGGGCGCCTCTTCCGCGCGCAACGACTGCAGAACCGCCCGGCGCATCGCGGCTTCCGGAGCGTTCTTCCCCGTCCACAATTCCCATTGCGCGAATCCCTGCGCCAGAAACATGTCCACTCCCGAAACAGTGCTGATCCCTTTTTTCCCCGCGATCTTCAGCAACTCCGTATCCAGCGGCCGGTAAATGAGATCCATCACGATGCGACAGTTTAACTCGCGCGCGGAAAGCGGCGAAATCTTGCTATGCGGATACATCCCCACCGGCGTGGCATTAATGATGGCTTCAAACTTTTCACCGCGCAGCGTCCGACGCCGAAGAAATTCCCCGCCAACCACCCGCGCCAGACTCTTTCCCATTTGCTCACGTCGCGCACAAATCGCAACCCGCGCACCTGCGCGCGCCAACGCGAAAGCGGCCGACCTAGCCGCGCCACCAGCTCCAAACACCAGCACGCGGCTGCCGCGAACCCGCATCTTAGGCTCCAGCGCCCGTAGCACGCCCACATAATCTGTATTAGATCCGTACAACGAGCCGTCGCCGCGAACCGCCACGGTGTTCACAGCGCCAATCTCAGCCGCCAAAGGATCACATCCCTTCAAATATTTCAGAATCGTCTCTTTATGCGGCAGCGTGACGCTGAATCCGCGAATTCCTAGTGTTTCAACCGCATCCAGAAAATCTTTCAGTCTGTGCACCAAAAAAGGCAAATACACTGCATCCACATCTCGCGCAATAAATCCGGTATTGTGCAGCAGCGGCGACAACGAATGCCCCACCGGATCACCGATGACTCCAAATACGCGCGTGCTCCGCGTCAATTCGTGCGCGCGATATAAATGCATCATCTCGCGCAGCGAAACTTGCCCCGGCGCCGTCGCCTCGCCCACCGGCGCATAAGCTAACGCGCTGCCTTCGCGAAGCGCCAGAATGCGCGCAGGCAATCCAATTTCTCCCATCGGCACAGCAACAAAATTTTTCGAAGTTCTCGCCGTTCCCAAGAGCCGCACGCTATCCGCGATCGTGTTCGCCCTTGCGGCAAGTTTCACGGCGGCGACCCCGTGATTCGCCACCTTCATCTCGGCTGGCAACGCTGGCGTGCGCTTAAAGGCGTGTACCGACAAAAGCACCTTCGACGGCACGCCTCGCCCGCGTAGCGTTTTGTCCGGCAACTCGCGCAGCGTTTCTATCTCCACATCGCACCACGCGCACCCAGCTTCCCTGGCTTGCCCAAGCCAATACATTTCCTCTTTTATCCCGCTCTTAAATTTTCCTCCCGCAGCCACCCGGCGGCAGGTAGCCATCAGCCGCACGCGCTTACCAAAATTCTGCCTCTTCACCCAGGCCAGCAGCCTCCGCCTCTCTGCTTCGCTCCGCAACCAGTCGAGCCGCAACTCCACCGTTGGCGTTTCCCGCAGCGCCGCCCTTGCCTGCGCCGCCATTTCCACCGCCGTGGCAGCCGCAGTGACCGCGCAAACTTTGCTCGTCCCCGTGCCAAACAGCCCCATTAACCGTCCCGCCGCTCCATGCCATTGAAAACAAGGCCATTGAAAACAAGGCTTGTAGCAGTGCGTATCCTCGCAGTATCAAACTTGTAAAGCAACTCTGGCCAATTTGTTGACGCCACTCGTGGCCCCTGCTACTTTCGGCTTAGTTCTAGTACCGCCACAGGATGTGTTTTCGAAGGAGCATCGCAATGCGCGCTAAGCTAACAGGACTGATTTTCTTCCTATTTTTCGCTGCCGCCACTACTTCCGCGCAGGAAAGTGGCCAGCCAGGTTCGGCCACTAATTCGCCCGACTATGCTGCCGTGAATTGCTCCGGCTTCATCTCCGATAACGTTCCCGGCGACATTCGTATCATCTCTGGCGAACAGTCCAACATCAAAATTACCTTTTCTCACGGCGATTACGTCTATATCAACCGCGGCCGCGATAAAGGTGTTCAAGTCGGCGATCGTTTTTCCGTGGTTCGTCCCGTTAAAGACCCTGTTGACGTGCCCTGGTTCAAATGGCAACACAAATTAATCAAGGCCATGGGTCAGTTTTATGCCGATGCTGGGCACCTTCGCGTCGTCAACGTACAGCCCAACGTTTCCATCGCCGAGGTAGGTATGTCTTGTGGCTATATGCAGCGCGGCGACATCGTGCGTCCCTACGTGGAACGACCCAGTCCGCCTTTTAAGGATGCATCCACCTTTGACCATTTCGCGCCAGTTAGTGGCAAGCGTGTCGCCATGATTGTCGCGGGATTGGACCATACCCAGTTGTACGGCAAGAACAGCACGGTCTATGTAAATCTTGGTAGCAATCAAAGTGTGCGCATCGGAGATTATTTCCGCATCTTCCGTTATGAGGGCACGCTCGCAGAAACAGCCCCACAAACGAGAAACTATCAGTATGAGTTATACGGTTTTGGCAGTGCACACGCCAAGTACGGCTGGAGGGACTTGCCTCGTGAAGTCATCGGCGAAGGTATCGTTATTAACGAAGGCCCTAACGCTTCGACGGTACTCATTACTCACAGTTCCTTGGAAATCTATGCTGGCGATTACATAGAACTGGAATAACTTTCACATCCAGCTCTGCTGGAGGAGTTCACCGTCCTCGCAGCCGCGAGCTTCTCGTCCAATAGCCCGTTCACCACGCCGCTAATTTGCGCCTGCACGTTTCGCTTCAGAAAACACATCGCAAGTGAATCCGTGGATTCGCGTAGATGGCCATTGCCACGCCTCTCGCGGCAGTTTCGCTTTCCGGCACGTTTCCGCCAGGAACTGCTCCCGGTCCAAGCCATGCTCCGGCGCCACTTGGGGCAAAAGCAACCCTCGATGACTTTCATCAGACACCACCAATCCATGACGCCCGATCTCGATCTCCTCCGGCCGAATTGGCTCGAGCGGCGAAAGCACAGAAATCTCAATACTCAACGCTCCCAATTCCTCGCTGCGCATCGCTGGAAATCGCGGATCGTGCAACGCCGCGCTCACTGCGCAACGTACCGTGGCCTCCCCCAACGGCTCATCGTTTTCCGTCGTGCCTATACACCCTCGCAATTCACCGCGAACGTGCAGTGTGACAAACACGCCACGCCGCTCCCCAAAAATTCCTTCATGTGGGATTGTGTCCGGAAGTTCCTTGCCGGTGACTGCGTCTAGAATCGCTTTACGCGCCAGAACCAACAGATTCTGACCGTCGACTTCAGAGAGGTACGGCATCCTGTGACTTCTTGCGGCTTTCCAGCATGCTTAGCCGCCGCCGCTGCTTGATGCGGTCGTCCACGTTTCCCCAGAAGCGGTGAAAATATTGCGCCGCCGACGTCAGCGCACTCACCACCACCAGCCAAAGCAACAGAAGTGCCAGCGGCTTTAATGATGGGTGCCGCGCTCCGGCAATTACCACCGCCACCGCACATACCTGCAAAACCATCTTGGTCTTTCCCAACACCGAAGCCTCGATCGTAAACCCTTCCGCCAGTGCGATATTTCGTAATCCTAAAACTGTAAATTCCCGCCCGATGATGATCACCACCATCCAGGCCGGCACCAGTTGCATATCTACCAGCGAAACGAACGCTGCCGAGATCAGCAATTTATCCGCGATCGGGTCCAGCAAAATTCCCAGCGTGGTTACTTGCAATCGCCGCCGCGCCACATACCCGTCCGCCCAATCCGTCGCCGCCGCCATCAGCAAGATCAAAACTCCCCAAAATTCGAAATGCATTGGGAAGCCCCACAGCTCCACATTCGGTTTCCGTGTTAGCAGGATGACAATCAGGACCGGAACGAAGAAGATCCGTAACAACGTCAGTGAGTTGGCTAGATTCATACGCGCATAAAACGCTAACAATGACCGTCCCGAAGCCTTCGGCCACTGGCCGAATCACTATAGTCTCGGGCCACGTACCCGTCAACGCTTCGCAGGTGCTGACTTAGGTACCTACGCTTAACCGTTTACAACTATTCGAATTTCAAATAGCGATACTCATTCGTAACCCTTAGCCTCTCAAATCTGTGCAAATGTGTGATTTAACAAGCGCGAGGGTACCGCAGCGGGCCATTTTGGCGTCTCCAACCACGAGCCTGAATATGTCGATGAAGAGATAGGACTTATAAGCCTAATGCCTTCTAATATACCGCAATAACAAAAATGTTTGGCAAACTCTCAAAAAACACCCATAACGTTTCCCACAAAATTTTCCACAACCTGCAAATCCTCGCTTTTTGCGGATTTATAACCAAATACGGCGATCTAGCGCACTCCTAAACTTCATTGCACGCTGTTTACTTGAAAGGTACCTATATTTTTCCGAACGCTCAAAATCGCATTGCTCTCACGGCTCTAACTGCTCTAATCAACTTGCGATGGCACATGCCGGACGCCTTAGCTGCGGCAGGGATTTCGTGGAGAAACCTCAAAAGCATCAATAGAGAATTTTTACTGGCTCAACTTCAAATCGGCCGGGGCCCACGCAATAATCTTACCGGGAGCAAAAACATCGCCGACAGCAGCCCCAAAACTCCGTGCACAGCAATTCCTAAAATTCGAAACGGCAGCGTGATCAGCCAAACAAACGGATAGAGCACCACCGCCAGCAGCGCTACCGGCCAACAAAGGATGAAAAGAATACACCACAAAATAAACGCGGCCATGATCGCCTCCCTCTTATTATTACGTGAGAGCCAGCCTGGAAGTTCCCTCCACCACGTACTCATTTAACCGCAAACGCCGCGCAATCGAGACCGGCACCTCGGCATCCAACAACATATCCTCATCCTCCACTTCCGATCGCAAAACCCTTCCAAGCGCGTGAATCAGCGCCAAAGTTCGCCCTTGCGACAAGGGTAATCGCAGCGAAAGCGAAACCAGCGGATCGGTCGGCAGCGCTACATCTATCCGCCGCAGCAGTTCATCGATCCCTTCGCCAGTCAACGCCGACACCAACACCGGTCCCTCATCACTCTTTCCGTTACCGCTCGTCTTCAGACTCTCTCTTTCTTCAGCCGTCAGTTGGTCCACCTTATTCAAAACTCGCAAGATCGGCCGGTCGGCGACTCCAAGTTCCTCCAAAATCTTGTGCACCTCTTCGTCCAGCTCGTCGTGATGCGCGTTGGATATATCGCTGACATGCAAAATCAGCACCGCTTCCTGCACTTCTTCCAGCGTAGCGCGAAACGCCGACAGCAAGCTCTTGGGCAAATCGCGTATGAATCCCACCGTATCTGAAACCAGCACCCGTCTGTTCGATGGCAACCGAACTGCCCGAATCGTGGGATCCAGCGTAGCAAACATCCGCGCGGAAACCAGCACTTCCGCCTGGCTCAGCGCATTAAACAGCGTCGACTTCCCCGCGTTGGTATAACCTACCAGCGCAATCGTACCCAGCGGCACCGCATTCCGCGCTTCCCGCCGCAACGCCCGCTGTTTGCGCAAGTCAGCGATACCGTTTTGAATCTTGCCGACGCGGTCTCGAATTCTCCGCCGGTCCGTTTCCAGTTTCTTTTCACCAGGTCCGCGAACGCCGATTCGCCCCGCTCCGCCCGCGCCACCCGCTCCGCCGCCTCCGCTTTTGCCGCCCAACCGCGACATCGCCGTGCCCTTCCCGGTCAGTCGCGGCAACATATAATTTAATTGCGCCAGCTCCACCTGCAGTTGCCCTTCGCGGCTTCGCGCATGCCGCGCAAAAATATCCAGAATCAGTTGCGTGCGATCGATGACTCGCCGCTCCGTCAACTCCTCAATATTCCTCTGCTGCACCGGAGAAAGATTGCTGTCAAAAATAATCAGCGGAGCCTGATGTGCATTGGCCTCCGCGCGAATCTCATCCAGTTTCCCGCGTCCCACCAGCGTCGCCGAATCCGCCGAATCGCGTACCTGAAATACCGTCCCGACAATTTCCGCACCGGCGCTTTTCGCTAGCTCAACCAATTCCGCTAAAGACACTCGCCCCTGCTCACCCGTGGGCATGCCAGGAAACCGTGGCGCTCGCTTCCAGCCCACGCCCACCAGCAGCGCGCGTTCTGCATTCGAAACATTGTGTTGTGGTGTCTTCGTCAAAAAGTGCGACCTGGCAGCACTACGGAAACAGTTGCGGAGGGGTCTTGCTCATGCCCGCGATTATACCCCTTAGCATTTTCAACCGCGACTGCCGACCTCAATCTCTTTGCTGATCCATTCGGCAATCTCGCGCTGCACCCCGGCATCATCACCCGGTCCCGCAAACCAGCGGATCGACTTGTCCTTGCGAAACCAGGTCATCTGCCGCTTGGCATAATGTCGCGTCGCCAGTTGAATCGCCATACGTGCCTTCTCCATTGTAAGAGTCCCGCGCAACACCCCAAGCATCTCGCGATACCCTATGAAATCAAAAATCTTTGAGTCCTCCACGATCCCCGCCGCAATCAATCCTCGGACCTCAGCAAACCATCCACCCTCGATCATCGCCTCCGTACGCGTATCAATGCGCTCATAAAGCATCTCGCGCGAAAGCATCAGTCCAACCTTCAAAGTGCGCCATCCCTCCAATGGCCTCCGCCCGGCACGATGAACCTCAGAAATTGGTTTGCGTGTCAAAATGCAAACTTCTATCGCGCGTATCAGCTTTTGTTCATCCGTAAGCGCAATTCGGGCCGCAGCTTCCGCGTCCATCCGTCGCAGCACGCGGTGCAAGTGCATCGCACCGTGCTTCCTGGAACTCGCCCTCAACCGCTCACGCAATTCCTCCGAACGCAGCGGCAAGTCCGCTAAGCCCTCCAGCAGCGCCCGCATATACAACCCAGTCCCTACAGTAAGAATCGGCAGCCTGCCCCGCGCGCGCATATCCCCCAGCACCGCCAACGCGAAATCGCGATAACCGCCCGCAG
>Ga0209328_10000446_pt1 | contig 10195 bp, 7 predicted proteins | sample JacPinW_OM3H0_M1_FD_187954 | JGI IMG/M metagenome (GOLD analysis project Ga0209328, IMG submission 187954) | Forest soil microbial communities from Algoma, Ontario, Canada - Jack Pine, Ontario site 1_JW_OM3H0_M1 (SPAdes) (version 2) | ecosystem: Environmental > Terrestrial > Soil > Boreal... | reverse complement strand
CAGGAGGAGACCGGCATGGATGCGAGCCAAGCGGAGCAGTGAACCTGACACGCGCCACGAATTTTTCTCTCTTCGTCCAGGAAATCAGGGAAACACAGCTCAGTCATGTTCTATTCATGCCGCAATATGCAGAGCCGCGCAGCTTGCGGTTCTGGCAAACGGTGATTGATGTGCTTCGCGAGTATCCGGAATATCCCCTGGGTTCCCGTCGCTGGGATGAGCGCGTATTTCATATTGACTGTTACACGGGTTGCGACAGTCCATTATCCGCGTTGTGGAAAGCGCCGCCTCCATTCCTGGGGCGGATTTTTTCCGTTATCCGCATGGCCGAAAAGAAGTCGGTACGTCACGCGCTGAATTACACCTTTGGCGGGAATATGGAATTGCCTTTGGCCAGCGAGATTGCTTGCGATGCGAATGCCTAATTTCAATTGTGCCGGGCGACAACTAGCTCACGCTGCGACTCTGCTGAGTTCGCTGATTGCTCTATTTCTGCTGATGTACGACGCCAGCGGGCATGCGCAAACGGTCACTCTACAAACGGGGGTGGCGGCGCGACCAACCCTCGAACAAGTGGTGGACAATCTGATCGCAAAAAATGCGGAACGTACAGCGGCGTTGCAGCGTTATCAAAGCAGGCGATTTTATCGTCTGGACTACACCGGATTCCCCGCCTCCCTAAAGGCCGAGATGGTAGTCGACATGCTGTACGATGCGCCAGCAACGAAAAACTTTAAGATCGTTTCGCAGAGTGGCCCCAAATGGATGATTGAGCGTATTTTCAAAGGGCTGCTGCAAGCGGAACAAGAGGCTTTAAAGAATCGCGAACGGGTGGCGCTGGATCGTAATAACTACGCATTTAGGGGGATGGAATTTCAAGAAAGTAGTGATGGTTGCTCTTACGTGCTTACGGTTCAACCAAAAATTCCGAACAAGCTCTTATATCGCGGGCGGATCTGGGTGAATAACAAGGATTTCGCCGTATGCCGCATCGAAGCGGAGCCCGCGAAGAACCCGTCAATCTGGATTAAGAGCACTGCAATTCATCACATCTATCAAAAATTAGGAAATTTCTGGTTTCCTTCGGAGAATGAATCCACTTCCACCATGCGCGTCGGCGGACACGCTGTTTTGTCGATCAAGTACCGCAACTACGAAATCCTGGCGGCGCGCCCGATTCAGGAAACAGATTCCCAACGATCTGACCTTCGCCCATCCTCCACCTCTGCACCGCTGTCCAACCGAGTGGAATAAGTATTTCCTTGCGGTCCTTGGTAATAAATATCAGGGAGAACAATTGAAACGCTCACTGGCCGGATTGACAAGATAATGGGCATTTTATACTCTCAAACCGGTTAGAATTGAAACACAAAAGCAAATTTTGCAGGAACATTCGCTGAAGTGGGGACGAAGTGAGCGAACCTCTTTTTCTGGTCCATTCCCAGGATTTGGCCTCGGAGAAATCGGGAGAACTTTTGCACTTGGCCCGGGAACAGGCGGGCTGGAAGTGGATGAGTATGTCGGTGCGCCGCTTGCAGCCAGGCGACATGGTTCGAGCTTCAACGCGAAACGAGGAATGCGCATTTGTCTTGCTGGGCGGGAAGTGCGTAGCTGATTGGGGTGAGGGGCCCAAGCACATCGGCAAGCGCGCAAATGTTTTTGACGGGTTTCCTTATGCGATTTACCTCCCTGCCGGTCATGAAATTACATTCACCGCCGAAACGATGTGTGAGATCGCGGAATGCCGGGTTCCTTCAGAGGCCAAACTCGAGCCGCGACTGATTACGCCCGAGGATGTGGCCACCAGTTTGCGCGGCGGGGGCAATGCTTCGCGTCAGATTGTAGATATTATCAGGCCTGATTTTCCTGCTGATAAATTGGTGGTCATCGAGGTGTATACACCGGGAGGAAACTGGTCAAGCTATCCGCCGCACAAACATGACGTGCACAATCCTCCAACTGAAGTGGATCTCGACGAAATTTACTACTACAGGATCGAGCATCCCAAGGAAGGATTCGCGTTGCAAAGACTTTACTCGGCAGATACGTCACGAGACTTCACGGTGCGAACGCAGGACGGCGATGCCGTGCTGGTTCACTCAGGTTTTCATCCGGTGGTGGCCGGGCCAGGGTATAACGTGTACTACTTGAATTTTCTCGCGGGTACATCGCGGACCTTGTCCGTGACTGAGGATCCCAACCACGTGTGGATTAAGTCGACGTGGAAAGAAACCGATCCACGCCTTCCGTTGATTCGGTAACAACGCCATCGTTCGAGCTGAGTCAGAATAAAGGAAGATAGTCCGGGTAAATGCAAAACGAATAAGCGGTTAGCGGATTACTTCAGTTTTAACTGGTGTCGCTGGAAGTTCTACGGCATGCTATGGCGCAACCTGAAGAATCGCAATCGGGGGAACTTCTCCATGAGTCGCCGCCTGACCGTTGCGCAAGCTATCGTGGGATTTCTGGCAAATCAATATTCAAGCCGCGATAACCAGGAGCGCAAATTCTTCGAGGGATGCTTTGGAATTTTTGGTCACGGGAACGTGGCCGGCATGGGACAAGCCCTCGAACAAGACCCGAGACTTCGTTATTACCTTTGCCGAAATGAACAAGCCATGGTGCATACGGCCGCGGCATTCAGCAAGGCAAGTTTCCGGCTGCGCACGTTGGCGTGCACAACTTCCATAGGACCAGGCGCAACGAACATGGTTACTGGCGCAGCGCTGGCGACCATCAACCGCCTGCCGGTGCTGTTGTTGCCCGGGGATATCTTCGCCAGAAGAAACGTTTCGCCGGTTTTGCAGCAACTGGAATCTCCCGCGTCGCAAGACATTTCCGTAAATGATTGCTTCAAGCCGGTTTCACGGTATTGGGATCGCATCCAGCGTCCGGAGCAAATCCTGACTGCTTTGCCCGAAGCGATGCGTGTGCTTACTTCCCCCGAAAATACCGGGGCGGTAACGCTTAGCTTGCCGCAAGACGTACAAGCCGAAGGTTTTGATTTTCCGCAGGAATTTCTGGAGAAGCGGGTGTGGACAGTTCCGCGAAATCGTTGTGATCGGGGGTTTCTAAGCACCGCCGCCGAATGGATTCGTTCCGCGAAAAAACCCCTGATAGTGGCCGGCGGAGGAGTGCTTTATTCGGAAGCGTGGGAAACGCTCGCAAAATTTGCGCAACAGACTGGCATTCCTGTCTGTGAGACACAAGCCGGTAAAGGGTCTTTGCCATACGATCATCCGCAGCAATTGGGCGCGATGGGAGTCACCGGAACTCCCGGCGCGAATATCATGGCGCGGGAAGCCGATTTGATTATTGGAATCGGAACTCGTTACAGCGACTTTACGACTGCGTCCAAAACCGCGTTTCAAAATCCACAGGTGCGGTTCATAAACATCAATGTAGCGGAATTTGACAGCTATAAACATCGTGCGCTACCGCTCACCGGAGATGCGCGCGTGACGCTGGAAGAATTGCGCGAAGCAATAGCCGGCATGCCAGTGGATTCAAGCTACCAAGCGAGAATCGACAAATTTCGTGGCGACTGGGAAAAGGAAGTTGACCGCATTTATGGCGTGCGCAAAGATCCGCCTATCACGCAGGGCGAAGTCATCGGGATGGTTAACGAAATCTGCACAGCCGATGACGTGATGGTTTGTGCGGCGGGAAGCTTGCCGGGCGATTTGCACAAACTTTGGCGCTCGCGGCGGCCTGGCAACTACCACATGGAATATGGTTATTCCTGCATGGGCTACGAAATCGCCGGCGGCCTGGGTATAAAAATGGCTAATCCAGAGCGCGATGTTTACGTGATGGTGGGCGATGGATCTTATTTGATGATGGCACAGGAAATTGTGACTTCGCTACAAGAGGGCTACAAGCTGAATATCATTTTGCTAGATAACCATGGATTCTCGAGTATCGGGGGACTGAGCCGAGGCTGCGGAAATGAAGGGATGGGTACGAACTATCGTTATAGAAAAGGTGAGCGCTATGAAGGAGAGTTGCTGCCCGTTGATTTCCAGGCGAATGCGTCAAGTTTGGGGGCTTGGGCGGTTCGGGCGCGAACCTCGCAAGAATTAAGAAATGCTTTATGCGAGGGGAAAAAACAGCCACGGACTTCCGTGGTAGTGGTGGAAACTTCTTACGAAGACCGCGTGCCGGGATACGAATCCTGGTGGGATGTGCCGATCGCCGAGGTTTCGGAACGCGAAGCGGTCAAGAGCGCACGCACGGAATACGAAAAAGCGCGCAAGAAGGAGCGGCTGCTTTTCTAAATGGTGGAGGAGCAGCCTGTGTATAAAGTTTCTGGATCATCTCGCACAGGCGCGAATTAGCAGAAAGAGGCTGGGTGGATCAAACCAAGCAGCTGCCCTCGGAACCTTCGACAAAGCCTCACCTGAAACGCGTGCTAACCCTGTGGGATCTTATTTATTTCGGGGTCATCCTTACATCACCCATCGCTGCAGTTCCTCTTTTTGGAGAGGCGCAGGTTCTATCGCGCGGGCACACCGCCTTGACGATGCTGTTGGCGATGGTGGCGATGTCAGTGACGGCGGTGAGCTTCGGGCGCATGGCGACCGTGTATCCGTCGGCGGGTTCGGTTTATACGTACATCAGCCGCGGAATGAATCCGCATATTGGATTTATCGTCGGCTGGGCCATGTTTCTGGAATATCTCTTTCAACCAGTGCAAAACGCGCTGTATGCGGTGTTGGCGATTCAGCGGATTGAGCCACGTATACCATTCTGGTTTCTTGCAGCAATTACGGTGCTGTTTATTACGATCATGACTGCGCAGGGCATCAAGTTTACGGCGCGCACAAATCAGTTACTGCTGGGTTTCATGGTGGTGGTTACGGCAGCATTTCTTGTAGAGGCTTTCCGATACATTGTGCTGCACGAACATTTCACCGGCATTTTCTCGCTTCAACCGATTTACAATCCGGCTACCTTTAACGTTCGTGCGGTGGCGGCTGGTACTTCGCTGGCGGCACTGGTGTTTATCGGCTTTGATGGAGTTTCGATTCTCGCGGAAGAAGTGAAAAATCCCAGGCGCAATGTTTTGCTGGCATCTGTGCTGGTATGTGTGTTCACCGGACTTTTTAGCGGACTTCAAGTATACCTGGCGCAGCGGGTGTGGCCGGATCACACCACGCTTTTAAATCCGGAGACAGCGTTCATGGACGTGGCGCGGCGCGCCAGCGGGCCTGTGCTATTCACGGCCTATGGCGTGATGCTGCTGGTTTCCAGCATCGCGTGCGGTCTTGCAGGACATGTGGGCGCGGCACGAATACTTTACGGAATGGGCCGCGACGACGTGCTGCCTAAAAACGTTTTTGGCCATCTCAATCCTAAAAAGGGCAACCCTACATACAACATATGGATTGTAGGGATACTTGCGTACATCGCGGTGCTGACTATTCCATGGGAACGTTCGGCGGAAATTGTCACGTTCGGAGCATTGCTGGCGTTTATGGGGGTAAATCTTGTGTCTTTGATGCATTTTTGGTTTTCCCCTGCGGCTGTCCGACGAAGAAACTTTTTTATTGATGCGGTGGTGCCCGGCTTCGGCTTCGTATTCTGCTTCGCGTTGTTGATCAGCTTGCAGACTTGGACGAAGTTCGCGGGACTAGCGTGGCTAGTGGTGGGACTTATTTATGCGATGTACAAAACGCGATTCTTTACCCTGCGGCCCAAATTAATTGACTTCAGTGAATCCTAGCCGTTATCTGATCTCCTTTACTTTGTCGAGAAGTAAGCCCTGGCCTTGCGAGGCCTCACCGTTGGCCGGCCGCGAAACATGGAGAGCGAATCCGCAGGATTCACGGATACGCAATTCAGGCTGTAATTTTCGCAGTACGGCCTTGCTACGGTCGCCAGAGATACGCTTGATCAGCAATTCGGCCGCTTCACTGCCTAACTGATGCTTTGGCAGCTCCACGGTGGTTAATCGCGGACGAAAAATTCCAAGCCAAGGATAATCGTCGAAGCTAACCAAGCCGAAATCTTCCGGGCAACGCACTCCTATTTCTTCCGCGGCCTTAAGCAGACCAACGGTCATCAAATGATTGGCCACATAAATCCCGTCCGGACGGTGCGAGAGCAGCGCGTGCCCGGCCCGGTAACCAGACTCGATGCGATAGTCTCCTTCGACGATTAATTCCTTATCAAATGGCAAGCCCATGGCCTTCAACGAGTCGTGAAAACCTTGCCAGCGAGCTACGGCGTTGCTGACTTTTAGCGGGCCACTGATGAGCCCGATACGCTGCCGCCCTGATCTAGCCAAATGAGACACCGCGTCATATGCGCCTTGATAATCGTCGGTGATAACGGCGTCGGCGGTTAATTTGGCGTAAGTGCGCATCACCAGAACAAAGGGAACCTTGACCTCTTTAATCATTTGCCGCAGGGGCGCACGAAAATCTTCCGCTGCTTTTGTGAGCAAAATGCCATCGACTCTCTTGGAGAGAAGCAGTTCGATGGCGCGCTCTTCTTTCTCGAGGGAGTCGTCGCTATTGCAGAGCAAAAGGTTGTAACCATGTTTTTGCGCCGCGTCCTCCGCGCCGCGAACGACCATGGGAAAAAAAGGATTTGCGATATCCGGTACGATCATGCCGATGGTGTGAGTTCTTTGCTTGGCCAGGCTGCGCGCGATCAAGTTAGGACGATAATTCAGTTTTCGGATGGTTTCTTCCACGCGATCGCGAAGCTTCTTGCTGACGTGGCTCTTCTTATTGACCACCTCGGATACGGTAAATACCGAGACAGCGGATTCGCGGGCCACATCGTAGATGCTGGCTGCTCGACCTTTATTAGTTCTGGGCTTTTTCATGCGCACCTGATAGCCGACGTTTTTTTATCGATTGATGGATTCGCAAATTGCATAAGAAACTATGCAGTTTTGGCAATTTCGCATACTATCTCAATTCAACAGAATGCCACTACTCAGTGGCAGCAAATCTTTGCCAGTCTGATTCACGATGCGCACGCAGCTAACTTTCACGGTCCGCGCGGCCCAGCCGCTGATTACGAATTGCTTTGTGATCGAGACCTCGCAGCTCATCGATATTTGACAAAACCTTGTGTATCGCTACAGCAATGGCGTCCACGTCTTGAATGGTGCCTAGAAACAACTGGTGCGGAAACCATACTGCTTCGTGATACGCGGCGCGATCGGCTTCCGGACACGAATACATATTCCTGAGATCGAGAGGCTTTTCGCGGCCCCAACTTAGAGCTGGAAAATCGGTGGGGTCGAGCGGGAAGAGCGAGCTTTTGTAAACCGGCTCATAAAACAGCCCATCGCACGGGATGCCTTCCATTTGCAACGCGCCTACGAACTCTGCGCGCGGAATGTCTTTGGCCTGATTCTGGAAATATTTGAGCACGTAACCATAGGGTGCCTGCGCGGTAATTCTTGGCTCAGGTTTAAGAAGACCTATGGCAGCGGTATCGTGCAGGTGGCTTTCAAAATGCAGCATATTTTTCCTGCGCAGCGCCGCTTGTTCCGGCAAACGTTCGAGTTGGGCACACAGCACTGCAGCTTGAAATTCGCCGAGTCGGTAGTTGAAGCCGATGATTCTGTGATGATATTGGTCAGTGGGGCTTGCGCGGCCGGCGTTAATGTAGGTCTGAACACGTTCAAGATATTCGAGATTATTGGTGATGACCGCGCCACCTTCGCCGGAGGTAATCAGTTTACTGGATTGGAAACTGAAGGCCCCAAGGTCGCCCATGGAGCCGGCACCTTTGCCGTTCCACTTTCCGCCATGGGCGTGCGCGCAATCTTCCACAACCTTCAAGTTGTGTTTTTTTGCGATGCGCAAAATCTCGTCCATGTCTGCAAAACGCATTCCGAGGTGAACGGGGAGGATGGCTTTGGTTTTTGGGGTGATGGCTCGCTCGATCTGTTTTGCGTCGAGACAGTAGGTGTCTGGATCGATGTCCACAAATACGGGAACAGCATTCATAAGCAGAACCGGGCCTACAGTGCCTTCCCAGGTATAGGCTGGAACGATCACTTCATCACCTGGGCGGATATCGATAGCTTTCAAGGCCGCTTGAATTGCCACCGTTCCGGTGTTAACGCATTGGCCGTATTTCGCGGTGTGCACAGCGGCGAATTTCTTTGCGAAAGCGGAAGCATACTTACCCGGAAAAGGCTGTCCACCCCACTTGGAACTGTCCAGCACATCATGAAGCGCGAGAGCTTCTTGCTCTTTTCCGAGCGGCCAAACTGGAAAAGTAGTTGTTCGAACCGCGTCGCCGGTAATTGCGAGTTTTCCCATACTGCAAAGCCTCCAGATGACCTCGAAATTTATGCCGTATCAGGATTCGGCAACAAAACGTCTCGAACGATGGCATTGAGATCACTGCATGCCGCGATGAATTGCCGTAATGTTCTTCGTGTCGGACCGAAAGAATCGAACTCGCTGATCGAAAGGCCATATTCAGTGTTGGCGCGCCGGAAGTCGGCAAAGTGTTTGGTCAGACCCTCAATAATTTGTGACGGCACTTCTTGATTGATACGAGGACTCACTTCAATGTGGCTGGCGTTGAAGCGCTTCTGCCATGCGTGGGGAGGAGAAATAACCACCTCGCCTCCGATGAATTCACTCCAGTGCATGTGATTACGAAATGCCGCAGACAGCAAGCGGATGCGATAACCGCGCTGGCGAAAAAGGTTGTAAGTTTTCTTGAACACCGCTACGCCAGCCCACTCGAGATAGCCGGGGTCCACTGAAATATTTTCTTTTTCCAGCAAGACTTTAAGCCAGTCGTCCAGGCGCCCAACCATAATGGTGCACACTGGACCCATCGCTTTTATTTCTTTGCCCTCGCGCTCGCGGCGTTTCAATCCGCGCTCCACGGCTTCTGCAACCGCAACACATTGCGGCAAAGTAAAACAGACCGTGGCGTTAATGCTGATACCGCGATAGGTAGCTTCTTCAATAGCGGGAATTCCCTCTTTGGTGACCGGGATTTTGACAATCATGTTGGGAGCAAGCTGGTTAAACTCGACCGCCTGTTCCACGATTGCCCGGGCGTCGCGATAAAGTCGCGGATCTGTTTGAATCGAGAGCCTTCCATTTCGGCCCTGATGTACATCGCAAATCGGTTTCAGCAACGCCGCACTCTCGGCCGAAATTTCACGAACTACTTGCCACCCTAGCTGATCTTCCGTGGCGTGAGGCATTTCCTCAATCCATTGGCGGATGCGGGGAGCCCAGCGGGACATTTCTTTTTTTAGCACGCCCACCACGATGACTGGGTTGCATGTTGCTCCGACGGCGCCATGGTTGATGGAATAGGTCAGCTCCTCAAGCGATGCCGAATCGTTCCAGAGCATCGTAGGAGTGGTCTGGGTCATCTTGTGCAGCGGGCTTTTGTAAGATGTCGCGGTTGTTTCAGTCATACGCCCTCACCACCGGTCTAGAATCTTGCGCCATGAATTCACACTGCGGCGTGTTGGGCGCCGATTTTGACGGGCCTTCCTTGCAAATGAGACGCTTCCGCAGCCGCTGCAATCGCCAATGCTTTAATTCCGCCGTCTCCCGAAACGCGCAGCGGTTTGTCATGTAGAATGTTGTGCACGAAATCACGCATTTCAAGCACGTACGCTTCGGCGAACGTCGTCAAGAAATGGTCCGCCAGATTTTGTAGACTGCCGTTGGCGCTCAGAAATACCGCTGGTGTCTGTTGCAGCGTGCCAACGAAGATTGCTCCTTTGGAGCCGACAATTTCGGTGCGCACGTCGTAGGCGTAAACAGCTTGCTGGTACGATTCGACATTGCCAATGGCGCCGCGCTCGAACTTCAGATTCACGACGCTGGCCACGACGTCGCCGTATTGAGCAATTTCCGGGCGAATTGCGCAGGTAGTGTGGGCGTGCACTTCCGCAACTTCATCGCGCATGAGCCAGCGCGCCAAATCAAAATCGTGAATGGTGTTGGTATAGAACAGCATGCCGTTAATGCCTGATTGGAAGGCGGACATTGGCGGAGCATCTTTGTCGCGCCCGATGGATTTAAAAATTACAGGCTCGCCGATTTCACCAGCTTCGATGCGCTTCATGGCCGCCGTGTATCCCGGATCGTAACGGCGCATGAAGCCAATCTGCATGCGGACGCGAGCTTTTGTAACTTCCGCCGAAGCCGATTCAGCATCAGCCACGGTTAATGCGATGGGCTTT
>Ga0209328_10000445_pt1 | contig 10224 bp, 10 predicted proteins | sample JacPinW_OM3H0_M1_FD_187954 | JGI IMG/M metagenome (GOLD analysis project Ga0209328, IMG submission 187954) | Forest soil microbial communities from Algoma, Ontario, Canada - Jack Pine, Ontario site 1_JW_OM3H0_M1 (SPAdes) (version 2) | ecosystem: Environmental > Terrestrial > Soil > Boreal... | reverse complement strand
AGGTGATTGAACTCTGCTTCCATCATGGTCTCCTTGAGGGTTCTTGGCGGTTCCCCAAGGAGACTTCATGACTTCATTCCCGTAGCTGTAAAACTTCCTGTTTTCGCCCCGCCATAGGCGGGGGCTTAGCAGGTTTGGTTAGCCGCTTCAGACTTAGCGCCCTGCCGGGTTGTGAGCGTTAGATCAGGTCTTGAGAAATGGCGAGAGGTCCGCTTCGGGTCGTGTGTCACGAGCGCCGTCTCCGTGCCTGTAGTTTTCTCAGAAGCGGAAGCGAAGCCCCACCGTCGGATCGATCGAGCTCCGATTGAGGTAGCCGTTCGCCAAGCCGCCATTGACCTGCGAGAACATGATCCCGGCGTAGGCATCAAACTTCTTGGCAAACTGCCAATCGACGAGGAAAGAAACGGCATCGAACGTCCCATGGCAGTTTGGGAACGCCGCGGCGTTGGCGCAATTGACGGGTGCACCAAAGGCGGGCTGGTCGTAATGATAATAAGCGCCGGTCACATCCAGATTGTCAGTGACGGCGTATTTCACACCGGTCCAGAATACGTGGAATAACTTGTCGCCGGCGTCGAAAGCCGTGTTGTTGATGTTCGTGCCGTTGATCGCAGTGCAGGCGGCGCAGACGAAATCTCCCGCGATATCACTAAAGCCAGTACCGGGGGCAAAACGATTGCTGGGCGGCGCATATCGAATGAATTCGTATCCAGCAAACAGCTTGAGTGGCCCGTTGCTGTATTTTCCAACCAGCATCACGCTCGAATTGTCGGACAGCGTTGCAGTGAGAACCTGCGGCAGCACCGCCGGCAGCGTGTTGCCGGCAAGCGCTATCGATACCGCGTTTTGGACGTAGCTGCCAATTGCGTCGAGCGAAAGCGTGCCGCCAGCCAAATTGGGAATGTCCCCGCCGAGTTGGAGCTGGTAGGAACCAGTCGCGGCGTTGTTCAGATCGTAGCCGCCGAATTGCCAGAGCGCCGCAATCCTGAACTGGTCAATATTAACACGATACTTCACCGCCGTGCTAAATCGGCAGTCCTCGGTATTGCCCACGCCGCAGGTAATTCCCTGCCAGCCGATCGGCGAGAAAGCGTACGAAGCGCCCATCGGATCGTAGGCAAAAACAGCGTCCAAAGTCAGCGAGTTTTGCCGGAAAACGGTCAAGGTGCCATAGGGTGAACTGACGCCCAAATAGCCCACGGCATTGTAAAATTGCCCGGCCCGGCTCGAGTCGGCGTACGAATCCTGGCTGGTGAGCGGCACGCCGATGTTCTGAAAATCAGAGTGCGGTCCGTTGGAGAGGTGCAGGGAATAAGGATCGAACCCGGCCTGCAGATCGAAGATAAAAGCCCATCCGGGAGCGAGCGGCTCGTTGCCCTTGATCCCGATATTTGAATTGCTCAAACCGTTCGGCGCTTGATCCCACCGCGGGCGATTGCTGTACTTCTGGATGATATAATCTACCCCGACGGCGGATGTCCCATTGAAGGGCGCTCCATGGCTCCGCCACGACACGCCCCCGTCGATCGTGCCGTAGACCGTGATGCCATTCCAGGTCAGTGGGCAGGCCGTGAGGACAAAGTCCTCAAGGCTGCTACATGTCGCTGGCTGCGACAGAGCCTTCGTGGTCGCGGCGGGCGGAGCCTTCGTTGCCATGATGTCGTCGGCCGCCGATCCTTCCGAACATGTCGCAAGCAGGAGAAGAAAGCCGGCTATCGCTCTAAGCCATGCAGTGCGAACCATCGCGCCCTCCTACCGTCCAAATATTACTAGTGCTCCGGCGGTCGAGCGACCTCTCCGCGGCCGCTACCAAATGGCTGACTATCCGACGGGTCGTGCCGCTATGCAAGTCGCCGGATGCGATGGCGTGCTCGCCTTACTGGCGGGCCTTAGCGGAGGATCGCTGCGCAGGATCGCTGAGTTCCTACCGTGGATTCGGCGCAACACATTTTTGCGGGCCAAAATGTTATGAAACGGCAGAGGCCGATCTGGAACCCGACTTGCCGTGGGCTACTCATGATGCTCGCGCACGATTTTCGATAGCCAGGACCGCGCCTTCGCAATGTTCGGCGTAGCATTGATCATCGCAGTAGGGGAGCCGCGTCTCGATTTCTCTTAGATAGCTTGCCCCGATCGGCGTACTGCACAACGCACACAAGGATTGCCGAAAGGGCGTCCTGCCGTTCACCAAGATGAATCTCATGTGGCGTCTCCTTATGCGAAGCAGATGACGGTGCCTAATGGATGAGAGAGTCTGCATAGAACGTTCATTGCGCGGCCTCATGGTTTCGAAATCCGGTGAAACCGGCGGCAATTGTCTGCCTCGCGGACTCAAATCTGAGCAACCATCTGCGGTCGGCTTCCTCGCGGGACTTGAAGCGATCGACGCACCTCCGCGAACAGAGGGCGGTTCGCCGGGAATAGTGCCGGATGAGACCAAACTTTCCGTGACAGATGGCGCAGCACTTCGCGGCGTCGCGCCCAAGATATCGTGGACCGTTGTGTTCTTTCATTGCCGCCTCCTGTGGGCCTAGCTCGTGAGGCTAACCCTGTTGCTGACGCCGATAGTCGGTCGGCGTCAGTCCGATGAATTTGCGGAATGCCCTCGTAAATGAACTCGTCTCGCGAAAGCCGATCTGGATGCCGATCTGCGTCACTGACAGCGCGGGCGTTTTCAACAGGGCCCTGGCTCGATCCATTCGGCGCGCCATATGGTAGCGATGCGGAGGCGTCCCGAAGGATCGCCTGAAAGCGCGCGCAAAATGATAGACACTCAGATCGACAAGCTCCGCGAGAGCCGTCAGCGAAATCTCCTCCGCGAGATGGGTTTCGATGAACTCCGCCACGCGCTTTTGCTGCCATGCCGGCAAGCCACCGCGAAGCGGCTTCGCCGCGGTGGATGCCGGAGGCGAGGAGGGGAAAGCCACCAGATTGATGCCCATGTCGCTCATTTCTGTGGTCCTGACGCACACGCTGGCACCTGCTCTGAGTAAGGGCAGCGTTGAGCATGAGAGTAAGCGAAGGGCTGTTGAGCACCATTAAATTGCCCGTCAGATAACTAAATTCGGTTTTAGTTCAGGCGAGGCTAGATGGCTCAAGCCGCAGCAAGCCGGGACAAGTGCAGAAACCGCTCATCACTAAATTGCTGGAAGTAGCCGTCGCAAGCTGCGCATCCATCGATGCAGCCGCGTTCGGCCAGGAGCCATCTATGTCCAAGCACGAGCCCAGTTCTCATCGCGACTTCGGGAGGCGACCCGAGAATGCATCGAGCGAGTCTCGCGGCGTTTCTCAATCCAGCCGCCCACCGCTCATGGGCGAAATCGGCTTCATCGGCCTTGGTCACATGGGAACGGCGATGGCCACAAACCTCGTCGCCGCCGGACGCAGGGTGATCAGCTATGTCCGTCGCCCGAAGAAGATCGGGGAGCTCGAGGCGCTCGGCCTCAGGCCCACAACGGATATCGGTGACCTCCTCGACTGCGAGGTCGTCATCAGCATGTTGCCGGATGATGACGCCGTGCGCGAGGTCGTGTTCGGTCGCCCCGCCGATCCTCTTGACGGTCTGGCCGCGGGTCTGATGCCGGGCGCGATCCATGTGTCGATGAGCACGATCAGTACGAAGGCTGCGTCGCTGCTGGCAAGTGAGCACGCGCGGCATGGGCAAGGCTATGTAGCAGCGCCAGTGTTCGGGAATCCGGATGCCGCCAAGGCGCGCCAGCTGTTCATCGTCGCCGCGGGTGCAGCAGTCGATGTCGCGCGCTGCCAGCCGATCTTCGACAGCCTCGGACAAAGAACGTTTGTCATCGGCGCCGACCCGCAAGATGCAAATCTCGTCAAACTGCTCGGCAATATGATGAGCGCGACGGCGCTGGAGATGCTCGGGGAAGTCGTTGCCGTGGTCCGGAAGCGCGGGCTGGATCCGCAGCCTTTCATCGACATCATGACGAGCACCATGTTCGGCGGACGCGCGCACAAGATTTACGGCGACAAGATTGCCAGACAGGCTTACGCAGCCGGGTTTGTCCTGCCCCTCGTGCTGAAGGATGTGCGCCTGGCGCTTGCCGAAGCGGAGAGGGCGGGTGTCCCGATGCCATCGGTGGGCGTGGTCCGCGACCGGCTGATCACGGGGATCGCGCGCGGTTACGGCGAACTCGACTGGACGGCGCTTGGGCTGATCGCCGCAGAGGAAGCGGGAATCTACGCCGTGCCCTCCGCGACTGACAATTGAGATTGGACTTAGCCGCCAATCGCGCTCCCACACCGTACTGTAAAAGGAAATCAGAACCATGGCCGATCAAGCTGAAGCTCTCAAAATAAGCATGGAACTCACCGAGATTCCCGGCACGTCGCTAAAAGTGTCGCCGGTCGCGATCGGCACCTGGGCGATCGGCGGATGGATGTGGGGTGGAACCGACGAAGCCGAATCTATCGCCACAATCCAGGCCGCATTCGAGCATGGCATCAACATCGTCGACACCGCGCCGGTCTATGGATTCGGCCGCTCTGAGGAGATTGTTGGCAAGGCGATCGCGGAAGGCTGGCGGCGCTCGGACGTGCTGATTGCCACCAAGGCCGGACTGCAATGGGACGGTGGACGAGTCTCCCGCAATGCCAGCCGCGCCCGCATCCTGCGCGAGGTCGAGGATTCCTTGCGCAGGCTCCGAACCGACTACATCGACATCTATCAGGTTCACTGGCCAGATCCGCTGGTTACGATCGAAGAAACCGCTGAAGCGATGCTGACGCTATTGGAGCAGGGGAAGATCCGGGCCATCGGAGTGAGCAACTTTTCGGTGCTTGAGATGGAGCGATTTCGCCGCGTCGCCCCACTGCACGTGCTGCAGCCGCCGTACAATCTGTTCGAACGCGAAATCGAGACCGACCTTCTGCCTTATTGCCGCAAGAACAAAATTGCGACGTTAGGGTATGGTGCGCTCTGCAGAGGCTTGCTGTCCGGACGAATGCGGGCGGATACCACTTTCGATGGCGACGATCTCAGGCGCACCGACCCAAAATTCCGCAAACCCAGGTTTGCAGAATATGTCACCGCCGTGCAAAAACTCGATCGGCTCGCTCAGGAGCGCTTCGGCAAGCGCGCTATTCACCTGGCGGTGCGTTGGATGCTCGACCAGGGCATCACTACGGCATTGTGGGGGGCGCGTCATCCCGATCAGTTGCAGCCGGTCGACGAGGTCATTGGGTGGACGCTAGATGCCTCCGCCAAGGCCGAGATCGATCGGATCCTGCGCGAAACCATCACCGATCCAGTCGGACCGGAATTTATGGCCCCGCCGCCGCGCAGCGTCGCAGCATGACGCAATCGCCTCCGGTTCGAACTGAAAGTCTAACGGCGAATTTAGTCGACCTCCCTTGTCCCGTCTCTAGCTTCAGGTAGTTGCCCTCATTCCAGGCTGGGAGAATTGCAGTGGACATGACCGCGCTTCTGCTGTCGCGAATTCAATTCGCCTTCACCATCACGTTCCATATCATCTTTCCCTCCTTCACGATCGGCTTGGCGGCCTGGCTCACTGTCCTCGAAGCCTTGGGCCTTGCGACCGGCCGCCCGGTCTATCGCGTGATTTTCGAATTCTGGCTGAAGATATTCGGTGTGGCATTCGGATTGGGCGTGGTGTCCGGGATCGTGATGGCATTTCAGTTCGGCACCAACTGGAGCGTGCTGTCGAAAATGTCCGGGCCGATCCAGGGGCCGTTGCTGATGTTTGAAACCTTTTGGGCCTTCATGCTCGAGGCCAGCTTCTTCGGCGTCCTCATCTTTGGCCGCAGCCGCGTGCCGCCATGGTTCTATTTGTTTTCCACCGCGATGGTCGCGCTGGGTACCTCGATTTCGGCGTTCTGGATCATGGTCAATAACAGCTGGATGCAGGTGCCATCGGGCTATGTGATGGAAAATGGCGCCTTCGTTCCAAACGACTGGACCAAAATTATCTTCAACTCGGTGGTGTGGTCGCGATTTCCGCACATGCTGCTCGCCGCTTACCTGACCGGTGCCTTTTGCGTTGCCGCGACCGGCGCGTGGTACATGCTGCGGAAGGTATATCACGCCGAGGCGCGGATCATGTTGCGCATGGGCCTTGGTCTCGCGGCCGTGCTGATGCCGATCCAGCTTGTGTTCGGGCATCTGGTCGGCGGCTACGTCAACACCTATCAACCGTCCAAGATGGCCGCCATTGAGGGGCGCTGGAACGACGAGAAGCCGGGTTCGGAAGTGCTGTTCGCCTGGCCCGACGTGGAGAACCGGCGCAACGTGTTTGCGATCACGTTGCCGCCACCGTTCGGCAGCCTGATCGATTCCGACAGTTTTACCGCTGCGGAAACAGGGCTCAACAGTATCCCCAAGGAGAACTGGCCGCCGGTGGTCATCCCGTTCTTCGCCTTCCGGATCATGGTGGGATGCGGTCTCTTGATGCTGGGGCTCGCCTGGCTCGGCAGCTATCTGAGCTACAAACATCGTCTGGCATATAATCGCCCGTTGCTTTGGCTGACGTTCTTCAGTTTTCCGCTGCCCTTCATTGCGATCATTACCGGCTGGTTCACCGCGGAGGTCGGCCGTCAGCCCTGGGTCGTCTTTGGGGTGTTGCGGACCGCCGATGCCATGACGCCGTTCCTGACCACGCAGCAGGCGACGATCTCGCTCGTGATCTTCTGCTCGGTCTACGCCTTCATCTTCCTGTTTGGCACCTTTTACATCTACCGGCTGATCCGCACTGGCCCGCGGAAGCCGCTCGAAATGCCCCATCTCGCGGTTCCGAACCGGCCGATGTCACTGGCCGATGACGAGCCGATTACAGAACCGCATCATTTCGTCGCCGGAGAATAACCATGGTCATGTTCTGGGTCTCGCTGCTGGCGATCAGCATTTTGCTCTACGTCCTGCTCGACGGGGTTGATCTTGGCGTCGGCCTGCTGTTCGGACTGGCACGCGGCGAGGCCAGGCGTGGCGCGATGCTGAGCGCCGTCGCGCCGATCTGGGACGGTAACGAGACCTGGCTGGTCATCACCGCCGTTATTCTGTGGGGAGCTTTTCCGGTGGTCTATGCGAGTTTGCTGTCGGCCTTTTATCTCCCGCTCATCGTCATGCTGCTGGGCCTGATCCTGCGCGGTGTGGCATTCGAGTTTCGTTACAAGACGCAACGGCTGCGGTGGGTCTGGGATTTGAGCTTTGCCGGCGGGTCCCTGATCGCGACGTTTATACAGGGGATGACGGTCGGTGCGCTGGTGGAGGGTTTGCAGTTCACCAACGGTCAATATTCCGGCGGTGAGGTCGGCTGGCTGACGCCGTTTGCGGTGCTTTGCGGCATCGGCCTGTGCCTTGGCTACGCGCTTCTCGGCGCCTGTTGGCTGGCGAAGAAATGCGAGGCCGAGGTTCGCGAAATGGCGCATCGGCAGATCCCTGTTCTCGCCGTCGGCGTGTTGGCGTTCCTCGTGCTGGTCTTCGCTTATGCGCTGGCTGAGCACCTTCCAATCCTGCATCGTTGGATCGATCGGCCGTATCTGTTCGTATTCCCCGCGATTGGCGCGGTCGCAGCATCCGTGCTGGGGCTGAGCATCCTGCGTCACAACGATCATTGGCCGTTCTACATGGTCGCACTGATCTTCGTGTCGGCGTTCGGCACGCTGGCGCTGTCGTTCTGGCCCTACATGATCCCCTTCGTCATCACCATCGACGAAGCCGCCTCGCCACGGTCCAGCCTCGCGTTCATGTTCTGGGGGTGCGGCGTCGTCGTATTCCCGCTGATGCTGATTTACACCGTCATCAGCTACACCGTGTTCAGGGGGAAGGTCGGCCCGACAGCCGGCTACGGGCACCACTGACCTTCGCGGGAAACAGCAAAATTTGATGTCGCAGACGGGAGACGGGTGCGCCGTCAGCTCGGCGCTAGCCCATGAGTTTGGATTGACTCAATCCAAACTCATGGCGAGTTGCCTTACGCCGAACCGCTCCTCGAACTCCACCACATTGACGATGCCGCGGCGGTGGGTGCCGTCGCCGATCTTGCGGTCGCCGTCCCAGGCCTCGACCTCGAACACCACGCTCTTGGGATCGATCCGAATGACGCGAGCGATGGCGCGAACGGTGCGGCCGACCGGGGTTGCCGCGAGGTGGCGGACCTTCACGTCCATGCCGACGCTGACAAAACCCTCCGGCAGGCGTGCAGCGATGGCGGAGCCTGCCGCCATTTCCATATGCAGGATCATCATCGGCGTGGCATAGACCTGCGGCATGTGCGCCACGAAATGACCGACCGTCATCTCAGAGGTGACCTTTACGATCTGTTCCGCCGTCATGCCAATGGTGACGTTGTCGAGCACGCCCATATCTGCCTGGTTCGCGATGAATATAAGCTGGCGGCATCTCTGATGCCGCCAGCAACGTTGTTTGTGGGAGGGGTTCCGACTCTGAGGCCGCCATCTATGCCTTGGGCATGATGCCCGGGCCGCCGTCCGGCCATTTCGCGATGGTCGCTTCGTCTATGTTGAGATGCTGGGCGACCAACGCCGGCGGCGTATGCGTCAGCCAGTTGGACAGAGAAATCTCTTGATACTGGGGAGCCCTGAAGACCCCGATAAACACCAGATCCGTGTCGCCGACATTCTCGACATAGTGCCCCAGGTTTTTCTTGACGTAGCCGATGTCTCCAGCATTGAAATCCATCGTCATCGCATTCGGGCCGGTATTGAACACGGTCATGCGGCCCTTGCCCTTGATGTAATACTGCCACTCGTCGGCGTTCGGATGCCAGTGCATCTCGCGCACTCCGCCCGGACGAACCGTTACCAGCGCGGCTGCAACCGTCGTTGAGACCATGAAGTTGCCGCTGTCGGCAACCCGCACGTCGCCGCCTTTGGTTTCTTTCGTCGGAGCCGACGTGCCAAGCCGAAAGATAAAGGGATGGGGTGGAACGCCCCCGGTTTTGCTGACGACAGCGCGGTCAGATGCCAAATCACCAGGTAGCTTTCCCTGGAAGATCCAGAGATCTTGCAGCGGAATCGTCGCGAACGTCTCGGCCGGAACACCGAAATTCTTGGCGAGCACTTCGGGGGGCGTATGCGCGAACCAGTCCGTCACCAATAATGTATTGAACTCGCTGGCGTCGCCGTCGTCAAAGCAGATCACGAATTCGCAACCGTCCGGGCCGAGACCCTGCAACGAATGCGGGTAGCCCGCCGGAAAATACCAAAGGTCGCCCTCTTTGACGTCCGCAACGTACGGCCGGCCCATGGTGTCGAGAACCGTCACGCGGCAATTGCCGTAAGTCATGATCGCCCACTCGGCGGCCTGGTGCCAGTGCAATTCCCGGATGCCACCGGCCGTCAGCCGCATGTTGACGCCCGAGATCGTTTTTGAAATCGCGAAATCTTCCTGCGTCACCTGGCGCGCCCAGCCGCCGTTCTGGACGCGTTTCGGTGCGTTGTTGAATGAGGCCCAGTCCATCGGCATGCCACCGACGTCGGTCGCCGGCGGAAATTGTGCCGAGGGAAACTGGTTGCCGAGAGCCGGACTCTGCGGGCCTGGATCGCTGAGATTTCCCGGACCTTTGGCGTTGATGGCGCCTTGCGGCGGCAGGTCCGGATTACCGAACGAGGCAGCGCGTGCGGCGCTTGCCGTCATGACAGCGCCCGCAGCGGACACTGCCAACACCTCTCTTCGCGAAAACATGATGCTCACTCCTCGGCAATTCAATTGATGGTGTATGGAAGATAAGTTCTCGATGGTCGTGAGCCATTAAATTAGGATTCAGACTTCCTGACGGATCGAGCGGGGATGAACCTTCGCAAGCAGATAGCTCGGTGCCGAGATCGCTTGCGGCGTTGTGGATCCCTCGTCCTCGGTCATTCGGCGGGCGCCGGCGCCGGCTCCGCGGCGGCCTCCGGCTTACTCTTGTCCCCGAACAGCCAGGTCTGCAGCCGGTCGAGATAGATATAGACAACCGGCGTTGTATAGAGAGTGAGCACCTGCGAGAGCGCGAGGCCGCCGACGATGGCGTAGCCGAGCGGCTGGCGAATCTCCGAGCCGACCCCCGTACCCACCATCATCGGCACGCCGCCGAGCAGCGCCGCCATCGTGGTCATCAGGATCGGCCGGAAGCGCAGGATGCAGGCCTGGTAGATCGATTCTTCGGCCGTCAGGCCTTCGCTGTGTTCGACCTGCTGGGCAAAATCGACCAGCATGATGCCGTTCTTCTTGACGATGCCGATGAGCAG
>Ga0209328_10000444_pt1 | contig 10247 bp, 9 predicted proteins | sample JacPinW_OM3H0_M1_FD_187954 | JGI IMG/M metagenome (GOLD analysis project Ga0209328, IMG submission 187954) | Forest soil microbial communities from Algoma, Ontario, Canada - Jack Pine, Ontario site 1_JW_OM3H0_M1 (SPAdes) (version 2) | ecosystem: Environmental > Terrestrial > Soil > Boreal... | reverse complement strand
GCGCATTGTCCTTTTCGAGGATTGCTCGGCGTTCACTCGCGTTGCGGCCTGCACACTCGCGCTGTCACCAATTCGTGACTTCGGAATTTCCCATTAGCCATTCGGCGCCGGGGCAGCCATATGGCCCGTGTGGAGAGGTTCGATGAACATAATGGATCTGTCCGTCGAAAGGCCCAACATCAGACACAACCATTCGCGCCGACGTTCACTGCCCAGCCCACGCCAATTACAGTTCCCAGATGCCCCGATATGTATTCCGAATCCGCCAAGGTACTCATTCAAGAGATGTGCCCGTCGACCTAGCAGATCATGACGCCGCATGGCACGAGGGTGCGAAGGTGTGCTCGGACCTCATCCGCGACGCCGTCGCACGCCTTAGAGACAGTCCTGAATGGCGCTTGGAAGTAAGGGACGAAACCGACGAACCTCTTCATCTGTTCCGGTTGACCGCAGAGACTTTCAAGAAGGAGTAAGGCCGCCTCAGCTGGCCCCCTCTTCGCCCCGATGGTGATGTCGAGCCATTGCTGAGTCTTACCTTTGTTTTAGTTGTCATCGCACTGCGACGTACTACGTACTGCCTTATCAATTAAAGAGAGCTGATACTTTGAAAGTTACCAAACCAAAGAAGAAGAATGGCAAATCGGTGCCTCGAGGATTGACGAAAGCCGACGCGACCATGCTCGGTGCGAACATGGCGGAGCACCACATCGCTGCCGCCAAAACTGCGGCCCGACGGGGGGCAAAGGAGGAGGAAGAGCGCAGAAAGAAGAAGGAACCTGAGCATCATCTCGTGGTTGCACACCTGAGCAACGAAGAGATGGAGAACAGAAAGCTGAAGGATATCCTCAGCCCCCTGAAGAGCATCATCAACGCCGCCTTGCCGCTGGTCAAGGTGCCGCCACTGCACGAGGTGCGCAACGTGCTCGTGTTCGAATTCCCCTATGCCGTTGACGTCATCGACTTGGCGCTTGCCGATCTCGTCGGCCGGCTCACCATCCGGCTGCGGCCGCTGCTTCTGATCGGCGATCCCGGCGGTGGTAAGAGCCGGTTTGCCAGGCGACTTGGCGAGGCATTGAGATTGAGCGTCTGGCGGACGGACGGATCGCGCGCCGATGGCGCGGTGTTCGGCGGCACGGATCGGCGCTGGTCCTCGGCCGAGCCCTGCCACCCCTTCCTCGCCGTTGCGCAAGGCAAAATTGCCAATCCACTCGTCCTGATTGATGAGATCGAGAAGGCCGCCACGCGCAGCGATTACGGACGACTGTGGGATTCCCTGCTTGGATTTCTCGAGCCGGAGACGAACGCCCGTTATCCGGATCCCGCGCTGCAGACGAACCTCGATCTGTCTCAGGTGTCCTACATCGCCACCGCCAACAGCGTGGATCCGCTGCCTAGTCCGATCCGCGATCGCTTTCGCGTGGTGGCGTTTCCGAAGCCCAGCGCGGACGATCTCGATGCACTCCTGCCGGCCGTGATTGCCGATCTCGCCAGGGAGCGCGGCCTCGACGAGAGCTGGGTGACGCCGCTCGATGGCATCGAGCGCGCTGCGGCAGCGCAGCATTGGAGTGGCGGCTCGGTACGCCGTCTGCGCCGCATCGTCGAGGCCATCTTGCGCGAGCGCGATATTCGCGCGCCCAGGAACTAATCAGGCCCACCAACCCTCCAGGCCGCCCTACCTCGATTGATTTCTTTGACGGTCCGCTCGATTGACACTTTGGAGGTTTGCGTACGCCGGCCCTGGTGCGCGCGGCGCCACCGTCATGGGACCGGCATCCGCAAACCTTCACAGACTCAGACATCGAAGCCGAAAATGCTAGAGACATTTTCGGTCAGGCTATCAGGCCGCCTTCGGGAGTCGCCCGTGCGGATCGATGACGAATTTGCTTGCGACGCCGGCGTCGAAGGATTTGTAGCCTTCCGGCGCCTGCTCAAGACCGATCACCTTGACATTGACGATCTTGGCGATCGGCAGCCTGTCCCAAAGTATTGCCTGCATGAGCTGCCGGTTATATTTCAGCACCGGCGTCTGGCCGGTGTGGAGGGCGTGGGACTTTGCCCAGCCAAGACCGAGGCGCAGGCTGAGATTGCCATGTTTGGCTGCCCGCTCCTTGGCGCCGGGATCGTCGGTCACATACAGGCCGGGAATGCCGATCGCGCCGGCCGCCCGCGTGATCTCCATCAGGTTGTTCAGCACCACGGCGGGCGCTTCGACGGCTTTGCCGTTTGTTCCTTGCGCCTTTGCTTCGAAGCCGACGCAATCGATCGCGCAATCGACTTCTGGAACCCCAAGGACGTCGGCGACGAGTTCGCCCAGGCGATCGTGCTTGGTGAGGTCGACCGGCTCGAAGCCGACGCTCTTGGCGTGGGCGAGCCGCTCCCGGTTCATGTCGCCGATCAGCACGGCTGCCGCGCCAAGGATGCGCGCGGATGCTGCGGCAGCGAGGCCGACCGGTCCTGCGCCGGCAACGTAGACCGTCGATCCGACGCCGACCTTGGCGGTAACGGCTCCATGGAATCCGGTCGGGAGAATATCGGAGAGGCAGGTCAGGTCGGTGATTTTTTCCATTGCCTGCGCCTTGTCCGGAAACTTGAGCAGGTTGAAATCGGCGTAGGGCACCATGACGTAGTCGGCCTGGCCGCCGATCCATCCGCCCATATCGACATAGCCGTAGGCGCCGCCAGCGCGGTCGGAGTTGACATGGAGACACACACCGGTGTCGCCCTCGCGGCAGGTCCGGCAACGGCCGCATGCGACGTTGAACGGGACTGAGACGAGGTCGCCGATGTCGAGGTACTCGACGTCACGGCCTTTCTCGATCACTTCGCCGGTGATCTCGTGTCCCAGCACCATGCCGGCCGGCGCCGTCGTGCGGCCCCGGACCATGTGCTGGTCGGAGCCGCAGATATTCGTCGTTACGACCTTGAGAATAACTCCGTGGTCGATCGTCTTTCCTGCTGGATTGCGGAAGGTCGGAAAGTCGATCTTCTGAACTTCGACGCTGCCGGGTTTGAGGTAAACCACGCCACGATTGGAATTGGAAGACATCTGCAATCTCCTTTGGGTCTCACCCTGTGCTTCATTTCGACCTGATAAGTTTCTGTGGACCGCCGGGAACAGGGGCGCGCTCAGATAGTCCCAGCGATTTTGAAAGTATGTACGAATCTTGAAAATGACTTTGCCCTTCTTGCTGCGATTGGCCCGATCTTGCGCCAATTCTCTGTGGCATCCCGCGGTGGTCTCGCGGCAATTCGCGCGTGGCGACCTTGCGCGGGTTCGTCCGAAGTTGCGGGCGAACACGCGCGCTTCAAACAATCGTGACGGTCGAGCCTCAACTCGGCGTGAGAGCGGCAGGCTCCGCGTCTTGATCGTCCCTACTAGGAGCGTCTGGGGCTGAACAGGCATCATAGCAGGGAGTGAGATCGAACAATGGCCGGCTCCGCCGAAATGACCTTGAATGAATCCGCTGCTCTTGCGCCCAGTCCCGCACGTCCGATCGGATCGGACCCGTTGGCGTGGCTGCATCCGGCTCCTGAATCTCGTTCGATTGTCGACATTTCGCCGTCTGAGATCGTCAGGCGCCATTCCGCAGCTTGGTCGGGCTTGCACGTGGAAACGGTCCAGGTCATGCGGCACACGCCGTTCGAATATGGTTTCCGGGCTCCCTGCCATCTGCTGATTGCTTTAGAGCTCGGGGAGCGCCTCGACGGTGAGACCGTTGTTGAAGGCCTTCCCCGGTCGACCTTGCGCGATTTCACGCACAAGCTGACCTTCGTCCCTGCCGGGCATGACTTCCGCAGTTGGCAGAAACCGCGCGTGCTGACGCGTGTAACCCATTTCTACATCGATCCGCGCGGGCCGCTCGCCGACCCCGCGCTGCGGTTCGGTGAGATCGAGTTCAAGCCGCGGCTATTCTTTTACGATCGCGATCTCTTGGAGTCCGCTCTCAAATTCAAGTGGCTGGTCGAGAACCCCGACTCCATGCACCGGCAATACGCCGAAGCGCTCGGCATCGCGCTGACGCACGAACTCGTTCGCATCAACAGTGGCGCTGCACGCCGCGAGCCGGCCAATCGTGGTGGCCTTGCGGCCTGGCAGCAAAAGCGGGCGGCCGCCTATATTGAGGAACATGTGGCCAACGACATCCCGCTCGCGACCCTAGCCGAGTTGGTGCAGCTGAGCCCGTACCATTTCTGCCGGTCGTTCAAGAGTTCCTTCGGCATCCCGCCGCACAGATATCACGCCAATCGCCGAATCGAACGGGCCAAGCAGCTATTGGCGAATCGCGAACTGTCGGTCACGACGATTGCGCTCGATGTTGGCTTCGGCGACACCAGCACGTTCAGTGCCGCGTTTCATAGGCTGACCGGCCAAACCCCGAGCCGTTATCGCCGCAATCTCGATTAGAGGAGTCGGGGACTGCCGCTTCGCTCCCCCGATCGCGACAGCGGAGAGGCGCCGTTAACTCACGGCATGCCCGCGCTATCTGCACGAGTCGCTTTGTCTCCGGAATTTGAGGATTTTAGTGCGAGCGCCACGCATGGCTGGGCGCCTTGGAGATAGTCCATCGACAGACGCTATGCGCGCGGAGCCTTCGCGAATAGCGCGCATGGCCGTAAACGTGCATTTCTTGGCACGCTTGTTTCCTTACGGTTCGGACGCGATTCTGTTCGCGCCGATAAATTTTTAGTTGGAGGACGAGATGTCGCCAGTTCGCGAGCGTTCCCGCTACTTCCAACGTGGTCTCATTTCCTAAGAACACGGCGTAACCCAATCTTTAGGCTTGCCCAAAATCCCCACCAAATTAACTTTGGCTTTCCTACCGCGACTTCGGCCCGCTCTAAACAGGCGGGCCTTTTCTTTTAGCCCGTCTTCAGCGCGATAGAAGCCGCCAAGCTGTTCACATCTCGCAGAGCCTCAATGCTCCAGCAATCGTCTTCTGTCGCGTGTCATTCGACTTTTTCGTAGTTGGATTCGGCTAGGTCACTTGAGCGGTTCGCAATTCTTTCTTCAAATGGATGACCAACTGCGTCGTCCGCGAGTTCGTTCCACACTTCTGCCCATCCGAGCCATTCCGAGCGTCTCTCCTTGTCCTCAAGTGCACGCCCACTGCATATTGAGGCCATCGAGAGGTAGTGGCTGAATTTGTCCATTGCGACCTCCTCTTTCCATGAGCGCTTTTTACCTGCGCCCATGACAGATTACCGTTCGATTTCTGTAGCCACCTTGACAGGTCTCAAGTTTTGTCTCCGCCACCTTATACTTATGACAAACCTAAGCGCTTTGGTATTATATAGAGGTATTAGCTAATCGTAATTTATACGAACAAGAAAATTGATGTTAAGTGCGAGTGCGAGGGAACAGGTTTCACTGCAGTAGCAGATGACGGTGGTGAAGGTGTCGAGCACGTCGAGTGCGGACAGCACCACCCAGCTTTCAAAGACGCTCCGAGCGTTGACAAGCTTAGACACAGACAGTTTCGTCATCTCGTTCCGAAGCGCGCCTCCAGCAGATCGATTTCCCTGACGAGTCTGCGGGCTGTCTCGTCCGAGAGCTTGCGGGACCGCGCGATGCGATAGAGTTCGGTTCGTTCGGCCCTAAGCCCGGCGAGACGGAGCTTGCGTTCGATCTCGTCCATTCGCCGCGCCAGCGCCCTTTCCTCCCCGGTCTTCGAACGCCCGTCGATACGCTGGCGATAGAGTTCCATGATCCGCGCGCCAGCATCCGCATAAAGATCGGTATCGCCGCGGCCTTCTCCCATGTCGTGCTGCGCCTGCTCGATCGCTTGAATTGCGGCTTCCGCCGCAGCGACGCGCGCCCGATCCTCCTCCTCTTGCTGCAATGGCTCAGGCGGCAGCTTCAGGCCCTGGAGAAGATACGGCAAGCTGAGGCTCGCCGCGATCAACGACACAATGATCACGCCGGCGGCGAGGAAGATAGCTAGATCCCGTGCTGGAAACGCAGACCCGTCGTACAGCGTCAAAGGCAGCGTGAGCACACCCGCGAGCGTGATGGTTCCGCGGACGCCGGCTAGGGAGGTGGCTGCAATCAGGCGCCAGCTTGGCACGACGGGCTTTTGACCTTTCAGTGCGGTGCGAAACAGCGTGAACCGCAGCGAGGTCCAGACCCATAAGAATCGCAATGCCGCAAGGGCGCAATTGATGGCGACGACATAAATCAACAGCCAGACCGGCTCATGGTGCCCGGTCTCGCGAACCACCTGCGCCGCGCCGGTGACGATCTGCGGAAGTTGTTCGCCGAGCAGCACGAAAATGATGCCGTTTGCGGCAAATTGAACCGTGTCCCAGACCGCGCTGCGACGAACCCGGGTGACGGCGAGTGCCTGGCCGGTTTGTTCGACGTAACCCATGGTGACGCCGGCGGCGACCGCGGCGAGAATGCCGGAACAATGCAGATGCTCGGCCAGTAGGTATGCGCCGAAGGGTATCAGCAGGCTGATCAAAATCTGCGAGCCGGTTTCTTCGCCGAAATGCTGGGATACCCAGTTCTTCGCCACCGTTATAATCCAGGTAACGCCGACTCCAAGTGCGATGCCGCCAATCGCGACCCATAGGAACGTGCCGAAAGCATCGACGAGCGAGAACGTCCCTGTCAAAGCGGCAGCGACGGCAAAACGCATGCAGACTAGACCCGAGGCGTCATTGAGCAGGGACTCGCCTTCAAGAATGTGCATCAAACGCTTGGGGATCGGTACGCGGGCAGCGATTGCGGATACGGCAATCGGGTCCGTCGGCGAAACGATCGCGGCGAGCGCGAAGGCGATGGCGACCGGCATCTCCGGGATCATCCAGTTGATAAAGAAACCAACGCCCACGACTGTGAACACGACGAGGCCGAGTGCGAGTTCCAGGATTGTTCCCTTGTCGCGGAACAGACCCTCCTTGGGAATGCGCCAGCCGTCCAGAAAGAGAAGCGGCGGCAGAAACAGCAGGAAGAAGATATCCGGCTTCAGTGCAACGCCGAGATTGGCCACGGAGGCGATGATCGAGCCAAGTGCGATCTGAACGAGAGGTAGCGGCAGCGGCACTGGGGACATGCGCGCGAACGCGCCGCTGACGACGACGGCCAGAAGGAGAAACAAGGCAACAGCAATCGTCTCCACGCTCTATCTCGCGATGCTTGAGGTCGCCGGGAATCCGGCACCTACTTCGCCAGTTTGGCGGAGGTCCGCTTTGCGGCGTCCGAAATTCTCGCGCACTTACACAATCTCCATCTCTGTGAGGGTGCCTGTCGATTCAATTCGAATTTAGTTCTTAAACTCCAAATTTAATGGCCGTCCCGTGCATCGTTGTTATTTCTAGTTGGTACTCGCGTGCAGCTCGCCGATTTCGAGAGCTGCGGCCATCTAGTTTTGGCAATGAGCCACCCGCAACGAGCTACCGAACGATGAAGATGAAATACTTTCCGGCAGCGCTGCTGCTCATATCGTCACTTGGTACGCCAGCTGCGGTTCAGGCAGGAACGCACGAAAGCAGCACTCCGCCCCCGCAGACGTCCAGGTTCACGGGCCGCGAGGTGGCGGCGCCGCCTTCGAGCGCTGCCTGCATGACCGACCACGGCCCAAGCCAATGCGACGAGCTAATGTGAGTCTATGGAAGTCCCGGCTCACTGGCGCGAGACAAGAATGACGACGCGCCAACAGGAATTTTTCAAGCAGTAATGCGAATTTCATGCGCGGCGCTAAGCATCAAACGTCTTCTCCATCCGCGCGATCTTTATGAAGCCAAGGACCGACGCAAAGATCAGCGTATAGATCGAAGCAAGCGCTCCGGTTGTATAAATGTCGCCGGTCCGCCAGACGCGTCCGGTGGCGTCCGTCACGGCCTTGTCGGGCAGCCCGATAAAGTCTGCCTGGAAGTGCAGCGCGATCACCAGCAAGAGGCACGCCACCTGATACCAGTAAGCCTTATCTGTCACTGTATGCACGCTCGCCGGGTCTTGTTTCGAAAGATAAAGCGCGAAGATTTGATAGAAGACGTAGACCGTAAAAATCCACCCGAGGAAATTGGTGTAGGGCACGCCGAAATAGCCTCCGCCATTCTGCCAGATCCATTGTTTGCCGATGGTGGCGGCGGTGGGATCGAGGCAGAAATCCCATGAGGCCATAATGAACGCTGCAACGACTGGCAGGCCCACTACGGAAAGCCAGTCCTTTCGGCGATCTGCGCCGTCAAGAAACACATTCGCCAGCGCCCATGCGACGTAGCCGGTTCCGAAATAGGCCGGTCCGATCAGTACGGGAACCAGAAACAGCTTCGGTCCCAGCGCGTCGGAATAGTAGTAATGGCCGAACGGAAAACCGGTCATGATGCTCAGGTTTTCCATGCAATTCGAGACGACGAGACAGAGTATGACAAACACGGCGACGTCGCGAATGCGGTAACGGAGCGATGCGTGGATCAGCGCGAACGCGCACAGGGCGGCGGTATTGATTGCCGCGTTAAACGGACTTTCGAGTTTTGGGAACAGGGGCGGCAGCAGTACCGCGAATGCATAGATTGCGATTATCAACCATAGAATTTGGCCGGTAAGCTTTTTCATGAAGAAAACTCCTTTCCCACTTCAGCCATCATCCGCGCGGGGTAAATCCATAATGCCGCGGCGCCGCGTCAACGCTTCGACGCTTCAGGTCGAGGATCGATCTGCACGGTAGCGGTCATGCCAGCCACCAGGCGGACGCCATCCGGCACCTGATCGATGTGGATGCGCACCGGCACGCGCTGCGCAAGGCGCACCCAGGTAAAGACCGGATTTACCGAGGCGAGCCCCGCCGGGTCCGGCTGTACGTTCGGGATGTTGATGCCACGAGCGACGCCGCCGACATGGCCACGAACCAGCCGGCTGTAGCCCATCAGCTTGACGGTTGCCGGGTCGCCCTCAAGGATCCTTCCTAAACTGGTCTCCTCAAAGTAGGCGTCAATCCAGAAGGAATCGGCGTCGACGAGGGAGATCAGCCTTTGACCGATAGTGGCGTAGTCGCCCAGCTGCGCCAGCAGATTTGTCAAGTAGCCGTTGACCGGCGAGCGAACGACGACCCGGCTGAGATCGAGCTCGGCCTTGGCGATGGCGGCCTTGTCGACGGCGACTGCCGCTTCCAGCTGATGCATCGCACTTGCGGATTGCTGAAAGATGTTTTTCGAAACCCAGCCTTCGCCCTCGAGCGTCGCCTGCCGGCCTTCATTGGCGCGGGCGTAATCGAGCGCGGCGGCGTCGCGTTGCGCCTGCGCCTGCGCACTCTGGAGCGCGATACGATAGTCGGCCGGATCGATTTCGAACAGCACATCGCCCTTGTGCACGAGCTGGTTGTCGTCGGCGGGAAGCCTGACAATTCGCCCAGCCACCTCGGGCGCCATCGTCACGACATATGCCCGCACGGTGCCGTCGCGCGTCCACGGCGAGCCCATATAGGCCCCCCACATCGCCCAGGCGAGCAGAGCCGCAACCGCGACCGTACCCAGTGTGACGAGTATTGGAACGACCGGGATGCTCGACTTGACATTATCTCGTTCGCTCGCGATGCGACGCGGGACGTCGCGTCCATCGCTTTGCCTGGCGTGCTCCGATCTCAGTTGAACGCTCGACATCAGCATACCTTAACGTTCGACAACAAGGACGATGGATGAAAGCAAAATCATGTAGACTGCGAATACGAACAGCGCCGGGTGCCAAGTGTGGCGCAGCAGACCGAAATGGTCCGCTACCCGGCGCAGCGCGGTCAGGATAAGCCACGCCGCCACCATCATCACCGAGATCGGTGCGACATAGACTCCGAACAGATTGACCTCGACGAATCTCATGGCTTCAATCCAATGTCGAAGTATTCGGGGTGCTTGGTCAGCACCTCCGAGACGACGAGAATGCTTCCACGTCCGTGCAAAGCCGCAGTCTCAATGGTCCCGAGACCGGCGAGCGCCCCATCGAGGCGCTTCAGGCGCGCGATGGCGATGGCGCTTCTGCCCTCCGCTACGGCGGCCAGCGCGTCTTCGAGGTCGGCGCCGAGGCCAAGCGAGCGGGCGATCGGACGTAGCCGGATAATTTCGGTTCCGAGCGACAGCGCCGCCAACAGCTGGGCGCGCTGCAGCGGTGTCGCCTGCGCCGGCATGGCGGAGAGCCGGCCATGGATATGACCCGCCCAATCCGTGAACATCCGCTCCATCGCGAGACGGCGCAGGTCGCGCAAAGACAACGCCAGCAACCGGCGCGTCCGGAACGCTGGTGACAGCGGCGG
>Ga0209328_10000443_pt1 | contig 10256 bp, 13 predicted proteins | sample JacPinW_OM3H0_M1_FD_187954 | JGI IMG/M metagenome (GOLD analysis project Ga0209328, IMG submission 187954) | Forest soil microbial communities from Algoma, Ontario, Canada - Jack Pine, Ontario site 1_JW_OM3H0_M1 (SPAdes) (version 2) | ecosystem: Environmental > Terrestrial > Soil > Boreal... | reverse complement strand
CACAGTCGGGAATCTACGATAACATTATTACTGGGCTGGCCTCCGATCCGGGCACAGAAGCATCATGGACGATCACAAACCCCGGTTGGCTTGGCACCTTTACGTTCGACGGAACGAATATTGATCTGACGCTTGCAGTGGTGCCCGTTCCCGAATCAAGCACCTGGTTGGCGGGTGGCCTTGCTTTTGCGACAATTGCTTTCTCACAGCGTCGACGTTTTACACGCCCACGCGGTCAAGGATCGCGTTCGATTTAATCTATCTCGATCCGCGGAAACAACGGCACCGGTTTAATGAAAAGTATAAACGATACCGGCGTTAGCTCCGTGCTCAGTCAGCGTCGCCATGTTCCAGGTGGTAAAACCGCGAAACGGGGGGTCCGCCTTGCCTGGATACTTAAAGGTGCCCAGATCACTGTAAGAATACTCAAGTCTCAGACTCCAGTTATTGGTAACCGCGTATTGCAGGCCTCCCGCCACGTTCCAGCCTAGCCGATTCTCGCCTTCCTTCCCGACTTCGTGGACGCCAAAATTACTAGAGAAGATTTTCTGTGACGCATCGAGTTCGCCAAAAGCGAGGCCGCCGCTGACATAAGGCAAGAATCTGCCACAGGCATATCCGACTTTCGGACCAAACGTAACGATGCCGGTTGTGTTAAACGACGACCGCACATCGAAATCGCCAACATTATCAGCCGGAAAATCTCCGGTTTTATGCATAGCGTCCAAGCCCCACAATTTGCGTCCGGCAACTCCGACGCCAAGTACCACATTGTTGTTGAATTGGTAATTGTACCCGGCGCAGCCGCCGAGTCCGAACCCATTTTCATCAAACTCATGCCGGCCCCGGAACTCGATTTCATCTTTCACGATCGGGAAGCGGTTCCAATCTCCGCCTAGTTTCAGGCTATAGTCGCTGCTGGTGCGGGTGTAGCCGAATTGGATGCCAATGTAAGGGCCAGTCCAGTTGAACGTCGGAGCTACGTTCCCATTCTGCCCATTCTGTATGGCTTCCTCTGCTCGCTGCTCCTCTTGGGATTCCCTGTCCATTGACCAGCCGTTAATTGTAAGCAAAGACGTTAAGGCTAGGGTAAGAATAAATGTCTTCATAGGCGGCCTTCTAGCGATTTCGGCTAATAGCGTCAAGATCGCTGTTCGGGGAGCAAAGCGCGCTGCACGGGCAAATCTCTTTCCAGCGATCTCGAGCGTAGGCGGACATATCCTGGAGCTACGGTTTTCGAATAGGTGCCTCGTGATTTGGATCGACAATTTGGCCAACGCCAAAGACTCTGTGATGCGCTGACTAATGAAGACATTCCTCAGCGTCGCTTCGCACATTCTCTCGTGCGCCCTCTCATTTGGCGTTGCTAATTCGATCTCCGCGCAAACTTTGGCTAAGGCGACGTCGAGACCAGCCCCCTCGAAATCGCACACTCAAGTTGCGTCGACCGGTTTTCTCAGCAGGCAACCAAATGCGACGTCCGAACGTAATACGCCAGTCGAACCGGCATATCCACTTGTCCCCGGCAACAACGCAATTCTGCGTAACGGCATTGCCTACGCGCCGTCGAATGCGCCGGCATGCGTGAAATCGGCCATTTGGGCGGTGAACACGATTTGCCGCAAGCCGTTTCTCTTGGGCGGCGGACATCGCTCTTTTTCCGCTGTCGGCTACGATTGCTCCGGAACTGTTTCTTTTGCGCTGCACCATGCTGGTGGCTTGAATGAGCCTCTGGTTGCGCGCGACTTAATGCATTACGGTGATCCCGGTGCCGGCCGATGGATTACCGTTCTCGCAAACCGGGAACACACCTACATCCTGATCGCCGGTCTGCGGCTCGATACAACCGATTTTCGGTATGGCAGTCACGCGGGTCCGCGCTGGCATGGTTATCTTCGTCTGGGACGCGGATTTGAAGTGCGCCATCCGGTTGGATTGTGAACGTAGCAGGAAGGCATGCCACGAACCGGCGCCTTCGAAGAATGCGCGCAGTGAATCAGGTCTCAATCCGCGGGAACAACGGCACCGGTTTCCCCACAACATGTCCATCGGGCAAACCGCCCCACTCTGCGTCTTTGAGCGCGAACCGTTCTTCTTTCCCGCTCAACTCCATCTTCCAATTCAGCTGATCGAAAATCCCATGCGCCGCCTTCGGTAACACTGGTGAAACCAAAATTGCGATGATGCGTAAAGACTCAGCAAAATGATAAAGCAGCGCGTCCAAGCTATCGCGCAGAGTTTCATCCTTGGCGCGCTCCCATGGCGCACTCTGATCGACGAAATAGTTGTAAGCGACGATCCGAGCAAACGCCGCGTTCAACGCGGTGTCCGGGCGGAATTCTGCGAAACCGGTGCCGTAAAGTTTTAGAGCGGCTACGACTTCCTTGTTTTCCCAAGGCTGCAGTTCCTGGAAAACTTGGTCACGAGTGAAGGCAGCAATGTCAACCTTTCGTAGCGTTCCTTGCCGGTAACGTTGACTCATACTCAACATCCGATTCACTAGATTCCCTAGCCCGTTCGCCAGATCCGATTCATAAACGGTGCTGAGGCGCTCCTCTGAAAAGTCGGCGTCTTTACCGGTGGTGATGTCGCTCATCAAATAATAACGAATCGCTTCGGCGCCGTATTTATCAGCCAGGACAAATGGATCGACCACGTTACCGGCCGACTTAGACATCTTGGCGCCGCCCAGGTTCCACCAGCCGTGCACCAGCAATTGGGGTATCGCGTCGTCCGGGAAACCGATCGCGTGGAGCATGATCAGCCAATAAATGCCGTGCGCTGGAACGAGAATGTCTTTGCCGATTACTTGCAGTGCCGGCCAACGATCTAGAAATTCCTGCGGTTGTCTTTGGTAGTTGTCGATCTTCGGATCGTAGCCGGCGAAGCTGATGTAGTTGCTTAGCGCGTCGAACCAAACGTATGCGACGAAATCTTTGTCGCACGGCAGCTCGATCCCCCAATCAAGCCGTGATTTCGGGCGCGAGATGCAAAGATCGCCTGAGAGCTTCTCAACCGCATTGACAAGTTCCGTCTGACGAAAATCGGGGATGACCGCATCCTTCCGTTTCTTCAGATAGTCGGCGAGCCACTTTTTGTGATCGCTCAGTTTGAAATAATAATTTTCTTCCTCGCGAAATTCGACTTGTCCCCACTCCGGTCCAAACTCACCATCCGGTCCGCGTTCTTTGTCGGTAAGAAATTGTTCCTGACGAACTGAGTAATAGCCGGATTGTTTGTCCTTATAGATTTGCTTGGCGTCGAAAAGCCGCTGCAGCATTCCCTGGACGACTTTCTTGTGGCGCGGATCGATCGTCTCCGCCCACGCGTCGTATTTCACATCGAGCTTTTTCCAAAGATCGATAAACTTCTGACTGACGCCCTTGACGAATTCCGCAGGCGGAACGCCGGCTTTCGCCGCTGATTGCTGAACTTTCTGACCGTGTTGATCCACACCGGTCATATAAAAAACTTTTTCGCCCTTGAGCCGATGATAGCGCGCGATGACATCAGCCAGCACTTTTTCGTAAGCGTGCCCGATGTGCGGCGGCGAATTCGTGTAATCGATCGCCGTGGTGATGAAGAACGTCTTCGGCATTCCGGCAATCTGTAGTGGCAGTCAGTGACTGTCGCAAACTCCGAGCCGGAGTGGCGATTTGGCGATCCAAAAGACCGCGATTACAATTTTGCTCTAATTGCGCCGCTATTGACTCGAAGGCGATTTCCCGTTCACCTTCCCCACCGAGGCTCCGGTCACTCGGCCGCCAGACGAAACGAAATCGATTTCGTAAATTTTGCCGTCAACGCCTTTCATGTCCACTGCGGTAGACGATTTTCCGCCGCCGAGTTTTTTCTCTTCGCCAAACTTTAAGGGAGTCAGTGCGAGATCCTTCCCGTTCAATGCGACGTGAAACTTCTTGTCCTTTGAGCTCGCGATCTGGCTGTCGAGGTAACCTTTCACGCCCACCGGCATGGTCGTTTTCGTCGTGGTGGTGGTTGTTTGCTGAGCTTTATTTGCACTTGGTGCCGTCGGCTGAGTCTGAGTCATTCCGCCGCTATATCCGCCCATTTGGGCGAACGCGACCAGGCTACCCAACGAGGTCACGACTGCTGCGAGAAGAATTCGTGTGTTCATATTTTTCTTACGGTTGGAATTGCAAAACAGTGGCCGACGAAGCATCTAAGAGCAAGCGCCTGGCTATCTCAACCGCTCCCCGTTGATTTTGTGAATCGCGATGCCGGTCACCTGTGCACCTGTCGTCACAAAATCGATGTCGTAAATCCTGCCGTCGTCGCTCTTCATATCGATACAGGTTGAGGTGCTGTTGGCGCCGGTACTCTTTTGAGCCCAAACGTGGAACGGAGTAAGTGCGAGATCCTTTCCGTTCGCCGCGAAGTGGAATTTTTTGTCTTTGGAGTTCGCGACCTGGCGATCGAGATAAGCTTTGACGTCGGGAGGAGGCACCGGCGTGGGGGTGGGTTTGGCGATGGTCGGCGCAGGCGTAGGCGGCGCTTTCTGCTGAAGCGGCGCGGGGGTAGTTCTCGGCGCCCTAGTCGTTCGTGGTTGCGGCGCGGGCGACTGAGCTTGCACCGGCGCTGTTTTCGGGGTCGGCGTTGGCGACGGGGAATTCGCCCGGCTGTATCTCGTTTGGCTAAACGCGATCGAGGCAACGAATAACAATGCGACTGTTGAGACAATGATCCGCGTGATCACAAACAACCCCGTTTTGAATTTTTTTACCTGCATCGGAAAGACAATTTTGCCGTGGAGTTAGGAGACTGAAAACAACAAAATTCCAAGGGCGCCGCAGTTAATCCATGTGCGCCAGCATTCTCGGCCCGCCTGTTCGCAAAAATCGAACAACGAGGAATGCAGCGATCGCGATGAAAATAATGTTCAGCACGGTCGTGTAATTGAAGGTGATGGAGGTTTCGATGACCTGAGAGTTGCGTTGTTGCGGAATTAATCCCAACAAATTGAAAACAAACTCAATGACTAACGCAGCACCCGCCATCGCCAGGTAAAAAATGCCGACGATGAACGCGGTCACTTTCCAGCCATAATATTTGCGATAGATGTCGATGATCGGAAGAATGATCAGGTCGGCATAAATAAATGCGATCACGCCGCCAAAGCTGATACCGCCATTCCAAAGAACTGCCGCAAGCGGGATATTGCCGACCGAGCAAACGAAGGACACGACCGACACGATGGGACCCACAATCGGTCCCCACAAAGTCGCCGCCACCGGATGCGAAGTTAGAAAAAATGTCTTCCAAAAATCCTGCGGGACCCAGGCAGCGAGTGCGCCGGCCAGAAAGAGCCCAATCACGATGTCTTTCCAAACGGCGAGCACGTCCATCACGAAGTAGTGGCTCGTAGCGGTGACGCCTGCGGCCGACGTAAGCCGCTGCCAGAGCGAACCGCCTTCTTCGACGCTCATGTCCATTTCAGCGTGACCCTCCATGACGCCCTTAATCCCTTTGTCGGCTTGTTCTCTCGCTTCCTGGATAATCTTGCGCGAAAGGAAAATTCTGAAAAGCACGGCCATGATCGCCACCATCAACAGCCCGCCAGCGAATTCAGCGAACGCAAATTGCCAGCCCATCAGCACGATGAGAATAATGCTTAGCTCTGCGACGAGATTAGTCGAGGCGATCTCGAACGCCATCGCCGCAGTAAAGTCAGCGCCTTTGCGAAAGATCGAGCGCGCCAACGCGACGGCGGCATAGGAACAGGATGAGGACGTCGCCCCGAGACCGGTAGCGATCGCCAGGCTCTTCGGCGAATCGTCCGGGAGCAATCTGCTCATTTCCCCCTTTGAGACGACGGCTTGCACCGCTCCCGACAATCCGAAACCCAGAATCAACGGCCACAAAATTTCCCAGAACATGGCGAACGCCATCCATAGAGCGTGTCCGAGAGCATTCATCAACTCCGTCATTGTTTTAGATAGTGTTTTTCGCTGGCTTTAGCTGAGCCAGGTAAACAAAATAATATCGATGAAAATCTACACGAAAATATTGTTTTCAATTCTGGTTGCAATGGTTTGGACAGTTTCATTCGCGGCGGACAAGCCGAATTGCCACAAGACCGGCAAGAATTGTCCGATGAATAAGGGCAAGGCATGCAACTGCGGCAAAGATTGCGGTTGCGCTAAGATGTAGCAGACGCTTGTCGCGAGAATTCCTTCACTGCGCACATGAAATACTTCATTACGGTTGCTGTTGCCATCGGACTTGTGAGCCGTGTTTTGGCCCAAACCGATGAAAAGCATGATGCCTCAATTCATCAGCCAAGCGAGATCAAGTGGCAGCAAGGGCCGGCCTCACTTCCATCGGGAGCGAAGTTGGCGTTGCTCGAGGGAGATCCTACGAAAGATGGACCTTTCACTATCAGACTGTTGTTGCCGGACGGTTACAAAGTTCCGCCGCACACGCATCCAAAGGTCGAGCACGTAACGGTGATCGCCGGAACGTTCAATCTGGGCATGGGCGAGAAATTTGACCAGAGCGCGGGGCACGAAATGCCAGCCGGCACATTTGGTTTCTGGCCAGCGGGGATGAAACATTTCGCCTGGGCTAAAGGCGAGACCATCATTCAACTGCACGGCATCGGCCCGTGGACGATCAACTATTTAAACCCCGCCGATGACCCGCGACAGAAAAAGTAATCTTGCGTCGTGCCGGAGGCTGCTGCCGCGAACTACGGCAATGAGTAGGCAGATGCCTATTATCAAATTCGTTTCTACGTCATTACTTTGCCCGCACGATCTTCCCCATCGTGTATCCGGAATACGTAACCACTTCCTTAATCTTTTCGTCGCTAAGCGTCTTGCCCGACTTCGTCGTAATAGTGACGAGTTTCGTGTGCAGATCGACTTTGACAGTCGCGACCTCAGGTTGCTTGCGGAATGTTTTTTCGATTCCAGTCGCGCAAAAAGCGCAAACCATCCCGTTGACGGTTGTGTGGATTGTTTCGGCGAAGACCGAGCCCGATAGCCCGATCAGAATGACAAGTGTTAATAGAATATGACGCATAATGTTTTCCTCCTTCAGAATTGCACGGTCCAGTTGACCATGACGTGGTTATTGCTGCTGTATCCGACCTCTACCCAAATTGTTTTATAGAAAAAACGCAGGACGGGCGTGACGACAAAGTGATCGTTCTTCGCCGGATGATGATCCAGTCGGATCAGTAGCCAGGTGTTTAGGTCGTCGTAATTGGCGAGATAAGGTGCAAACCCGGCATACGCGCGCTGCCAAAATGAACTTTCGATGTCGCCTGCATACACTAAACGCGGTTCATAGGAGAAAAACCACCGCCGTGTTTCGTAATCAGCAAGGAACGCGGTCCAAAGACAGGGCTGGTTGTTGCCACGATAATTCGCGACACCAGCACCGCTCATGTTGAAAATGTTTCCCTGGCCATCGGGCAAATTCCAACGCTTCAAGAGGGTGTTGATCTCCGGCGTAAGCATGAGGATGTCTTTGCCGCTTTCTTCTTGTTTGATGTAAATGCCGAACGCTTCTGTCGGCCTAAAGGTGTAGTCCAAAGCGATGGTGTGTCCGGTCTCATCGTTTTCCTGCATCACCATCGTGCCGCCGACGTAGGAGAGCGGTTTGGCTTCGCCAGCGAAGACACCGGTGAAAATTGCGAATAATAAAGTTAAAAAAGTTTTTGTTTTCATTGATCCAAGACTGCGGTTGAAGAGCAGATGTGCCGGTAAATGGGCACACCCCGGGCGTTAACGCCGGTGGATCAGATGAGAAACGTGCAGAGAACCGCGAGCTGCGGCGGAACAACAGCGCACGACTGTGCGCATGAGATAGAAAGCTGTCGATCTAACGAAACATACGCCGGCGCGACCGCAGTGATCGTTGCGATGCAGGTCGCATTCAACTCAGATCCCGAAGCATTCTTAGCGAACGGCTGGGAAATCGGTGCGGTATTCTTTTTCGATGTTGCACAGCAGGTTTTATTGGCGCAGCAACTCGGTTTACACGCCTTTTGAACCGGCGCGTCGATAACGATGCAGGTTCGGGCGGAAACGTGAAACGGAGCTGCCGTTAACGCGACAACCAATGCCAGTGCGATCGCGATCCTGCTTAACATCTAAAGAATTAATAACACAGCTGCTGGCACGCGTCGACTCTGCCAGCTCTTTCGGAAATCGCGATGTGTGATAGTGTGCCGGCGATGAGGCTGCCGGCGCGACTATTATTGGCGGTACTAGCGGTTAGCCTTGCGTCTTTAACGCCTGTTCTTCCGGGCGAATCTGTTCCAAACGTTCAACAGAAAACTTGCTGCACGGATATGAATATGGACGCGGGCGTCCGCTGTCCAATCAATCCCGGCGGAACAACCTCGAGTTCTGCCACGTGTTGCACAGCGTCAGCCGTCTGCCTGCTCCTTTATTTCGCCAACACCAATGCATTTGCCGCCGGAACAGAGATGAGCGGCACAATTTCGGTGAATGATGATCGTGTAACAGGGCGCTCGCAACGACCGCCCGTTCCACCACCGCGTTTCGCGGTCTCCTGAACAGCAGGTCGGCACGCGATCAATGCGTAGCCGAGAATGATAGGAAAACTCAAACAGGAGAATTCTATGAAATACGTTCTTTTGATTGCCAGCCTGGCAGCGGTTTTCGCTGCGTCGCCCCTAAGCGCGCAGACAAACGATTGCTGCTGCTGCAAAGGCAAAAAGTGCAACATCAGCTGCAAAAAATAGCAGGCTGAGTTGCTAAGTTACGACGCCCTCGCTGGAGAAATCTGGCGAGGGCGTTCGTTTAATCCGCGGAGCGAATCCAGGTCACGAACCTTCGAGTACGACGCAGGCGACAGCGTGATGATCGGTGTGGCTCAAGGTAATCAGCGCCGATGTCACGCCGCGTTTGGTTGCAAGCTCTTGCGCCGGTCCAGAAAAGACGAGGAACGGTTCGCCGCTTTTCTTTTTACGGATGTCGATGTTGCGCCAACCCATCGCCTTTCCGATTCCAGTGCCGAACGCTTTCGAGACCGCTTCCTTGCCCGCAAATCGCGCAGCCAGATGACGGGCCGGAAATTTCATTGACATCGAATATTCGATTTCGCCGTCGGTAAAAACGCGGCGCAGAAATTTCTCGCCGAAACGATCGAGCGAATGCTGAATGCGCGCGCATTCCACCAGGTCGACGCCGATGCCGAGCACGTTCATCCTGAGTAATCCGCCATCAGGCCCAAGAGTTCCTTGATCGCGTTTTCAATTCCGACAAACACCGCCCGCGAAACAATCGAGTGCCCGATGTTCAGCTCAGTCAGATGCGGGATTTTGTGAATGAGCGCGATGTTGGTGTAATTGATTCCGTGCCCGGCGTTGACTTGCAGTTTCAATTCTGAAGCGGCTTTGGCCGCCGCCTGTAAATTCTCCAGCTCCTGTTTCTCGATTTTCTCCGAAAACGCATTCGCCAATTTGCCAGTGTGGAGCTCGACCATCTCCACACCAAGTTCATGTGCGGCGTCGATTTGTTCCAGAGTGGGATCGACAAACAGACTGACGCGAATGCCGGACGTTTGAAGTCGCTTGATCGTCGGCTCCAGTTCTTTGCGTTGCGCAATGATGTCGAGCCCGCCTTCCGTCGTCACTTCTTCACGTTTCTCGGGCACGAGACAGACTTCATCGGGAACAATTCGCAACGCAACATCGACAATCTCGGGCGTGTTACCCATTTCCAAATTGAGTTTGGTCATGATGTTCTGGCGAAGCCGATCGAGATCGCGGTCCTGCATATGACGACGATCGGTGCGGAGATGGGCAACAATCCCGTGAGCGCCGGCGCGTTCACACATCCCCGCCGTCGCGACCGGATCGGGCTCGGCATTTTTGGAATCTGGCATGCCGGCATAACGCACCTGCCGCAACGTGGCGATGTGGTCGACATTAACTCCCAACCGAAGTCCGCTCATTGATCCCCTCTGAACGCTTTGAATAGGAGCAAGAGTCTTTTGCAGAGCAAGCGATAACCAAACGCCGCGCTCAGCGTTTGTCCCTTAACGTCCTGCTATTCCAGCGGAAATTCGATTCGCTCTTCCGGCTCACGCGCCACCAGATTGTTGCGTGCGATAATTCGAGCGCAGGTGTTCCAGCGCAAAAGCGCGTCGTCGTGGCCGGGCGGACGAATCGCTTCGGCTTTTTCAAACCAACTCATCGCTTCGCGAAAAAGATCGTAGGCCTGAAATCGGCAATCGGGCGTATTCTGCCGAAGCTTTGCTTT
>Ga0209328_10000442_pt1 | contig 10261 bp, 9 predicted proteins | sample JacPinW_OM3H0_M1_FD_187954 | JGI IMG/M metagenome (GOLD analysis project Ga0209328, IMG submission 187954) | Forest soil microbial communities from Algoma, Ontario, Canada - Jack Pine, Ontario site 1_JW_OM3H0_M1 (SPAdes) (version 2) | ecosystem: Environmental > Terrestrial > Soil > Boreal... | reverse complement strand
TCTCCAGGTCGTAATGGTCGCGATCGAGAATTTGCTGGGCTTGATCGAGGTCGAGATTGTCCTGGCTTAATTTGTTCCAGGGCAGATCGGCGACGATCTCGATGTAACTGACGATGACGGAAAATTCGGGACTGGCCGGCGGAATGAAATCGAGCCGTTTTAATTCGCGCTCCGCTTGCTTCATAACTTCGGGTGGCGGCTTGGCCTCCTCAAGTCGCCGCCGCAATTGTTCCATTTGCTCTTCGCTGCCGGTTTCGGTTTCACCGAGCTCGTGCTGGATCGCTTTGATCTGCGACCGCAAATAAGCCCGGCGTTGCGCATCGGAAAATTGAGACGCAACGTCTTTCTGCAATTTTTCCTGGATCTGCGCGATCTCAAGTTGTGCCGAGATGTGCTTCTGGACTGCGCGCACTCGTTTCTCGACGTCAGGTTCTTCAAGAATCGCCTGCTTTTGCGCAACATCGACATTCAAATTCGGCGCCAGAAAATCCGCGAGTTGTTCCGGAGTGGCGATGTTCAGAATCATCAAGCGGGCTTGCTCCGGCGCTTCCGGGGTCAGCTCGAATAATCTCGCAGCCGAATCGCGCAGATTTCGAAACGTCGCTTTCCACTCCTTGCTCTCGGGTGGCGAAATGGAATTCACCAAGTCGACTTCCGCGCGAATAAACGGCGAAGTCGCGACGATTTTGCGCAACGTAAATCGGCGGAGGTCTTGGGCAATGATGAGGAGATGATCGTCGGCCTGGCGAATCATTTTGAGCACGAGCGCCGCGGTGCCGACGTGATAAAGGTCCTCAGGTTCCGGATCTTCCTTGGCTTCATCGCGCTGCGTCAAGAGGCCAATCACTTTTGTGCGCGGCAACGTTTCGTCGAGCAATTGGATCGATGCCGGTCGCCGGACATTGAGCGGCACGATCGTTCCCGGAAAAACAACGAACCCGCGCACTGGCAGGATCGACAATTCCTCGGGAATCTGTGGCGCGCGACTTTCATCCGTCAGGTCCGCGGCAATTGTCGGCCCGGGGCTGGATTTCATTTCCAGTTCGGCCGGCACGGCGATTTGTTCTTCGGACATCATTGTTTTAACGGCAGCGAAATCCAGAGCAGTCCGTTGCGTTGTTCGGCGCTGGCCTGATCGATTTCTACTTCGGCCGGTAACGCGACCTCGCGCTCGAATGGCCCATAATCGATTTCCATCGCCAGCAAGCGGACCGCGCGGCCTTCTGCGTGTGTCGGCTCGGGTAATTCCCGTGCTCCCCGAATCAGAACGCGCCGGGGCTCGACCGTGAGATCGATTTGCGACCGCTCCACCCCGGCGAGATCGACACAGATACGGACACATTTCTCACAGCGGTAAGCGTTAATGGCAGGCTCCCAGGTATGTGGGGCAAATTGAAATTGCGAACGCGCCAGCTCGTAGGTGACGTCCTGCAACGCGCCGTGGAGCCAGCGCAACTTAATACTGCCGATGGGATCCATTTCAAAAAGTGACCTGCCTCTAAATAAACTACGCAGAAAACACGTTCGTCGCGTGCCTCTTTCGAGATACCGTGCTGCAAACCGCTCGCGGCTACACTGCTACACCCTGATTTCTTTCGATGTCGATCTTATGGCGCCCGCGCTTAGCGCACTTTGCCTGGTCCCCATAAGGCCCGACCCGGTTTCGCGCCGGTGTGCTCGCCGTCCTTAATGACTTGCGCGCCGTTCACGAGGACGTGTTTCACGCCAGTCGCGTTTTGATGAGGTTTTTCGAACGTCGCGTGGTCCGCGATCGTCGCAGGATCAAAGACGACGACGTCGGCGAACATTCCTTCCTTCAACAATCCACGATGATCGAGTCCGAGATTTGTCGCCGGCAGTCCGCTCAATCGATGGATCGCGTCCGACATCGAAAGAACTTTTTCGTCGCGGACGTACTTGCCCAAAACGCGCGCGAAATTTCCGTAAGCGCGCGGGTGCGGATTCGATTTCAGAAACACGCCTTCCGGCGCCTGCGACGCTTCGTCCGAGCCGAACGCGATCCACGGTTTTTGCAATTCTTTCTTCACGTTCTCTTCCGACATCATGAAGTAAACCGCGCCGATGCGCGACTCGTCTTCGGCGACCAGATCCATCGCGGTGTCGATCGGATCTTTGCCGCGAATCTTCGCAACTGCGGCGAGCGATTTGCCGGTGAGCGGTTTCAGTTTTTCCGATTTGAAGCCGACGAGGATGATGCGATCGGGCGAACCGGCGGAAAGATAAAGATTTTCCCATTTGTCGCTGTCGACGTTCACTTCGGCTTTAATTTTTTCGCGGGTTGCCGGATCGCGTAGCCGTTTGAACAAAGCCGGATAACCGCCATTCTCCGTCCACGGCGGGAAACACGCATCGAGTCCGGTCCCGCCGGCGGTATAGGTGTACATGTTCGCGCGAATGTTGAGCCCTTCTTTTTGGGCTGACTCAATCCGCGAAAGGAGATTGTCGATCTTGCCCCAGTTTTTCTGACCGGCGGCTTTGATGTGATAAACCTCCGCCGGAATTCCGGCTTCGCGACTGATTCGGAGCAACTCGTCGAATGCTTCGAGCAATTGGTTTCCTTCGCTCCGCATGTGCGAGATGTATTTGCCCTTGTATTTGGCGGCGACTTTGCAGAGCTCGATCAACTCATCCGTCTTCGCGTAAAACGCCGGCGGATAAATGAGCGATGTCCCGATGCCGAGCGCGCCCGCTTCCATTTCTTTGCGCACGAGCTCGCGCATCTGGTCGAGCTCCTTGGGCGTCGGTGCGCGATCGTCAAAGCCGATGACGTTCTCGCGAATCGTGGTCGCGCCGATAAATGACGCGACGTTGCAGGAAATGCCGTGCTTCTCCAGAAACTGCAGATATTCCGCCAGCGTGTTCCATTTGATGTCGTATTTGATGTCGGCCTGCGTGCTCAACATGTGTTCGCGGACGCGATCGTTCACCGGCCCCATCGACTCGCCTTCTCCCATGATCTCCGTGGTCACGCCCTGACGAATCTCGCTCTGCGATCGGCCGTCCTGAATCAGCGACTCGGTCGACCAGGAGAGCATGTTGATGAATCCCGGCGCGACCGCGAGGCCGTGCGCGTCGATGATCGTCTTCGCCTTGGCGTTTTTGAAATCGCCCACACCTGCGATGCGATCTCCTTTGATCGCAAGATCGACATGTTGCGCTTCGCTGCCGGAACCGTCGTAGACCGCGCCGTTGCGGATAATGACATCGAAGTCGGCGGCAACGATCGAGGGACTTGTCGCCGCGAGAAGTAAACTGAAGTAGAAGATTGCGCGCTTCATGGCGCGATTGAAAAAGCCGCAATCGAGGATGTCGATCCTAAATCTATTCTTCGATCGCGCCGCCGATTTCTTTCAAATGCTGGCGAAACGTATGCACCGGATTCGCGGAACGCTTTGCCAGATAATCCTTGAATTTTAATTGCTGCCGCAGGTTGTTTCCGGACTTGATCCGTTCAGCTTGTTTTCTCTCTTTTTGCCAAATCTCACGGGCGATTTTGAACAGTTCTTCACTTGATGCCTGCGGAATGAAAATGCAGCCATCGTCGTCTGCGAAAACAGCATGATCCTTTGTCACTTGGAACTCGCCAAACCGCGCCACCCGCAGCGCATCTTCGCTGCGCGGATCGAGTCGTTGCGGACCGGATGGGCATGAGCCGTAACTGAAAATCGGCAAACCGATTTGGCGTAACTCCGGCGTGTCGCGGTGCGCGCCCCACACCACAATCCCGGACAGGCCGCTGTCCTGCGCTTCCAGCGCGGTCAGATCACCGATGCAGCCTTCATCGCGTCGGCCGCCATTATCGATTACGAGAACATCGCCCGATTGCGCTGCTTCCATCGCTTCCAGAAACACATCGACGCTGCCGAAATGTTTTACCGGCAGCGCATGTCCGGCCAAATGACTTCCAGGAATGGCGGGACGAATTCCGGAGGGCGCAATTAAAATCAACAATTGCAATCGCAAACCGGCATCGGCGATGAGCGGCGTGGAAAGGTCGGCAAACTTTTCGGCGAGATCGCTGTTTTTCAATGCTCCGATTCCTTGAGCAAGATCGACAATTGGTCCTTCCAGAGCGCGGCAATGGTGTGGCTTCCGTGGCCGCGGGTCTTGTCGCTCAACGGAATGACGATCGCACGACCGTGCGGAACGCGTTTGATTTCGCGTTCGAGAATTCCCAATTCCGGCGGATTGATCAAATCATCGCCGGAATTCATTGCGAGCAGCGGTGCACGAATTTTTTCCAGGTTCGGGCCCGGATCGTAATCGCGGGACGCTTCCAACGCGTAAAGAACATCATTCGCGTCGTCTGCTTTCACGATTTGCTCGACGAATTTATCGAGCACCTCGTCAGTCTTCGCGAGTGTCGGCGCTTCTTTTTGCCGCAACACCGGATTACTGCTCATGAACCAGAGCATTTCTGCCACGGTGCGTAGACTGGGCGGTTGCGTTTTGTATTCGCCGCCGTTCCAAGCCGGATCGTTCCGGATCGCGTCAATGATCATTCGTCGCCACGCGCGATTGCGACCGGAAATTTGGGTCGGCAAACTGGCGAGCGGCATGAGCGCGTCCATGAACTCGGGATGCGATTCGCCCCAGAGCCAGGTGTGCATTCCGCCCATCGATGTGCCCATCACCAGCCGCGCATGATTGACGCCGAGTCCGTCGGTCAACAACCGATAGTGCGCGTCGACCATGTCGATGTAACGGTAGCGCGGAAACTTCGCGTGCATTCCGTCGCCCGGCTTGCTTGATTTGCCGTGGCCGATTCCGTCCGGGAGCACGATGAAAAACTTTGTCGCATCGAGTGGTTGATCTTTCCCGAAAAGTTCGCCGGCGAACTCCGGGCGGATAAATTGCGCGCCACTGCCGGTGGTCCCGTGCATGATGAGAACGGCGTTGCGCGCCTTGCCTTCGCCGTCCTTGTCGATTTGGCCGAGCGTTCGATAATGAATCCGCAGCTCGGGCAACCTTTCCCCCGAGGCAAACTTGAAATCGCGAATGGTGTAATCGCCCTCGGTCGGCGGCGGATAATCGGCGGCCCGTGTCGCGCCAATCGTTGCGATACAGAAGAACGCTGCCGCGATAATTCGGCGCATGATTTTGTCTAACATCATCCGTGCGCCGATTCCAGCGACTTGACAGGATTCGGCTATTGGGACGAATGATTGCCGCTCCAAACAAAAAGGCGTGCAAAATTCATGGTCGGTTTCAAGCTTAACTGAATTCGTTGCCGACTCGGTACGAAACGCGCGCGAGGGCAGTGTTCCTTTTTATCATTTGCAGTTCGATCGCGTTTTTCCGCCCGACTTTTATGCGGAAATGTTGCGCACGATGCCGAACGAGAACGACTACCGGCCGATGTCGGGCAAAAGCAAAACGGGAAGCAGCCGCCCGGATGGAAAACCGACCCGGACCAAGATTGATTTGTTTCCGGAATACATTCGCCATTTGCCGCCGGCAAAATTTGCAGTTTGGGACGTGGTTGGCCGCGTCCTGCGTTCGGACGAAGTAAAAGCCGCGTTAATCCAACACCTGGCGCCGGGGTTGAAGCGACGCTTTGGAGAAAATTTCGACACTGTCGGAATGTACCCGGTGCCGATTCTGACCCGCGACGTTCCGGGTTACCGCGTTTTCAAGCACACCGACAGTCTTTGGAAAGGGATCACGGTTCAGCTTTACTTGCCCTCGGACAATTCCAACACGCACACCGGCACGATTTTTCACGAACAATTGCCGGACGGAACCAAACCGAAGCGAACCCAAATGCCATTCGCGCCAAACACCGGCTATGCCTTCGCCGTCTGGAACGATACCTGGCACTCGGCCAAGCCGGTCGGCCCGGAAGTGAAAACGCGCGACAGCATTCTGCTGACGTATTTCGTAGATCGCGGTATTTGGAGAGCTTTGCGGAATCGCGCGCGACGGGTCGGCAATTTTTTCCTCAACGAGCTCCGCAGTTTAAAGCGCAGCTGAGCTACCACGTAACAGTCGCGTTGCCTTCGGCCGGGGGGTGACGGTACGCTCACAGGCGCGCTGAACATTTTCTTTCCGTCGGAGAGATTGCGGCAGACGGCCCATTTAATCAAGCCGAGCGCGCGAATGAAGGCGCGGGAAAAACGGTAACCGCTCACCGGAAAATTCAGAACGGCCCGCTGCGTGGAAGCGCCATAGAGGGCGGATTCGGGATCGGCGGCGAGACCTATGTCGCGATTGGCGTGGTTCTCGATCTTCTGTTCGTGGCGTTCGCGATTTGGCGCTACCGATCAAGTAAACGCACCGGCTTTAGGTCGCCGGCGGAAGCAGTGGCCGTGTGACCTGAGTTATTTCCGAGGCAAACGCGCTTCGCAGATCTCGCAGAACACGTGGAGAATGAACTTGTGCGCTTCCTGAATTCGCGCGGTCGAATCGCTTTTCACGATAAGATCGACATCGGCAATGCCAGCCACGGATCCGCCGTCGCGGCCGAGAAGCGCGATCGTTTTTAGCTTGCGGCTGTGCGCTTCTTCGATTGCACGTCGGATATTTTTCGATTTGCCGCTGGTGCTGATGGCGATCAAGACGTCGCCGGCGTTTCCAAACCCCCGTACTTGTCGCGCGAAAATTTCTTCAAAGCCGTAATCGTTTCCAATCGCAGTGATCAAACTTCCGCCCTGCGATAAATTCATCGCCGGATACGGCCGGCGATCCTCAACGAACCGACAGGCTAGCTCGGTGCAAAAATCGGCCGCATCGGCAGCGCTGCCGCCGTTGCCGCAAGCCAACACCTTTTTGCCATTCGTTAGGCAATCGACGATCACGCCGGCTGCTCTGGTGATCTGCGATTGACGATCGACAATCGACTGCAACGTCTTCGTCGCCGCACCAATGGCGCTCTTTAGAATCTCGGACGGGCTAGGCATTAGTATGCAGCACCGGACACTGTATAGGTGATCGGTATCTTAACATGGGGAGCTACCTTGCCGGGTTTAAATCGCCACCTCCGAAATGCGGTAAGCGCCGCTTCGTCGAGGATCGCATGACCAGTACTCTTCGACATGCGCGCCGCAGTAACTTGTCCGGTTTCAACATTCGCGTCCAGCATGATGACGCCACTGCCGCCCAAATGCTTCGTTCGCGCTTCCAACGGGTAGTCAGGCTTTGGTGCAAAGATCACGAGCTCCCTGTGTTTCCCGCGATACACGTTGTTTTCTGGCGAATGCGGCGTCGGTATACCGAACTCGATCGGAATTGTAACCCAATTCAGTCGGTGAGGTAGGAACCGCCATGTGCGCAACGTTTCGACGGCAGCATCATCTAGAATTTTGTATCCAGTGCTACGTACAACTCGTACGTCATATGGGGTTCCGCTATCGAGATCCATCTTGTAAAGACCGCGGCCGCTGAGGTGCTGTTGAAGTGCTGCATGCGGATAAACTGGATTCGGTACGTAAACTGTTGCGTTGCGAATGGGACCCGAGATTGTGTTGATGACGATCCGCGAGGCGTTAGCCTGAGACGAAGCATCCTGTGCGAAAGAGGACGTTGCTGTCAGAAGCAACACCGAAGCTTGAAGCAACGTTTTTTGCACAGTGGCGTCGGAAAGTTTCAAAGGCGAGAAATGGTGCGCGGTAGAGGTTTCGAACCTCTGACCCCTACCGTGTCAAGGTAGTGCTCTACCACTGAGCTAACCGCGCATTTCAGCGGAGTGATAAGTGATCAGTGACGAGTGACCAGTCAAGAGCAAGATGTCGATCTTGCACGCAGCGGGTTGCTCTTACGCCGCGAGCTTGACCGCTTCTTTGTGGCCGAGAATGCGGACTGTCTCTTTCAGTTGCTCAACTTTGAGCGGCTTTTTCAAAACCGTGATGGGTCCTTTCGCCAGGATCCGATCGAGCATCGCGCTGTCGGGATAGCCGGTGATGATGATAATCGGGCAACCGGGTTGATCTTCCTTGACCGCATCGTAAACGTCGTCGGCCGGACCGTCGGGCAATTTTAAATCGAGAAACACCAGATCGAATTTTTGCTTTTCGAGCACGGCCAGGGCTTCTTTCACTGTGCCGACAACGACGCGGCTGAAACCGATTTTCCGGAGGAAGAGTTTGAAAAGATTTTGGAGGCTTTCGTCGTCGTCGACCACGAGGACGGTCGGTTGGCCGGATTTTTCTTCCTTGAGAATGTCTTTATCAAGGGAGGATTTTTTGATCCGCCAGCGGCCGCCGATCTGGATGGCGGGGAGCTGGCCGCGCTGAACGAGATAATAAACGGTCGGCAACGGGATACGGAGATACTTGGCCGTTTCCTTAACCGTTAGGAGGTTATGCATGTGGGAAAATCACCAATTCGCGAGAAAATGGGCAAGACATTTCGCTTGGTTGAGGATTATAAATTCTAGAATCGATGTCAATCCTTTCTTTGGACGATTACACGCCTAACGATCCGGCATTCCAAGCGGCCGAGGCACTCGCGACTGGACAATGCTGGGACAGAGGGTGACTATTCGATTTTCGATGAGCGCCCTCTTCTTCAAGCGATTTCTGAAGCGCCCGTTTCAGATCGCGTCGATCGTGCCCAGTTCCAAGGCGTTGGTAGAACGTGTGGTCGGTAAAATTGATTTCGACCGGGCGCGTGTGATCGCGGAGTACGGTCCCGGCGAAGGAGTGCATTCGCGCGAAATCGCGCGCCGGATGCGACCGGATTGTCAATTGCTTCTCTTCGAACTCGACCCCGCGTTCTCGCGCGATTTACAGCGTCAATTTAGAGAGGATCCGCGCGTGCATGTCATCAACGACAACGCCGTCCACCTGCCACTGGAATTGCGCAGACGCGGTATCGACGCGTGCGATTATATCGTTTCCGGCATCCCATTTAGCATTCTGAAGATCGACAAGAAGCGCGCGCTGCTCCAACAAACTCACGACGCGCTCGCGGCTGGCGGTCGGTTTATCATTTATCAAGTCACCAACGAGCTGAAGCAGCACGCCAAGATTTTCGAGCGCGCCGAGTCCGAGTATTTCCTGCAGAACATTCCGCCCATGTTCATCACGGTTTTTGAGAAATCGAACGGCCGCAACGGCGAATCGCATCTAGCGCTTCAGGAAAGTCGAGCTTCCGCAAATAACGCATGACCGGCGGCCGGACGCGGATGGAAAAAGATTCGATGGGAGAAATGTCGCTCCCCGAATCCGCCCTTTATGGCGCTTCCACGCAGCGGGCCGTTCTGAATTTTCCGGTGAGCGGTTACCGTTTTTCCCGCGCGTTCATTCGCGCGCTCGGCTTGATTAAATGGGCCGCTGCCCAAGCGAATCACGATCTCGGTTTGCTCGATGCCGAGAGATCGGCCTTGATCGTGCAAGCAGCGGAAGAAGTGATCGAGGGCAAACTCGACGACCATTTTCCACTCGACATTTTCCAGACCGGTTCGGGCACGAGCACCAACACGAACGCAAATGAAGTGATCGCCAACCGCTGCGCGCAATTGGCCGGCAAAGAGATCGGCTCACGCGAACTTGTGCATCCGAATGATCACGTCAACGTGGGACAGTCGAGCAACGACGTGATCCCGTCGGCCATTCACATCAGCGCCGCGGAGCAGTTGAAGAATCGTTTAGTACCGGCGCTTGCCAAACTACATGGCGCGCTCGACGCGAAAGCGAAAGAGTTTTGGGGCATCATCAAGATCGGTCGGACACATTTGATGGACGCGACACCGGTTCGACTCGGCCAGGAATTTTCCGGTTACGCGCAACAAATCGCCTACGGAAAGCAGCGCGCGGAAAAATCGATCGACGTTCTACGCGAGCTTGCGCTCGGTGGCACGGCCGTTGGAACCGGCTTGAACCGGCCTGTCGATCTTACCGGCAAAATGCTGCGGCACATTGAGCAGCGGACCGGGATCGCGTTTTACGAAGCGAAAAATCATTTCGAAGCGCAGGGCGGCAAAGACGCGGTCGTGGAAGCAAGCGGCCAACTCAAAACAATTGCCACCAGTTTGTTTAAGATCGCCAACGACATTCGTTGGTTAGGCAGCGGTCCGCGATGCGGCATTGGCGAGATTCAATTGCCCGCCACGCAACCAGGCAGCTCAATCATGCCCGGCAAAGTCAATCCGGTGATGTGCGAATCGATGATGATGGTTTGCGCTCAAATCTTCGGCAACGATGCCGCCATTACCTGGGCCGGCGCGAATGGAAATTTTGAGCTCAACGTGATGATGCCGGTGATGGCGCACGATCTTCTCGAATCGATCCGGCTGCTCGCC
>Ga0209328_10000440_pt1 | contig 10265 bp, 5 predicted proteins | sample JacPinW_OM3H0_M1_FD_187954 | JGI IMG/M metagenome (GOLD analysis project Ga0209328, IMG submission 187954) | Forest soil microbial communities from Algoma, Ontario, Canada - Jack Pine, Ontario site 1_JW_OM3H0_M1 (SPAdes) (version 2) | ecosystem: Environmental > Terrestrial > Soil > Boreal... | reverse complement strand
CACGGCTTTGGCTGAAGCACAGACCGAATCGAGTCCAGCAATTGAACCAAGCCCAATTCCTGGAGCGGCTGCTGCGAAGGGTAAGGCAGCCAAAACTGCTGCGCCCGCGATTGCGGGAATGGAAGCGACCGCTCCAAAACCTGAAGAGGCTGCGGCCAGCACCGCCATCACAGGATCCTCAGGTGCTGCGCCTGGATCGCTCGCCGCTGGCAGTCCAGCCAGACCTGAAGAGATTCCGACGTCGCCCGCGCCTAATTTCTCACCCGTCGTAGAAACGCCAGTTGCGGCGGCTGGCGCGCCAGCATCATCCGCGGCGGTGCCCGCCACGCGCGAACCACCGGCAGTTGCACAATCGCAGCCCGCTAAGGCGCCTGCTCAGACCCCGCCTCAGGTTGCGCCGGCGAAAGCGCCAGTGGTTGCCGCGGCATCGGCCACTCCGGCAACCGCGCTTGCTCCCGCGCATGTTGGCGAAGTTTCTCGCGGAAAATTTGAAATCGGCAATTTGTTCGCCGCCATTTTGGTTTTGGCCGGCATTGGAGTGATCGGCTGGGTCGTCGTGTTCGAGATTCGTCGCCGTGGAATCCATCTCCCAAGTTTCCGTCGTGCCGCCCCAGCGACCGGCCCGCAGTTGGAAGGAATGGAATATGCAGCTGCGACTCCCAAAGAAATGAAAATTATGCCGCGATTGAGTGGCGGTCCGCGACAGGTCTCGCTCAAACTGAAAGCATCCGAACCGTCGCTCCGTCGGGCCGTAGTCCCGGTTGGAAAGCCGAGTCGCGTGTTTGGTGGTGAGACGGCTGCGGAACCTGTAGTCGAGGGCAATGGTGAACGTCCTTTCGAGCTTGAACCGACGGTTGAAACATTCGAAGCGGTCGGGCCGGTTGTTGAGCAAGGCGCGATGCCGACGGAAGCGGTTGGCGAACCGGTCGCGCAACCTGAATGGTTCGCACGTCAGCCTGAGCTACCGGTAGTTGAAACTCCGGAACCAGTCGTCACTCAAGCAGAAGAAATTATGGTTCCCGAAATTCAGCCCGCCTTTGCCGAAGCTGCAACGATTGCGGAACCCGAAGTTGAGCCCGTCTTTGCGGAAGTAGAAGCGGTTGCCGAACCGGAAATCGAGCCCGTGGGTCAAGGTCAACCGATTCCTCAGTTGACGCCTGTGGAGGAACCGTCCATCATTGAAGTCACTGAACCCGAGCCGGCCGGATTTGACGCGTTTCATCAACCTAGCGAACCGTCTGTTGAGCCTGTTTTCGAGTCACCAATTTACGAACCAACCATACCAGTAAACATGCCTGAACCGATCCAAATCCCAACCGCTCCAGCCGGGCGAGGTGGCGCACCTCATCCAGCGGGCGCGATGCAAACTGCCGTCCAACTGAGTTTTGCTTTCGAGATTGCGTCGATGCAACTAACTCCAACCTTCAAGATGGGTGCACTGCAGTTGCGGCCGGCCTCAAAAGTCGTGACTATGCGCCTGGCTGGCTCAGCTCCGCAGCCGGCGATGAACCTGCAAGTTACTTTTGAGATTGCCCGAATTCAGCCGGCCGGGGGAACGCTCGGAAGCGTCCGCCTTACGCCATCGCAACAACAGCGTCCAACCGTGGTCGGATCGCCTTCGTTCACAGTCGGAGGTTTGCATTTGGTCTCGGATTTCGCGGCCGCACCGCTTCAACTAACGCCCTCGCAGCAGGGACAAGCCGCGGTCCAAGTAGTTGCTCCGTTCCAAATCGCGACTGTCGAGTTTTCACCATCGTTCGAAATCTCGTCGATTGTGCTCAATTCGAATTCCAAGCAAGTGTCAGTGCAACTCCCAAGCGCAGGCGGCGCCGCGGTCGATGGCGCCCCGGTGTTCGAGATTTCGAATTTGCAGCTGACTGGCAGCGGCGAAATCGGAATGATGCAGCTGAATCTGCTCGGTCACGGTCCCAAGCGCGCGGCCTAATCCTCCGGCGCGCAGAGATCGAATCTTTCAAGCGATTCGACGAATCGGTCTGCCTCTGTCCCGGATTATCGTCGTTTAATGAAGTTGCTGCGGTTTAGCGATCGGAGCGGCTTCGGTAGAAATTCGCCGTCTCGCCGGATTAATTTTCCGTCGAAATAAATCTCACCTCCACCGTAACTCGGCCGCTGGATATTGACCATGTCCCAATGGACTTGGCTGCGATTGCTGTTGTCTGCTTCTTTGTAGGCCTGGCCGGGAGTGAAATGAAATGACCCGGCGATTTTTTCATCGAAAAGAATATCGCGCATCGGCTCGAGGACGTACGGATTGAATCCGAGCGAAAACTCGCCGATGTAACGGGCTCCGGCGTCGGAATCGAGGATCTTGTTTAGCTTTTCCGTTTGGTTGCTTGTCGCCCCAACAATTTTGCCCTGCCGAAAATCGAGACGAATTCCGTCGAAGGCGATGCTTTGGTAAATGGTCGGCGCGTTGAATGTGATGTGGCCCTCTACCGAGTTTTTCACCGGCGCCGTGAAGACTTCCCCGTCCGGAATGTTGCGATCGCCTCCACAAATCACGGCCGGGATTCCTTTGATGCTGAAGCGGAGAACGGTTCCCGGCCCTTTGATTTCAACCCGGTCGGTCTTTTCCATCAACGCTTTGAGAGCTTTCATCCCTGGCTGCAGTTTGCGGTAATCGAGCGTGCAAACTTCGAAATAAAAATCTTCAAAAGCTTGCGTGCTCATTCCGGCCAGCTGCGCCATGGACGGACTCGGCCATCTCAGCACCACCCACTTGGTTTTCTTGACTCGTTGATCCTGAACCGGGCGCATTTTCTTGGCGATCAGCTGCATTTTCGCTACCGGCACGTCGGATAATTCGGTGATGTTATTGCTTCCCCGCAACGCGATGTAAGCGTGCATCTTTTTCATCCGTGCCAGCTCATGGCGCGCGGCGGGCGTTAGTTGTCGATCCGATGCTTCCAACGCAAGCTCGCGCCCGATGCGGGCGCGCTGAACCTGAATGAATGGAATAGCGCCCGCCTTTCGCGCTGCGCGTATGAGCGCGATGGTCATCTCGTCGGGGACGTCGAAAGCCTCAATCAAGACGTTCTCGTTCCGTTTGAGTCTGGTCGAATATTCTACCAGGAGTTTGGCCAGTTTGTCGAAACGCGCATCATGCATAGGACGCTACGATTCCATCGAGCGCGCGGGATGCAACCTTCTGGCAGGCGATCTGATTAATTCTTTCGGCGGAAGCGCGCAGCGAACGCACCGTCGAAATTATCCTGAAAGGGAATAGAACGCCTTTCTTCTTCGAGCTGCAAGATCGACATCGCCCCGAGCAGCTGTTGAACGACGTCCTCATTTTCCTCTCGTTCAAGGCTGCACGTGCTGTAAACGAGAACTCCGCCGGGCTTTAATAATGGAAATACCGCGCGCGCGATCTGAACTTGTCGCATCTGCATCCTGACAAAGTCCGCCGGTTTCAAGCGCCAGCGCACATCGACGCGGCGTCGCATCACGCCAGTGTTGCTACAAGAAGCATCAATCAAGATTCGATCGAATGGCGCTGCCGAGAGAATCTCCTGTTGGATTATCGGCTTAGTCCAATCATGACAAACGATTTTGGCAATCTGAACACCGAGTCGCGTGAGGTTTTCGTCGAGAAGATTTAAACGGGCCGGTTCGCGATCACATCCAACGATCAAGCCTTGGTTTTCCATCACTTCGGCGATGTGCGCAGTTTTGCCTCCGGGAGCCGCGCAGGCGTCGAGAATTCTTTCGCCTGGTTTCGACTGCAACAATTCGCACGCAATCGATGTGCTCGGGTCCTGAACGTAGCAATCGCCCTGGTTGAGCGCGACCGCCGGTGAAGAGAGTTCAACGAAGCTCGAAACGTTGGGCAGCGCTCGCGCGTTGCGATAGCGCTCGACGAAAGTTTGCCGATCAATCCTTAGCCGATTGATTCTCGCGTAAATTGGCGGAGGCTGATTGTTCCAAGCGCACAACGCCTCGGCGGCATCGCTTCCGAATTGTTCCTCCCAGCGTTCAATTAGAAATCCCGGGTGCGAAGCTCGAACATGGAGTGGTTGGGAATTCGCTCTTTCCTGCAATTTCTGCCGGTCACGCACGGCCGAACGAAGGACTGCATTGACGATGGCGCGCTGGCGTTTCGGAGCGGTCTCGACTGTTTCGTAAACGGCAGCGTGTTCCGGCGTCTTGGTGATGAATACTTGATAGAGGCCCAGCCGCAAAAGGTCGCGAAGATCGACATCTACATGCCCGCGTCGGAGCGCAGCGATCCAAAAGTCGAGCAGGGTGAGGTTTCGCAAGACGCCGTAGAAAAGCTCGACCGCGAACGCGCGATCGGCAGGTTGAAGTGCAGTCTCGGAGAGCGCGTTTGAAATGACTGCGTCAGCGAATTGCTTCTTTGTGCGCCAGGTTCTCAGCGCGGCGAGAGCGACTCCGCGAGCAGAGGTCTGCGCCACGAGAACTTCAGCGCGGAAGGACGCTGGCGCGACCGATAGAATGATAATGGAAGCCGAGCTCGCCCATCGTCTCGGGATTCAACAGGTTTCTGCCGTCGAATACGATCGGCGTTGTCATCCGCTTTTTGACCGTGGCAAGATCGACATTCGCAAACTCATCCCATTCGGTGGCGATGACGAGCGCTTCCGCGCCGTCGACGGCTTCCAATGCGGATGCCGAGAATTTCGCGTCGGCGATTGCCTTGAGCTCGCGCGCTTTCTCCATTCCTTTCGGATCGTAAACGGCAACGTGCGCGCCTTCGCGCAGCATTGCGTCCACCAATTCGATCGCGACCGACGAGCGAACGTCATCGGTGTCCGGCTTAAACGTCAAACCCCAGACGGCGATTTTCTTTTCGCGTAAGACCCAGAGCGTGTCACGAATGAGTTTCAGAAAGCGCTCTTTCTGACTGGCATTAATCCGCTGCACTTCCTTCAAAAGAGTAAATGGAACCCCGAGTTGCTCGCTGATCTGGATGAACGCGGCGACGTCTTTTGGAAAACAGGAACCACCGTATCCGATGCCGGCGTTGAGAAACTGGCGGCCGATGCGCCGGTCCATTCCGATTCCGTCTGCGACTTTTTCCACATCGGCTCCGCTTGCGTCGCAGATGGCGGAAATGGCATTAATGTAGGAAATTTTTAGGGCGAGGAACGAATTCGCCGCATGCTTGATCAGCTCGGCGCTGTTAATTCCTGTGACCAGCACCGGCGCCATAAAGGGCTCGTAGACCTTCTTCATCAGATCGACGGCGTGCTGACTCTGGGCGCCGATGACAATGCGATCTGGATGCATTAAGTCGTGAATGGCGCAGCCCTCGCGCAGGAACTCGGGATTACTGACGACGTCAAACTTCGCTCCGTGCCGGTTGTAGCGCTTAATTGTCTCCGCGACGCGTTCTCCGGTTTTCACGGGCACCGTGCTCTTGTCGACGATGACCCGATAATCAGTGAGAACGTCAGCGATTTCGCGGGAAACTTTTTCGATAAAGCTAAGATCGACATCTCCATTTGGCTGTGGCGGCGTTGGGACCGCGATGAAGACGATTTGTGACTTGTCTACGCCTTCACGAATGCTGCTGCTGAAGTGCAATCGATGAGCGGAAACATTGCGATGAACGATTTCTTCCAAGCCGGGTTCGTAGATTGGAATGCGCCCGGCCTGGAGGGTTTTAATTTTGGCCTCGTCGTTGTCCACGCAAATGACATTGTGCCCGACGTCCGCAAAACAGGCCCCTGTGACAAGCCCTACGTAGCCGGAACCGATGATTGAAATATCCATTTTGGAGATAAATGACGCAGCGACTAATGGCGGTCAGACAACCACCAGTCAGAGCATGGAAAATGCAAGCTGTTTCGACAACTCTTGATCATTGACCGGAACTTCCGGGATCGAAGTTGAGATCGAACCCGAATTTCGGAAAAGCTTTGAGTGTGAAGGTGAGGAGAATGCCGTACTCTTTCTTGTTGCCGGTATTGTCCCGCACGACAGCGCCAACAGAGGCCACCCAGTTCGTTAAATCACGGTAGATGGCGTAGCGCTGTTCCTCAAAGATACCGACTGTGCCTTCGTATTGCTCTTGAAATCCAAAACCCCAGTTGTCGTTGATTCGGTAATATCCGCCGGCCACAAAAAGGCTGCTGTGTGGGAAGAACGGGTTGTCATTGAGGAAGCGATGCCCCGCGCTGAGCTGAAGATTTGCGGTCGGTTGCAGGGCAACGGTCGTGTTAACTTCGGTAAAACCGGAACTGAATGCCGGAATCTGCGAATCAATGGAGAGTGACGCCCACGGCAGCGGGGTAAAACGCAATCTGTTAAAGAAGTTCGAGTAGGACCGGCGGTCGTACGGGTTGTCGAAGTTCACATCAAAAAATGTGTCGAGCTCCAGCCAGGTCACGGTCAAATCGTCGCGCCGCGTTTCCAGACGGTTCCGAATTCCATTGCGCCAAATAGTCCAACTGGCGATCGAATCGATGGTGGTAAATTGGGGAAAATCGATCGGGCGCAACTGGGTCGATTCTTCGAATCGATCGAACTGCAAAATCGCAGCGGGATTGATCCCATTTTCATGGACGTACGAGAAGTTGCTGTACGGCTGGATTACGTGAAGCAAGCCATCCAATCCCAGGGCCCGGCTTGCCACGTCGTCCCACGAGCGAGATAGCTTAAAAGACGCCTCGACGCCCGTGTCGAAGACAGTTCGAGTGCCGCTGCCAGCATTCACGACTGGATTCGTCGGAGTGGGATCCTGAGGAATAAAGTTGGGAATCAATGGGTCATCGATATTAGCGAAGAGAGTGTTCCCGAGGTCGCGAGTTTTGTCGTAATAAGTCGCTCGAAAGCCCGCCCTGGGGACAATGGAAAGCCAGCCAAAATACGTATTCGGATAGAGCAACTGATGAAACGTATCGGCCCGGGCAGTGCCGTAACTTTCAAAACCCGAACCCTCCGGGAAGCTTCGGTGCAGCTCGGCGAAACTGGTCTCACCCTCGTAAAAAATTGGGCCCCCAAATAACGGGTGGCGTTTGACGTCCAGCACGACTTCAGGCAAGCGCTCGGTTTGTTCGAAAAAGTCGTTCGGTTGAAACCGGGCGATCGCAGTCAGAGTGTAGAACGGGCTCGTTTTCGCCACCGCAACCACGTTGTCCGGGACAGGATTGATCCTGAACTCGCTCTGATAGAAGTCCTGCATCACAAACGGGTCGCTTAACTTCGTGACATCGACGATACCGTAAATGTCGGACGTAAACTGGGTGCGATCTTCCAAGCCCAAACGATACCGGTCGTTCGGAAGGTCGCCACGCTTGAGAGCGGTCGGATTAATATCCGGGTTTTGGTCGTTGATGTAATAAGTCTTTAATTTGAGATTGCTTGACTTGTCTTTTCCGTAATCCATGTCCGATTCGAAACCGATCGCGACGCCGCGTCGTCCGCGATAGTCGAGCCTGAGCCGGGCTTTGATGTCGTCGGTGATTGGGAAGGTGATTTGAGTGAGCAGCGACGGGCCCCAGGAACTCAGGTCGGCCGGCGAAATCGAAAAGCTGAATGCATCGGTCAGCGATTGATACATGTACGGCCACCAGAACACCGGGACCTTCCCGATGTACATGGTGACGTTTTGAAAAACGACATGGTCGTTCTCATAAACACGGACGGTCCGCGCGCGAAGGTGAAAATCCGGTCGAGGGGAGTCGTCCGTGGTGAAGGTGGAATCCTGCACGCGATAGACGTTTGCTGACGTTTCGGTCAGGTCTTGGCTGCTGAGGAAGTAAGGATGATAATCTGTCCGCACGTTGCTCGTGCGGATTTGTTTGGTCTCGATGTTGTAAACGCCGCGGTCCGCGACATAGATGTTAACGTCACGATAAATGCGGACGTGGCCTTCGACTGAAACTTCGTGCGTGCGTGAGTTGTACTGAGCAAAGTCTCCGTAAATATCGGTATCCCCAATGTGAATGGCGACGTTGTCCCGCGCCGTGGCCACGCCATTGTCGTAAGTCGTTTCGCCGGTGGAGGTAATTTCGACCGGTTGATGATCGGAGACGTTAGTGGCTGCGTTTGCCACGCCGGCCGCCAAAACCATAAAAAAAATCCCCCGGACCAGCGTTCGCATGGCGGACGCCGAAGGTACTGTAGGCGGCCCCGGTTGCAAAGGTAAAAGCAGGTCGGACGCGGCCTGCTTAGATCGACAATCGCAGCCCGGCCACCTGTTGATTAAGACCGCAGCTTAAGATGATCGCTTTCGCACAAGATATCTCGTCCGCTGTCGGAAAGCTGAGGCCGACGACTTGATGCGAATGCGACATTTGCGGGAGGCGTTTTGTTCGTAGGGCTTGGGCGCCAGCGATTACCTGCCAAAGCGCGCTCGCGCCGACGCTTTCGCCGAGCGCCGGCTTGGCGCTGTAAACTAACGCGCTGGGCAATTCTCGTTCTATCGCGTTTCGTTCGGCGCGATCGACAAAAGTGCTATTGGCGCTCGCGATGACGCAGGCCTGTTCATCCGCTAGATCGCGCAGAATTCGGCGCACGATTTCGTTTGCTTCGAGACGCTTGGAAAAATTCCCGCCGGCATCAATCGCGTCGATTTGCACTGCCCCTTGACGAGTGAGTAACACCGCGCCGGCTCCTTCGCTCAAAATCATGCCGCGAGGTGGATCGCGAAACGGTTCAATCGGCGGCCCGCTCTTGAGAAGCCGCCATTTGTGATAGGCATCGCAGAGCAACCAGTCTGCTTCTTCCGCGCCTACCACGAGGCAAGACTCGAGCGCTTCATTATCGAGTAGATCACTTGCCATCTTCATGGCCAGCACGCCGACGGCGCCATCGCCGACAAGTGTGTAACTCGTGCCTGTAATTCCGAGGATTGCGGCGAGATGGCTGGCTGGCGCATTAAAAACTGTTTCTGGGAAAAGCAGGGGACTCGCCGATTGCGCACCAGCCTCGACTACGTTGTGAAAAAATCGTTTTGTATAAACGACCCCGCCGTTCGAGACGGCGAACACCAGCGCCATTCGTCCTGTGTCGATCTTTCCGATTGTCGATTTTGCTTCTGCCAGAGCATCGATTCCTGCCGCGGCTGCAAAACGCGAGATCGCGCTGGCGCGGCGAAGACGGGGATGGGATGGCAAATCGTTCAGCGCGTCATCAGGGACGCGGAAAGCGGAGTATGCTTTGTCAGAAACGGAATCCGAGATCGGTTGCACGGAGGCTTCATCGCCACGAAGCAAACGGCCCCAAACTGCATCGACGCCGCGGCCAAGAGGCGTGACCCAGCCCATGCCTGCAATACGCAGGCTCATGCTGCGAGTTTCTGGATCAGAATGGAAGCGTTCGTGCCGCCGAATCCGAACGAATTTGAGAGAACAATGTCGATCTTCGCTTCGCGTGATTCGTTTGGCACGACGTTGAGATCGAGCCCCTGGTCGGGATGACGGAAGTTAATGTTCGGCGGGAGGAGCTGCCCTTGCAACGCGAGCAAACAGACGGCGGCCTCGATGGCGCCGGCCGCGCCTAACGAATGACCAATCATGCTTTTGGTGGAGCTGACTGGAATGGTTCCAAACAGTTCCGCAATTGCTTTACCTTCTGCAGCGTCGTTGAACAACGTCGCGGTGCCGTGAGCGTTGATGTAATCGATTTCATCAGCCGAACAGCCAGCGCTTTGTAATGCCTGCTCCATCGCGCGCCGCGGTCCGCTTCCGGAAGGATCGGGCTGGGTTAGATGATGATTATCCGTAGAAATCCCGTAGCCAATGATTTCGCCTAAGATTCGAGCATTCCGCGCGCGCGCTTTTTCCAAATTTTCGAGCGCAAAAACCGCCGCACCTTCACCCAGGACCATTCCAGAGCGGTCGCGATCGAACGGGCGGCATTTCTCCGGGGTCGACGCCTGCAAGGAATCGAATCCGACGAAGACCAGTTCGGAAAGAGCGTCGTATCCGCCCGTCAACAAGCGCTCGTATCTTCCCGAGCGCACACATTCAAACGCGTGCCCGATTGCGTTTGTTCCAGAAGCGCAGGCATTGGCGATGATTTGGCATGGCGTCGAAACTTCAAATGCATCCTGCGCATCGATCACAGGCTTTTGCGGCGGATAATTTGCAATCCACCCTGGCGAATGTTGTAAGCCCCGATGTCGATGTAAGGCGCGGTAATAATCCTCCCCAAACGACATTCCGCCGCTTGTTGTCCCGATGACGGTCAGTTCCGGCTTGAACTCAGGATCTTGCCCGAACAATTCCTCGAAAACGGCCATCATCATGCGGGTCGCGCGATGCAGCCGTTCGGTT
>Ga0209328_10000439_pt1 | contig 10266 bp, 6 predicted proteins | sample JacPinW_OM3H0_M1_FD_187954 | JGI IMG/M metagenome (GOLD analysis project Ga0209328, IMG submission 187954) | Forest soil microbial communities from Algoma, Ontario, Canada - Jack Pine, Ontario site 1_JW_OM3H0_M1 (SPAdes) (version 2) | ecosystem: Environmental > Terrestrial > Soil > Boreal... | reverse complement strand
GCGGTTTCGCCGGAATGTGAGATTATTGTGTTTCTCGACGGCGACGGCAGCGATTGCCCCGAGTTCACGTCACACCTGGTGGATCCGATTGCGTCCGGAAAATTTGATTTCGTGATCGGTTCGCGCACGCGCGGTCAACGCGAGCCGAGCAGCATGAATTTCCTGCAAATCGTTGCCGGCCGATTTGCCGGATGGTTGATGTCGATCTTGTACGGCGTGCGCTACACCGACATGTGTCCGTTTCGTGCGATCCGGCGCGACGCGCTCGAGAAATTGTCGATGAAAGAGGAAACCTATGGCTGGAATTTGGAAATGCAGATGAAAGCGGCGCGCGCCGGGTTGAGGGTTCTCGAAGTGCCAGTCAATCATCGTCGCCGCACCGGCGGAGTCTCCAAAGTTTCGGGTACGCTCCAGGGAACATTTGTCGCTGGTGCGCGAATCGTTGCCACATTCTTGCGCATCGCGTCGCAGTCTGAGTAAGATCGACATCTGATGAGCAAATCGAAAGCGATGGCGACGGGATTGTTTGCCGGACTCGTTGCCGGGATCGCAATGACGGTCGTGATGTTATTGCTCGCGTTGTTTGGCATCGCGACGCCGCTCGCGATCATTGGCGATCGGCTCTCGGTTTTAATCAAACCCGGGCCGTTTCTCGCTCTGATGGGGCGCGCCGGCGGTTACAATCATCTCAAACAACTCGGTGTCGGCTCGACGATGGCCGGCCAATTGTTGGTCAGCGCGCTCGGCGGCGCCGTGTTTGGCCTGTTGAGGCGCCGCAACCCGCAGCGGCGCGTCACCGCCTGGACGATGTCGATCTTCGTTGCCTTGCCGGTCATCGCGCTCGCGGTTCTTCTCTGGCCGGTGCTTGGCACGAGCTACATTGGTTTCCCGATCGCGTCAGCGCGATTGATCACGCTGATCGGATTTGCGCTGAGCGTTTTGGTTTTCGAACGCACTCTGGTCGGAGGATTTCATTTTCTCACGCGACCGAAAACTGAAGCGGACGTGTCCGAATTTTCTCCGCCAATTGGACGCCGCGCTTTGATTTTGGGGGGACTCGGCGTGCTTGTTGCCGGCGGCGGCGCTGCGTTGTTACGAAAACTTTATCACGCGGCCACGTTCATGTACGACGGCACGCAGTACAAGGGCCTGGTCGTTCAGCCGATCACGCCGAACGGTTTGTTTTATTGCGTGACTAAGAACGTGATCGACCCGCGCGTGAACGTCGATCTTTGGCATTTGGAAGTGAACGGCCTCGTCCAAAATCGCGCGACCTATCGGTTCCAGGACTTAAAGTCGTTCAGCACTGTCGAACAGGAGACGACGCTCATGTGTATCAGCAACGGACTTGATGCCGGCTTGATGAGCAACGCCCTCTGGACCGGCATCGCGCTGCGCGATCTTCTCGAGCCCGCTGCTCCGCTGGCGAGTGCGGCGCGAGTGCGTTTGTCCGGCGTCGACAATTACACCGACACCATTCCGATCGACAAGGCGCTCGACCCGACAACGATTCTCGCCTGGCAGATGAACGGCGAAGACTTGCCGGACCGACACGGTTATCCGCTACGCGCGATCGTCCCCGGCTACTTCGGCGAGAAGCACGTGAAGTGGCTAACCGGCATCGATCTCCTCGGCCCGGACGCGAAAGGTTTTTACGAAGCCCAGGGTTGGGGCCCGGACTTCATCGTGCCGACACGATCGCGAATCGACGTTCCTTACCACGAATCGCATTTCTCGTTAGGCCAACTTTACGGCGCGCCGATTCAAGTCAAAGGCGTCGCGCTCGGCGGGGATCGCGGCATTACCCGCGTCGAGATTAGCGACGACGACGGCGAAACCTGGACCGACGCGAAGATCGATTATCCCGGAACAAAATTGACCTGGGTGCTTTGGAGTTTCGATTGGAAACCGGACGGCGCCGACGATTACACACTCGTCGTCCGCGCCACCGACGGCGAAGGCGAAATCCAGGAATTCGAAGGAGACCGGGGTTGGTTCTCCGGCGTCACCGGCTTCCACAGAATTATCGTCCACGTCGTGGCCTAAATGGCAAAGGTTGTTGCCTTCCTTCGAGCGATCAACCTCGGCGGTACGCGCACAATCAGGATGGGTTCTTTGCGCCAACTATTCGAGTCGCTCGGCTTTTCAGATGTCGAAACGTTCATCGCTAGCGGCAATATCGTGTTTAGGACGAGAACGAAAAGAACCAAAGTGTTGGAGAGAAAGATTGAAAAGAACTTGCTCGAGGCCTTTGGATTCGACGTGGAAGTGTTTGTCCGGACCGCAGCGGAATTAGTCGGGATCGAAAATAATGCCCGTTTGCGGAGGCAAATCTGAATGCGCTTACAGCACGCAACATCGTTTTCTTAAAGGACGCGCTTGATCGGAAGCTCAAGAAAAAAGTAGAAGCCCTGAAAACCGATACCGATAAATTCCGGGTTGGCGGACGTGAAATTTATTGGTTCCGCCGAAGGAGGGGCGAGGGCGCGCCCTTTTCTACTGTCCCTCTTCAAAAAACTCTCGATCGTCCGTTCACGATCCGAGCGTTCAATACCGTGAGCAGAATGGTCGCAAGGAACATTTCTCCTGATCAGCGTTAAGTGGTTCGTATCGCTGGTGCGTTTAGGATTAGGTTTGACATTTTGGGCACCAGGCCGTGGTGCGGCCGGCGACAGTGGCGTGACGAAGCGGAGTGCGATGAATCGGACAGATGCCGCCGCGTTTCCATTTTTGGTGAATGAGCCAGTTGCGCGGCGGATCGGAGAAATCTTTGCCGAGAGTTTCGAGCGAGCGACGGACAACCCATTTTGTTGCACGGAAAATCTTGGCGCGTTCGCGGGTAGTCAGTTTCCCGATTCGTTTTGATGACAAAACGCTGGCACGCCAGAGAATTTCGTCTGCCATCCAGTTTCCAATTCCAGGAAAACCATTTTGCATCAGCAGCGCGGCCTTGATCGGCGCTTTCCGATGTCGATCCAGGAACTCGTTGAACAATTCCGGGTCGAATTCGCGTGAATCGATCTCCGGGGTGCGATCCCTCCACCAGTCGGGTTCGTCTTTGCGGTGATGAAAGCAAACATGACCGAGCTGGCGCGAGTCGGTGAAGACAAGCGCGCGGTCCCGTTGATACAAAACGAGATGATTGTGTTTGCCGGGCTGGAAATGAGGCGATTCGACATGCGTCTTGCCGGTCATCCCAAGATGAATGCCGAGCCAATTGCTTCTAGAAGCCTCGAACAGCATTTGTTTGCCACTTCGTTTCGAGCGCAGCAGCTTTTGGCCGATTAAATTTTGGCGAAGTGCGTCGCCGTCGGTGCCGCGGAAGACATATTTCCGCGAATGCGCTTTAACATCGACAATCTCGTGGCCGAGTCCAGCGTCCCATTGTTTGCGAAACCATTCGACCTCAGCCAGCTCCGGCATGCCCTAACATGCTTCAATCGCCAGAGCCGCCGTCAATTCCGCCGGAACGGAGAGATCGTGCACGATCCAGCGATGTGCTGGTCGCTCGGCCGATGGGATATCAAACGTCGCAGCGTCCGCCGGCAGTTCGATATTTGCCAGCCCGTGGCGCAACCCTTCGCCAGTCGCTTTGACGTAAGCTTCTTTGCGTGTCCACATCCGGAAGAATGCGGCGCGCCGCTTCACCGGACTTTGAATTGTGCGCCAGACTTCTAGCTCGCGTTCGGAGAGAACGCTTGCGGCGAGTTTGGATAATGATTGGTCATCATCCGGAAGCGATTCGGCCGCCTCCAAATCCACACCCAGTTGGCGATCCCAACGGATTGCAATTAACGCCCAGCCTGCAGAGTGAGAAAGATTGAACTTCAGACGTCGCTGGTCGTGCTCGCTTTGCCGAAGTTCCGGTTTGCCCTGCGCGGATTTTTCCAGGACGAGCGTTGTTACTGGACAGCCAAGAATCCGGGCAAGGGTAAGGCGGAGAAGGCCGTGAGCGGCAACATAGCGATGTCGATTTTGCAAGGAATGAAATTGTGCGGCGCGCATGCGTTCTGAAGCGTCAAGTGAACCGAATAAGCGCTCAACCTCTCCCGGTAAGAATGAATCGAGATGAGCGATCCAGATTTGGATACCATTTTCCGGAGACAACAACGGCGTTAGATGTTGCTGCCATGCGCCATTTGAGAAGGCCGAAATTACAGAAGTGACGCAGGTCATTTTCGGAGACTGGTTTCTTCAAGAATCGAAGACGAAGAATATCGGCCTGACGAGGAACGGTCTGCGACAACAGTTCGCAGGCAACGGTCGATTGTTTCAGCCAAGCTACCCACATGCGCGGTGATGCATTCGAGATGACTGCCCTTCAATGGAAATACTGCAGCCTGGTGCGCTAGCCGTCGCCATTCGCGGTCGAGATGGTCGCCGCGCTCGAGCAGATCTTCGGAGAGGAGCACAGACATTAGGCCTGGGTAAGGCTTTGGCCGATAGCCTGTGGCGGCCCAGAGAAAACCCGTCGCCACATCTCGTACCGGGATTCGCTCATCTTGTGCGGTGTTTATCGCAGGGCGCTGAGGAAACATGCGATTGCGGATTTTGCGCACAGTAGAACGGATTTTTTTGGACACATCGGATTTCCACCACCAATCAAACTTTGTGTGGAGCAGCGCCCACTGCCTAAATCGGTTCAACTGCAAGCGGTCGTCCCAATGAAACCATCGGGCAAAAGTTTCACAGACCGACCGCAACAACTGCAACGGTTTGTCTGCCGGTTCGGCATCGATCAGGACTAACATTTCAACGGTCTCGCCGCTGGCGGCGATCTGCTGAGCCAGTTCGTAAGCGACAACGGCACCCAGACAGAATCCTCCGATGATGTAGGGGCCGCGGGGGCGGACAGTGCGTATCGCCTCCAAATGGGCCGCAGCCATCTGCTCAATGGTGGGCATCTCCGGCAGATCGCGGATGTGATGCGGCGGTAGAACGTAAAGAGGTTGATCTGTTCCCAGCGCTCGCGCCAGCTTCAACGTGTAGAATCCGCCGCCAAGAAGGTCTCCGTGCAAATAAAAGAAGGGCGTCCGCGATCCATGCTCTTGAATCGTCAACAGGCTGGCTGATTCATCAATTACTTCGTGAACGATTTCGGCAGCCAAAGCTTCAATTGTCGGATTCTCCGAGAACTTTGATGACGGGTCGATTGCCGTGCCGCAAAGATGTTCGGCGCGTTGAAACATGCGTGATGCCAACTGAGGATTGCCGCCAAGCTCGAAAAAGTTATCCCGAATGCCAATCCCTCGGACGCCGAGCAAATCCTCCCAACTAGCGATCAGTTCCATTTGAAGACTAAGGTACGGCCGCACCTTTTGATACTCAGCTACGCGAACGTGCTTCTCAGCACGCTGCGATTGAATCGAGCCGCGCTTCTCTTCTGCAACCCAGCGAGCGACCGCGTCGGGATACTTCGCTTCCAGCAATTCAGCCATGGCAGCCACGGTGGGCGCTTCGATGAAAATTGCCGGTGAAAGACGCTGGCCGAGGTTTTCCGACAATTGATTTACAACGCGCAGTCCCGCCAGCGAATGGCCTCCCAGATCGAAGAAGCTCTCAAACGGATTGACACGATCCAAGCCAAGCACGCTGGCCCAAGTCCCGGCGAGCTTTTGCTCCAAAGATGTGCCAGGCGCGGCGACAGGTGCAGTCGGCTCATCGAGAAGATCAGGAATTGGCAGAGCGAACCGGTCCAGCTTGCCGTTCGCCGTGCGCGGCAGCGCCGTTAAGATCGTGATAACAGACGGCACCATGTAATCCGGCAGCGATTTACGCAGGCCCACGAGGAGTTTTTCCGAGGACGCCCGTCCGACCACGTAAGCAACGAGGTGCTTCTCGCCGCGAGCGTCTTTGCATGCGACGACAGCAGCATCCCGAACATCGGCTTGCCGTTTCAACGCAGCTTCAACCTCGCCGGGTTCAACACGAAAACCGCGCAGCTTGATCTGGCTGTCTTTCCGGCCGAGGAATTCGATCACACCGTCGTTGCGCCAGCGTGCCAAGTCGCCGGTCTTGTAGAGTTGTGCGTTCAATTCGCGGCTGAACGGATCCGCCACAAATTTTTCTGCGGTCAATTCGTTGTGCCGCCAATATCCGCGGGCAAGTCCGTCGCCGCCGATGCACAATTCGCCGGGCACGCCGATCGGCACCGGTTTCAGGTTCGCGTCGACAATGTAAACGGTCGTGTTGTTGATCGGTTTCCCGATTGGAACGGAACGCTCTGATGCCTCAATCGTCTGGATTGTGTGGCAACAAGCGAAGGTCGTGCTTTCGGTTGGCCCGTAACCGTTTATTAGCCGTGTGTTTGGTAAGGCGTCGATCGCTCTGCGGACGTGAGGAAAGGAAAGAACATCCCCGCCGGTGAGCAGTTGACGCAACGGCCGCAAATCCTCAACGCGCTCATCGACCATGGCGTTGAACAAACCTGCGGTAAGCCACAACGTCGTCACGCGATGTTCGGCAATAGCGCGTCCAATCTCTTCGAGAGTTGGCGCAGCCGGCGGCAATACGGCTAGTTTGCCGCCATTCAAAAGTGGGCCCCAGATTTCAAACGTCGACGCGTCGAACGAGATCGGCGCGAGTTGCAGGAACGTCTCATCCGTCGAAAAGGAGGCGTAGGTCGTGTTCTTTACCAGCCTAACAACGGCGCGATGTGGCACGGCGACGCCTTTCGGGGTACCGGTCGATCCCGAGGTGTACATGATATAGGCTATGTCGCTGGCCTGAACGTCCGCCTGAGGACTCGTCTTCGATTGCTCCGGGAAAGTTTCCGTATCGGCACAGAGAATTTTTGGGTTCCACTTTGAATTGACGAGAGCGCTCCGGATTTTGCTTTGGGTGAGGATTACCGGTGTCTCGGTGTCGCCAATCATCAGGCTGATGCGTTCGGCGGGATACGATGGATCCAGCGGAACGTACGCTCCGCCCGCTTTAAGAATGGCCAAGAGCGCGACCACCATTTCCGGAGAGCGTTCCATGAAGACGCCCACTGGCACATCGCGTCCAACCCTGAGCTTCTGTAACCGCCTGGCTAGACAATTAGCGCGGCGATTCAATTCCCGGTAAGTCATTTTCGTGTCGCCGAAAGCGATCGCGACCGCCGCTGGTGTTCGCGCGACCTGCTGCTCAAAGATTTGATGGATTGTCGCGTCTCTGGGGTAATCGGTACGCGTTCCGCTCCATTCGATCGGCGGGAGTGCGGATGTATCTCGCCAAACCGCCGCGATTAGTTTGCTCACTGTTTGAGTTGGAGCGCCGGCGATTCTATGGAGCAGATTTAACCAGCGAGATTTCAGCAGCTGGATTGTTTGCGGTTCGAAAAGATCGGTGTTGTAGATGAAACTTCCGGCCAATCCACGATCGCGGTCTTCGAGACCGAGTTGGAGGTCGAATTTCGCCGTGTCTGCTTTGACATCCATGTAGGCAAAACCCCAGCCGGTCGGAAGCGGATCAAGAGGCGGCTCCATCACCATCAGCACCTGCAACAGCGGCGCGCGGCTCGGATCGCGCTTGCCGGCAAACCTCTGGACCAACAACTCGAACGGTGTTTCATGCGAGAGCGCCTCCAGAACTGTCCCGCGCACCCGCGCGATGAGATCGACAAATCGATCCGCTTTTGAAAACGCGCAACAGATCGGGAGCGTGTTTAAAAAACAACCGAGTAGATTCATCGTCTCCGCGCGGTCGCGGCCGCTGCTGATTCCTCCGATGACAATATTCTCTTGCTCGGTGTAGCCGTGAAGCAATGCGGTGAATGCCGCAGCCATCACTGCGAACGGCGCGGCTCGTTGTTCTCGACTCAACGCCTTGAGCGCCGCGCTCGTTTCGCCTGAAACCTCAAACAGCTCCATCGCCCCGGGATAGGTTTGTGATGGCGGGTGTGGATGATCGGTTTTCAAATTCAGGACCGGCAAATCCGCCAAAGTACTTTGCCAATAAGCAAGGTGTTGCGACGGAATCTCCTTGATCGACTTCCGCTGCCAGGCTGCGTAATCGCAGTATTGGATCGGCAAGTCAGGGAGTTGCGGCGACTCGTTTTTGGAGAACGCCTCGTAGGCTTTCACTAGCTCAGGCAACAACACTCGATAAAGCGAGACGCCATCAAAAATAATATGGTGGAGCGTGATGTAGAGACGGTGCTCGTCGTCCCGCAGGCGTACGAGACGAAGCCGGTACATCGGGCCCTCGGCCAGATCGAAAGGTTGATGCATGTCCGTGGTGGCGAGACGGCGCGCTTCCGCTTCGGCCTGCGGATGAGCACGAAGATCGACAATCGGAAGCTTTACGCATTTCGGCGCTGGCCCAACGATTTGGACACATTCGTCGCCGTCCCATTTGAAAGTGGTCCGCCAGGCTTCGTGACGGCGAACAATTTCTGTAAAGCTCCGTTCCAGTGCCGAAACATCGAGCGGGCCGTACCGATAGATGGTGATCGGTTCATTGTAGATCAGCCAGCCGGCTGCGAGTTGCGAATGCAGCCAGATCTGACGCTGCGGATAGGAGAGCGGCGCAGGCCCCGATTCTTCTCTTTTTGGAATTGTTGCCGGCTTTGCGCCGCGCAGATACTGCTGTAGCAAGGCACGGCGCGCTTCCGAAAGTCCGGTTCCGTTTCTCTCGTTAGGCTGCATTCAGTTTTTAGAGAAGGTTACCGGCAACGCGGTGAGTCCGCGCAAGCCTGAGTTTTCCCGCCAGGTCAATCGCCCGGGCGCCAGTTCCAGATTGTTTAGCCTTCGCAAGAGAACATCGAAAGAAATCTGGCCTTCCATGCGCGCCAGTGGCGCACCGAAACAGAAATGACTCGACCAGCCGAAGGCGAGATGCTTGTTGTCTTTGCGATCCAGAATGAGCCGATCTGGATCTGGGAAGCGTTCCGGATCACGGTTAGCCGCAGCCATGATGGCCATTACCGCCTGGCCCTTTCGGATTTTCTTTCCGCCAAGATCGACATCTTCACGAGCGATGCGGCCGGTGTGCTGGCTTGGGCTTTCGTACCGCAGCAACTCCTCCACGGCGGAGGGAATGAGATCGCGCTTGTCCAGCAACCGCTGAAGTTGGTCGCGGTTTCGCATCAAGGTGTACAGGCCGCTGCCGATGAGATTCGTCGTCGTCTCTTGTCCACCCACCATCGTTACAATGCAATTCGCGACAATCTCCTCCTCGGATAATCGATCGCCGTCCACTTCAGCCGTCATGAATGAGTGAATCAAACCTTCCTTTGGGTCTGTCCGCATTCTTCGGATCGCCTCCTGAAAGTAAGTTACGAGATTGTTCGTGCTTGCGAGCACACGCGAAACGCGGTCGGGATTGTGCTGAAAATTGCCGAGCATCTCGGCAAAGTCCGCCGACCATTTCTTAAGATTCACGTGGTCTTCAGTCGGCACGCCAAGCATTTCCGCCGTAACAATTGCTGGCAACGGCGCAGCGAAGTCCGCGATGACATCCATTCGTCCACGATCGTGGACTTTATCGATCAAAATTTCTGCGATTTCCGCGATGTGCGAGCGCAGCGCCGCCACGCGCTGAGGTATGAACGCGGCCGACGCCAGGCCGCGAAGGCGTGTGTGAGCCGGAGCATCCATGAAAAGCATTTGCTTTACCATGACCGTTGCGATCGGATTGAGCGCTGAAAGCCCCATGCTGGAAAGTTGTTCCGGAGTCGGCGTGCGATCGGCCGAGAAAGAACTCAGCACAGTCACCACATCATCATAACGGGTCACGACCCAAGTTTGCAGAAAACGATCCCAGTGGACCGGATCTTCCGAGCGCAGTTTATGATAAAGCGGATAAGGATTCGCCAGAACTTCCGGTTCCAGCAATCGAACAAGACTCAGACTGGCGTCGGATGAAGCCATTACCTTTTTGCGTTTTCATTCAGTGCGGTCATGGCCGCGTCGATTTCTGCTTCGTTCATGGCGTTGATCTTCCGGGCCAGGGCCTGTTCAATCCTTACTGAAAGCTGCGCCACTGTCGGAGCATCGAACACATCGAGTAGCTTAAGCTCTGCGTCGAAAATGTTGCGCACGTGCGCAACAATCTGCGCCCCCAAGAGAGAATGCGCGCCAAGATGAAAGAAATCGTCGTGCACGCTCACCCGCGGTACTTTTAGCACGTCGCTGATAATTTCAGCCAGCGCCTCCTCCGTTGGATTACGGGGAGCAACAAACTCCGCGTCATTCGCACCGACCTGCACATCCGGCGCTGGCAATGCAGCGCGGTCGATCTTGCCGTTTGGCGTGAGCGGCATCTTCTCCAACCAAACAAAGG
>Ga0209328_10000438_pt1 | contig 10280 bp, 9 predicted proteins | sample JacPinW_OM3H0_M1_FD_187954 | JGI IMG/M metagenome (GOLD analysis project Ga0209328, IMG submission 187954) | Forest soil microbial communities from Algoma, Ontario, Canada - Jack Pine, Ontario site 1_JW_OM3H0_M1 (SPAdes) (version 2) | ecosystem: Environmental > Terrestrial > Soil > Boreal... | reverse complement strand
GCGACCACGATGAACGAATATCGCAAGTACATCGAGAAGGACGCCGCCCTCGAGCGCCGGTTCCAAACCGTGAAGGTCGATGCGCCAACGATTGACGAAGCGATTGAGATTTTGAAAGGGCTGCGTCCGAAGTACGAAGCGCATCACAAAGCCAAACTGACCGACGAAGCGCTCGAAACTGCCGTGAAATTTTCCGAGCGTTACATCACCGGTCGGTTTCTCCCCGACAAGGCGATCGACGTGATGGATGAAGCCGGCGCGCGCGCCCGTATCAATTCGATGACGCGTCCGCCGGACGTGAAGGAAATCGAGAAAGACATCGAACAAATCCGATTGCAGAAGGAAGCCGCGATCAAAGCGCAGGATTTCGAGAAGGCCGCGTCGCTGCGCGACAAGGAAAAACAGACCAAAGAGAAACTCGATTCGATCTTGCAGAAGTGGCGTCAGGAGCGAGAGGAAAAAGAAGTGCTCGTGACCGGCGACGACATGATGCACATCATTTCGAAGGTCACGGGCGTCCCGCTGCAGCGAATGGAACAGGCCGAGACCGAAAAGCTGCTCAAGATGGAGGAGGAGCTGAAAGGGAAGGTCATCGGCCAGGACGAAGCGGTCACTGCCATCTCGAAAGCGTTGCGCCGCAGCCGCGCCGATCTCAAGGATCCGCGGCGTCCAATAGGTTCATTCATTTTCCTTGGCCCGACCGGTGTTGGAAAAACGTTTCTCGCTCAAAAGCTCGCCGAATTCATGTTTGGCGATCGCGACGCGCTGATTCAGATCGACATGTCGGAGTACATGGAAAAATTCACCGCCTCGCGGTTGATCGGTTCGCCGCCGGGATATGTGGGTTACGAGGAAGGCGGCCAGCTTTCGGAAGCGGTCCGGCGCCGGCCGTATTCCGTGGTCCTCTTCGACGAAGTCGAAAAAGCCCATCCTGATGTGATGCATTTGCTCCTGCAAATTCTTGAAGAAGGCAAGATCACCGATTCGTTGGGCCGGAAGATCGATTTCCGGAATACGATCATCATTATGACGTCGAACGTCGGCGCTGAGCTGCTGAAAAAGCAGACGACGATGGGCTTTGGCGCGCCGCGCGAGGGGCACGATTACGAATCGATGCGGGAAAAGATTCTCGACGAGACCAAGCGCGTGTTTAAACCCGAGTTTCTCAATCGGCTCGACGAAATCATCGTATTCCACTCGCTCGAGAAGTCGCACCTGCTCCAAATTGTCGATCTTGAGGTTGCGAAGGTGAAAGAGCGTCTCAGAGCGAAAGATGTGGAGATCATTCTCGACACCGCCGCCCACGAATTCGTGATCGAAAAAGGTTACGATCCGAATTACGGCGCGCGTCCTATGCGACGGGCGGTCGAGCGTTATCTCGAAGATCCGCTCGCGGAAGAAATTCTGCGCAGCAACGTCAAGCCCGGCGCCAAGGTTCAGGTCACCGCCAAAGACGGGAAACTTGTTTTCGAATCTGACGCGGCGAAAGCAAAGCTCGCTGAGCCGATCACCTGAATAGTACGTCGCAGGTTTCCTTGCGCTCGTCTCGGCATTGGTTGTTCGGGCTGATTCTGGTCATCGTTACATTCCTGGCTTATCAACCAGCTTGGAATGGCAAACCGATTTGGGACGACGAGATCCACATTACGTCGCCGGAACTTCGTTCAACTCACGGACTCGCCCGGATTTGGATCGATCCGGCGGCGGCCCCGCAATATTATCCGCTGCTCTACACAGTTTTTTGGCTCGAGCATAAAATCTGGAACGGCTGGCCGCTGCCGTATCATCTCGTCAACATTGCTCTTCACGCGCTGACCGCGCTGCTCGTGCTGAAAATTTTGCAACGGCTAGCCATCCCCGGCGCATGGCTCGCTGCCGGAATTTTTGCCCTCCATCCGGTCATGGTGGAATCGGTTGCCTGGATTTCGGAACTCAAAAACACGTTGTCGGGAGCGCTCTGCGCTGGGGCCACGGTGTTTTATTTGAAATTCGATACAATCCGAAATCGCAGCTCCTACCTGATCGCCTTCGCACTTTTTCTCGCCGCCCTGATGTCAAAAACAGTTGTAGTCACTTTGCCGGTAGTATTGTTGATCATTTTTTGGTGGAAACGCGAGACGCTCAATTGGAAGCGCGATGTTGTGCCGCTGGTTCCATTTTTTGTGGCAAGTCTCGCAGCAGGCCTCGTCACAGTTTGGGTCGAGCAGGAGTTCTGCGCCGAGCAGGGTGAGACGTTTAATTTTTCCCTGATAGAGCGATTTCTGATCGCGGGGCGGCTGTTTTGGTTTTATCTGGGCGAACTTTTATGGCCGCGGAACCTAATGATTATCTATCCCGCGTGGGACATCCGGCAGAGCGATGGATCGCAATACCTGTTTTTGGTCGGCGGACTGATGTTGCTTTTCGGTTTGTGGACCGTTCGCGACAAATCACGTGGGCCGGTCGTGGCTGTCCTTTGTTATGTGGTGATGCTTTTTCCAGTGCTCGGTTTTTTCAATCTCTCCTTCTTCATGACCGGTCTTGGGCCGGACCGTCACGCAGCGATATTCCGAGCTGATCATTTTCAATATCTAGCCGCGGTCGCGGTCATCGCGCCGATTTCCGCCGGCTTAACGCAGTTGATGTTGCGAATAAGAGTGAATTCTTGGCCGGCGAAGTTTGCTGTTCCAATGGCAATACTTCTTTCGCTAGCCGGCATGACCTGGGCTCAAAGTGCGATTTACCGCGACCCTGAAACATGTTTTCGCGCGGTGCTGGAGAAAAATCCAAATTCAGCGACTGCTCGGAGCAATCTCGGCAGCGCCCTTGTCAATAAAGGTGCAGTTGACGAGGCAATCGTCCAACTGCGGCACTCGATCGAAGTGGAACCCGATTTTCAATTTGGACACTACAATCTGGGACTGGCGCTTCTGCGAAAAGGCGAAACGGACGAAGCGATCTCACATTTACGCACGGCGTTGAAGCTGAACCCTAATTATTCAAAGGCGTATTACACGCTCGGCAATGCATTGTCGAAAAAAGGCGAGACAAATGAAGCGATCGCTTCTTATGAGCACTCCGTTAAACTCCAGCCGGATTTTCCGGACGCGCATACCAATCTCGCCAATCTATTATTGGAAAAGGGCGAAATCGAAGAAGCGCTCGACCACTATCGGGTTGCGTTGCAACTTCAACCAGGCAACCCAGGCTCACACTACAATCTGGCTGTCGGTTTGGTGCGTAAAGGCGAATTGGATTTAGCAATCGCCGAACTTAGAGTCGCTTTGCGGATCGATCCGAACTATCCAGATGCGGGTCCGCTGTTGAACGAATTACTTGCGGATAAAGAACAGCGCTAGCGGTTACGCGCGGGGATGGGCTTGGGCGTACGCTTTTTTCAGGCGCTCGACGGTAACGTGCGTATAAATCTGCGTCGTCGACAGGCTGGCGTGACCGAGCAGCGCCTGAACGCTACGCAGATCTGCGCCGCGATCGAGCATGTGCGTGGCAAAGCTGTGCCGAAGTTTGTGCGGGCTGATCGAGATTGGGATCGAAGTGTGTTGCAAGTAACGTTTCAGGATCAGCCAGATCGACCGCTGTGACATTCGCTTCCGCGATTTGCTGATGAAAAGCGCGCCCGAATGGGCGTTCGCCGCCGATCGATACTTCTGGATCGCTTCGAGCGCCGGCGCGCCGACCGGGCAAACGCGTTCTTTCCGGCCTTTTCCGAAAACGCGCACTGATTCGGTGTAAAGATCGACATCGTCCACGTCGAGCGCGACGAGCTCGCTCAAACGCAGTCCGCTGCTGTAGAACAATTCCATTATCGCAGCGTCGCGCAGCGGCATCCACTCCGGCGCGGCGCGTTGCTTCGCAATTTTCAAAGGCGCGACGAGTAATTCTTCGATTTGTTGCCGGGTAAGCACCAGCGGCAGCTTCTTTTCAACTTTTGGCAGTTGCAGTTGTCGCAGCGGATCAACGCGGAGTTTTTTTCGATCGGTCAGGAACTTGTAGAACGCGCGAAGCGCCGAGAATTGCAAACGCACATAAGAACGCGCCTGGCCGCGCTTCATGATCGTGAAGAGATAGTCTCGAAAATCGTCCGTGGTGCACTGCTTCCAAGGTTTCGCACTTTGGGCGCGAAAGGCAGCCAACGCCTGCCGATACGCTTTCCATGTTCGCGGCGACGCGTTTCGTTCGACCGCGAGGTAGCGAAGGAATTCTGCGGCCAGCTTATCTTTCTCCGCCCGTGTCTTGGAATTTTGCGCGCTTGTTAGAATGCTAATCAACTCCAGACTTAAAAATCCGGCTCCGGTTTCTCGATGACGTAACGCGTCTGGGCGGCCTCAGCCCTTCCGCTGAACTGGCTTTTGAAAATCGGCGGTGGATTGGTCGAAATCAGCTCAAAACGTGTGACCACAAACTCGGGATAGAGCCGATTGCTCGCCGGTTCGTAAACTTTGTCGCCGCTGAAATGGCCGTAGAGTTTGTATTCGTAGTTGTTGTCCGAGCCGAATTTCAATGCCTCGCGATCAGGTGCGAGTTTCTGCTTTTCATTCAACATCACGAGCTGCGACATGTTCCAGGGCTGGCCCGGGCGCCTGACGTAACCCCAAAATTTGAAGTCGGGTTTGAAATAACGGCGGCCGATGTAGTAACCACCGGTCGGTTCAGCTGCGATCCGTTGCGCCATTTGGATCTTCGCGTTTTGAATTCCAGTCGGCTCAGTCTGGCAAGCGGCAACAACAACAATGGCGGCGGGAAACACGTATTTTATCGCGCGTTTTACTCGCAGGATCGACAGTCCGAGCCGGACGGGCATCATAGGATCGACTTCTACTCAACTCTGTCTCCCGCGCAATCGCGGGTTTGTTTTTGCATCAACCGGCCGAGTCCGTAAAATTTTGCATGCTCGAGTTGGAGGTTTACGCTGCGGTCTTGGCGACTTGGACAAAATTCTGGAACTGGACCATCAGCTCTCCTCCATCCCCGGACTCCGTTACAAGGTCGATCGCAATCACAACCTCGTTTATTTGGAGCTCGACCAACCTACGATCACATTCCGCGAGATCCGCGCCATCTTTCGCAAGCTTTCTCTGGATCCACGTTTTATCGGTGCCATTCCTGGCCCAGCTGCGACCGAAGACAAAAACGCAGCCGCTGGCCGTGTAGCCATCTGAGCTAATGCTTGTTCAATTCTTTAACGCGTTGGGCCGGCCACTCCTTCGCTTCGTTCAATATTTGGGCGAAGTCGTGATGCTCGGTGGGGACACCTTCCGTTCTCTTTTCACGCATCGACTGCGCTGGAAATTATTTCTGAACCAAATCGTCGAGATCGGATTGCTTTCGCAATTGGTCGTCGTGATCACCGGCGGCTTCACCGGCGCGGTGTTTTCCGCTCAAACTTATTTTCAATTTCACAAAATCGGAATGGGCTCGGCGGTCGGAGCGGTCGTTTCGGTCGCATTGATGCGCGAGCTTGGGCCGGTGTTGACCGCGTTGATGGTGACTGGACGCGTGGGGGCGGCCATGTCGGCCGAGATCGGCACCATGAAGGTGACGGAACAAATTGACGCTTTGCGGGCGCTGGCGGTTTATCCGACCGATTATCTGGTGGTGCCGCGCGCGCTGGCGATGATGGTTTCGATGCCACTGCTGGTGGCCGAATGCATCGCCGTCGGGATAGGCGTTGGCTATCTGGTCGCGATCTTTTTGCTGGAAGTGAACGGCACCTATTACATGGCCAACATGGTGAAGTGGACGCGCAGCCGCGACATCATCATGGGTCTTTCCAAGGCTTTTTGCTTCGGCATCCTCATTGTCTTCATCAGTTGCCACAAAGGGCTGACCGCGCGGGAGGGCGCAGTCGGCGTGGGCCGCGCTACGACCGAAGCCGTCGTCAACGCGTCACTCGCGGTGCTCATCACCAATTTCTTCCTGACAATGACCCTCAACATCATCTACCCGGCGGGCTATCAATGATGAATAACGGTTCGATGATTTCCGTGCAGGGACTGATGAAACGCATCGGCGCCCAGGAAATCTTGCGCGGCGTCGACCTTGAAGTCGCGAAGGGCGAAACTCTCGCGATCATCGGGCGCAGCGGCGGCGGAAAAAGCGTTTTGCTCAAGCACCTGATCGGTTTGATGCGGCCCGACGCGGGTGAGATCCGGATTGAAGGCGAAAACATTATCGGCATGAGCGAGTGGCGTCTTGCCTCCATCCGCCAAAAAGTCGGCATTCTTTTTCAAGGCAGCGCGTTATTCGACTCTATGACGGTGGCGGAGAACATCGCCTTTCCGCTGCGAGAAGCGGGCGAACGCGATCCAAAAGTTTTGCGTGCGAAAGTCAGCCAGATGCTCGAAGTGATGGAACTGAGCGGCGAAGAAGAAAAAATGCCGGTGAATCTGAGCGGCGGGATGAAGAAGCGGGTTGGTCTCGCTCGATCGATCATTCGCCAGCCGTCGTGTATTCTTTATGACGAGCCGACCTCCGGTCTTGACCCGGTGGTGTCGGATTCAATCAATCGGTTGATTCAGCGTTTGCAGCGGCGCTTCGGCGTAACCAGCATCGTCGTAACTCATGACATGAAAAACGCGTTCGATGTGGCGGATCGGATTGCCTACTTGCACGAAGGGCGGATTTACTTTCACGGGACACCTGATGAGCTGCGACAATCGCCCGACAAACTTCTCCAGGATTTCCTGATTGGACGTTCGGAGGAACAGTTGACCCCGAAAGCGTTCGGGGTTGAGAGTTGACGAAAATGAACCGGCACGAGCGAGGCTTGGAATTCAAAGTCGGCGCGTTTGTTTTCGTCGGTCTGGCTGCGCTCGGCGCGCTCGTCGTGCAATTCGGCAGATTGGGCGAAGGGTTCAAGACTTACTATCCGCTTACTGTGCAGTTCAACGACGCCAGCGGTTTACTGAAAGGCTCCGATGTTTTGCTCGGCGGTGCGCGCATCGGCAAAGTTGCCGGTGGTCCGCGTCTTCTCCGTGAAGGCAACGGTGTGGCCGTGCCGTTGAAAATTTACGATTACGTGAAAATTCCCGAATCGAGCAAATTCACAGTCGGCAGCTCCGGTTTGCTTGGCGACCGATTCGTGAGTGTGACGAAGCCGACCGGTGTGCCGACGAAATTCCTGGCACCAAACAGTTACGTCAACGGCACGCGAGAGACCGGCATCGAGGATCTGACGCGGGAAGGCGGCGCACTGGTCGGTGATTTGCGCGGCGTCGTGCAAAAGATCGACACCACGGTGACCCGGTTGAACGAAGAGATGCTTTCCAAGGCTACGGCAGAGAATCTTAGATCGAGCATGGCTCATTTGAATGACGCGACGAGCGCTTTTGCTGAGTCAGCGAAAAAACTCGGGCCGGTTGTCGACAAAGCCGATTCAGCCATGGACTCGACGAAAAAAGCAGCTGACGACTTGCAAAAAGTGCTTAGCTCTGCGACGCAAGGAAAAGGAGTCCTCGCTACGTTGCTTACGAACCAGGAATTGGCGAATGATCTGCGCGTGCTAGTCAGTAATTTGCGCGCGCACGGCGTCCTTTTTTATCGCGACACTGCGGCGAAGGTGGAAGCGAACGTTCGTGAGCAGACGAAACCAGCGCGCAGTCAGAGCGGAAGCAGATAATGACACCTTTGCTCACCGTTAACCTGCTTCGCGTTTTGTTCGTCACTTTTTGCGCGGCGATCGGTGCAAGCATTTCGGCTGAGTTTGTCGGAGATGCCTGGCCGGGTCTCGCGCTCGGCATTGTTCTCGGCTTGGTTATCGTGCTGATCGATCGCTTGCTCAAAGGCGTGTCGCTGCGCCTGTTCTCCTCAGCGACGTTCGGACTCCTGATCGGCTTGATTTTCGCCAATCTGCTCATGGCTTCGCAGATCTTGAAATATCAATCCGAAACCGTGCAATGGTCGGCGCGGCTCATTGTTTACGCGGTCTTCGGTTATCTTGGGATGATGCTGGCAATGCGGAGCAGCCGCGACGAGTTCTCTCTCATCATCCCCTATGTGCGTTTTACCCGCGAAACCACCCAGCACGAACCGCTCGTGCTCGATACGAACATCATCATCGACGGCCGCATCGCCGATCTTTGCGCCACTGGATTTCTCAGCCGCTCGCTCATCGTGCCTCGGTTTATCTTGGATGAATTGCAGTTGTTGGCGGATTCGCACGATCCGACCAAACGGGAGCGCGGCCGGCGCGGGCTGGAAATTCTAAATCAGCTCCAGCGCGCGCGGGACATCGAGTTGACGATTCACGAATCGACCGCGGATGATGCCGATCTTGGAACGGACGCACGCCTGGTAGGCGCGGCCAAAGTCCTCAAAGCGCGTTTGCTCACGAACGATCACGCACTCGCCCAGATCGCGCGCCTGCAACAGGTCCTGGTGTTGAATTTGTCCGATCTCACGCGGGCCCTTAGGCCCGCTCTCATGGCGGGAGACGAGCTGGATTTGCACCTGGTGAAAGAAGGACGCGAATCGCATCAGGCCGTCGGCTATCTGCCGGATGGCACGATGATTGTGGTTAATCATGCGCGGGTGCATGTCGGCAAGACCCGGACGGTTGTGGTCGGTAGCGCGCTGCAAACGGCAGCCGGCCGGCTCATTTTTGCCGAACTCAAGGACGGCGCCGCCCAGCCATCGGTTTGAAGCGCCTTTTGAAATTTGTTTTGCCGAATGGCGTGGTCGATCTCATTCGGAACCGGCGAAAGCTGCGCAACATCGGCCGGCGACTCTCGCCCGGAGAATGGTTCTCAAGCGATCGACTCGCTCTCGAAGCCGAACTGACGGGCCTTGCGTTGTTTGCACCGGGCCACGCCGAGAAATTGCGTAACGTCGTCGATGTCGGCGCGAACATTGGTCAATGGTCGAGGATGTTACTCGACTGCATCACCCCGGAGAAGCTCATCATTATCGAGCCGTCGCCTGACGCATTCGCCGTGTTGCAAAAGAAATTCGCCAACAAGCGCCACGTCGAATTGCACAATGTTGCGATCGGCGAACACGAAAGCGTCGAGACCCTGAAGATCACACGCGACACCACCGGCGCTTCACTTCTTCAGCCGCGCGACGAAATGCGCGCCGTTATTGGAAGCAATTGGACAATTACGTCGGAGGTGCAGGTGAAATTGACGACGCTCGACCGCTTACTTGTCGATCTTGCTCAGGTTTCGCTTTTGAAGATCGACGTTCAAGGTTACGAAAGACCGGTGCTCGCCGGCGCAAAGCAAACGCTAGCGAAAACAAAGTTTGTGCTCATCGAATTGAATTTCATGTCGCAATACGATGGTGGCTCGTGGCTCGGCGAAGTTCACGAAATCTTGACGCGCAACTTCGGTTTCTTTCTCGCTAATGCCACCGCGCCCCAAGTCCTCAACGGCCGCGCTTCCATGATCGACGGCCTTTACGTGAATCCGAATTTGGTTCAGGAATGGGTGAAGCCCGATTTCGTCTGATTCACAGAGTGCTCGCCTAACTTTTCCTTTTGACCTCGTCGACGGCCTGAGCGCACTTTCAGACGAATAAACAAGGCTGCCCTTCGCACCCGAATTTATTAATGTTCAAGCATGGTGACGGTGCGTACGTTCTGGAGCCCCGCGGAGGCCGCGCTCGCCAAATCAGTTCTCGATAACTACGAAATCCGCTGCGCGCTGTTGGACGAAAACTCGAACCTTTCCGCGCGCGGGGCGCAATTTGCCGTTCCGGTCCGTTTGATTGTGGATGAAGACCAAGCTGATCGGGCAATTTATATTTTGAATGGCGACTTTGAAAAAGCTGCAGAGGCGGAGGCGAGCGGAGCTGGCGATGAGGCCGAAGACGCCGGCGCAAAGGCTCCGGAGACTGCGGACCGAAATCCGTGGGAGCTGCTTGTGATTGCCTTCTACTTGTTGGTGCCGGCGATTTGTCTGATCTCTACGAGCTTCCCAACCGATGTGGGCGGCCGACGGGGACGCTATTACGTAGCACGTGTAACGATAACTCGGTTCCTAAGCTGGGTCGCGATCATCTGTGCGGTATCGCTCATCGGTTTTTATTTCGCCGTGCGTCGGTCGGTGAGAAAGCAAATGAAGCAGCCCTTCTAAGGGGGATAAATGTCACATTACTTTCGACGTTTCTTGAATCCGGAGATCCTTCCCGATGCATCTCACTGACGTATGGATGAAAAACCTCGCTCACGTTGGAAATTGCGCTTCGCGGCTCTCGGGTTGGGAATTTTTGCCCTCTTGGTCGTTTACGGAAGCGCGCTCAAGTTCTCGAACGATCTGCGTTTTATTTACGCACTTGGCGCG
>Ga0209328_10000437_pt1 | contig 10285 bp, 10 predicted proteins | sample JacPinW_OM3H0_M1_FD_187954 | JGI IMG/M metagenome (GOLD analysis project Ga0209328, IMG submission 187954) | Forest soil microbial communities from Algoma, Ontario, Canada - Jack Pine, Ontario site 1_JW_OM3H0_M1 (SPAdes) (version 2) | ecosystem: Environmental > Terrestrial > Soil > Boreal... | reverse complement strand
TGGATTACCTGGCGGTTAAGAAACTTCAGCCAGGTATGAAGGGGCCGATTCTGTGCTTCGTCGGGCCTCCAGGCGTGGGGAAAACCTCGCTCGGCAAATCCATCGCTCGTGCATTGGGCCGGAAATTCGTGCGGCTGGCACTTGGCGGCATGCATGATGAAGCGGAAATTCGCGGACATCGCCGAACGTACATCGGCGCTTTGCCTGGGCAAATAATTCAGGGACTGAAGCGCGCGGAATCGAACGACCCGGTTTGCATGTTGGACGAGGTCGACAAACTCGGGCGCGATTTCCGTGGTGATCCATCGTCTGCGCTGATGGAAGTACTCGATCCGGAGCAGAACTACGCGTTCCGCGATCACTACCTGGACGTGCCGTTTGATTTGTCGAAGGTGCTCTTCATTGCTACCGCGAATTGGATGGATCCAATACCGGAACCCCTTCGCGACCGCATGGAGATCATCGAACTGCCGGGATATACCGGAGAAGAAAAACTGCATATCGCGCACAAATACCTGATTCCCAAGCAGGCTGCGGAACACGGCTTGAAAGTCGGGGAACAGCTGGAATTCAGTGACGACGCCATTCGCGAAATTATTCATAGCTTCACTCGCGAAGCGGGCGTTCGAAACCTGGAGCGCGAGATTGCTACCGTCACTCGCAAACAGGCGCGGCGCATTGCCGAAGGTAAACTGGACAAAATGGTGGTGACACCTGAAATCGTCCGGGAATACCTGGGCGTGCCGAAATACCGCACAGAGAAAGAAGTCGAAGAGCGCGTTAAGAAACCCGGCGTGGCGATCGGCTTGGTGTGGACACCGGTGGGCGGCGACATTATCTTCATCGAAGCCACGCGCATGCGTGGAGGCAAGCAGTTCACGATGACCGGACACTTGGGCGAAGTTATGCAAGAGTCCATGACCGCGGCGCTCACTTGGGTACGCGCGAATGCTGATCGATATGGCATCGACACGGACTTTTTCCGCAAGCATGACATTCACATTCACGTGCCTTCGGGCGCGGTGCCTAAGGATGGTCCATCCGCAGGCGCAGCCATGGTCACGGCTTTGGTGAGCTTGCTGACCGGAAGGCCGGTGCGCGATCGGCTAGCGATGACCGGTGAAATGACGCTATCGGGCATTGTTCTACCAATCGGCGGCGTAAAAGAGAAAGTTCTCGGGGCCAAGCGCGCGGGCATCACGGAAGTTTTGTTGCCTGCCGACAATGAGCCTAACGCCGTAGCGGATCTAACGCCGGAAATTCTCGGGGACATCAAGATCACTTACGTTCGAACGCTGGAGGAAGTGCTGGAGCACGCGCTGTCGAAGGAAGTTGTCGCGCCTCCGCCAATCGTTCCAGAACCGAAACCCAAAACGCACGTTGGGCCGGATGCCCCACGCGCAATTCACTAAGACTATTCACTAAAACCAGAGGACTGCAGTCATTTGGCTGTCCCCGTAAGAAAGAGCGGGCGCGAAGTTTGCGCCCGTTTTTGTTTTTAGCGCTCGATATGCTGTAAAACAAACCCTGTTAACATGGCTCTCCACGCATGCGCAGCCAGCCGCCAAATGTCACGGACTTGGCAAGTGAACTAGCCCAACGACTGCCCGAAGCGCTGATCGGAGAGCGTGTCATTCCCCGCTTCGTGGATTCCTATGTGGTGGAAAATGGCCGCCACGCTTTGCAAGTGCATGCCTCGCTGTATCGCGATCGACTCGCGCTTCTGCAACGTGAAGCGCTTTTGGCGTTGACAGTTCAGGCCCTGTCCGCCGCATGCTTCGAGCCGCCGGCTTCAAAAAAGTCCAAGCCTCGTCCGATGTCGCAGAAAGATGCGGCGACATTCCGGCGCAAATTTCTGAACGCCCTGGCGCGCCAGCAAAAATGGAGCGTCGGCGACGCTCTTGATTTTCAGACCGATCTACAAATTTACGAGAATTTGATCAGGCGAAACAGCGCGACGCGGCGTACGCGCAAGTCCTTCGAAGTAGCCAACCATCCCTTTGTTGATCGCTCGGCATTTCTGCTGGATTCGTCATTTATGGAAAAGGCGCGTATCGCGGCAAGCCGTGCACTGGGGGATCTGGAAGATCTTGCCGCTCACGTGGTGGCGTCGGCCGCGCCACAAAAGGGCGCCGCCAAATTGCGATGAGCCGCGATAGAGGTGATCGTTACTCGTATTAGCGTGATTGATGCGATCGGTTGCAAGCGCAATGCGACTTACGCGATCGGTTCGACATGCACCGCGGTGCCATAGGCGAGAACCTCCGTCACGCCTTGCATTACTTCCGTAGCGTCGTAACGCATGCATACCACGGCGTTCGCTCCGTGCTGCAGTGCGTGCTGCAACATTAATTCGAAAGCGTCTTCGCGAGTCTTTTCGCAGAGGTCGGTCAAAATAGTGATATTTCCTCCCACGATGGTCTGCAGCGCAGCTCCCAGATTTCCAATAACGCTGCGCGAGCGGACGATGATTCCTCGCACGATGCCGTAATTTTTGACGATGCGATATCCGGGCAACTCCAGCGCCGAGGTTACCATTGCGGTATTCACTGCCGGCATGGCCATAGATTCCTCCCTTATTCCACGTTTACCGCTGCGATTCTAGCCGTACACATAATCAAACCATAGCAATCTTACTTTGCTACCCTCAAGACGCGTGGAAGATCTCTTCTATCTACTGGCCATCGTTCAGATCACCGTAGGCGCGTATCTCATCTGGCAGGGCCTGCAATGGCTCGGGTACGCTCGCCGGCGGATGCGCACCGATCCGGGATTCCATGCGCCGCGTGTTGCGGTGCTTTGTCCATGCAAGGGTGTGGAACCAGGATTAGAGCGCAACCTCGTTTCGCTCACGGAATTCAATCATCAAAACTATGAAGTGTTTTTTATTCTGGCTTCCGAATCCGATCCTGCGGCTGCGATCGTGAAACGCGTTATTTCCAGTTCTCGACCCAAAGCGCACCTAATTGTCGCGGGGCAGCCGCAAGGCTGCGGGGAAAAGGTGAATAACCTGCGTGCCGCGGTGGAGAAGTTGCCGGAAGAGTTCGAAGTACTGGTATTCACCGATTCTGATGGGCGCCCCGGCAGGTCCTGGCTGCAGCGATTGACTGCGCCTTTAGGCGACCAGCGCATAGGTGCGACAACCACCATGCGATGGTTGATTGCCAATCGTGGCAACCTGGCAACCGCACTGCTGGCGGCCTGGAATGCGCCGATTGTGACCATGCTTAGCGAAAAGGGCAAGAATTTCTGCTGGGGCGGGGGCACGGCCATTCGGCGCTCGGTATTCGAGGGGATCGGGGTCCTGGATGAGTGGCGCACGTCGGTGAGCGATGATTACTCAATGACTAATGCGCTCGCACGCGCGGGACGTTCTATTTTCTTTGTACCTGAATGCCTGACGGTTTCATATGTGGAGACCGATTTAGACGGGCTGGTGGAATTTACCAATCGGCAAATCTTGATTACGCGAGTTTACGCGCAAAAACTTTGGCGCGCAGCGGCAGTTACGCATCTGCTGTACTGCGTAACGGTAGTTCTAGGCCTAGCCCTCACGGTTGGAGACTTAATCAGTGAACGTCCCGCGCTGCATATCGCCGCGCTAACATTTTTCATTTTATTGTTGTCTGCAATTCGCGCCAGCTTGCGAATAGTCGCGGTCACGGAGATTCTTTCCGGGTCGAAAGCGCAAATCATGAATCAAGCGTGGGTAAATATTGCGCTGTCCGCGGCAATTCCATTCGTGTATTTAATAAATTTCACACATTCGGTGCTCACCAGAAAGATCCGATGGCGGAATATTAACTATGAATTAATCTCCTCGAACCAAACACGCATTATTAGCGATTGAGATGGCGGATAATTGCGGAGCAAGTGGTGTTTTCCACAGATATTTCACTTGGTGTGTTATCCGATTGGTATTCTCGGGAGAATAATTACGTTGCCGCTTCACTCTGTACGCGCTACAACGGGTCCGAGGACGTGTGTGTGAGCGCAAAAACGATTTTCTCGCGGTAAAAAAGAGGAAAAACTGCGTCGTGCGTGCAATTCCTACCATCGCTCGAAAAAGGTTCGATAGCGTACTCAGGCTAAGTACTGTGTTTTCTGTAGGAATATAATAAATTGTAGTTTGGACAAAAATTTGCATTGACGAAGCAGTTCGGTGCAGTGCTCGCAGGCGGAACGTCGGGTGCCCTTTTTCAAGGGCGACGGGATAACAACTGTCAACCTTGGCTTCTGTTTGCTGCTTTCCTTAGCAGTTAGTTCCTTTGCAGTTAATTTGTAAAGCTGGCCTCGCTCAGGGGCAAATTCGTAAAAAAACTTAAAGGGTCTCGGCGGTAGTCGAGACTGCATTTGGAGGGGTTAAGTGAAGCTTATTCGCAGAAACGAACAGCCACATCTGTCTGCACGGTCAGGTCAACCGCGCGAGATGTATTTTTTTTACGAGAAGAACACCGGAGTAGCGCATTTTAACGTGGAAGCTGGGCCTGACGGTCAGTTCCCCGTCGAACAGGCCGCTGGGCTGCTGGCCATGCATTGCATGGTTCGCGGCCAGTCTCCCAACGATTACATTGTGATGGTTCCCGCCGAAAATGACTTTCTAGAAGGGCTCAAAGAAAAGGCTGACAAGTTACTGCAAGCCGGCCGCTCTGCAGGCTCTTCTGTGAAGCTGACGCGCCGGGAGGACGAAGTGCTCGGTGGAATCATGCGAAGCCTGGCTAACAAGGAGATCGCGGCGGATTTGAACCTTTCGGAGCGCACGGTAAAATTCCATGTTTCTTCGCTGCTAGCGAAGTTCCGTGTGCGCGGCCGACTGGAGCTGGTTCGTGAGGCTTCACGCCACTCGAATGCTGCGACTGCCGCGGCGCCAGCAACCCGCGAAGCTCGCGGAGACTATGGCGAGTTGCCAAAAGGGTTCTCGTCCAATTCTAACGTGCTGCCGCTAGTGAAGCGCTGCATGGCGTAAGGTTACAGTCCCTCAAATGCGAGAGGCCTGCCCTGGGATTCGGGCAGGCCTTTTTTCGTGCCGTTTTTTGTTTTAGCGTTACTTCTTAGCTTGGTCGTACAGCTCAGCAGACTTATCCCAGTTCACGGTATTCCACCAGGCTTTGATGTAGTCCGGCCGTCGATTCTGATATTTCAAATAATAAGCGTGCTCCCAAACATCGAGTCCCAGTACTGCTTTTCCGCCACCTGACAATTGGTAGGGAGTGTCCTGATTAGGCGTGGAGTCGATGGCCAACTTGCCGTCCCGCACCAACAACCACACCCACCCGGAGCCGAAACGCGCCACGCCGGCAGCCGCAACTTTTTCCTGGAATCCTGCAAATGAACCGAAAGCGGAATTCATGGCCGAAGCGAGATCGCCTTTTGGTTCTCCACCGCTGCCCTTTTTCATTAGCGGCCAAAAGAGACTGTGATTCCAGTGGCCGCCGCCATTATTGCGCACCGCGGTGCGAATATTTTCGGGGATAGCGTCCAGATTTTTAAGCAGATCGTCGATGGATTTATTCTGAAGGTCGGCGTGCGCCTCGAGGGCCTTGTTTAAATTGGTGACATAAGTTCCATGGTGCTTGTCGTGATGGATTTCCATTGTTTTGGCATCGATGTGCGGTTCCAATGCGTCGAACGAATACGGCAACGGCGGTAAAGTAAAGGCCACGAATTTTTCCTCCAACTCAGATTTTGAAAGTGTGAAGCTATCCCGGGCTTGAAAACGAGAATTTCATTTGCCGGCGAGCGCTGCATTGGTAAGTAGTCGACAAATATAGTCGATGGATTATACCGCTTGTCTCCCTGGTTCCCACATCGCAAGCATTCCGGTAAGGGCCTGCCGGGCAATTCATTTCACGTCATTTCACGATGTGCTGGCCTCATTTGCTTGGATGCGCGAAATAGCCCATTGGGCAGATTCGGAGATTACAGGATCTGCTGATGCCGCGAGTTGCGTCAATAGGCTTGATATTCTTTCGGACGCAGCCAAATCACCCGGCAATTTTGAATTTCCGAGCGCAACGCACGCGTTGCGAATAAGGCCCCGCCACTTCGTTCTCTTGATCGGGCTGCCGCGAAACATTTCGGTGAAGTCGTTTTGACTTAGCGAAGCAAGCCATTCCAGGCGCGGCGAGAGCAGTGTTTCTCGTGGAGCGCCATTTTTTCCGATGAGACTGAATTCTTTTTCTTCTCTGGATGCTAGTGTGGGCGCTGTAGCATGAGAAAAAGAACGCGGCTGAAATTCTTTTACGTAGGTGACGGGCGCGTGGCGGTTCCAGGGGCAAACATCCTGGCAAATGTCGCAGCCAAAAATGTGTTGGCCCATGGGCTCACGAAATTGCTCGGGAATTGCTCCGCGCAGCTCGATGGTCAGATACGAAATGCACTTTCGCGCATCCATCACGTAGGGTTCGACCAGCGCATCTGTGGGACAAGCATCAATGCATTTGCGGCAGGTGCCGCAGCGGTCCGCGGGGGGAGCAGCGGAATTTCCCAAGGTCGGTTGCAGATCGAGGGTGGTTAAAATTACGCCCAGAAAGAAGAATGAGCCGATACGCTCGTTGAGCAGCAGAGTATTTTTGCCCAGCCATCCGAGCCGCGCATGCCTGGCCAGCACGCGCTCGTTAATGGGGCCGGTGTCGGCGTAAATACGAGCTTCAAAGGGTTGTGGATACTGGACACGCAACGCGTCGAGCATCAGCTCCAACTTCTCCCGCAAGATCTCGTGATAGTCATCACCCCATGCATATCGCGAAATCCAGCCGCGGGGCCCAGTCGTATCCGTTGCGTCGCTAAGATCTGCCAATGCTTGTGCGGTTCGTGCATGCTCGGTGTTGTAGGACAATGCGCAGACAATCACGCTTCGAACGCCGGGTAATGCGGCCTCTGGGTCGCTGCGCCGCGCATCGCTTAAATATTTCATCTCGCCTGCGTAGCCACGCGCCAGCCATTCTTGTTGGTTTGCTAGCTCAGGAAATTTCTCGGCTCGAGCTACCCCGGCCATGGCGAAACCCAGTTGGGTGGCGCGCTCAGAAATCCAATTTGTAACGGAAGCGTTTACCATGGAATTGTTTACGTAGCGGCTGCCCTACTGCGAGTAGGAACGTGAAGACAAAGAACGCGTTAAAAATATTATATCGATTGCCAGACGGGGCTAGACGGTTGTTGTATTGAAGCTGCGTAGAGCCGTCACTTCGTCGGAGTGCACATCAAAAACGGTATAGAGTTTCGTGATTTGCAACAGGTCACGGACTTTTTTGGTCAAATTCAGCAGCTTCAATTCGCCGCCGCGGTTCTTGACGGCGGTGTAGGCGCTAACCAGTTCGCCGATACCAGAGCTATCGATGTAGTTGATGTCCCCCAAATTGACCAGAATCCTGACACGCTGGTCATCGAGGAGTTCGCGAATCGTGGACCGCAGCAAAGCACTGCCTTCGCCGAGGGTTATGCGACCGCTTAAGTCCAGCACGGTCACCACTCCAGCATCCCTGTAAGTGGCTTGTAATAGAGCCATGGTGCCTTTCCATAAATGAAAACTTTACGCTTGATGCGATGTCGCGTTCTGGTCGCCCTTGTCATTGTCATTCGCCGGGTGGCCGTCCGCGTTTGGCAATTTCTTGGACATAATAATTTCCGCGCCGCCAGTGCGGCCGGGTACCACGTCAAACTCGTCCATGAAGGAGCGCATCAAGAAAATTCCTCGTCCGGAGGTGCTCAGAAGATTTTCTTCGGCCAGTGGATTGGGAACGTCTCGAAGACTAAAGCCTTTGCCCTCGTCCAAAACGTGGATGACCATTTTGTCAGAAGTTAAATCAACAGCCAGGTAAATTTTCTTCTCCGGGCGTTCCTGATTGCCGTAGTGAAACGCGTTGATGACCCCTTCCCGTACAGACATTCCGATGCGGTAGCAATCGTCCTCGTCGAAGCCCGCGGCTTCGGCGACGCGCAAACACATCTCCTCGGCGACATTGACGCTTTCTACCTGCGTTTCGAGTGTGACATCGAGGTGTTTCTGGTCAGCCATTATTATGAGTCGCCACCCACCATAGCCGTTTGGACGCGCATTTGAGTGCCTTATGGGTAACACAGTGCCGGAAAAAGAGTCAATCGAGCACTGCAGTTATACCGTAATGTTTCAGATAGTATCGGGTTTAAGGGTACCAGTTCACCGCCGGACGAAAGGCTGACAGAGTATACCCGCTTGCAAAAGCTGCTGATAGAGAGCTAATTACCTAGGCCCGGTACGAGCGCTCCAAGGTACGGTACTGGATGGCCTCGCTCAAATGCTTAGGGGCGATGTTTTCGGTTGCTTCCAGGGCCATAGGCAAATCGAGGCCTGAGCCTTCTTTTCGTAACGTCGGCGGGGGCCAGGTTGATTGTTACGCCCTGACCATAAGGAAATTCGAAGCCACAATTTCTCAATGCGCACCTGATGCGCTCACGGCTTTCTTTTACGGCATCGTCGGGGAGGTCCACTACGTTGAAGTCCTGCATGCGCGCGGAACCTACGTTTACCTCAACCTCGACGAGGTAGGCGTCGATTCCGTACACGGGCGCACTGATGGCTTTGAAGAGCATTTTTTTCGGCGCGTCGCTAAGACGAGGTTCGTATAGGCACAGTACGGAGAGAGAAGCCGCCGGGGTCGCAGCGCGAAGCATAAATTAGTTCGTTAATATACCCAGAGATACTAGACGAAGGTAGCGGCGACGGAGCGCGGCCGCCTTTACACAGTTGGCGTCGCAACGTATATTGGCTCGCTATAGCATCAGTTACGGCATCCCGCGAGGTCATCGCATGGCCGGTTTCGTCATTTTAGGCATTGTCATTCTGATCTTTATTTTTGCGATCGGAATGTACAACGGATTGGTCCGACTTAAGGTGCAAACCGACAACGCCTGGTCGGATATCGACGTGCAACTCAAACGCCGCTACGACTTGATTCCTAACCTGGTGGAAACCGTCAAGGGTTACGCGGCGCACGAAAAAGGAACGCTGGAAGCGGTCATCAATGCGCGTAATCGTGCCATGACTGCTAGCGGGCCTGCCGAGAAAGCGCAAGCGGAAGATATGCTTTCGGGCGCGCTTAAAAATTTATTTGCGCTCTCCGAAGCGTATCCGCAGTTGCGCGCCGTTGAAAGCTTTACTGCGCTGCAGACTTCGCTGACGCAGATCGAAGATGCGGTGCAAAATGCGCGGCGTTATTACAATGCCGTGGTTCGCGATCTCAACACCAAAATTCAACAATTCCCCACCAACATTTTTGCCAGTATGCTGGGATTCAAGCCCCGTGAATTTTTTGAGATTTCGGCTCCCGCCGAGCGCGAAGCGCCCAAAGTCAGCTTCAACACGCCTGCTGCTTCAGCATGAGCGCGCAGGGTTCCCGAATCATGTTTATAAGTCATTGCCGCTGCGTGCGCGATTGGCTCGCAAGCCCAACGTTGCGTCATTTTGCGCCTATTGCACTGATCGGAATTATTGCGCTGTCGGGCGCGGCCACCGCCAGGGCTAAGGAACTGCGCATTGAGAATTTCGATGCGCACATCGTGGTGGCGAGTAACGGCGCCATCGACGTCACCGAAACGATACAAGCGCATTTCATCGGCACTAATTGGCACGGGCTGTATCGTTCCATTCCGGTGGAGTACGTGACTCCCCAGGGCTTGAATTACACGTTATTCCTGGATGTGAAACAGGTGACGGATGGGAGCGGTCATCGCCTGAAATTCGATTCCAGCCGGGTGCGCCATTACCGCAAGCTGAAAATCTACATTCCTAATGCCGATAATTCGGTACAAACGATCTCCATCGAGTACACCGTCAGCGACGCGATCAAATTTTTTGAGGACCATGACGAACTCTATTGGAACGTGACTGGCGACGAGTGGGATGTGCCGATCCAATCCGCGCATGCAAAAATTATTCTGCCGGCCGGTGCCAGCAATATTCGAGCTACGGCGTTTACCGGTGTGTATGGCTCGCGCGCGAAGGATGCGGAAATTGATATCGCCGGGAATGGCGTCGAAGTGCAAACTACTGCGCCGCTTCCTTACCACGCCGGTTTGACGGTGGCGGTGGCAATTGATAAGGGCGTCATTCGCGAGCCTTCCGGCGCAGATTTAGTCGGGCGATTTGTGCGCAGTAACTGGCCGCTGTTCGTGCCGGTGGCTATTTTCTGCCTGATGTTTTATCTGTGGTGGACGCGGGGACGCGATCCGCGGCTGCGGCCTATCGCGGCGCAATACGAGCCGCCTAATCAACTCACGCCTGGCGAAGCGGGCACACTGGTGGATA
>Ga0209328_10000436_pt1 | contig 10286 bp, 6 predicted proteins | sample JacPinW_OM3H0_M1_FD_187954 | JGI IMG/M metagenome (GOLD analysis project Ga0209328, IMG submission 187954) | Forest soil microbial communities from Algoma, Ontario, Canada - Jack Pine, Ontario site 1_JW_OM3H0_M1 (SPAdes) (version 2) | ecosystem: Environmental > Terrestrial > Soil > Boreal... | reverse complement strand
CTGTTCTCGGCGAAAAGTTCACGCAGTCCTATCTCGTGAACGCCATTCAGGAGGTTTATCGCCTCCAGGGCGTGAATATCAACGACAAGCACATCGAAACCATTTCCCGCCAGATGATGCGTTGGGTAAAGGTCGAAGATGTGGGAGACACTACATTCCTGCTTGAAGAGCAGGTGGACAAGTTCCGCTTCCGCGAAGAGAATGATCGCATCATCGCTGAAGGTGGACGACCCGCAACCGGCCGTCCGCTGCTCCTGGGTATTACCAAGGCTTCGCTCTCGACCGATTCCTTTATCTCGGCCGCGAGCTTCCAGGAAACCACTCGTGTCCTCACCGAGGCTGCAGTGGCAGGCAAGGTCGACTATCTCCGGGGGCTCAAGGAAAACGTCATCATGGGCCGGCTCATCCCCGCCGGTACCGGTCTGGAGCACTACCGCAGCATTCAGTTGCTAACGGAAATGCCGCCACCGGCGCCCATGGACGAAATTCCGGAAGCCGCCGAACTTACACCGGAAGAAGCTGCCGCGCTCGATTTCCTGCAAAAGGACACCGAAGCCGACGCAGCAACCGAAGGGTAAAATCACTTATATCCAGGAAATCAGGGCGCCCTCGCTTAAACGCGGGCGCCCTTTTTTCTTTGATGTGCTGGTCTTTGCGGTACTTTTAGGTACCTTCAGGAACCTGACTACACCGCTTCCATTGAAGAAGCGTGGAGAGGATGTCTACAATCGAATTAGTACGCGCGCGAACCCGGTGGATGAGGGCTGAGCCTTCCAAGTCATGCCAGATAGCGAAAATAAAAATCAAAGCGTTGCCAACGCCGCCCCCTCACCGGTGAATGGGAAGGCTCCCGTTTCGTCGCGCCTGGCCCAGTTTGAGAAACGCCAAAAAGAACTCTGGCGCGTCACTTTCCTGATCCTCCTGGTCCTCGCAACGGTATTCGCCGCCACCTCTTGGGATACGCTCCGCTCGCTTACCCACCGTTACGAAGCCCTTCCCATCGGGCTGGTTATTTTGGTCGTTTTATTCGGTATGCACGTCTGGAAGCGCTCGCAGGAAATTTCCGAGCTGCGCGGCTTAGTGCAAGGCATCGAGCAGCGCGACGCAGAACCCGCCAGCGAAAAGCAGTTCGATCAGCTGTTTGAGAGGATCACCCGTTCCCAACAGGGTTATCGCGATCTCATCGACTCCTTTGATGACGTTTTGATCGCACTGACTCTGGACGGTGAAATCCGCGCAGTCAATCGCAGGTTTGCGGAACTCGTTGGTGCTCCCTACCAGGACATCGTCGGTAAACCTTTGTCTGAATTCGTTGAGGAAGCTGCCGGCGAAGGCCACGATCTCGTCAAGCGCGCCATGCCGAAATTCCTGGAGCGCCGCACCTGGTCCGGCGTTGTGAACGCGCATCTTAAAAATCGGCCGGGTATTTTTTATTTCGATTGCGTCGCTAACGCCATGTTGCGCGACGACAAAGTTCACGGGGTTACCGTGCTCGCGCGCGATGTCAGCGCGCAGCGCAGAAACGAAGCTCGTTTCACGGAACTCTTTGAAACCTTGCAAGAGGGCATCTACATCATCAATCTGAATGGTGACATCCTCGACGCTAATCCCGCGTTAGTGCGCATGCTGGGTTATGACTCCAAAGAAGAGCTCCTCACCCGCAGGGTCCCCGATATCTTTCATGATCGGGGTGAACGCAAGAGTCTGAAAGACGAAGTCGAGCGCCAGCCTATCTTGCAAGGCCGGGAAATCACTCTGACACGCAAAGACGGCACTTCACTCATCTGTCTGAACACTGCGGCGGCTGTGCGTGACAGCGCCGGGACGGTGATCCGCTACCAAGGCGCGCTTATGGATGTTACTGCCAGCCGGGTGATGGAGCGCCGACTCCATCAGCAGCAGGAATTTGCGCGCCGCCTGATCGATAGTTTTCCGGATTTGATCTTCGTGCTGGACAACGCCGCCAGCTACACCTTCGTCAGTCCCCGTGTCGTGGAAGTATTGGGCTTTGAGCCGGAAGAAATACGCGAGACCGAACTGGGCGCACGCACCCATCCAGAAGATCGAGGCGCGTTGCGTGCCATGTACGACGAAATCCTCGGCGGCCGCGAAACATTCGCTTCTGTCGAAGCGCGCGTGCGCAACAAGAAAGGCGACTGGCGCCGCTTGCGTTTCCATTTCAGCCCGCTCTTCGATGAAATGGACAAAATCGATGGCGTGATTATTTCTGGCCGGGATGTTACCGACCTCAAGCGTCTCGAGGAACAATTGATCCAGGCGGAAAAACTCGCCGCCATGGGCCAGATGCTCGCGGGCGTGGCCCACGAATTAAACAATCCGCTCACTGCCATCCTTGGTGTGACCGAACTGCTTCGCGAACGCTCTGGCGCCGATGAGACTATGCAGCGCCAGTTGGAATTGACACATCGCCAAGCCCGACGCGCCGCGCGCATTGTGCAGAATTTGCTAGAATTCTCCAGGCCTGCTTCCCCGCAAAAAAAACCGCTGGACGTCAATGTGCTCATCGAGCGTACCCTCCAACTGCAGGAGCACTCCCTCCGCCGCAATCAGATCGAAGTCCATTTCCAGCCGCAACCTGGTTTACCTGCGGTCATGGGTGACGGCAACCAGTTGATTCAGGTGTTGCTGAATCTCGTTACCAACGCCGAACAGGCCATCCGTGAAGTTCGCGATGCAGGGCACATTCACATCCGCATGGCCCTGCGAGCCGGCCGCATTGCCGTGACCGTCCAGGATGATGGCGTGGGGATTCGTCCCGAAGCATTGCCGCGAATTTTCGATCCCTTCTACACTACCAAGAGGCCCGGCGGCGGCACGGGACTGGGCTTAAGCATTTGCATGTCGATCATTCGGGAACACGGCGGCAACCTGGACGCCAAGGCGCTGCCCACGGGTGGCTCGATATTCACGCTTGATCTTCCGATTGCCGCCGAAGCGGGCACTGAGCCGGCGCTAGGCGCATCTTCCGAGGTCTCAGCGAAGGTGGTTTCTAGTCCTTCGGACGTTCAGGGCCGAGCCGTGCTGGTTATCGATGACGAGGAAAGTATCCGGATGCTTCTGGAAGAAGGCCTGTCCGCTTTTGGTTTGCACGTGGATTGTGCGGGCGATGCCGAAGCCGCCGTTGCCCTGGTGGCTGCGCGATCTTATGACGTGTTGCTCTGCGATTTGAATCTTTACGGTGCCGATGGTACCAAGGTTAGTGGTCGTGACGTCGTCGATCAAGTGCTGGCAGCCGCGACGGGACCGGAGAAACCCTCCATCATTTTCATGACTGGAGACCTGGTTGAATCAGAGGTGTCCGCGGCAGGCTCGAGCGAGTCTCGTATGCTGCAAAAGCCTTTCAGGATTTCAGATGTTTTAACAGTGGTACAGGAAGCCTGTGCCGCGCGACGCTTCGAAAACGTAAACGCAAAGACCTAGCCTGCGACCTTCCCTGCCGGCCGCAAAATCTAAGAGCGCGTACAGAAGAGAACCTGTCTCGTTTCCCTAGCTAGCGCCCCGGCGTCGCGTCCACTCCAAAATCCCACACAAAAATATTCATCCCATCTGGCAATATTTCCGCCAGCGCATACTCGCCCGGCGGCAGCGGTTCGCTCAGCGTGAAACGATAAACGTTCTTCGCGATTTCCCACCGCTGTATGGCGATAGTATCCATCTCCGAAGAGATATCCTGTCCTAACAGACTTTTAATAGCCCGCAGTCGCCTTTTACCGGCTTTTACCGTGGCACGTACTAATTGCACCTCCGGTCCATCAATGCCTGGGCGGCTGCTTTGTGCGATAGAAGTTGGATTGTCAGGATCGGGCGCTACTTCCCGCAAATAAAATTCCGGCGGTCCGGTGGCGATCGATACGCGAATCTTGGAAGCCACCCCGGGAATTTCGACGTTACGCTTGCCAGGAATGAGCGGTACTGGAGAAATGACCTGCGCCACGACGCGTTTCTTGTCGGTTCTGGTTTGTGCACCTACTTGTTCCAGCGGCGTAACCGTGTTCCCCGCCACCGCGAACATACCTTCGCCATTAGGCAGAAAAACTCCCTGGCCCACCGGTAGACTCGCGTCCACATCGACGACAGAGACTACCTGCCGCGCTTGCTCTTGGGCCTGAACCTTTTTTACCAGCGCTGCATCGGCTTTTTCGTCCGCAATTCGCGCTTTTTCCGTCGCGTCCCAGTCCACCATGGCGGCCGGAATCTCTTCCCAGTCGCCCCGTTCGACGCTGAAATACCGTACCCGCTCTCCATTTCGTTCGTAGCTGCGCACCAGCTGAAAATTGCCGTCCTTCAGTATCAATTTCTTGCCGTGGGATAAGCGTGCTTGTGCTGGGTCAGTTTTTGACGTACCAGCTTTACCTGAGCCGCCCGCGGCACTTCCCGTAGCCTGGCCATAACTATTTGTAACTGCAACCATTGCGATTCCGGCAATGAAAAACAAGAAGGCCAGTCTGGTTGTTCGTGTCGTGTGCATGGAGTTCTGGGGATGCGATGCGCCTTGGGCAGTAACAGTTTGTCCTACGTGCAGCATAACGCGTGGACTTTGCACTGACAACTTCCGGTGAACCCAAAGGGATGGCTAGACCTGGCAAAAAAAAGGCTCCCGGCAAAGCCGGGAGCCAGAGTCCGCAAAAGTTTACCGCTTATCGTTCCCTAGTGTGTGCACTTCGGAAATAAAGTTACTAGCACCATCAAATCCGAGAGCGTGAACAGCCATTGGTCCGCAGTCATGCTGGCGGCTTCCGCGGCACGCGCGATAAAGCCCAGATGACGGCTTTTTGCGAAATTGTGCAGATGATCCACGCAAATGCCCGTTAGCGTGGCGACTTCTGAATCGGTGAAAATTTTCTGACTCGATTTTACGGTAACCATGGCGTCCTCGATCTCTCCGTCGAGTTGCTCCGATTACTAAGATGCTGAAAGCATAGTATCGGCTGCATGAAATTCAGAGCAATAGTCGTTCCGTTCTATGGACGGAAAACTACTGGCTGGTACTTTCGTCAAATTTGCAGTGAATTCGCCTATTTTTCGCATCGTTTTACAGGCTAATCCGACTCCGCGTAAATTGAATTTTGGAAATCGACGCGTAAAAATGTCCCTATTTTGCAAAGTCGCTACAGTTTTCGGTACAACAAATTCCTGTGGTGGGAGTTGCGCGTTCATCTCTACAGTCTTTTACTGACTTTTTTACGCAGTTTTAACAAAAGCGCAGATTTTTTGAGGCTATGAAGTAAAAATCCAACCTTCCCGAGATGACCCCGTGTCATCATTTCGACAGCGGTGCCGAGAAGTCGTCAATCAAATTGCGGGACACAAATAATTTCTCCAAGGAAACTCTGGGTTGGACCTGCGCAGCGCACTCATGGAGGTAACCGCTGCGATTAGCTTCGTCGTTGTGGCCGAAGGAGGAAACCTAAACGTTGGTACCGCCAGCTTGCTCAAACGCATACGCGAGTTGCAGCATTCGCGTCTCGCCGAAGGGCGCGCCAAAGATCTGCAGCCCTACGGGAAGTTTCCCGCAGACCTTTCCACACGGAACCGAAATACCCGGTACACCCGCCAATGACCCCGTAACAGTATATATATCAGCAAGATACATCTGCAGAGGGTCTTGCGAGCGTTCCCCAATTCGAAACGCTGGCACGGGAGAAGTCGGCGTCACAATCGCGTCCACCTTCGTAAAAGTATCTCTGAAATCTTTCGCGATCAACGCTCTTACTTTTTGCCCCTTCAAATAGTAGGCGTCGTAATATCCCGCCGACAATACATAAGTCCCCAGCACAATTCGGCGTTTTACCTCATCGCCAAATCCCGCTCCGCGCGTTTTTCGATACATGGCAAGCAGGGAATCGCTCTCCACGCGCAATCCAAATCGCACGCCGTCATACCGCGCCAGGTTGGAACTCGCTTCCGCGGTAGCGATAATGTAATATGTCGCGATAGCGTAATCAGTGTGCGGCATGCGGATGTCCACCAGCTCGCATCCGAGTTTTCTGTAAATCTCCAGACCCGCTTCAATTTTTTGCCGTACCGCCGGGTCCATACCTTCCCCGAAATATTCCTTGGGAACGCCCAGGCGCAATCCCTTTACGGGCTTTGTTATCTCCTTTTGGTAATCAGGCACGGCTGCCATCGTCGAAGTTGCGTCGTGGGGATCTCGCCCGGCGATAACGCCCAACACTGCAGCAACATCTTTAACATTCGTCGCGAAAGGGCCGATACGATCCAGCGAAGATGCGAACGCAATCAATCCATAACGCGAGACCCGCCCATAGCTGCCCATCATGGCCGGCACGCCGCAAAAGGACCCGGGCTGTCGTATCGAGCCGCCCGTATCCGTTCCCAGCGCAGCCACCGCCAGTCCGGCCGCCACCGCCGCCGCTGAGCCCCCGCTCGATCCTCCCGGCACACGGTCCGTGGATGCGGGATTTTTCACCGGCCCGTAAGCGGAGTTTTCATTGGAGCTTCCCATGGCGAATTCATCGCAATTGGTCTTGCCCAGGATTATCGCGCCCGCGGCATCCAGCCGTTCGATGGCCGTGGCGTCGTATGGCGGCACGTAATTTTTCAATATTCTGGATCCGCATGTCGTGACGATTCCGCGTGTACTGATCACATCCTTCACGGCAATGGGCACGCCAGCCATGGCTGGTAATTGTTTGCCGCCCGCGATTAACGCATCAATTTTGTCTGCTTGCTTACGGGCACGCTCGGGGGAAAGCGCCAGAAAAGCGTTTAATTCCGGATTACGCGCCTCGATCCGCTTATAAAACTCGACAGTAAGTTCGCGCGCGGAAATCTTCTTCTCGGACAGGGCCGTTCGAACTCCATCGATTGTCCACGCTGTCGTCAAAGTTAGAGTCTTTCCTTCGCGAGACCTTTATTTCTAATGAATTGTGAAACCCCGATTAAATTCAATTAAAAAGACTCGCCTGGCTCGTGGCAGTCTAGCGTTCAATCACCTTGGGCACGCGAAAATACGGCGGTTCCGGATCGGGCGCCTGGCGAAGAACATCTTCCGCCACCGCGCTAGGCACTACCAGATCTTCGCGCATGGTAGCATCCGCAGCCTGGTCGTCGGCCAACACCTGGGCCATGGGCTCCACACCCGATGTATCCAACTCGTTTAATTTGCCGATGTAATCGAGAATCTCGTCGATTTGTCGCCGGTACTTTTCCAGTTCGTCTTCGCTCAGGTCCAGATAGGCAAGTTCCGCCACACGCACCACGTCTTCGCGGGTAATTTTCACTGGATTCCTCAGCGCCCCGCGGGAGCCGCTTCGACTGCCTTGCGCGGGTATTTCTTCTGAATGTAGTTATCCACCAGGGCCTGAAAAGCTACTGCCAGTTCCGCGTAAGTGCCTTCGAGCGTCACATCTTTTTTTCCATCGATGTAGACCGGGCAGCGCGGCGCTTCGCCCGTTCCTGGCAAGCTGATACCGATGTTCGCGGCTTTCGACTCACCCGGCCCGTTTACGATGCAGCCCATCACCGCCAGCGTCAATTCTTCCACGCCGTCAAACTGCGTCTTCCAGATGGGCATCATATTCCGAATGTAATCTTGGACGCTTTCCGCCAACTCCTGAAAAGTCGTACTGGTAGTCCGCCCGCATCCCGGGCATGCGGTGACACTGGGAGAAAACGACCGCAGCCCCAGCGATTGTAAGAGTTCGCAAGCTGCGTAGACTTCTTCCCGACGGTCGCCGCCTGGACGCGGCGTGAGAGAAACGCGAATCGTGTCGCCAATCCCGTCGTACAGCAGCACACCCAGCGAAGCAGCGGACCACACGAGGCCCTTCGTGCCCATGCCCGCTTCCGTCAAGCCTAGATGCAGCGGCTGTTCTGTCTTCGCGCTCAAGTCGCGGTAAACGGTAATGAGGTCTCGTGGCCGCGAAGTCTTGCAGGAAATGATGATCTGATCGTTTCGTAATCCCGATTCCAGCGCCAACTCGGTGGATTGCAGCGCGGAGAGAACCATGCATTCATTAATGATTTGTTCGGATTCTTTCCCAAGATTCTGGTCGGTATTTTCCTGCATTTTCTGCATGACCAGCTCTTGGTTCAACGAGCCGCCATTCACGCCGATGCGCACCGGCTTGCCATGGTCCCGCGCCACTTTGCAGATGGTGGAGAATTGCTCATCTCGGCGTTGTCCCGCGCCCACATTGCCGGGATTAATCCGATATTTGTCCAGCGCCTCCGCGCATTCCGGATATTTCGTTAGCAGCACGTGCCCGTTGTAGTGGAAATCGCCGATGATCGGGACGGTACATCCCGCTTCCAGCAGGCGCTTCTTGATCAGTGGCACCGCCGCCGCCGCTTCCGGCACATTCACGGTCCAGCGCACAATCTCCGAACCCGCCTCAGCCAACTCCACGGTCTGGCGAAATGTCGACTCAACGTCCGCGGTGTCCGTGTTGGTCATAGACTGCACCACCACTGGCGCACCACCGCCCACACGAACGTGCCCGACCCTCACGGCATAAGTCTTGCGCCGCGGATGCTTGCTTACGTTGGCCTGAAACCCTTCTATCTGCGTAAACATTCTCTATTAATTCTAACGTGATTCACCCTTGGCGGGAAATCCCGATCGCCTGGTCGGTGTGGTTAAGAGACGAGCCGTAAAATTAGCGCAATACCTCTGGCTAGTGCCCCGAACTCTTTGCTTCGGAAGGTAATTTTTCAAACTCCTGGTTCATCCACGCCACAAATCCATCGACCGCCTGAGCACGCCCAAGGAAATTCTTCACCAAATCGTTAGCCGGCATGGAACCGGTCTTTTCCAGCACCGTGGTTCGGTAACGCCGGGCTATTTCAGGAGCCAGTAAGTCGTTGTGGTCGAACTTGCTTAAAAAATCCTCCGCAATCACGTGATCCCACAAGTAGGTGTAATAAATCGACGAATACCCTCCGAGGTGTGTAAACGATGCGATCCCATGACTATCTTCTACCACCTGGTAAGGTAGAAATCGCTTAATGTTATCCGCCATCTCGCTCTCTAGTTTTGCTGAATCAGGTGTCGAGTTATGCAAATCAAATGACACGTTTGTGTATACCAGTTGCGAGCGAGTCTGCAGGCCGCGGCCAAAGGCATCGGCCAGATTTGCACGTCGAACTAAGTCAGCAGGGATCGGCTGACCAGTGTGAGGATCGTGCGCGAATACGGCGAGAACTTTCGGATCATGCATCCACTCCTCAAGCATCATCGACGGAGCTTCGCCAAAATCAGTTTCAAGGTTGTCGCCATATCCCGCCCACTTCTGCTGTCCTTGAAAAATCCAGTGCATCAGATGTCCGAATTCGTGAAAGAATGCGGATACGTCGCCATACTCCATAAAGCCAGGGTCGCCCGGTTTCCCGCCCGCAAAATTACAAATTAAAGCAACCTCGGGTAGCTGCTTCCCGCGCTTGCCATCGAGCAGTGGATCAGAACTGAACCACTGATCTTTTCCAGGCCGAGGATGCATATCCAGATAAATGCGGCCCAACTGTTGTTTTCCATCAAAAACGTCGAAGGTGCTCACCGAAGGATCCCAGGTTACAGCATCCTGGGCAGGCCGAAACGTAACGCCGAACAACCGGGATGCCACATCCATAATCCCCTGTTGCACTTGGTTATACGGGAAATATTGCCGTGTCGCCTGAGAATCATAGTCAAAGTTCGCTCTGCCAAACTGCTCGAAATAATACTGTGTATCCGCAGCGGATATATTCACAAGTGACGGGTGCTCTTTACGCGCCAGTGTCAACAACATCCGGTATTCACGCTCGGCGACCGGGCGCGAGGCCGCGTCAATCTGGTCGACAAAACGGCTTATCGTTTGAGAATTGAGCACCATTTTGTCTGCTGCGGCCATGTCCGACCAGCTCTTGTATCCGACGACTTTCGCGAGTTCCTCGCGATTCTTTAGCAAATCGGCTAGCACACTCATGTTTTGCGGATAGGCACGCCCGTTGTAGGCAACATACATGCGGCGGCGCAATTCAGGATCCTTGGCAAACTTGAGAACCGGCGTTACGTCGGGAGAGTCGCTTGTCAGCGTGATGGTACCGTCGGCCGCAGGCTTGTGGAGGTTGATGTAATCCTGCGGCAAGCCATCCAGTTCCGTCTGATTCTTGACCACCACGGTTAGCCGTGAGTCTTGGATGTTTCGCTGAAATTGGGTGACCAGCTTGGTGATGGCGTCGTTAAGCGTCTGGATGCGGGCACGCGTTCCTTGGTCTTTGTCCACTCCAGCAAGTCGAAATTCGAGCAGTGTCCGCTTGACATA
>Ga0209328_10000435_pt1 | contig 10288 bp, 7 predicted proteins | sample JacPinW_OM3H0_M1_FD_187954 | JGI IMG/M metagenome (GOLD analysis project Ga0209328, IMG submission 187954) | Forest soil microbial communities from Algoma, Ontario, Canada - Jack Pine, Ontario site 1_JW_OM3H0_M1 (SPAdes) (version 2) | ecosystem: Environmental > Terrestrial > Soil > Boreal... | reverse complement strand
GGGATCGATCGTCAGCCGCATCCAAACCCCGCCAGCCAACTTCGCCAGCGCCCCAAAATACCGCCTAAAAGTAGCACTCCGAGTCGGCTTCCCGCAAGGCGCGAGAATACCCAGTAGCCGGTAAGTTTCCGATAAACGTCAGTGCTCTATCGGAGGCGCGTTTTCGGCGCAATTCCGGCGAGTAGCGGCCAGACGTGGCAGCAAAAGGGCGATCATCGCGGTGGCACACAGCCTTGTAATCATTGGCTACCACCGGCAAAAGAGCTAGCGTAACTACGAAGATCTCGGTGGAGATTACTTCGATCGCATAGATTCTGACGGTTTGAAAGCGATACTTCGTCAGACGACTCGAGAAACTAGGGCACAAGTGATCTGCGCAGATGGGGACTCAAGCTGGCGGAGCGAGGAGGAAAAAATACCAAGAAACGAGCGGTGGTTGCCGTGGCTAGAAAGTTGGCGGTACTGCTACATCGGTTGTGGGTAAGTGGAGAGGTGTATGAACCATTGCGCAATAGCCAAAAAGCGATGCGCGCCGTGGCCTAGAGAGTTTCGATCCGCACAGCTGAGCTCAACCGCCGCGTCCAGGTGACTGCGGCAACTCCTGAGGCGCAACTCCCCCAGAAACGTGGGAAGAGAGGACGCTAATCAGGTAGCAACACCTACTGAAACGAGAACACTCCCCTAGCACCGAGCGAATCTCGCTCACAAAAGAGTGCGGATGGAAGGATGGAGACAGAGGCAGCTTAGCTGAATGGGAACAGACTCACGGAAAGGAGAAGTGCAAGTGTGCCTTGACCTCGACCGGCCTTCTCATGGAAGGACCTGGCCGAAATTCGGCACGGGATAGGAGCTGGCAACCGCCCAGCTTTGTTGACTTAAGCTCAGGTCGAAAACTAACATGGCCGCATTATGGGCGACTGCCAGTCACTGAGCGGCCAGACCGTTTCCCACTACCGCATCCTAGAGAAGATCGGCGGCGGGGGTATGGGTGTCGTGTACAAGGCCGAGGATATAAAGTTGGGACGCAATGTGGCCTTAAAGTTTTTGCCCGACGAAATTTCCGGAAACCAACAACTAGTGCAGCGATTTCAACGTGAGGCAAGAACGACCTCGGCGCTCAACCACCCTCACATTCTTACCGTGTACGAGATCGGAGAGGACAAAGGAACACTGTTCATCGCCACGGAGCTGGTGGAGGGCCGGACTCTTCGAGATTTGCTTCACGGCGCGCTATCTTGCAACCAGGCGCTGGCCTTCGCCGAGCAGATTTTAGAAGCCTTAAGTAGCGCACATCGTGCCGGCGTAGTGCATCGTGACTTAAAACCCGAAAACATCATGGTGCGGCCAGATGGATACATCAAGATACTCGACTTTGGCTTGGCAAAGCTGCTTCCTTCTCCGCTGGCCGGTAGCGGCGAAAATACGGATGTGGATTTGACCTCGTCCGGTCAGATGCTAGGCACAGTTCGGTATATGTCGCCGGAACAAATCCTCGGCGAATCGATCGATCACCGCAGTGACTTGTTTTCCTTCGCGATCATTCTTTACGAGATGGTTTGTGGCCGGCGTCCGTGGCAAGGAACTTCCGCCGTGGACATACTCCATGCCATTCTGCATGAGGAGCCAAAATCTATCTCGCAGAGCACGGTAAAGGACTGCACGAACCTTCCCCAGGTTTTGGACAAGGCGCTGCAGAAAAACCCTTCGAACCGTTATCAATTGGCAGATGAATTCCTGGCGGCCCTTTCCGTCGTCGCGGCCAGGGGCTCGGCAGCGCCTAGGGCACGAAAGGAAGATTCCAGCTCGTCGCTTGCTGTCCTGCCCTTTATCTTCCTTAGTGATGTGGAGGAAAAAGAATCGCTTTCCTTGGGATTTGCCGATGCTCTGATCACCACGCTTGGGAATCTGGAAGATCTGGTAGTTCCGCCAACTGCGGCGATCCTACAGTATCCCGGTGGAACCGACCCCCTCACGGTTAGCCGTGCGATGCGAGTTCGCCACGTGTTGCAGGGAAGTATTCAGAGACTGGGGTCGCAATGGCGGGTTTCCGTTCAACTGTTTGATTCGCATGCGGGGAAAATGATTTTCGCTGAAAAATACGATTTTGCGCTCCAAGGTATTTTCGAAATCCAGGATGAAATCAGCAGGTGCGTGGCCGAGGCTTTGGCAAGAAAATTCCGACGTAAAGCGCTTAAGTCGCGCGACCGCTACACGGCCGACCCCGGCGCTTACGACGAATTTCTCGAAGGGCTTCGCGAAAGCTACTCTGAAGACCTTGAATCTCTTAACCGAGCTATCGCCGCGCTGGACCGCTCCATAGCCGCAGATCCCAAATTCGCCCTCGCACACGCGACACTCTCTTATGTCTGCACAGGAAAATACTTTAGCTTCGATCCTCGCCGCACATGGATCGACAGAGCGGAATTCCATTGCCAGCAAGGGCTGGAACTCGATCCGGATCTGCCTGAGGCCCATTTAGCGAAATCTTATATTTTGTGGAGTCAGGCCGCCAATTTCCGGCATGTTGAAGCCATCGCGGAGATACAAAAGGCATTGGCGCTCCAGCCCAACTTGGATCACGCGCACAACCGGCTGGGCACGATCTGCGCGCACATCGGCCGGCTTAAGGACGCATGCCGCGCTTTCGAAAGGGCGCGACTGGTGAACCCACAGAACCTCTCGAATCACAACATCGCGCAGTCCTATCTTTGGGACGGTGACCTGGACCGTGCCGAACGGGAACTTGATGCTTGGGCGCAGCAAAGCCCCGAAAACAAGTATCTCCTGTGGTTTCGGCCGCAGCCGGCGTTGTTTCGCGGCGACTTGGAGTCGGCGAAAAAATATATTGCTTCAGCGCTGACTCTTCTTCCCGAAGAGCCGTTGATGATTAGCCTGAAAGGCGTGCTGCACGCTCTTCATCAGGATTCCGGAGCGGCTCTGGATTGTGTTCAACGGGCCCGCGAGTCTCCTCGTTCGTTCGGGCACACGCACCACACGCACTATCAAATCGCATGTACGTACGCCATTCTCGGGCAGCCCGGCAAAGCCCTGGAATGGCTGGAACGAACGATTGACGAAGGTTTTGCTTGTTGGCCTCTGTTTCAGCGCGATCCCTGCTTGAGGACTCTGCACGAAATACCAGAGTTCCGCGCAACCATCACCCGGCTCGAACGCGAATTCGGACAAGTTAAGATCGAGTACATCTAAAATCATGGTCAACATTCATCGTGCGCGTATCAGCCTGACTTTTCTTTTATTTTTCATTATGTGGCCGTTGTGTCTTCGGGCGCAGAAAGCAGCGACCACCCGAAACGTCATTCTTCGCCGCGATCCCACCACATCAAGCCCGGCTTTAGAGCGCCTGAGTCAAGGTGCAAGGTTGTCTCTCGTTGATGCGCTTCCGGACAGCGGGTTTTACCACGTCAGGACGGAGGACGATCGAGTCGGTTGGGTGTTTGCCAAGTACGTCAGTATCTCAAGTACGGAAATCAGAGCCGCTCCGACTACGCCAAGCACCACTCCGTCAACAGAATGCGATCCGAGCATATCGGCGCATGTTTATCATCCCCAGCGCCTTATAGTGAAACAGGAATGCATTTCTGTTACAGGTACAATTGTCGACGCGACAGCGACTCAAAAGAAGAAACAATTGGACGGAACTCGCCACGAACCGGACGGAGATACCCACGGATGGCTGAAGGTGGACCCCGGATTAGAGAACCTTTTGAATTCCGGCAACGTGAACGACGAGAATGGAAACCTGGTGTTCGAGATTATCTGTAAATTTCCGGTAACACAGCTGGATGCTAAGGCCGCATGTCAAGGCTACACAGACCAGGTCTCACTGCCACCCGTGGGTTCTCACGTCCGCATTGTTGGAAGATATGTGCAGGATACGTTTCATGGTCAATGGAATGAAATTCATCCGGTGACTAGCATCGCGGCCACTCCATAATTTAACTTTCTTACCTACACGACTGACGAAGGTCGATTCGACGTGCCTGCACTATCAGCTGCGAAGAATAGTGAAACGTTGGGCTCGGTTCCGCGTTATGTCTTTAGAAGAATTACTCCCTAATTCAGCACACACGTAAGGATTTGAAGTTTATGATGATGGACAAGAGTAACGCCTTGGCATTCGAGGGCATCAAGGTCCATGTAAGATTCAAGCTCTTCGCGTTGTGGACTTCCGTCATGTCCTTTTACATCTATGGAGACTATTTCGAGCTTTATCAGCCTGGGAAATTACAGGATGTGACTGCTGGAAGGATGCCTTTCGGTGCTATCTCTCAAGGAGCCTTGCTGGGGATGGCCGCGGTGATGATAATTCCGAGTCTGATGCCGTTTCTGTCACTCGTCCTGCCTACAGGAGTGAATCGCTGGATGAATATCGTGTTCGGCGCGGTATACAGCGTGATCATGGTTCTGGTGATCAGGGGTGGTTGGAACTACTATATTCTTTACGGATTGATAGAAATTACTCTGACATTACTCATCATCTGGTACGCATGGACTTGGCCAAAGCAGCCAACCCTCTAATCGCGGTTACCACTCAAAACCAGGGCCAAGGAAGGCTGAGTTCCAATGAGCCGTCAAACTGCGTCGTGTTGCCTTTGGTTTTTGCCCAGCGCATCATCAGAGCACATGGACGCGAAGAGCCTTGGTAAGTCTAGCGCCGCCCGCGTCATCATCATCCGTCTGGCATTCATCGTTCTAATCCTGATGTTGGCTCTGGGCGTTATGGTGTGGCGTCAGCCGTTATGGGTCGGGAAGGAAATCACCCTATTTCGATTGTTGGCCGCCGGATTTCACAAGCGTTCGATGGCCATCGACGGTTATCACGTATTTTGCCTCGAGGGTGGCCCCGAGAGCGGCTCTCCGGTCGTGCTCATCCACGGGTTAGGCTCCGAAGCTCAACAGGATTGGGTCGCGCTGGCACCGTACCTGGTGCGTGCCGGATACCACGTGTACGCGATGGACTTGCTGGGTTACGGGCGGTCGGCCAAACCCTCAGAGCTTACGTATTCGATTTCCGAGGAGGCGAAATTTGTCGAATCATTTCTGGACGCCAAGCATTTAACCTCGGTCGCATTGGGTGGCGCATCGATGGGCGGATGGATCGCGGCCAAGGTTGCTCTGGATAGGCCCGATCTGGTTGCTCTCCTCATGCTGTTTGATAGTGCCGGGATGAAATTCCAGCTGAGTTTCGATCAGGCAATTTTCACGCCGCAGACTGAGCAGCAAGTGGATCAATTGATGGCTGTGGTCACACCCGGTGCTCCACGCCTGCCGCAATTCGTGAAGGCGGACTTTATTCGGAAAAGCAAGCGCGACGGCTGGGTGGTGCAGCGCGCCTTAGCTTCTATGACCTCTGGGGCCGATGATCTTGACGAGAAATTTTCCGCAGTGAAAATGCCCGTGCTGATCGTGTGGGGCAAGGACGACGTGATGACTCCGCTCTGGCTTGGCGAAGCCATGCATCGCGCCGCGCCACAATCGGTGCTGGCGGTTTATGACGGCTGTGGGCATATTGCGGTTGTGACTTGTATGAATGAAATCGTGCCGACCGTTATCAGTTTCCTCTCGGGCAAAGGCGCGGAACCTGGTAAAACCATCGAGGTACCTGCGCAGAAGCATTTCTTGATGCCCTGACGCTAAGACGGAACCATCAGTAAAGAATTGGTGCCCTTCGAGTGGTAAATGTGGAAATGCGCGAGAGGATGATCAAACCATTAATCCAAAGCGTGAGCCCAATGCACGCGCATCCGACTATGTTGCGCATTTCGCCGCGGGCTATGAGAAGAGAAGAAAGTTCCCCTGCGATCATGATTGCACCCACCCAGTAGTACCTCGGCAATTGAAAGACTTTAGCTATAGGAAGAAAGTGCAATCCGATAATCAGTCCGAAGAGCTGTGGTATCAAGTCGTAGCGGCCGATACGCGCCAGCAGATATGTTCCGATGCCCACGAGCACCCATTCGACAACAGAATCGATCCACAAAAACTTGCGGAAGGATCTCCAGCGCTGCAAATCCGCCGCGGAAGAACTAAGGTGACGAAATGCCAGAATGCGCAGAATCGCCCAAATTGTTAGTGTGACTGCGGGCAGGCTGACCGCGGAGAACCATATTGACGTTGGATGGCCGGAGAATACGACGGCCCAATACATCCAGGCCGAGCCAAAAAGTGCGCAGACTAAGCCGCCTCGAGCGCTCGCTTTCAGTTGGCCGGAGCTGATGTCAGGAAACTCAGAGAGTACGCTTGCTGTTTCAACCATGCGCTACGTCATAACCGTTACGACGCGAGTGTAGGGTAACGTTCCGCTCTTAGCCACAGGTTAATGTCTACTGGACACGGTTAGCGAACTCCTATTTAGTTGGGGTGACAGTTGTGCCGGTCCTGAAGGAGTTCCTTCGTGCAGTTCTAAAAGGAAAACAATGCACTCTGTTCTGGTTGCCAAACTGACATTTGCTGTAGCCCTTTTGCTGCCTGTCGTGAGTCGTGCGCAGAATCCTCCTCAGCAATCTCCTGAGCAAAAAAACGTCGAGCTGGTTGGGCACAGCGATCTGAATGGCAATGGTGATGGAGGCGAGGGCATGGCCATCCAGCGAGGGCTGGATGGACGCCGCATCCTTTATGTAGCTCATGAAGGTGAAAAGACCTGCCTCAGCATCGTCGATGTCAGCCGTCCCGAGAAGCCGGTGATGATCAACCAACTGCCATCGCCACAGCCGGGCGTGACGCGCTGCAATTCTCTGGGGCTCTCCGGAAATGTACTGGTGGTCGCGAATCAAGCGAAAAAGGTTGGCCAGAATTCAGCGGGCTTGTGGGTGCTGGATGTTTCGGATTTCAGTCGCCTGCAAACCGCACGAAAATTGCAAGATCTTTCGTTCTCCTTCTTCGACACTTCTGGGCCAGCTTCTCCGGGCGTGCACTACGTGTGGTTTGTCGACGGCCAGTTCGCGCATCTCACCACCGGTACGAAAGACTCGCGTCCTACTAATCCCAAGGACAATCAGTTCTACATCATGGTGGACCTTCGCGATCCTCGGAAGCCCCGCGAGATTGCGCGCTGGTGGCTCCCCGGCACACAGCAAGGTGATGCATGCCTGCCCAATTGCCTCCCAGAACGCCACAAGATCGATGATGGCTACCGCAGCCACACAATAGAAGTGCTTCCAGAACGGCCTGACCGGGCCTACGTTGGCTACATCGATGGTGGCCAGTTGATCCTGGATATTTCCGGGTTGAATGACGTGCGCGCGGGAGGCGCAACCAACTTCACGCCCAAGCTGGTGAGTCGCCTCAAGTTTTCGCCACCCTATCCCGCTTGGACTCACACCGTCCAGCCTATATTCGATCGTGGCCTGGCGATCGTCTCTGACGAATCCGTCCAGGATGCTTGTGCCGATGCGCCCAAGCTCGTGTGGCTGGTGGACATTCGCGCCGAAACCAATCCCGTGATTATCGGCACCGCTCCATTCGCACCCAACGCCGGCGAACTGTGTAAGCGCGGCGGTCGTTACGGGTCGCATAATCTAAGCCCCAACTTACCCAGCCCCACGTCCGCGAAGTTGAAGAACACAGCAGTGGCAACGTTTTTCAACGGGGGAGTTCGCATCTTTCGCCTGGTGGATGTTCCAGGAGTCGCAAACGCGCCTCCCCACATCGAAGAAGTCGGCTACTTCATTCCACCAGCGCCACCCAACAACCCTACCCACGCCATCGCCATCAATCACGCCATCGTCGATGAGCACGGATTGATTTACGCCGTAGATCGCGAAACCGGCGGCCTCTACATCCTGAAGTACACAGGAAGCCAGCCGCTGGATTGAAATCCCTGTGTCAGAAATTTGTGTGGCACACGGCAAGGCAATCAAACTCAGAAAGCTGCTTTCAGAATCGCTTAATTTTAGGAGAGGTGGAGAGCGAGCCTATTACAGTGAAACTTAGACGCCCCAGCCGTAGCGTTCGGCGTGTTCCAGCGAGCGCAGCATTTCTTCGCGCAGCAATTCTGTGAAGACGGAGCCGCCGATGGCGCGTTGCCCAGGCTCGGCGATGTCTGGCGTGCGATAACCGCCGCCCAGGACACGCAGTAGTGATTGCTCCACCCACTCGGCTTCCAGGGAAAGCCCAAAAGCATCGCGCAGCATCATGGTGGCACTCAAAATCGATCCAATAGGATTGGCAGCGTCCTTGCCAACCAACTGCGGCGCGGAGCCGTGGATAGGCTCGAACAATGGCGCGCTGGATCCAAAGCTGGCGGAAGGCACGAGCCCGATCGAGCCCACCAGCGCCGCGGCGGCGTCACTCAAAATGTCGCCAAACATGTTGGAGCTGAGAATCACATCGAATTGCGTGGGGCGCAGCGTGAGCTGCATCGCGGCGTTGTCCACGTACATGTGTTCGAGCTTTACGTAGCGATACACCGTGCTCATGGCGGAGACCGTGCGGCGCCACAGTTGCGAGCTACTGAGCACATTGGCTTTGTCCACCGAGCACAATCGCCGCGAGCGGCTCTCCGCGCGCGAAAACGCGAACGTGGCGATGCGCTCGATTTCCCGCGTTGAATACGACTCCGTATCCCAGGCGCGCTCCTCGCCTTTTTCCGTAACGCTACCGCGCTCGCCGAAGTACATACCTCCGGCCAATTCGCGCACAATTTCGATGTCCAGATCGCCGAGTCGCTCCGGTTTCAAAGGCGAAATTCCGCGCAGCGGCTCCAGAACTTTGACGGGCCGTACGTTCACGTACAGGCCCATTCCTTTGCGCAATTCCAGCAGACCGCTCTCAGGCCGCTTCCCTACCGGAAGCGAATCCCACTTCGCTCCGCCAACCGCGCCCAGAAAAACTGCGTCCGCTTTGCGGCAAGCATCAAGCGTTTCAGCCGGCAGCGGCGTACCAGTAGCGTCAATCGCCGCGCCACCGATAGGAAATTCGTGCATGTCGAATTGGTGCGAGAATTCGTGCGCGCATTCGCGCAAAACCGCCGCCGCAGCCCTGGTTACTTCCGAACCAATGCCGTCACCTGGTAAAAGTACGATGTTTTTCTTCATCGAAAATTCCGGTCCAGTTGCTTTCTCATGTGGTGCCAAGCGAAGCGCCAAAGTCGATATCCTTAGGCCGGGCTCGATGCTTCCGCAGCCACCGCCGCAGGGCGCCGCCGCAACACTTCATGCGCAATGGCTACCAGATCGCGCGGCCGCACATTCTTCGATTTGTCCGCAAGCGCATTGACCCGTTGATAAACTTCCGCCAGTTCCGCCTCGCTTGGCTCATATCCTAAGTCGCGCAAGCTCATGCGCAAAGCGTTTCGTCCAGAATGCTTCCCAAGCACCATCAGACGCGACGGAACGCCGACTGTTTCTGGCGAAATGATTTCGTAGGTCAGTGGATTTTTGATGATGCCATCCTGATGAATGCCCGCTTCATGTGCAAAGGCGTTAGCCCCCACCACGGCTTTGTTGGGCGCTACAAGCGCACCGGTGATTTCCGTGAGCATTCGGCTCGACGGAAATAAATGTTCCAAGCGAATGTTGGTGGTCACGCCAAAGCTTTCCTTGCGTACTGCCAGTGCCACCACGATTTCTTCCAGCGCCGCATTCCCCGCGCGTTCGCCGATGCCATTGATGGTGCATTCGATTTGCCGCACTCCAGCCCGCACTGCGGCCAGCGAATTCGCCACCGCCATGCCCAAATCATCGTGGCAATGCGCGCTCAGCGTAATGCCTTCTACGTCGCCAAGGGATGCACGCACCTTGCGAAACATTTCGCCATATTCTTCCGGGACCGCGTATCCCACGGTGTCCGGCAAATTCAAAATGGTCGCGCCGGCTTCCACCGCTACGCGGCAAACCTGGCACAAGAAGTCGATGTCCGTGCGCCCCGCGTCTTCCGCGGAAAATTCCACTTCTCCAACGCTATTGCGCCCCAGCTTGACCATCGCGCCAATGGCCTCGAGGGCCTGGTCGCGCGTCATGTGCAGCTTCACGCGCAGGTGCAAATCCGAAGTAGCCAGAAAAATATGCAGCCGGGGAGCTGCCGCGGATTCCAGCGCCTCAATCGCCGCATTCACATCGTCTTTACGCGCGCGTGCCAGCGCCGCAATCGGCACAGTGCGAACTTCCTGTGCCACTTTGCGCACCGCTTCCAGGTCGCCGCGAGAGGAAATGGGAAATCCGGCCTCAATTACGTCCACGCCCAACGTTGCCAGCTGGTGCGCCATGCGGATTTTCTCCGCGGTATTCATGGAGAAACCCGGCGACTGCTCACCATCGCGCAAGGTAGT
>Ga0209328_10000434_pt1 | contig 10297 bp, 9 predicted proteins | sample JacPinW_OM3H0_M1_FD_187954 | JGI IMG/M metagenome (GOLD analysis project Ga0209328, IMG submission 187954) | Forest soil microbial communities from Algoma, Ontario, Canada - Jack Pine, Ontario site 1_JW_OM3H0_M1 (SPAdes) (version 2) | ecosystem: Environmental > Terrestrial > Soil > Boreal... | reverse complement strand
CTGAAATCTGGAGAAGAGGTGGGCTTTCGACGCAGAGGAAGCCCGCACTCTCCCAACTCAATGCTCGGGGCTAAGCGGCCGCGCCCAAGCGGAAAATTCTCCAGGAGAACTAACGGTGAAACCAGCTCTCATGACCTTGATAGCAGCGACTGCTGCTCTCTACGCGTCCACCACCATGGCTCAAACCGCGGGCGAGGTGCTCGGGCCGGCCGGCGTCGTACCGCTCACGACCCCGCAGCCCCCGGCGAAGATCATTGTCGATCCGCCCTTGGCCGAACCACTCTCCCACGGCATGGTCTTTATCCAGTATCGTGCCGAGAATCTCCGGATCGTACCGGTGTTCGGCCCAAATGCTCTCGATGTGTCGCCCCGCATCGGGCACATCCATGTCATCGTGGATGATGCGCCTTGGCACTGGGCTGATACCAGCGGCGAGCCCCTCATCCTCGTCGGTCTTCCCGCAGGACCGCACAAGGTCCAGATCATCCTGGCAAACGCGAACCATCAGCCCCTTGACAAAGCCGTCGTCGAATTCGCGGTCCCGGCGGGGGATGCAGCGAGCGGCCACCACTGACCGTTCTTCATCCCCACTTGATGAATCGAGCTCCTCTAACCGAATTGGAGAAAAATCAATGTTCGAAGAAATTAATCCTCATCGCCGCCGCTTCTTCGGTACGGTGGCCACGGCCTTTGCTGCCGCGCAACTCGGCTTGATCGGATTTGCAAACGCGCAATCCGGCACCGCAAAACCGCTGCCTGCGATCAAGCCAGGGACGAATACGTCGCTCGGCGGTCTGAAACAGATCGATGCCGGCGTTCTCAATATCGGCTATGCTGAAGCTGGCGCTCCCGATGGTTCGCCGGTCATTCTTCTGCACGGCTGGCCTTATGACATTCACAGCTATGTCGATGTCGCGCCTTTGCTGGCATCTGCGGGTTATAGGGTGATCGTTCCCTATCTCCGCGGCTATGGCACGACGCGGTTCCTTTCCGGTGATACGTTTCGAAACGGCCAGCAATCGGTCATGGCGCTCGACATTATCGCCTTGATGGACGCACTCAAGATCCAGAAGGCAGTCCTCGCTGGTTTTGACTGGGGCGCGCGCACGGCTGACATCATGGCCGCCCTCTGGCCCGAGCGCTGCAAGGCGCTCGTTTCCGTCAGCGGCTATTTGATCGGCAGCGTCAAGGCCAACCAGCAGCCGCTGCCGCCGCAGGCCGAATTGGCATGGTGGTACCAGTTCTATTTCTCCACGGAGCGCGGCCGGCTCGGCTACGACAAGAACCGCCACGATTTCACAAAGCTCATTTGGCAGACGGCGTCACCGAAATGGCATTTCGACGATGCAACGTTCGAGCGCTCCGCCGAGGCCTTCAACAACTCGGATCACGTCGCGATCGTGATCCACAACTATCGCTGGCGGATCGGCCTGGCGGCCGGCGATCAGCGATACGATGATCTGGAAGCGCAACTGAGCGCGGCTCCGGTCATCACCGTGCCCACGATCACCCTTGAAGGCGATGCCAACGGTGCGGCGCATCCGGTGCCTGCGTCTTATCGCAACAAATTCTCCGGCAAGTACGAGCACCGGCTGATCGAAGGCGGCATTGGTCACAATCTGCCTCAGGAAGCCCCGCAGGCCTTCGCTCAAGCCGTCGTCGACGTCGGCAACGCATGACCAAACGCGCCCTACAAGGCGCTTAACTACGCGGGCAATCGGCTACTGGCCCACGTGTCTACAGGCGATGCCAGGAAGTGCATCCCCTGCGGACGGAAACAGGAGCAGCTGGTGCCCCAGAACGGCCGTCGCCAGGCACCTGGCTGTTTTGTTGGCATGAACGGCTAGATCACCGCCCTATTGATCGAATGGCATCGGAGAAACTGCAGATGAACCATGGTGGCGTACCGTCGAGCGGCGAAACGAGTGGGTCCGGTAGAAGCGGAATCGAGGTGTTTAGCCCATCGGGCCAAAGGGTTAGTACCGAGCGAAGCCAGCCGACATGCCTTGTTGTCGAAGATGACCACACCATGCTGCACTTGGTAATGAACTACCTTCGGGAACACGACATTCGGGCGATCTCGGCCTCCGGACGCGATGAAGTAGCCGGCTTGCTTGTCCGCGAAGAGCCGAATCTAGTGATCCTCGATCTGCGGCTCGGCCAGGAGGATGGGCTCGATCTGCTCCGCGAGATCAGGTCACACTCAGATGTTCCCGTGATCATCACCACGGGTCATCGTCGCGACGAGATCGACCGGGTTGTCGGGCTGGAATTAGGCGCCGACGACTACATCACGAAGCCTTTCGGTCTGAGAGAACTTCTAGCGCGCATCCGGGCGGTGCTGCGTCGGCGGGAAGCCGGCCAGGCAGCCGTCCAGCGCGACCAGGAAAGAGGGCGCTGCCGATTTGGCGGCTGGCAGCTTGACCGGCGCATCCGGCGCCTCACTGATTCCAGCGGAATCCCGGTTGCACTGACCAAGGGCGAATACGCGCTTCTGCTTGCGTTTCTCGATGCTCCGCAGCGACCGCTTTCCCGCGAGCACCTTCTGCAGGCGACCCGGGTCCATGAAGATGTCTTCGATCGTAGTATCGACGTGCAGGTACTACGGCTGCGGCGCAAGCTGGAGACCGATCCGAACGCGCCGCGCGTCATCTTGACCGAACGCGGCGTCGGCTACGTGTTTGCGCTGCCCGTCGAAGCACTCTGATGATGGCCTGTCGAACACACCGGCAAGTGAATGCCGGCCGGGTTCCGCGATGCGCGCCATTGTCCATTTCCGGAACCAAAGAAGCGGCGCGCCGCGTTACAACTGTAGCCTTAATCTCCAACGCTGGAATTTTGCGGCAACATACGCAAGGCAGGGTCTTCCGAGCTAATAGCTTTCGGGAGAGGTCAATGCAGTTCGACAAGCAATTCCATGGCGGCCGATCGCCGGTCGTCCTTACCGGGCACGGAGATGAGGCGAGCAGATATTCGACGGAGATCAGCGCGCTCCCGGTGTCGTCCGAGGATGATGCCACGCGGCGCTCAACCGTCGCGGCAGCGGCGCGGTTCATTGTGAAGGCTGCCGCGGGATTTGCCGCGTGCGCTGAAGTCGCAGTTCCGAACTTCCTGCTCACGGTCGTGTCCTGGACATTTGCGCAGGCTCTCGCGGGCTGCGCTGCCTATGGCGAAGCGATGTATCCGGGCTTTGTGGGCGCGGGTGAACCCGTAGATCAGCGCGATCCGGCGCGCGGCACGCCATCCGAGCACGGAAATCCGAATCAGCTTCAGAGCCGGACATCCGGTCTGAGTGAAATATCCCCGATTGCAAACGACGGGATCAGAGGACGCGCGCCGTTTTTGGTATCGCGTCAGACTCGGTCCAGCGCAGCTGCTCTTGTGAAGACCGAACACATCGAGCGATCGGAGAGGACGCACGCCGCTGTTGCGGGGTGGAGCACGTCTATCGCGTCGTTTCTTGCGAGCCTTCGATCGAGAATCCGCTGCGGGCGAGACAGCCGCCTGACGATTGCCAAGCTGCGGGCTTTGGACGATCGAAGGCTAAGAGATATCGGAATTTCCCGCTCCGACATCGAACACCTTGCGGGCCGTGGAGATCGTTGCGAATGACACAATTGTGGTCGCCGGTCTCGTGTCGGCGTCACCATTTGGAAATTACGTCTGCGCGCGGGCTGGTGGTGCCGGCCGTTTCGCGCGCGGGCCGGCGGTCGCTGTGGATCTGCCTGACGCTACTACTGCTGGCGATTGGAGCGGCTGCGCAAGCTCCCGATTCCGAGCCTTCGGGCGCGAAGCCGTTGGCCGATCAGGAACCGATAACACCGATTCCGCCGCCGCCCGCGGCCGAGCCGCGGAAGCTGGCACTTGGAGAGCGTCTGTTCGGTGACCATCGCCTGTCCGCCGACGGAAAGCTCGCGTGCTCGTCCTGTCATGACTTGCGAACCAATGGTGCCGGCGGCGGCCAAACCGTGGCCCATGACGGGTCGAAACCTCCTTTCGACACTCTGACTGTCTTCAATGCCGCACTCAATTTTCGAATGAATTGGGAGGGCAACTTTCGGGACCTCGGGGCACATGTCGAGTCGTCATTGGAAAATCCGGTGAACATGAGGACGAGCGTTGATGAAGTCCTTCGCAAGCTCAACGCCGATCCGCAGATGGTGCAACAATTTCGCGCGGCCTACGGGCGTACGCCGGATCGCGCCAGCTTCCTGGACGCCCTGACGACCTTTGAGAGATCGTTGCTTACGCCGGGAAGCCGATTTGACCGCTGGCTCGGTGGCGAGGCGTCGGCGCTTTCGCCTGGCGAATTGGCGGGCTATCAATTGTTCAAATCGCTCGGCTGCAGCTCTTGCCATCAGGGCGTGAATGTCGGCGGCAATCTCTTCGAGCGGCAGGGGGTCTTCCGTCCACTCGTGCCGGGGAAACCCGAGATTGTGCGAGTACCGAGCCTGCGCAACGTCGCGACAACGCCGCCTTATTTTCATGACGGCAGCGCACCGACCCTCGAGGAGGCCGTGCGCAAGATGGCGGCGGCGCAGCTTGATCGGACGCTGACGGATCAACAAGTCGATTCCCCTGTTGCGTTCTTGAAGACGCTGACCGGGACCTATCGCGGCCGAGCCGTCGTTGGGGCGTCTCAATGAAGGTAACTCCGGCCGCGGCGATCGTATCCCTTCTCGTGCTGCTGCTGACTTGGCTGTCGCTGCGCGCCATCAACCCAGAAGCGGAACTGTTCGATCTTGCGTTCGCGGCGCTCGACCGCTTCGCAATGCTGGAAAGCGCGCTGTACCGCGATGTCTTCACGGCGCGCGCCGGCACATTACGCAACTACGATCCATTGGTCCGTGAGATCAACGAACTGCACGAATCTCTTTCTCGACTGCGCGAGACTGCCGCTATCGATAGCGAGACGACAGCAGCCCTCGATCAACTTGTGGCGTCAGTCGACCAGCAAGAGGAGTTGGTCGAACGCTTCAAGAGCGACAACGCGCTGTTGCACAATTCCCTTGCTGTTTTCGGGCGGTTCAGCGTCCGTCCGGTCTCATCGGATCTGGGCCCGACAATCAGCGCCGCGGCTGCCGCGATGCTTCACCTGACGCTCGATACCTCGTCGGCAGCTGCGCGCGACGTCCAAGACCGGCTGGATGAACTCGGAAACCGGGCTCGCTCATCCGGCGATAGTGAATCCGTGGAAGCATTGTTGGCGCACGGACGCTTGCTTCATGACCTTCTGCCCGCAGTCGACAACACGTTGACGGCGATGCGCGCTTTGCCGCGAAATCGGGACCAGGACTCGCTCCGCGCGATGATCTTGATGCGCCAGGGCATATCGAGGACGACGGCACGACAGTACCGTCGGCTGCTCTACGGCACATCGCTGCTTCTGGTCGGGTTTCTGGTTTATCTTGGCCTGCGGCTGCGGACGCGGGCGAACGCACTTCAGCGCCGCGCGGCGTTCGAGCACGTGCTCGCGGGTATTTCAATGCGCTTCATCAACGCGCCGTCGCAGAATATCGATGCGGAGATCGTAAGAGCGCTCGCCGATATGGTGAACTGCATCGGTAGCGACCGCGCCTATTTTGTGTTGTCTGGCCCGACGCCGCGGCTGCACGTCTGGTGCAGGGCAGGGATGAGCTTTTCGCCGGGCTGGCCGGAAGCTGCGCCGGTGCTCGCGGCCCGGTTCGGCCCCGCCGCCGATGGAATTGTCCATGTTCCACGCGTCAGTCGGATGCCGCCGGGAGAAAATAAAGACGCGTGCGTGGCCCTTGGCATTGGGGGATGGGCGTGCGTGACGAACGTCGATAAGGACGGTACCCGCGTTGCGCTCGGTTTCGATGCGATGGGCCGGCCTTGTCGCATTACCGCTTCCGGCGAACTCAGTCTTTTGCGCATGGCTCTCGATGCCATCGTCTATGCTGTCGAACGGCACACCATGGAAAAAGAACGTGCACGGCTGGAGACGCGCTTGCAGCAGGCCCAGCGCATGGAAACGGTAGGTACGCTCACCAGCGGCATCGCCCATAACTTCAACAATATCCTGGGTGGGATTCTCGGCCATTCGGAAGTGATTGAAGAGCATCTCGGTCCGGACGCCCGGCCGCTTCGCAATCTCGATGCGATCCGCCGCGGAGCAGAGCGGGCGCGCGATCTCGTCGATCAGATTCTTACATTCGGACGCCACCGCGACGCGCGTCGCAGGCCTTTGAGTGCCCGGGCTGTGATTACCGAGGCGGCGTCGCTGCTGAATGTGTCCCTGCCGCCCGGGATCGATCTCGTGATCCACGAACCGCCGGTGACCGCCGTCGTGTCTGGCGAGCTGGCGCAATTGCAGCAGGTGATTCTCAATCTCTGCAACAATGCAGCGCAGGCGATGGAAAATTCCGGACGCATCGAGGTCGAGACCGAGGTGCACGAAGTCGCCGGCGGGCACTTGCTCACCCATGGCGAGCTTCAAGCGGGCCGATATGTGCGAATAGCGGTGAGGGATACCGGCCGTGGCATGGACAAGCTGACTCTGGCTCGGCTCTTCGAGCCTTTCTTCACAACACGTCCGACCGGGAACGGCCTCGGACTGGCAACGGTACATGAAATCGTACGTGACCATACCGGAGCGATGAACGTAGAGAGCACGGGCGAGGGCAGTCGTTTCGAAGTTTGGTTGCCCTGCCTGGCGACGGCCACGCCGGGGCTGGATGCGCCGGTGCGTCCACTGGGATTTGGCGAGACAGTGCTGATTGCTGCCAGCGATAGCGCGCGATTACTGAGGGACGAAGAGATTTTGGCGGCGCTCGGCTATGAGCCGGTCGGATTTACAGCTGCCGACGCGGCGTTGGCCGCGTGCCGTGCCGCTCCAGAGCGGTTCGATGTGCTGATCGTTGGCCATCTCGGGTCGACCAAATCGTCGCTCGAATTGGCGGCTGCGCTGCACGAGGCCGCGCCCCATCTGCCAATCGTGCTGGCGACGAAATCGACGGATGAAATAAAAATCAATAGTTTAATGTTTTCCGGCATCGCCGACGTTGTGCATTGGCCCATAGTTACCGCAGAAATCGCGGCGGCCCTCAATCGCTGTTCGCAACTAACCGGGCCAGAAGCGAAGCCACCGCCAAACTCCTCGCACGGAGCATATTGGCTGGCGCATTGAACCGGCCGTCTACACGCGGCCGCGCGATCCTGATTACCCGCTGGGTTGCCTGGACGAGACTTCAAAGCAACTCCTCGCGGAGACGCGCCTGCCGATCCCGATGAAGCCGGGATCCCCGGCCCGTTGCGATTACGAGTACGAGCGCAATGGTACCGCTAACCTCTTTATGATGTTTGCGCCGCTCGAAGGTTGGCGGCATGTCAAAGTCACCGATCGCCATACCGCTGTGGACTACGCTCACGTCTTGAAGGATCTGGCCGATGTCCACTTCGCGAGCGCCAAGACCATTGTTCTGGTCCAGGACAATCTCAACATCCACAGCAAGCCGTCACTTTATGAAACTTTCCCGGCCGCCGAAGCCAGACGGCTGGTCGAGCGCTTTGAATGGCACTACACGCCAAAGCATGGCAGCTGGCTTGATCTGGCAGAGTCCGAACTCGGTGTCCTGTCGTCCCAGTGCCTCGACCGCCGGATTCCCGACAAACAAACCCTCGTCGAGGAAATTGGAAAGTCGCCCCGCAATACATCATTCGTGACCGCGCCGTCTACGGTGACATCTTCATCCGCCGACTTCGGGCGATGGGCATTCGGGACCGGCCAACCGCGCCGCGATCACCGCGGCAGAGCGGGTAAGGATGCTCCGTTGCCGCGTCCGGTCAATGTCGCCGGCCGAATTATGTGCAAGCCATCCCTCGGCGGACTTTACCATCAGTACTTCCGAGTTTGATTTCTGACAGGCACAGGGCTCAATTTCGATGACCTGATGCAGGAGTGCGCGCTGCTCGGAGACGCACCGCGGTTTGGCTCGAGGTTTGTTCGGAGCCCGAAATTACATCCGTAACACTTTCGCGCAACGCTGAAATCAAGCCGCAACGATAGGCATCTAGTTCTGAACGCCCGCCTACTGAATGCACTGAACAAGTGGGCGGCGAGATGGATCTAGTTGTGGCCCACCCCAAGATACTCGGCGAAGTAACCCGACACCTTGGATCTGGCGAAAGAAGCGGCGTTTTGCGCGCCGGCGATTGACCCGCGCAACGCTATAATCACCGGGAAGCACAATCACGCGAGCGATAAGCGCGACGGCAGAGGAACGCTGGAATGCCCGGAAAACTGAAAATACATGTCGACCAGGAGAAGTGCCAGGGCCACGCCCGCTGCAAATCGCTCGCGCCCGAACTGTTCGATCTCGACGAATGCGGCAACGCGCATGAGGTCGGTGACGGCTCCGTGCCCGAGGGACTCGAGGACAAGGCGTGGCTCGCTCAGACCAATTGTCCGGAGATCGCGATCGAGATGACCGAAGAATAAACACGCGGCACGGTCAGGCAACATCGAGCCGCCGTTTAAACGGCAAAGTGATCGAGCGCGCGAAAATCAAAGGAATCGTCCAATGTCCAACCACGCCCCCGTCACTGATTGGGTTCACGATTTCGACCACACCGATCCGCGCTGGACGGAGAACCCGTTTCCGATCTGGGACGAATTGCGGGCGGAATGCCCGGTGGTTCACACCGAGCGTTTCCTCGGCTGCTACATGCCGACCACCTATGAGGCGGTAAGGCAGGTCGCCTACGATACCGAACATTTTTCTTCGCGCCGCGTCATTGTGCGCGACATCCGGCCAGACGCACCGCAATCGGCGCCCCCGATCACCTCCGATCCGCCGGAACACAAGCCGGCGAAGCAACTGTTACTGCCGCCGTTTACGCCCGACGCCATGACGAAGCTGGAGCCGCGCGTTCGCGCCATCTGCAACGAGCTGATCGACGAATTCATCGCGGAAGGAAAATGCGACGCCGCGGAGCGCTACACCAGGCACATTCCGGTTCGGGCGATCGCCCATATGCTCGGGATTCCGGACAAGGATGGCGACCTCTTCATCAAATGGATCCACGAGATTCTTGAACTCGGCATCAAGGACAATGACGTCCTGATGGGCGCGGTCCGTGACATGAACGAATATTTTTTCGACCAGATCGAGCATCGCAAGAAGCACCCTACGGACGATCTGATCTCGACGCTGATGAACGCGAGGGACAAGGACGGCCAACCATTGTCCGACGCGCACGTACTGGGTTCGCTGCGGCTATTGCTGATTGCCGGCATTGACACCACCTGGAGCGCGATCGGCGCTTCGCTGTGGCATCTGGCAAAAACGCCTGCGGATCGCGAGCGCTTGATCGCGGAGCCGGAATTGATGCCGACCGCGGTCGAGGAATTGCTGCGCGCCTATGCGCCGGTGACGATGGCGCGCGAGGTGATGAAGGAAACGGTCATCAGCGGCTGCCCGGTCAAGCCCGGCAACATGGTGCTGCTGTCGTTTCCCGCCGCCAACCGCGACCCCGCGATGTTTCCAGATGCTGGCAAGGTCGTCATCGACCGCAAGGAGAATCGCCACGCCGCATTCGGCCTCGGGATTCACCGCTGCGTCGGCTCGAACCTCGCGCGCATGGAAATGACGGTTGCGATCGAGGAATGGCTCAAGCGCATTCCGGATTTCAGATTGGACCCGGCCGGTCAGGTGACCTGGTCGGAGGGCACCGTACGCGGGCCGCGGCAGCTTCCGGTGCTGTTTGGCAGGGTTCAGACATGACCGATGAAAATGACCAGCCTCCGCCCAGCAAGCTGACACGCAGCAAGGAACGCTGGGCGCGTGAGGGACGCTTCCTCACCGGGAAGACATCCCGCCCGGAAGAGCAGCGCTTGCCACCGGGACAGCATCTGACCAAGGACTGGCCCGTCCTCGACCTCGGCCTGACGCCGCAGATTTCCCGGGAACGCTGGCGCCTGGATGTCTACGGCGCGGTCGAGAATCCGATTTTCTGGGACTGGGCCCAGTTTACGGGGCAACCGCAGACGCGATTTACGTCCGACATCCATTGCGTGACCACATGGTCCCGTTACGACAACCAATGGGAAGGGTTGGCGACCCGCGATCTCCTGATGGCCTGCCGGCCGCGCGACGAGGCACACTACGTCGTGCTGCATTCCCACGATGGCTACACCACCAACCTGCCGCTGGAAGATTTCGCGGCCGAAGACGCCCTGTTATGCGTGGTGTGCCGGACCGCGCCTGACGCTCCACCCGAGAAAGCGATTTCCATCATCGTGGTCGAACGCCCCGCACCCGGCATCGTCTTCGAGCGC
>Ga0209328_10000433_pt1 | contig 10311 bp, 8 predicted proteins | sample JacPinW_OM3H0_M1_FD_187954 | JGI IMG/M metagenome (GOLD analysis project Ga0209328, IMG submission 187954) | Forest soil microbial communities from Algoma, Ontario, Canada - Jack Pine, Ontario site 1_JW_OM3H0_M1 (SPAdes) (version 2) | ecosystem: Environmental > Terrestrial > Soil > Boreal... | reverse complement strand
ATCAACGGAATTCCGGCCACGGCGTCGCACTTTCTCCTGACGACCGAGCTGCGCCAACGACTCGGCTTCAAAGGTGTCGTCATCAGTGACTTCGGCGATGTCGGAGCGTTGGGCAGCACCTATCACGTGACGCCCGATCTGGCCGGTGCGATTGCCAAGGCCGTCAACGCCGGCATCGACGTGAGCATGACGCCCTTCAACGCCGACCAGTTCCAGGCCGCCATCCTGCACGATGTGCAAACCGGGGCGATCTCGATGGCGCGGATCAACGAGGCCGTGCAGCGGATCCTAACCCTGAAATTCAAGCTCGGGCTCTTCGATCATCCCTTTGTCGACGCCAGCAAGGCCGACGCCGCGGTTACCGCGGGTCGAGACGTGACGCTGCAGGCCGCGCGCGAATCGATCACGCTGCTACGCAATCAGAACAACGCGCTGCCGCTTTCGACGAGCAGCAAGCTGGTCGTCACCGGACCGAGCGCCGACTCGATGACCAATCAGCTGGGTGGCTGGAGCGTCAGCTGGCAGGGCGTCTTCGGCGCGGGTCACGTGTGCTGCATGGGACCGGCCAACCAGATCCCGCCTGGTACCACGGTGCTCAGCGGGCTGAAGGCGCAGGATCCGGCCGTCGTCTACGCGCCGGACCAGGCCACCGCGGTCGCGGCCGCGAGCTCGGCTGATGCGATCGTCGCCGTCGTTGGCGAAAAGGCCTATGCGGAAGGCCTGGGCGACAACCCGGCGCCGCAGCTGACGGCAGACCAGAAGTCGTTGATCAGCGCGCTGCGCGCGACGGGCAAGCCGGTGATCGTCGTCGTCATCGCCGGCCGCCCGATCGGGCTCGGATCGAACGCTGAGAACGCGAACGCGATCCTCATGGCCTACCAGGGGAGCACGGAAGCCGGCGCCGCGGTGGCCGACGTGATCTTCGGCAAGGTCAATCCGAGCGGCAAGCTGCCTGTGAGCTGGCCCTCCGACGCGGCAGCACCAGGCGGAGACTTCAACGGCGGCGCGGCCTCGCCGCTTGGCGACCAGCCGAAGTTCTTCGACCTCTTGCCGGCCACCAGCTTCGGGCAGGGTTCCGGCTACAACCCGCTCTACGGGTTTGGCTTCGGGCTGTCCTACACGACTTTCACCACGAGCGGGCTCGCCACCAAGGGAACCGTTTCGGCGGGTGGCAAGCAGACCGTGACCTTCACCGTGACCAACACCGGCAGTCGCGCCGGAACGGACATCGTGCCGGTCTACGTTCACCAGCCAATCAGCGACGTGGTGGTGCCATCGCAGCGCCTGGTGGGCTTCGCTCGTGTCACGCTCGATCCGGGCCAGTCGCAGACGGTGCACGTGTCATTCCCGGTGTCGGTGCTCGCCGTCACACCGGGCGACATCGATGCAACCGGGCGGCCGAGGGTTGAATCCGGTGGCTACAGCGTCCAAGTTGGCAGCATGAGCGCCAACTTTACGGTCACTGGCGACGACAGCGGCGACAGTAACGGCGGCTGACCGATAGCGCCCCATCCCTACCCTCCCCGCGATGGGGAGGGTAGGGGAGACGGCGGGCCTAGTGACCGAAGCCGCCAATCAGCTGGGCGAACTTCACCGCGACCAGGACCGCCACCAGGATGAGGTAGCCGCGTAGAACAAGCAGCCCGATATTCCGCGCCCTCGAGTGCTCCGGAGGGGCGAGGCTGAAAAGCGGTGGCATCCTCCAGATTGCCCGATCGACCTGTTGCTCGGTGGCCCTCGCCTGCCGCTCGCGGCGGCGCAGGACGAGCCCCACGGCAACCAGCGCCAGCACCAGGACCGCGCCAGCCACCGCGGTAACGACAACCGCGTCAATAGCCGGAAAGAGAACGGTCGAGGCCAGGATGAGCGAGAGCATCACAAGGACGCCGATGATCAGACTGGCCGCGATATTAAGCCAGGTCTTGTTGACCCAGGGGCCCAGTACCGCCTTGTCGTTGCAGAGGAGCAGCAGAAAGACGGTGGCGCTCGGCAGCAGCACCCCGGCGAGTACCTGGACCGCGAGCGTCATCAATCCCAGCGGCGCATGCGGGATTAGCACGATGGCCGCCGCGGCGATTACCAACCCCGCGTAGATCGCGTAGAAGGCCTTGCCGTCCCACAGGCTGCGGTGCAGCGAGTGCTTGACGGAGAAGACGTCACCTAGGGCGTAGGAGGTCGAGAGCGTGACCGCCGCCGCACCGATCAGCGCCGCATCGAGCAGGAAGATGGCAAAAAGCGCGGCGGCGATGGGACCGATGGTCTGGCTGAGCCCGGTTGCCACGGCGCCCGCATCGACGAACTGTCCGGCCAGCTTGGTGCCGGTGAAGGCGAAGGCGCACACGATCATCAGGCCCGCCGCACCGATTTGCGTGAAGACGGACCCGACGATGGTATCGACGAACTCGTACCGGTACCAGCGGGGGGTGATCCGCTTGTCGACCACGTTTGACTGCTGAAAGAACAGCTGCCAGGGTGCTACCGTCGTCCCGACGATGCCGATGATCAGCAGCAGGATGGTCGAGTTGAGGCCTCCGGGAAACGACGGAACAAACCAGTCGTGGGCGACCTGACCCCAGTGAGGATGACCCAGGAAGGCGAGCGGGATGACGACGAGGTTCACCAGGATCAGCAGGTACATGAATCGCTCCCAACGGCGGAAGCTGCCGGTCACCGTCCAGGCGATCAGGGCGAAGGCTGCAAGGGGAACGGAAACGAAGGGGCCTATCCCGAAGTACTGCATTCCCAGGCTCACGCCGATGAACTCGGTCACGATGGTCAGGAAGTTGAGGATGAAGAGGTCGCCGACCGAGAAGAAGCCCCAGAACTTCCCGAAGCGCTCCAGGATCAGCCGGGCATGGCCGACGCCGGTGACCAGGCCGAGTCGGACGACCATCTCCTGGTTGACGATCAGCACGGGGATCAGGAGAAACAGGGTCCAGAGCAGACCGGTGCCGTAGTTCTGGCCTGCCTGGGCGTAGGTTGCGACGCCACCGGCGTCGTTGTCGCCGATCATGACGACCAGCCCAGGTCCCATGATCGCGGCGAGCGTGAGCAGGCGCTTCCGCCACCCGATCGGGTTCGGCGCGTGCTCCCGGATGGTGCCCAGCGCCCCGACGATGTCGCCCTTGTGGGCGCTATCGAGGTGGGCCGAAGGAACCGCTCGAATCGGCTGGTCGAACTGCGTTGCCATAGTCCTTCTCCTTGTCTATGGGATGACGTGAGTCGTTGACTCCTCACGCTCCCGGAGCGGACGTGGCCTAGTTCGTGACCGCCTCCCCAGGGCGCAAGGAGATTGCCTGGTCGAAGCGTCTAGCGGCAGGGTCCACGGCGACACCTCCTTGGTGTGATTGGAATCGTCGACCGAGCTCAGCGGTGAGTGTCGACTCCATTCGTGTTTATACTCGCGCTTCCCTTGCGATGTCAACCTTGAGTTGGAAAGTCGTGACGAAATCGTGAGCCCCCGGTCACTCGCGCTCAGTATCTGAGCAGCTGCTCAGGTAGGATGGGCGGCATGGTCGCCAGGCTGAAGCCCATCGACCCCGACGGGTTGGCCAGAGCCCGCCGCGCGGTTCCGGCTGAGACCCTGCTGACCGTCGTGGTCGAGACCTTCGAGGCGCTCGCCGACCCGACCCGTGCCCGCCTCCTCTATGCCTTACGAAAGCGGTCGCTCTGCGTCCGCGACCTCGCGGCGGTGGCTGGGGTCTCGGAGTCGGCGGTATCCCACCAGCTGCGCTTTTTGAAGGACAGGCGCCTGGTCAAGGCGCGGCGGCGCGGCAACGTCGTGACCTACTCGGTCGACGACCACCACCTGGCGGCGCTCTTCAGGGAAGCTGAGTATCACGCCGACCACGTCCGTCACAGCCGGCCGGATCACGCCTATGCGCGTCGCTGACACTCCGCGCCACGACGAGGAGGGGCACCGCCGGGATGCGAATCGGGCGATCGCGGTCTCCGCGGTGGGACTCGCATTGACCGGTGGCCTGGAACTGCTCCTGGCGGTCTTCACCGGCTCGGTCGCGTTGCTCGGCGACGCCTTGCACAACCTATCGGATGTCTCGACCTCGGCGGTTGTCTTTCTCGGCTTTCGCATCTCGAAACGGCCGCCGAGCGCTGCCTACCCCTACGGCTATGAGCGCGCCGAGGACCTGGCCGGCCTTGGCGTAGCCCTCGTCATCTGGCTGAGCGCCGTCTTTGCCGGGTACCAGAGCTACCTCAAGTTCGTCCGCAACGCGGGAACCAGTCATATCACGATCGGCATCGCGGGCGCAGCGGTTGGCATTCTTGGCAACCAGCTGGTCGCGTATTACAAAGGCCGCGTCGGCCGCCGGATCCAGTCGGCGACACTCCAGGCGGACGCGAAGCACTCGTGGCTCGACGCGCTCTCATCCCTGGGCGCCCTCATTGGGCTGCTGATCGTGGCAACCGGCCGGCGCTGGGGGGATCCGATCGCCGGCTTCGTTGTCACGCTCTTCATCGTCCAGGTCGGCTTCACCGTTACCCGCGAGATCCTTCACCATCTCATGGACGGCGTCGACGCCGCGGACCTCCAAGCGGCTCGAGATGCGGTTCTGCGAGTCGAGGGCATAAGGGACGTCACCGTCCGCGGCAGGTGGATGGGTCGCTCGCTGGTACTCGACATCGAGGCACGACTCAACCCGGATATTTCCCTTGAGACCGCGGAAGGAATCGGGAGCCGTGCCAGGTCGGCGGCTTTCGACACAGTACCATCGGCGCGGCGGGTCAATTGGATTCCGCGAGCATGATCAAGCTGGTCTACTGCATCACCCGGCGACCCGGAATGACCTTCGAGGACTTCTCACGATATTGGCGCGAGGTGCACGGTCCGATTGGCCGGCGTATTCCTGGGCTGCGGCGCCTCGTGCAGAGCCATACCGTCCTACATCCCCCAGACTTGGGTCGCCCAGGCTTCGACGGCCTGGCTGAACTCTGGTTCGATGACATGGCCGCACTCGAGGCGGCACGGCGCTCGCCCGAGTGGCAAGCGTCGAGCGCGGACGAGGCGAATTTCATCGACCGGACACGCACCGCGCTCTTCCTTACCGAGGAGCACGAAATCCAGTGAGCCGGCGATGGACGCGGTCGGAGCTCGCAGCCCGGATCGATCACACGCTGCTCGATCCGGCGGCCACGCATCACGACATCTTGATGGCGTGTGAGATCGCCCGACGCAACCGGTGCGCCACGGCTTGTTTGAACTCGAACCGGGTCGCGGTCGCCAACGAGGTCCTCAGGGGGAGTGGCGTTGGGATCGCCGCCGTCGTCGGGTTCCCCTTCGGGGCGTCCCACGTCGATGCCAAAGCCCACGAGGCGGCCCTCGCCGTCGCGGATGGGGCTACCGAAATCGACATGGTGCTGGACATCGGCCGGCTGAAGGACCACCAGCTCGAGCCGGTCCGGTCAGACATCGCCAGCGTCATCGTCGCCGCCGCCGGCCGTCCCGTCAAAGTCATCCTCGAATGGGCCCGCCTCACGGATGACGAGAAACGGATCGGGTGCGCGCTTGCGGTCGAGGCAGGGGCTGCGTTCGTGAAGACCTCGACCGGCTACCTCGGCCACGGGGCAACCCTGCATGACGTCGCTCTCATCCGCGCCGCGGTCGGGCCGAGCCTCGGTGTCAAGGCCAGCGGCGGCATCCTGTACTACGAGGACGCCGTCGCCATGTTAGAAGCAGGTGCCACGCGGCTTGGAATGAGCCACACGCAGCAGGTCCTGGACTCGATTCCGGCGTAGCCGGCCAATCGCTGCGGCGTCCCCCAAAAGTAGGGCGCCGGTTCGGCAGGGAGGGGGATGCTCGGAAGCCTCACCTGTTGCATTCTGGGATCAAATGAAAAAAGTAGCAGTGCTCGGGACCGGAAAGATGGGGGGCGCGATCGCCCGCCGCTTGAAGAGCGGCGGCTTTGATGTTTCGGTCTGGGACCGCACCCGGAGCAAGGCGGAAGCGCTTCACGTTGGCCCCGTCGTCGATTCCCCCGCGGAGGCAGCGCGGGAGGCCGACGTCCTGCTCACCATGGTGACCGGCCCAGAGGCCCTGCGCGAGGTGTATTTCGGTCCGGCCGGGGTTTTCGCGGCCGGCGCAGAGACCACCATTGTCGACATGAGCACGGTCGGCCCGGCCGCCGCGCAAGAGCTGGCGGACGCCGCCGAGCTGAAAGGCGCGAAGCTGGTCGAGGCGCCGGTCGTGGGGAGCATTCCGGCTGTCAACAGCGGGACGCTTCTCATCCTGGCCGGAGCCGCGCTGGTCGAGGACCTGGAGGCGGTGCGACCGGTCTTGCAACAGCTCGGCGAGGTTCACTACGTGGGCGATGTCGGAAGCGCGGCCGCTCTCAAGCTGGTTGCCAACAGTTTCCTCGGCATCGTCAGTGCGGGGGCTGCCGAGTTGATGGCCGCTGGACGTGCGCAAGGCCTCGATCCGCAGCAGGTCTTCACCCTGCTGAGCCGGGTCGCGCCTGGTCTCAAGGTGCGCGAGGCCGGCTTCGTACGAAATCTCTACGAGCCGCCCATGTTCGCGGTCCGCGACATCCTCAAGGACCTCGACCTGGCGCTCGCGCTCTACCAGCGTGCCCCAGGGGCGCACTCGCGAGTCCCACTGACGGCGATGACCCGCGAGCTGTTTGCCGAGGTGGCGGCGCGGGTGCCCGACCTCGATATCTCGGCGGTCGTCACGGCGTATTCAAGCGACCGGACTGTGCCGGTCAAGGAGTTGGCATCATGACGTTGCTGACGCGTCCGCTCGGAAGGAGCGGTCTCCAGATCACGCAGGTCGGCTTCCGCGCATGGGCCATCGGCGGTGGCGGTTGGGCCTACGGCTGGGGAAGCCAGGACGACGCCGATTCGATCGCGGCGATCAAGCACGCGGTCGCGTCCGGCATCAATTGGGTTGACACGGCGGCCATCTACGGGCTCGGCCACTCCGAGGAGGTCGTCGGGCGGGCGGTGCGCGAGATCCCGGCCGCGGAGCGTCCCTATGTCTTCACGAAAGGCGGGATGATCCCTGACCGAACCCAGCCGTATAAGGAGCCGGAGCGAAACCTGCGGCCCGAGTCGATCCGCAGAGAAGTCGAGGCATCGTTGCGCCGGCTCGGCGTGGAGCGTATCGACCTCTACCAGTTCCACTGGCCGGATGCCATCGGGACGCCGATCGAAGAGTCATGGGGCGAGATGTCGCACCTGATCGACGAAGGGAAAATTCGCGCCGGCGGGGTCTCGAACTTCAACGTGGGGCTCCTCTGGCGGGCGGAGCGCGTTCGCCACGTCGATTCGCTTCAGCCGCCCTTCTCCTTGATCCATCGCCAGTCCGCCGCGGACGTCATCCCCTGGAGCGCCGCGCACGGGACGGGGGTCATCGTCTACAGCCCGATGCAATCCGGCATCCTGACCGACGCCTTCAGCCGCGAGCGCGTCGAGCGGATGTCAGCGGATGACTGGCGCCGCCACAGCGCGGAATTCCAGGACCCCCTGCTCAGCCGCAACCTCGCGCTCCGCGACGCGCTTCAGCCGATCGCGTCACGATACGGCGTTTCGATCGCCGCGGTTGCCGTTGCCTGGACGCTGGCCTGGCCTGGCGTCAGCGGTGCGATCGTCGGGGCTCGCTCTCCTGAGCAGGTGGACGGTTGGATCAGCGCGGGAAGGCTGACGCTTGACGCGGCGGACCTTGCGGAAATCGCCTCCGCGGTTGAACGGACGCAGGCCGGGTCCGGGCCTACCCAACCTGCCGCCGTCGATGACGGCCGCGGCAGCTGGCTCGAGCACGGGCTCGATCCGTCGTCGCTGGAAGGCGCGATCGCGCGGATGGTGCTGCCGGCCAACCGATAGTCAGGGCTTCGGGGCCGGCTTCGAGACCGCCTGCTCGGCAGTGCGCACCAGGGCGTGGGCGATCGCTTCGACGACCGACTCCTCGTGCGGGCGGATCGTGTTTCGCGCTTCGCGTTGCAGTCGCCTCGGCACCATGTCGTGAATCACCTGCTCCATCGCCCGTGCCCACTCATCGGTCAGGATGTGCGTCAACTCGTGCACGATGACAACATCGCCGCGTTCCACCAGCACGTCCTGGCGGAACTGGAGTTCCGCTTCGAGGAATGTCGGGCTGACCTCCGCGTAGCCTTCGGCTCCCCGCAGCTTGGGCTTGTATGACGTCCTGATGGTCCAGGCGCCGAGACCCATCCGTTGCACCCAGGCGGCGAGGCGCTCCTCGAACCATTCGGGCGGTTTGAGCTCGCGGTGCCCGGGAGCTCGCTCTGGCGTTTTCGTCTCTGCCGCGTCCACGGCCACCTGTCGCTCCGGATCGCTCATAGCCGAATCCTAGTCGACGAGAATGCGGGCAAGCTGGGTCCGCGACGTCACGCTGAGCTTGCGGAACACTTTGACCAGGTGGTATTGGACCGTGCTGGTGCTGATGAAGAGTTGGGCGGCGATCTCCTGGTTGCGCGCGCCGTCCCTCACCAGGCGTGCGATTTGCCGCTCCTGGGGCGTCAGCTGATCATTCGTCTCGACCGTGCGTTTGCGCGCGCGCTCTCCGGTCGCCAACAGTTCGCCACGAGCCCGCTCGGCAAAGGCTTCGATTCCCATCGATGCGAACAGGTCGTGTGCCGTCCGGAGTTGTTCGCGGGCGTCCCGTCGTCGACCCTGCCGCCGTAGCCATTCTCCGAACAACAGGTGGGAGCGCGCCAGCTCGGGTTTCGCCGAGGACCGGGCAAGATGATCGATCGACTCCTGGTACAGCGACTCAGCCTCTGCGACAGGCGCGAGCAAGGCTCGGGAGCGGGCCAGAAAACCTCGCGCCAGTGAGGTGCCGCTGGCCTTCGCCCGTTCGCTCAAGCGGTTGAGCGCATCGCGGGCAACGCGTTCATGCCCGCTCCGTCCCGCCGCCTCGATCAGGTTGGGCAGAACCCAGGAGCCCGCGGCCGGAGGGTCATCCTCAAAAATAGGAAGTGCGTTTTCGAGAGCAGCCTGGTAGCGACCGAGGCCGAGCTCGAGGACCAGGAGGGCATAGCGGGCGAAGTGGACGATGCCAGTTTGCCCGCGCTCGAGGGCATACACCAGGTGGGCCGCCGCCCCTTCGCGGGCCTCCGCCTCGTTGCCCTGCCAGGCGAGCAGGTAGGCATTTCCGTGCGCGGCGGCACCCAGCATCCCCGGATTTCCGGTGGCCGCAGAGATCTCGAGACTCTGCTCGGACAAGGCCTCGCACTCCTTCAGGCGCCCGGCAGCCAGCTCGGCTCCCCCGAGATACGCAAGGGCGATCGGGAGAATCGTCAGCGCCGCATGCTCTCGCGCCAGCCGCACCCAACGACTGGCCACTGTATGCACGGCAGCGTCGTCGAAGAGGCTCTGGGCAGCGAGCGAGACGAGCCCGAGCCAGCGTAGGCCGTCGGTCGCGTCGAGTTCACCGTTCGTCATGGACCGAATGGCTTGACTGAGGAGCGGCGTCCCACCCGGGTAGCCGATGGTGATCAGGGCCGCGTAGCCATCGAGAAGGAAGTCCACCGGGCGGGCCGGCGTCTGACGGGGCCGAGGTAGAGCCATGGCTTCGCGCGCGATCTCGCGCAGGACCGGCCCCGTCGTTGCCGGATGAATGTACATGGCCCCCTCGAGGGCTCCCAACAGCGTCTGCCGGGCGAGCCTGATGTCGAAGGGCCGCATCGACCGCGCCGCCTCCAACAGAATCGACGGGGTTTGACCACCCTGGCCGAGTGCCAGGCGGACACCGCCATCGAGCGATCGGGCCACCGCGCGTTGCAGCGGATCTTTCAGCTCGGGAATGGCCTCGTCCAGCAATGCTTGCGCCCGGTCCGGAGCCCCGGCCATGAGGGCGCCCTCGGCGGCGGCCAGCAATCGCTGCGCTCGCATGCCAGGGTCGGGCGTCAACTCCGCCGCTCGGGAAAGGAACGACGCCGCGGAGGAGTAGCTTCCACGTCGCTGGGCACGCTGGCCACAATGCGCAAGCTCGGCGGCGACCTCTTCGTCAGGTTCGACCGCCGCCGCCGCGCGATGCCAGGCATGGCGATCGGGATCGATCGTAGGATCGGTGGCCGCCGCGAGTACCTCGTGCATTCGCCGCCGTTCGGCTGCCGGGGCGCTGTAGTAGACCGCGGAGCGGATCAGGGGGTGCCGGAAAGCGACGTGGGGTCCAACGACGAGCAGCCGGTTCGCCTCCGCGGGGGCAACCGCCTGACGATCGAGTCCCAAAGCCTTCGCCGCTCGCCAGAGGACCACCGCATCACCAGAGGGTTCGGCCGCGGCCAGGAGCAGCAGCGTTTGAGTCGCCGCCGGCACGCCTTTCAATTGCCGGACAAA
>Ga0209328_10000432_pt1 | contig 10311 bp, 5 predicted proteins | sample JacPinW_OM3H0_M1_FD_187954 | JGI IMG/M metagenome (GOLD analysis project Ga0209328, IMG submission 187954) | Forest soil microbial communities from Algoma, Ontario, Canada - Jack Pine, Ontario site 1_JW_OM3H0_M1 (SPAdes) (version 2) | ecosystem: Environmental > Terrestrial > Soil > Boreal... | reverse complement strand
CCGCCGGTTCTTTGATCCGGGTACTGACGCATCGTGATCTTCGATCAGCGCGGGGCCGGGCGGTCGACACCGCGGGCGATCTGCGCTTCGCGTTCGGCATTCGCACCTGGTTTTTGAGGGGGCGAGCATGCGCACCATGATCGCCTCCATCCTCATAGCTGAAGGATCTGGGGGCGAGGAACGTCACGAATTTACCTCGCATGTTGACCCTCAAACGACCGGTCACGGAGTAGGTATTGCTCAAATCAAAGGGTCAACGGGTTGAAACGGCAATACGTGAACAGACTGCAAAACCATCGCAAGTGGTCGTTGCTCAGCAGCATCGGGTTCGCGCCATTTGTCGAACCTAAGTTCTAACCGATTCCGGGTTTGACCCACCTCCACGATCGCGTCAACAAGAAAGCCATCACCGTTGGTGCGGTTCGGGAGGCACGCCTGTGCCACTGGGTTACCATCTATCGATAATGTCACCACCTGATTGTCGAACAGGCGGTTGATACAATCGAGCAGGACCAGATACCGGCCTGGCCGCTCAACGAGCAAATCGATCTCGGCCTTTGGTCCGAGGCACCAATGGAACTGCGTTGGTAGACCGTGCTCCGGAATGGCCCCCTCGCGAGCGCCGATACCACTTATCGGCCTCCAGGAATTTATCGGTTGATTGAGGTCTTCGACTGCTTTCGGCTCGGAGGGGCCGTGCCGAAGTCCGATCCGATGGGGCAATCCGAGGGCATCGACCAGGCCAAGGCGGCGCAGAGTTGCGAAGAAGTGCTGGGCACACGCCTCCAAAGACCATTCATTCTCGGCATGCACACGCCCCCAAAATGCCATCGCATCTCGGCGCGTGCGGTCCCGGTACAGCGCCGTCACCGCGGTCTCGAGCGACTCGCTATCAGGTGCCAGTGTAGTTAGTCCAGTCACCCCGTCCAATAACGCGTCGGCCGTTCCTGTAAGCCCATGGCCTATCGCCGGCGTGCCGCTGGCGATTGCTTCGACGTAGATCTGGCCGAAAGTCTCCTCACGGCTGGGTGCCACAATAATATCGGCAGCTGCGTAGATAAGCGCTATTTTATTGGGGTCCTCGATATAACCCAATGTCCTGAAGATATCCGGAGGGAGATCTAGCTCTTCCGCTCCGAGGCCCATCGCGACGAAAAGAAGGCCCGGCAACCGCAAACTGCGGACGAGTGATTGCACCTGGTCGGCTCCCTTGCGCCCATCGGATATCACGGTCGCGGGGAAAAACACGATGAAACGATCCTGCGGGAGATCCAATATCTCCCGGCAGGCTCGCCGATCGCGGGGCCGAAATAGATCAACGGGAAAACCATACGAAATTCGCTCGATGGGCGGCGCATCAGTCCCAGAGAAGGCCGAGCGGGCCATCTCCACGGTCCAAGCCGATTGGCCCAGTAGCATGGGTGGTCGTGCGGAGCGATAAAGAAGTCTTTTACCGTTCCAAGCGCCGGCGATCAGATTAGGCGCGAGTTGCGGAGCTTCATCAGGAGTCGGACAAGAGGCGTCGCATCCTGTCCGATATCGTTGGCAGGCACCAGGATAGGCACAGCGGCCCGTCACCCACCAAAGATCGTGGAGCACAATGAGACTCGGCCATTTCTCGAACACCTCCCTCAAGACAAATGGCGAAATATTAGCGCCATGAACATTTCCGAGCAGAACCAGATCGGGCTCATGTTCAGCGATATGTCCTGCCAGTTCCGTAGGGTCGTAGCCCTTTCCGTTGGATGCCGCCAAAGTTCCTTCTCGGAATGCGACGGCCGAAACGTCGCATCCGCCTCGGCGCAGTGCTTCAGCTAATCGGCCGTGCGCGATTCCGGCGCCATAGTGCCAGCCAAGGTCGTTGAGCAGCGTAACGCGTAGGCGCCTCGAAAAATCGGGACGAGACCGTTGCCTTGGCGCCGGTTGATAGCCGCTTCGCTCGAGGAAAAGCTGCCGAACCGTGATCAGTTCTGCCTTGAAGCGGCTCTCGATGCTGGTCTTTTGGTCATCATGCTGTCGATAGCGGGCGATGGGTCGGCCAATTACATGAAGCTGCGCGCGCTCGACAGCGAATCGTAGCCATAGCTCGTAGTCCATGCTGTAGAAAAGCGTCGCATCTACGTATCCGCCGGCTCGGTGCCATAGCTCGCGCGTAAAAAAGACCTCAGGCTGATAGAAAAACTGTCCGGCATTCCAGCCGCAGTCTAGATCCAAGAGATCATCGAGCGGAAGCGGGCCATCGCTGCACGCTGTCACATGCTCGTAGACGAGCTTGCCGTCGCGATAAAGTTCTGCAATGCCGGCCACGATTTCGGCGCGAGAGGTTGCAAACGCTATCGCCATTGCGAAGAGCGCGCCAGGCGCCAACATGTCGTCGCTGTTGAGCCAAGTGAGGATTTCGCCGGTTGCGATCGCCATCCCTTTGTTGATCGCGTGACTCTGCCCGTCATCTTTTTCGCTGATGACGTAGTCGAGTTGGTCGCGGTAACGTTCGAGCACCGCACCAGTCTCATCGGTGGAACCGCCGTCGATCACGATATATTCGAGATTCGGGTAGCCTTGCCCAAGCACAGAAAGAATGGTTTCTTCGATGAACCTGCCTTGATTGAAGGACGGCGTGACAATCGAGATGCGCGGCCATGGCCGTCCATCGGGTAGCCCGCTCGGTATGGCGAAATAGGGCGTCGGTGCTTGGTAGGGCCAGCATGCATAGCCAGATCGCGCGACAGAATCGGCCGTGAGGCAGCTTAGTTGGAGCGAACGCAGTATATCGGCAAGCTTGGGTCCCGCGCTCGGCACTGCATTGAGGAAATCGCGCTCGATCAGCAGGGCGCTCAGGATGCTCCAATCCGCTGGGCGAGCGCTCGCCGCCAAGCGGGGCAGCCGATTTTTCGTCCGGAGAACCCGAAAACCGGTCGACCGGTTCTCATCACTCTGGACGATACCGGTCGCAACGAGGTTGTCGAGGTGTCCCTCGGCTTTGAGGTCCGGTCCATACCACACCAGCATGGCGTTACTGGCCAAGTTGTCGGCTAGTTCACTGAGCTCGGAGGACGATATTTCCTCGGCAGGCCCTGTGATAACAGCGAGCCGCCAGCGGAGCGGGAATACCCGCAACGACTTGGTAATCCCGCCGTGAAAGAATACGATAGACTGCGGCCCCGCCTCGGTCTCCGTCTGCCGAATTAATTCGCGCAGTTCGGCCAGCGAATCGTGGGCGCAAAGCAACGCGAGCTCCTCAGGGGCCGGTGCGGATTCGACCACGAGTCGTATCGTGGCCGGGCACGGACGGAAGAATATGACGCCATCTCGAACTTCGGACCGAATGAAGTCGATCAACGTGCCGTCAGGCGTGGGTGCCACGATAGGGGCGTCACCGAAGGTCATGCGGGCTGATCCGGGCGAAGATTGGGCATTCCGCGCACGATGGGTCAGAGAGCGGCTTGGGGATGAGATCACGGCCGAAGAAAACAGCAAGCGCTGGCCAAGGCGCCATCTTTGACGTTTGCATCTTGACTGCCGGGAGCCACGTCATCTCTGAAACATCGCCTTGCGCGCCAGCCTGATGAGTGGTGCGATACGCCGCCGGCGCGAGTTTTGTAATTCAGCCAATTGCTTCTCAGCCAATTGCTTCTCAGCCAATCGGAGCGCCTGTTGCAGCTCCAGCGTTTGGGTTCGTCCCGAGCGCAGCTCCTCGTGCAGCCGCAGCACCAGATTTTGGAGTCCCGTCGCCGCCTCTCGGGCTGCCGCGGCATCGCGTTTGGCGTTTTCGGCCTCGAGCTCTCGTTGCTGTTGGATGAATTCCGCACGGGCAACTGCACTTGACGTTTCATGTGTACGGAGCTCCAGATGCGCTATTTTAGCCAGCAAATCGGCCAGCTGGGCCTCGCTGCCTGCGCGTGTTTGCTGCAGCTCGTCCGCCAAATCGGCCAGCTGGGCCTCGCTGCCTGCGCGTGTTTGCTGAAGCTCGTTCGCCAAATCGGCCAGCTGGGCCTCGCTCCTTGCGCGTGTTTGCTGCAGCTCCGCCAGGTTACGCTCCAATTCCCGTTCCCGACTGGTCGTATTCACTGCCCGGAGCGCAACACAGGCCAGGTCGTTGCGCAATTCGCCGACCCCGTCGAGGATCAGCGCGTCGGTCAAGGAGAGTTCCGTGAGCATCGGCACCTTGCTCCGTATGTAATCCGCGAGATCACCTTGAGCGAGCACGACACAGCCACGCCGCGCGCCCGTCTCGTGCGCCGAAGCGTGTTTCGGGAAAAACATCGACGGTCTGGCTGTCACCGCTTCATGCAAATCGGTGACCGAAAGACATTTTCCCTTGCCGTAGTCGTCGTAGGCGAACCCGGAATCGGTCGGCACTCGAAAATCGTCGACCATGACCACCGGCGATGGATGCCGGGAAAATATCTGGTCGACCTCCTCCCAAACCGGCAGGTCGTGCTCCCAATGGGCATCGAGGTAGAACAGCGCCGGCCCAGGAGGCAGGAGATTTTCGTCCAGAAGTTCGCGTAGGAAACGTCGGCTGTCGGCCCGCTCGAGACGGATATTAGGAATATTGGCGAGGCGAAGTGAGGAGTAGTGAAAATAACGCGGGCGCAACTCGCAGCTGAAGATCGGCAAGCCAGTTTTGGCCATGTACGCCGTCGTGGTTCCCCGGAAAGTCCCGGTCTCGACGATCGTCACAATCGTGAGCTCCTGTAGGAGCTGGTCGAACAGGGTTTGTCGACGCTCTTGCCCATTGAAGGCTCCGCCCCAAACATCCATTGCCGGATGGGCATCGAAGTCAAGCTTAGCCGCGCACCTTTGTGCCGCCTGAGCAGCGAGGGCAGCACCATTTGCCTCAAGGTGCTCGGCCAGCGCGGAGAAACCTTCCGCATCAGGCGCCAACCCCAGCAAGGCCTCGGCGACGGAAGCAAAGGCGGTTTCAGGCGGAGGCGATTCGAAGAGCACTAGAAGTACCTCGTCCTGGAGCGATCGAGCCCGCCCCGCAAGGTTCGAACGAAGCAACGCTCGCGCCGTGTCAAAATCCGCCGCCTTAAGGAGTCCGGCGAGCCGCTGCCCAGATGAATCCAGTCTATCCTCCATATTCGTGAGCCTATTTTGCCGCCCTCCCGGAGATCCGTCGAGAGATCGAGGATCTCGGATATCCGTTCCGCGGCCGCGTCGATGGCGAGGTTATCGTCAACGGCTTGGGAACCCGAGGTGTATGGAATGAGCTCGGGGGGAGAACCTCGCATGAGCAAAGACTCGCACGGCCATCAGTCCAGGCGCTCGTCATCGGGTCCGCGATGACACAGCATCGCAATCACAGCGTGAAGATGCGACTTGAGCTCGCTATGCCGCGGGCTGCTCCCTGGCAGCAAAAAACCCAGCGATACCGCATATCCGCGAAAAAAAGGTCTTAGACCGTTGGGTGTAGCATCGCTCGCGCGGCCCGCATTAGGCGCCTAATTCCTGGTTCGCCAATCCGTCGCCGCCGCACTGAGAAAAGGCCGTCCGAAAATTTCTGGGGCTCGCGCTCGAGCCGCAATTCCATGACGAATACCTTGTCGATTGGGGCTCCTGAAACATCGATCGAAAGCGGCTTCCATTGGGCTGCGGGCAGCGAGACTCTGGTTACGGCCGCGCCGTTGAGCAGCACGGTAAATGGCCCTCCGAGTTCGCTGCGAACCTCGAACGAGATGCACGCTTGGTTTCCGCGGCGCTCTAAATACCATCGGGCGCGGCGATACCCCTGGCGCGCTTCCGTTCCTTTGGGCGACAGCCAGCCGTTGAGCAGTTGCAACTTATCGCTTCGCATGCCGGGAAAAGGCGCGTTGACGGCATTGCTGGGAACAAACACTGCGAGCTTCGTCATCGCTTCTGCTTGGTTTGGCATACACTGCGTGATATTGGCAACGCGGATGGCCCAGTTCGACTGGACGCGCGCCGCACTCGCAACCGGTCTCTGTAGCCGGATCCTCATCGCAAGCGAACCCGAAGTCCGCCTTAGCATCCCTACGTCTGCGTCATAATCCCACCGCCGGCTGTCGGAAATGAATTTGTGGCGCTTGCCGGCGACAACGGCATTGTAAGTCGCATGCGTGAACAACTCCGGTACCACGTAGTCTCGGTGCTGTTCGATCGCTTCGAGGAATTCGGCGAGGCGCGGGATTCGCTCATTAACTCCGAGAAGTACATCAGGATTGCGGTCGAAGACCTGGAGTTCGACCTCTTCACCCTCATCGTCCGCCCGATATGGATCAGAGGTCGAAATCAGGTAGCCGCCAGGTCGCAATACTCGTAACATCTCGAAGATCGCCGCCGGGATGTCGCGCATATGGTGCAGCGCCGCGTTTGCAAATACGAAATCGAAGCTGCCTTGGGCGAACGGCAGGACATGAGAAAATCCGCCGATCCAGCGCATCGTCGGCAGACCATGCGAGCCGGCGCGCGCCAGGAACGGGCTGAACTCCAACGCCGTAACGTTGGCGCCGGCGGCAACGTGCCGATATGCGTCGATCCCTAACCCCGCTCCAACATCCAAAACTTGGCTGCCGCGCAAACGACTCATCATTTCCCCGGTCAAACTGACGACCTCTAGCCATTCGTTGTAACGGGCGATCCCGGGAAAATTCTCCGATCCGGGCCCAGACAGGAACTCGTCTTTGTCGGCGGCGACATGATAAGAGCGAAGGGCTCGCTCCCAAAGATCCAGCATCAAGGGGTTTAGATGATGGTAATCGCGCTCAACATTTGCGGCTATCTCGATGAGGCCAAGGAAATCGTCTCTCTCGAAATGACCGATGAACGGGACGCCCCAGACCGAGTCATAAGTTGCTCCGCAAGCCGCACAGATAACAGCGTCGCGATGGATGTCGTCGGCCGCTTCGCTAGACCGCGAAAGGCCGCCTGCGCCACAGCGGACACAGCGGCAATCTGATAGGTCCATTGGTTCCTCGTTCTCGAGCCCAGAATTGCGGCGCGCGGCATCGACCAATGCGCCGCCCCTTCATTGCATCCTGTATAACGCATTCTGCCTGAGCAACTTGCCGGCTCAGCGTCAGCCGGCCGATCTTCGACCGACGCCGAGGGCAATAGATGGCGAAATTAGCGAAGATCCGGGTATGCTTATGTTGTCGACCGAACTCACATTCTCGGTTCGGCGACAGCGCCCTCCGGGCGCCGCACCGGGCATCGCCAGAGACGCCACCCAACGACAAGGTGCCGCAGTTGGTCAGTTTTTCTCCAATCGTTTGAAACGGGAAGGCCATGAGCGGACAGCTTAGGCACTACGCGACTACCTATGGCGGCATCGAAGGTTTCATGATGCCCGAGACGACGGTTATTTGGGATTTCCTGTTTACTATGCAGCGGAAGATGAACGTCACGGGAGATTTCCTCGAGATCGGTGTGTTCAAGGGAAAATCAGCATTGCTCGGCGCGCTCTATCTCCAACGTGGCGAGCTTGCGCTGCTGGTCGATATTAATGATTTGCGCACCGTCCGCGACGAAATCAGTCGTCTTTCGGTGAGGTCTCAAGTTTTTCAAGGTAAATCCTCAGCTCTGAAAACTTCCGAGCGGTTCAACGATCGAATAGGCAAGGTGCGTTGGTTTCATATTGATGGCGACCATTCTGGATACTCCACCTACCATGATTTATGCCTGGCTGAACAATTTATCTCTGGTCTCGGTATTATCTGCGTCGACGATTTTTGTAACCCTCGCTACCCGCAGTTAAACGCGGCGATATTCAAATTTTTGTTTGATCGCCCGTTCTCGTTCAAAATGGTCCTGTGCGGGATGAACAAGTGCTATATCGTGCATAGTGAGGCATATCAGGTTTATGAAGATCTCATCCGTAAATATATGGCACAACATATTCTGGCAAAAGGTTTCAATCTGACGATTTCGAAGACGGGGTATGCGCACGACATGGGATGTTTTTCAGTCGAACCTCGGGTTAGAGATATGGATTACATTGGTCCAGACGATGATGTGACAAACATCATATTCTGACAAACTTGGCGACCGTAATGGGATCAGAGCCTAGCAGCTGCTGCACCTCTGCCCGCTTGTGCTCGTTGTCGCCCACTTCAGCCCTCGATGCGAGTGGCCGCACGCGGCGGGCAACCCGCGGGTCCTTCCATCGTCTCGCATGAGTCGAGGCGCCGCAGTGCTGGTGTCATTCTGGATCCCGCCAAAGCAGAAATCGTTGGGCTCAAAATCGTCCCCTGGGAATCCTTCACCAGCTTAGATCTTCATGAAACGGCTACAATACGCCGCACCCTCCGTCATGAATTTGCCGATGCGGCGCCGTCCCGGTATACCCGGTATAAGCAGTGGCGGAGAACTATTGAGGAATGCCAGGATTGTCGACCCCCGCTAGCGCCCTTCGCCGCCCACAGGCGGAGGATGTTGCGGCGATACCGCTTTGGCGCGGCGCTGTGTTCCTGGCCTTCAGTTTGCTGATCTGCTGGCAAGCGTCGATGACGCTGCGCCTCGTCGTCGCAGACAAGCCTTACGAATCGGGTTTTGACGAGGTTAATACGTATAATAATGCCCGGGTTGTCTCGGGGCCCTACATGGCTTTTTGCTTGCGCTACGGTAGTCTCGACACGTTTCTGCAGGTCCTCGCCACACAATATTTCCTGTTGTTCGATGCCGATGGACCTGGCGTCGACCATTACGCCGTTTCGAACAACTATCTGGCATCAGTCACTAATCGGCATGTCGAGTTCGACGGCATGGCCGGCGCAACCTTTAGCTACTCTTATTTCCGCGGGCTCGACGACCACGAGCCGATCTTTCTGTCGAGGCGGATACACTTATTCGTGACTTATGGGCTGGTGCTCCTGATAGGAGCGCTGGCGTTTTATTACCTTGGTCTCGAAGCGATGCTGCTGCTCCTTCCGCTCTGCTGCCTGACCGTCAACACGGACATGGCGGCGCAGACCAGCATGGCGCTGCCGAATGCAATAAATTCGGTAATCACCTTCAGCGTCACGCTGCTCGGGTTTCTCGCCGTGTCCCAGCGGCGCGAGAGCTGTCTCTATATCGCCGCAGCTCTGGTGGCGATCGCTGTCAATATGAAGATCGACGCTATTCTGTTGGGTGGCGTGCTCGGACTGGCGATCCTGGTCTCGGGGCGGCGCGCAGGGCGTGCGGGTACTAGGCGGCAAGTGTTGCTATCGGCTGGCATCTTCGCGCTGGTCTACGCGGTGACCAACCCGCAAGTGCTGATGGACCCCGTCTTTGTGGTCTCCAGACTGATGCCGCCCAGCTATGACGCGCCGCTCGGGCTGGGGGCGAGCGCACGCCAGAATCTAAGCGTGCTGCGATTGTTCCTCGAAACCAATCTGGTCCCCCAGAAAATATCCGATACGCCGGCTGGGAGAATATCGATTGGCGTGGTGGCACTCGCACTGTCGAGCTTGGTCCTCGTGCATCGCCGGCGCGGCACCGATCTGGGGGCGCTAGCCATCCCGGCTGCAGCATTGCTGGTGCTATGGCTCTGTCCGTTGCTGATCATCATTACTTTTTACTCGCGCTACTACTTGAACGGGTTGGGCGCGCTCTATGCGCTGATCGGCGCTGTTTTAGTGCTGACGTGGCGCTTGCGGACTACGGCGGGCCGCGCCTGGGTCTTGACGATCCTAGCGCTATTGCTCGCGCAATACGGCGCGCTGATCACCGCACAAGCTGCCGCCGCCGGACGGGTCGAGGCTAAAACCTTCTATATCGGCATCGGGGAGCGGCGCGACCGCTTCGCGCACGGCTACAGCCGTAACGAGATCGAGCGCCGCGCCATCGAGGCATGGGAAAGCGGCGCATTCAACCGCACTATTCTCGTCGATCAGCACGGCTACTTCGATCTGCGGATGCTGCGGCTGGCCGGAATGCGGCCGGTCTATATCAACCTATTCAATTACGAGGAGGTGCTGCGGGGACTGGATCGATCGGTGGATTACTTGCTGCTGCTCTCGCCCGGCAGTTATGCGACCGATCCGAGCTGGTGGAGCCCGTGGATGAGCCTATGGTCGCCCGAGACGGCACGGCGCTACGACGCCTATCGGGCGCGGCTCGACGCCTTTCCTGTGCGCGAGGAGATAGCGGGGCCACCGCAGCGCCTCCTCTCGGCTTGGCCGGTGGCGCCCGACGACCACATGGTGCTCGCCGTTATCCCGCACCACTAACCGCGGCCGATTCTCAAACGCGGAACACCGCGCAGGCTCAAGGGTCGGATTAGAACCCGATCACAGGAGCAGGTCGCGCTGCAATAATGAATGAAGAAGCCACACCATACAGCGGGCTTGCGCAGACAAAGTGGAT
>Ga0209328_10000431_pt1 | contig 10314 bp, 7 predicted proteins | sample JacPinW_OM3H0_M1_FD_187954 | JGI IMG/M metagenome (GOLD analysis project Ga0209328, IMG submission 187954) | Forest soil microbial communities from Algoma, Ontario, Canada - Jack Pine, Ontario site 1_JW_OM3H0_M1 (SPAdes) (version 2) | ecosystem: Environmental > Terrestrial > Soil > Boreal... | reverse complement strand
CGATCAACGAAGGCGCGCAGATCATCCGGCGTTCCGTAGAGGTGAAATGGCGCGAAAAGATTAACTCCATCGTAGCCCCATCCGAAATTTCCCGGGAAATCGGCGATTGGCATCATTTCAACAACGGTGATTCCGATGCGTGCTAGTTCGGCCAGTTGTTCCGACGCCGCGCGCCACGTTCCTTCTTTGGTGAAGGTGCCAACGTGCATTTCGTAAATGATTTGGCCCTTCATTTTCACGCCGCGCCATTTGGAATCCGTCCATGCAAACTGTGTTGGATCGACAACGCACGACGATCCATGTGGGCCGTGCGGCTGAAACCGGGACGCCGGATCGGGATGAAAATGCTCGGCCTTGTTTACGCGAAAACGGTAGAGCCCTCCGGCGCCAACATCCGTACTCCCCGAAAAATAGCCGCCCTCTTCTCGCTCCAGAGGATGAAACGTCCGCTTCGCATCTTTTTTCGCGCTTTCTTCCAACACAACATCGACATCCTGGGCTTTCGGGGCCCAAATGCGAAACTGCGTCCTGTCCGGGCCGATCAATTCGGCGCCGATCGGATATCGCCGAGAAGTCGCGGGCTTCATGGGTTGCACCCTACACAAAATGCGCAGAAGCGCAGTGAGAGCTTGATCAAAATTTCTTAAGTCGCTCAAATCGTCACGTGAACGGCAGCGAACCTAAGATCGAGATCTTTAAGCCATTCGGCGAAGCTTTCGAGCTGACAAAGAAAATTCTGTTTCAACCATTCAACTTCGAAAAATGGCTGATCATAGGTTTCGCGGCGTTTCTGTCCGGACACTTTGCCGGTGTCGGATTCAATTTTCCGTTCGGGAATTTTGGACAGCATCGAGCAGATCAGAACGTCGCTTCACCCGACTTCGAGCAGTGGAAACCATGGCTGATGATCGCAATTCCCATTTTCATCGCCGCGGTTCTGATTTTGGTGATCGTATTCACGTGGCTAAAGGCACGCGGCAACTTTATCTTCACCGACTGCATTGTTCGGAATCGTGGCGCAATTGTTGAGCCGTGGCGCCAGTATCGAAAAGAAGGCAACAGTTATTTCCTGTTTCTTTTGGCAGTAGCGTTTGGCTCGATGGCGATTCTTGGGGGGCTGGCGCTCGTCATTTTTGTTCCGCTTGGATTGTTCGGTCAGGGCGTAAGGAGTGACGCCATGACTCCTGTCCTCATCGCTTTTTTGGTTTTCCTGTTTCTCGTTTGGTTTTGCTTCGCGATTCTGTTTGGCTTGGCCAGCTATTTCATGGTGCCAGTGATGTATATCCGGCGGTGCCGCGCGTTAGATGCTTTTCGTGAGGTTTTCAAATTGATTGTAAACAATGTCGGGCATTTCGTTTTGTTTTGCTTGTTTGGGTTCTGTTTGGTCTTGGGAATGATGATGATCGGAGGAATCGCGACCTGCCTGACCTGCTGCCTGGCGGCCCTGCCTTACGTTGGTACCGTCATTCTTCTGCCGGTGTTTGTTTGTCTGCGCGCATTCGGTCTGCGTTTCATTCGGCAATTCGGCCCGGATTACGATGTCTGGGCTGGGATGCCTCAGGCGTCGCCAAATCCGCCCTCAATGCCACCGCCGTTGCCGACTTGAATCACACTTCGGTCGTCGCCCAGAATTTCCGAAACGCGTTTGGCCAGGTGCGATTAATAACGCTTTCGCGAGCGAAGTTTCCCATCCGCTTTCGCCGATCGGGATCGGCAACCAACTCTCGAATGGCACGGATGAGATCCTCGACGTCGTGCGATTTCGTGATTAGACCGTTGCGATCGTTCTCGACCAGCTCTTTTGGGCCGCCCGAATCGGAAACGATCACTGGAACGCCGGAGGCCTGCGCTTCAATGATCACGTTGCCGAAAGTGTCGGTGGTGCTCGGAAAGACGAAGATGTCGGCCGAGGCGTAAGCGGCCGCCAGTTCTTTGCCCGTTAAATATCCGGTGAACAAAGCTTCCGGCAGCGATTCGGAAAACTCGCGCGAATACGGTCCGTGACCGACAACACAAAGTTGGATCGACAATCCCTCATCGCGGAGGCGCCGATAAGCTTCCGCCAGAAGGTCGAGATCCTTCTCTCGCGAAACACGTCCGACATAGAGCAAGCGAACTTGACCATTCTTGGCGCCGAATTTTTCGAAGAACGCGGGATTGCGCCGCGTCGGATGAAAAAGTTGTGTATCGAGTCCGCGCGGAAAAATTTTCAATTTCTCCGGATCAAACCCGCGCTTGATCCAGCTTTCCCGATATTCCTCCGAATTCACGAAGACGGTATCGAGCTGGTTGTAAAACCAATGCATGTAACGCCAGGTCACGCTTTCGAGAAAACTGTCTTCAGTCAGAATGCGGACGTATTGCGGAAAATCGGTGTGATAAATGCCACTGGTCTGCAAATTGAGCATCTTCGCGGCGAGCAGCGCCGTTAGACCGATCGGCCCGGGCGTGCTGATGATGACTTCGGTGAATCGCTTGCGCTGGATGTAGTCGAGCATTTGCAAAATCGGCGGGAAGCTAAGCTTCTGCAGCTCGTACTCAGGCAATTCAAATTCGCCGATCGGTTTGAAATTCTTGATCGGGATATCGTCAACCGTCAGATCGTTACGCGACGTGATGACGATTAACTCTTTTCCGGCATCCGCACCGGCTCCGGTCATCTTGCGAATGGTCGTGGCCACACCATTGACGTCTTCGAGCGTATCGGTAAACCAGGCGCGCTTGTTGTTTTGCAACGCTTCCGGGATTTTTCCGGTCATCTCCCGGAAAATCTTTTGCAGCCATTTGCGTGAGGGCGCCTGGCTGTGAAAACCGTAGATATAGGGCGCGAGCACGATCAGAATCGGTGCGATTGCGGTCAGCGCCTGCATGCTTTCGACCAAATTTCCGCTTCCGACTTGCTGAACGAATTTCTTGAACAACCGATAGGCCAACTGCTCTGCAACGGCGTTCGCCATAAGGAATGTCCGGCGTTCGGGATCGGAAACGCCGTCGAGCTCAGCCGCACTAGTGGCCTTTGCCTCGGCTTCTTGGAATCGGTTCGATAATTCCTTCCACAACGACATGTTCGCGGGTTTGATCAGATCGAAGATTTTTCCTGAAACCACGCCTTGGGCGAAGACAGTCGCTTTGTCCTTGAAGGTTAGTTCGGTCGGGTCTCGGCCTTCCATGAACCGCGCGAACATTTGCTCCACCAGGGCCGCACTCGGTCCGAGTTTTTCGTGGAAATGGTCCTGAACGAACAAGGCAACGGTATTGTAAAATCCGTGCGACAGCGCGAGTGGCGTGCCTCCCTCGCCGCGAGTTTCGCAATCGCCTGCGCGCACGTGAGTGAGAAATTTTTCGGCCGAATCAGCGGCCGGCGTTTCGGTGAAAGCCGATGCGATGAATTTTCCGCCGTGATCGTCCGAGCCGCCGACCAAAATCTTTTTCCAGGGTTCGCGATGGGTCGGCTCGAGATTGTGTCGCTCCGCGAACTTCTCGATCTTCTCCGGTGTCAACGACGCGAAAAGCTGTTGCGCAAGCTCGCTCAGAAGCGCGTCCCGCAAACCGTTCACGCCTTCGAAATGTTTGAAGAGTAAAATCAGCCGTTCGAGATGTGATGCCTCGAGCTTGCCGTTGATGCTGTAAAGCGGGTGGGCGACGGCGTGCGCGATCTCTCCGCTCTGCAAGTACCGCTGCAGCGCAAAAATATTGTCCCGGATAATGACGATATCGTCATGCTGCTTTTCGGTGATGCCCCAGACCAGGATGTGAATCTTGCAGGGGTCTTGCGGAAAATAGGTAGTGACCTGCTCGCTGATAAAGGTGTTGGGGAGGTCCCGAATCTGGAGACAACCCTCGATCGTGTCGTGGTCGGTGATGGTCACGAAATCCATTCCGCTCTCGAGCAGCTGTCGATGTAACTCGCGCGGGTCGGAATAGGAGTCGGGAAAATCAAATCGGCGGAAAAGCCATTCTTCAGAGCGCGCGCTGAAGCGTGAGTGAATGTGGAGGTCACATTTGCTCATATATAATTAGAGGCCGCGCTTGAGACGCTGCTCGGCGACCCAGTCCTGATAGGTCGTTGGCGTCCTTCGGCCGTCCATTTCACTGATAAGATCGACAATCTGCCGCCAAATGGTCGGATGCGAAAAATCGGGTGGGTGAATACTTAGGCGCACAAGTGGTTTGTTCTCGAGTGCGCGGCTGAGCGCGGCGTTCCAAGCCAGGCTCGTCATTCTTCGCCAACCATGTCGGACGCTGTAAACCAGTGATCTTGCCGAAAAGGTTTCGCCGGACCGCAGATCGCGCACGGTTCGGAGGCGAGTGGTGTATTCCATTTCCGCATCGCGTGCTGCGCGTTCTCCTTCGCTGCTCAACAACCATGCGGGCGCGACAAAACCGCGCGGCTTCAATCCACATGCGAGAAATTCTTCGCGCGCGGTCTTAATTCGTCGAAATGCTTCGTCGTATCCGAGATCGTAGAATTCGCCTTCGCCCTGGGTGTAAAATTGCGTGATGAATTTCTCGAGAAAGCTCTCGCGCACGCGCGTTGGACGTTCGTGAAAATATCCGTGAATGACGATTTCGTTCCCGGCCGCTTCCACATTGCGTAGCCAGGAAACAAATTGTCGATCTTTCATCGACGCGCCCTGACGATGGTAATCGGGCACGACCAGGAGCGAGCAATGCCGGATTCCTTTTGCTGCTAGTTCGGAGATAATTTTGTCCGTGGTCGGTTGGGTGGAGGGGGCGACGTCGTGAATAGAAACGACCAGAAAATCCTTGGTCGCACTCGCCGCGGCGACAACGGGCAGAAACTGCGTGGCCACAGCCGATGTCATTTTCTCGAATTTTCGACCCCGGTTCCCGTGCGAACAAGCGCAAATTACCTAGCCGGCCATTTTCAAGATAGTAGTGAAGTCTTTGGCCGCCAGCGGCATGACCGACAGGCGTGATTGTCGAACGAGCGCAATGTTCTTCAGCGCTGGTTTCGCTTTAATTTCGTGTAAGGTGACCGGCTTGGGCAGCGGTTTGAGCGGCACAAGATCGACTACGCTCCAATCACCGTCTTTCGCAGTCGTGTCGCGGTAAGCAGTGCGCGCGACTTTGGCGATTCCGACCACCGCTTTCTCTTCGCCGCTATGATAAAAGAGCACTTCATCTCCCTTGGACATCCGACGAAGATTATTTCGGGCCGCAAAATTGCGCACTCCGGTCCAACTTGTGCTGCCATCAGCAACGAAATCTGCCCAGGAGTAATCGGATGGTTCCTGTTTCACGAGCCAGAAATTTTTCATCGGTTCAACTTAACGCGGTTCGACAATTGTCGATCTTTGTTTGAAGATCGACATCATGGCGACGCGGCTGCCATTTATCACATTCGAAGGTTCGGAGGGATGCGGAAAATCGACCCAGGTGCAATTGCTGGCCACGCGTCTCGAGATACTGGGCGTTCCATTTCTTATTACCCGCGAACCGGGCGGCACGCCAATTGGCGAGTCGATCCGCGAATTGTTGCAGTTCGCGCCGCAGAGCGCGGGGATGACTCCGGAGACGGAACTGCTTCTCTTTGAGGCGAGCCGAAGCCAGCTCGTCCGTGAAGTGATCAAGCCCGCTCTGGAGAGCGGCAAGTGTGTGATCGCGGACCGTTTTTTCGATTCCACCACCGTTTATCAAGGAGTCGCCCGCAAATTGGATCGAAAAGTGGTGCGACAAGTAAACGCCTTCGCTGTCGGCGATTGTGTTCCCGACATTACGTTTTTGCTCGATGTCGATCTAACAACTACCCAAGAGCGAATGAAAGGGCCGCGACGGCCGGACAGGATGGAACAGCAATCGGTCGAGTTCTATGAGCAGGTTCGCGACGGTTATCTGGAGCTTGCCAAATGGCAGCGAGATCGAGTTGTAGTGATAAAGGGTTGGCAGGCGCCGCACGATATCGAGAAGGAGATTTGGGAAACGCTCTGTTGGCGTTTTCCAAATCTGGTGAAGCCCCCGGATTGATATGGCTTTCACCCGGAAGATAGCGATTGGACTTTTGCGGCGTGCGCACGATCAAAAACGTCTGGGCCATGCGTATTTGATTTCAGGACCGGCCGGCAGCGGGAAAAGGGAAGTGGCGGCGAAATTGGCGAGCACCGTCAACGGAACAGATACCGACGACGTTTTTTCATCAAAGGCCCGCGAGATTTTTGTGGCCGAACCGGAATCGAAATCGAGAAGGATTCTGATCGAGCAGATTCGCGAGCTGGAACATGGACTTCAAATGCGTGCTGCCGGAGGCCGTCGCAAAGTGGCGATCATTGTCGAAGCGGACCGGTTGCAGCCGCAGGCGGCGAACGCGTTTCTCAAAACCCTGGAAGAACCACCCGCCAATTCATTGTTGCTCTTGTTGAGCGCGTTGCCGGAAGCATTGCCGGACACGATTGTTTCGCGCTGCATTTCTATTCCGCTGGCGGCAAATGGCGAAGAAATTGAAATGCCGGAGCGCGCTGAACTGGTGGAATTGCTGCGCGACGCCGCACGCGAGAAAAGTTGGAGCGTCCAACAAGCCTATCGTGTCGGGCAGGGCCTGCAGTCGTTATTAGGAAAGATTCGCGAACAAATCAAAGCGCAAACGGCCGAGGCGTTGAAGAACGAAGAGGCACGCTATCGGAACTCGACCGATGGCGCCTGGCTGGACGATCGCGAAGATTATTATAAGGCGCTAACAGAGAGTCTCTACATTCAGCGTCGCGCTGCGCTGGTGGAGGTATTGCTTGAGTTTTGGTCCGACGTTTTGCGCGCATGCAGCAAAGTCGCCCGTCGCGATTTGTCCGCGGCGAAAGAGGAAACCACCGCTCTTGCGGAACGCTTCACCGCGCCGGAAGCGCTGCGACGAATCCAACGTCTGGAGGATTTGCGCGATAACCTTGGTCGCAACATTCAGGAAGCTCTCGCTTTCGAAGTCGCGTTTCTCGAAGTCTTCGGAGCCTGAGACCGCGCTTCAAACTTCGGTCGGAAACAGCGTGGTAAGTTTTGGAAAAAATGTAGTTGGTTAAGGGCAGCGCAGGCCCGAGTTTCGATTGTACTATTATTAAGAGCATGCTCCCCAGAGCGAATCGCGGAGGGGCGCCAGGCCGAAGCGGGCGACGGTCGGGGGGCTTCCGTAGGCGCGACCCGGAGCGCTTTTTTTCGACGTTAACTAATTGGCGAGATGGTTCGTCTTGTTGGGCGGCGGCCCTGCGGTTCGCCTTGCTCATGCTGGCATTGGTTTCGCCCGGCGCCGTGGCGCAGACGACCGTCGAGACGCCGCGAACCATCCGGGTCGTAATGGACAACGCCTACGCGCCTTACTCATTTCAATCGGACGAAGGTAAGTTGCAGGGGATCCTGATCGACCAATGGCAGGCATGGGAAAGGAAGACGGGAATCAAGGTCGAGATTCACGCGCTGGATTGGGGCGAGGCGTTGCGGCGTATGCGTGCGGGCGAGTTCGACGTGATCGACTCCATCGTCGAAACGGCCGAGCGCCGGGACTACTTTGATTTCACTCCTGCCTATACCCCGATCGAAGCGTCGATCTTTTTTCGCAACGAAATTTCCGGCATCACGGACCTCGCGTCGCTGAAAGGATTTCCGGTCGGGGTCAAGGTGGGGGACCAGCATATTGATCAACTCAAAGCGAACGGCGTGACGACCGTGATCCTGTTTGAAAATAACGACGCGATCATCGGGGCGGCGAAACAGCACAAAATCAACGTCTTTGTAGTCGATGACCCGTCGGCGCTTTATCTTTTGAACAAGGCGGACATTGAGGGTGAGTTTCGGCATTCGGCGCCGATGTTCCATGACGGACTCCGACGAGCCGTGCGCAAAGGGAATGCCGCCCTGTTGCGCGAGGTATCGGATGGTTTCGCGGCGATCGAGCCAGCCGAGTTGAAGCAAATCAACGAGAAATGGTTTGGCCGCACGATAAATAGCATTGGACGGTATCTCACCTACGCGGGCTACACAGTGGCGGCGGCGCTGCTAATTATCGCGGGCCTGGCCGTGTGGAATCGCACGCTTAGAAAGAAGGTGCTGCAGCGGACGGCGGCATTGGGTGAAAGCGAACAGCGATTTCGCCGGCTGGTAGAATTGATGCCTGTCGCCGTCTATGTGTGCGACACGTCGGGGATAATTCAAAGCTACAACAAACGCGCCGTGGAACTATGGGGACGCGAGCCAAAACCGGGGGATACAGCGCAGCGTTATTGCGCCTCTTTGCGCCTTTATTCTCCCGAGGGCAAGCTCGTGCCCCACGAGGAATCGAAAATGGCGGAAGTGCTCCGGACTGGAGTCCCGGCTGACGATCTGGAAGTAGTGATAGAGCGGCCCGACGGATCGTGCATAACGACGTTGGTGAATGTTGCTCCTTTGAGAAATGGTAAAGGAGAGCTGATAGGAGCTATGAATTGCTTTCAGGACATCACCGAGCGGAAGCGGGCGGCGAAAGAATTGGAAGAGGCGAATCGTCAATTGCGGATTCTCTCTCGCCGGCTGTTCCATCTCCAGGAAGAAGAACGCCGTCACCTCGCCCGGGAGTTGCACGATGAAGTCGGCCAGGCGCTGACGGCGGCAAAGATCAATTTGCAGACTGCGATGAAGGAATCGGATGGTGCAAAATCGAAGAGAATTGACGAAACCGCTGCAATTCTCGAAAAGTTGCTTGGCCAAGTGCGTCAGATTTCCCTCGACTTGCGCCCGCCGACGCTGGACGACTTAGGATTAGTTCCCGCACTCCGTTCGTTGCTCGATCAACAAGGACGCCGTGCATCGGTCGGAGTGCATTTGTCGGCGAAGAATATACCGGAGAATCTGGATCCGGAAATTCAGACAACCTGTTTTCGCGTTGCCCAGGAAGCGATTACAAACGCGGTGCGTCACGCCAATGCAACGCGGATCGCTGTCGATCTTAGCTGCGAAAATGGAAACATGCGGTTGCAGGTGCGCGATAATGGCAGGGGCTTTGACGCCGATTCTGCGCAAGCGCAAGCGGTTGGACTCGGCCTGATCGGAATAAAAGAACGAACTGCCCTGGTTGGTGGACAAACAAAGATCGTTTCATCGCCCAATAAAGGGACAACGATTGAGATCCTTCTCCCTTTAATGCCTTGCGGTGAACGCGCGAGGCGCGGTCGTACGCAATGAAGAGCTCGGAGGACTGGAGGCGCTGCCACGGCTCACGAAGATTTCCCGGCCATAAAAGTGTGGCTTCTTACAGCCGCGGCTGGTCAAATCCCGATTGTACTAGATTGTACTAGTACTATTAAGAGTGATCGGCTGCTATGACACCCGAAGCGACGGCGAGTGAGCTGAGAAAAACTGGCATCAGCGCGATCGGTGACGTGCGCTGGGGAACGCACTTCTGTTACTTCTACGAGACGAAGCAAGACCTGCTCGACACGCTCGTGCTGTATTTCAAAACGGGCCTTGAGAGCAAAGAGCTTTGCCTTTGGGTGGTTTCGCAACTTCTGAGCGTGAAAGAAGCAAAGCGTGCGTTGGGGCGAGCCGTTTCTGATCTCGACCGTCATCTTGCGGAGGGAGACCTCGAAATCCATGGACACGACGAGTGGTATCTCGACCAAGGCCGGTGTGATGCTTCGCGAGTGCTTCAGGCCTGGGGCGAAAAACTCAACCAGGCCTTGGCCAGCGGCTATGCCGGATTGAGAGCTTCCGGAGATGGGGGCTGGAACCAAAACGGTGACTGGATGGTTTTTCGGGAATATGAAAAACAGGTCGATGCGATGATCGCGGATCAACGGAGCATCATTTTGTGCACCTACCCGCTAACCACGACTCCAGGTGATCAGGTTTTCGATGTGGCGCACATCCATCAAGTGGCGGTAGCCAGGCGGAACGGAAGCTGGGAAACGATCGAGATTCCCGAGCTGAAAGAGGCCAAGGCGAAGATAAAGAGGCTCAACGAAGAGCTCGAACAGAAAGTGGAAGAACGAACCGGAGAGCTGGCCGCAACCAATGAAGCGCTTAGATCTGAAATCGCCGAGCGCAAGCTGGCGGAAAAGGCGGTCAAGCGGGCCGAAGATCGCATTCGGCTCGTGATCGACACAATTCCCACGATGGCCTGGAGCCTTCGGCCTGACGGCGTCCTTGATTTCCTCAATCAGCGTTGGCTGGACTACACGGGTCTTTCGTTGGAGGAGGCAATTGAAAAGCCGACGTGCACAGTCCATCCCGACGACCTTTCAAGGGTCATGGAAAAGTGGCTCGTGGTAAAGGCCACCAGCGAAGCTTACGAAGATGAAATGCGCTTGCGGCGGGCTGACGGGGAGTATCGCTGGTTCCTGG
>Ga0209328_10000430_pt1 | contig 10315 bp, 10 predicted proteins | sample JacPinW_OM3H0_M1_FD_187954 | JGI IMG/M metagenome (GOLD analysis project Ga0209328, IMG submission 187954) | Forest soil microbial communities from Algoma, Ontario, Canada - Jack Pine, Ontario site 1_JW_OM3H0_M1 (SPAdes) (version 2) | ecosystem: Environmental > Terrestrial > Soil > Boreal... | reverse complement strand
GTCTCCCGCTCTCTAGACCACCGAGACGCCAGCAGCTCCTCGAAGTAGGGGATCCAGGCGGGTCTCGGCCGGATGGCATTGATCTTGCCGTCCTTGATGTACAGCTGGGAGAGGATGCCGGCCGCTAACCGTGTCTGCTGGTCCGGGTTGGCGTCGTGCCACGCGGCCACCACATCGGTGATCCGGTGGGACCATTGCTTGAGGGTGGCCTGATCGCTGGGTTACCTCTCGGACTTGGGCGACAGGGCCCTCGACATATTGGGGCTGCGGCTTCTTGCTGCGTCCGTAACGGCTACTCTCGGTCTGTTGGTCGGAGGGGCGGGGAGCAGTCCCCTTTGCACTGGGCTCCAGGGATGTTCAATGGTTCGCGCTCGGTGTTGTTTCATCAGCATTTTCATTGGCGTGGCGGTTTCGCTGGTGGCACTTCCTACGACGATGCTTTGGAACAGAGGAGTGGCGAATCTGAAGCCGGAACTGCCTTGGGGGCGGGTACCGAAACCGCCTGCGTGGTGGCAGTGGCTGCTTTTAGTGCTGGCCGTGGTCGTGGGCCCTTTCGGTTTGCAGCTTGCCTTGGGAATCCCTTCTTCTCCGTAAGGAGTCTCGAATTAGGGAGGGCAGCGCAGGATCAGGAGACTCGATCGCGCAAGGCAAGTTTTGTAGTTTCTGAACACTACATAAGGAGTGGTTAGCCGGCACCACGATCCGACTCCGGCCGAACCGCAGGGCCGGCTGCGTATTCGTGTGCTTCGGTGTGGCATCGCATCGACTCGCTTTTTCGGAGGGGTCCTTTTGAGCACCTGCAGCTGGCCTCTGGGTCAGCTCATTCTTGAAAACGACTCGGTGGCAGTGGGGCCTTCGTCAGCCGCATTCGCGATTTCAGGTGTCCTAGCCCTTGCTCTGTTAGTCGTCATTCCGCCAGTTGGGCTGCTGGCACTCTTAGCGCTGATGGTCACGTATCTGGCAGTTCCGAGATGGATATCCACGATATCCGAGCTGAGGGTCCAAAACGATAATGTCCTCGGACCAGGCCGAGGCTTTCTCTTGTACAAGCGAAGCGGCGTCGCCCCTATCAGAGTGTGGCTGCCGCGGCAATCTCGGCTCGCCACCCTACTCGTGGAGCGAGGAGTCCATGTCAAACACACCGCAGATGTCACCCGCGCCCGGTCCAGCGGGTTGCAGACTGGCTCGCGCACAGCATCCATTCCAAGCGCGCTGACCGGATGCCTTCTGCTAGTAAGTGTCGGCGTGCGACTGTTTCAAGACATTCCTCTCTTCCGAGAGGCCGGGCTTGATCCTCTTGCGGCTTCGCTCGTAGCGACTGAGATTGTTCCTCTCAGCATCGGCGCGCTTCTAGGGCTCACTGCCGTTTTGATCGCATGGCTGACCTGGACAGACAGGGTCCAGAGCCGGATCCCGAGTGCCATCGTCTTCGGTGCGATCTTGCTCGTGGGGCTATTCATTGCATTTTGGAGCTATGCACAAGGGGTCGGCTGGATGCTCGTCGTTTTGAGCGTCGCCACCCTCGCCGCGCAGTTCTGGTTTCGGAGGCCGTCCGTCGGGTCCGGCGCCGCGAACCGCCCGTAGGGAATTCCAGCCCTCTACGTTCCCGAGTCCGTCATGAGCACAAGCGGCACCCCGGACCACATGTGGTCTTGCGTGAGCCCAACACTCGTCTCCCGCTAACTTTCTGCACTTCCGGGATGATCGCTGCCGACTAAGGCTTGTCCGGGACGCAGATCTTCCCGGCGACGATCTGCTCTCGCAGATCGTCAGTCGCCACAACGTATGGTTGCACCAGCGGGTTGCTCCTGGAATAGCCGACGCCGCCATTGGCAAGGTCGAATGTCATGACGCCGGAAAGCGGGGCTTTTCGTGCATAGGCGTTGACGTAGTCGTTGACCGCGACGTCGACCCGCTTAAGCATTGACGTCAGGATGGATCCCTTCGTGTCTGCTGGCGCGGTAAGGTACTCGTCTGAATCGACGCCGATCGCGAATGCGCCCGCCGACGTTGCGGCTTGGAAGACGCCGCTACCGGAATGTCCCGCCGCGTGGTATACCACGTCGGCTCCATTCGCGTACATCCTGTCGGCCGCCACCCTGGCTTTGGTAGCGGCCCCGAAACCCGAGTAGTCGGGTGGGTGCGTTAGATAAGCGAGCAATACTTTGATCTGGGGCTTCACCATTCTGGCTCCTGCCACGTATCCAGCCTGGAACCTCTCGATCAACGGAATATGGACGCCTCCGACGAATCCAATGGTGCCTGTCTTCGAGACCTGGGCGGCTATTGCACCGACGAGGTAGGAGCCGTGGTGATCAGCGAAGATGAGACTGGTCACGTTCTTGTTGTGGGCTGAGACGGACCAGTCGTCCATGATTGCAAACTGCGTTTTCGGGTACAGCTTGGCAACCTTCTCCAGGGCGCCCGCATAGGTCAATCTGACGATCACCGGGTTGTAGCCCGCGTCGGCTAAGGAGATCAGGCGCTCCTGCCTGTGCGTTTCTGTTTGGCCAGGCCAGACGAGCCAGCGGGTCGTCGTCAGCGACTCGTACCTCTGGCTGACCTCCGGATTCCAACCGATAAAGGCGACCGGTGTCGGCAGGTCATGGCGCAGCGGGTCGGCAGTCAGCAAGGGGAACCCGAGCATCTCCGCTTGAGAGACTCGCGCAGCGATCTGGCTCCGTGACTTAAGGTCCAGCTTGGCGAGGATCTGCTCGATATGCCACCCGGCTGTCCTTCTCGTGATGGACAGCTTTTCAGCGACGTCGCGGTCGCTCAGGCCGTCAGCCACCAGGGCCGCCACCTGGAGTTCACGCCGAGTCAGCTGCTCGAAGTCTGCTCTCACCAGACCCTCCAGGCCCTAAAGCACTCAAAGACCGGGACTTTTCCCGGTGACGCCCGGGTCGGCACAGTCTAGTCTCGCCTCAGCACACTCCGGCGCCCAACCAAAGCCCAGGATGGCCAGATCGAGACGCCCCGTAACGCAGGCGAGAAGTGAGGCGGGCTTGAGGGGCGGATCGCTGCGCGCAATTTCTAAGGGAGGCCGTCATATGGCGATTCAGGTTCTGTCTGCGATGACATTCGGAGTGCACCTCTTGCGTTCGACCCGACTGATCGTCACGGTCCCTCTCGCCGTCGGCTTCCTCACGGTCCTTGGCGCCTCACCGGCACTGGGAGTCGAAACGAAGACCTTCACGGGGCAGAAGAACTGCAGCACCGCCGTCACGATATCCCCACCGGCGCCAGGGGGCTACTGCCTGATCACCCAGTCGAGCCTGAAGATTCTGCGGGGCGCCAAGGTCTACTACACCGACGCCACGGTCGTCGCGGGGGTTCTTACGAGTCGAGTGACGCTCAGGGCCACCGATGAAAAAGAGAGCACGGCGACTGGGCAATGCACGTACTACAGACCCGCGCTATATCCCCCTGGGCACGGCCTCTGCACGTATTCGAGCGGGACCGGTAAGTTGGCGGGGTTTCATGCCCACGTGGTGGTTGGGCCGCCCACCAGCCCGGGAGTGTTCTCGCTCACGGGAACGTACTGGTTCGATCGTGACCACGACGGTGAGGACGACAACGACCACGACTGATCCGAGAAGTCGTCTCGGGTCATTCGCGAGCCTTTTCCTTTCCGTGTGTTTGATGTCCTGCAGTGGCTCGGCAGCGACGCCTGGGCCGACCCATGCAGCGAATCAGAGCAGTTGGCAGGTGATCCTAACGGTCAAAACCGCCGCGGTCGCCTTCGGGATCCCGGGCATAGCGCTGGATGGCCACGGCAACCTGTATGTGGCCGAGTTCGACGACAACCTCATCTACAAGTACTCCACCTCCGGAAAGCTTTTGGCACAGTGGGGAGGGGCCGGATCGGGCCCTGGCCAGTTGGGACGCCCCGACAAACTGGCTTTTGACGCGCAAGGCAACCTGTACGTCACCGAGGTTGGACCTGCCTATGGAGGGAACAGCCGGATCCAGAAGTTCTCTCCAAGCGGTACCCCACTTGCCCAGTGGGGCAAGGACGGGACCGCGCCTGGCCAGTTCAAGAATCCAATCGGTATCGCAGTCAACCAGCAGGGCGACATCTACGTTTCCGAGGAGGCGGGAGCCCGGATCCAAAGGCTTTCTTCCCTCGGCCAACCTCTCACACAATGGGGCACACTTGGCAGCGGTCCGGGGCAGTTCAACGTTCCCTATGACCTCGCCCTCGATGCGAGCGGGAACGTCTACGTCTCAGAGCCGAGCCCTTTTGTTCCCGGGAACGATCGGATCCAGAAGTTCTCGCCTTTCGGAGTGCCGCTCGCACAGTATGGAGGGCATGGCCGCGGCCCCGGGCAGTTCAGTGACCCCACCGGCCTGACAGTAGACAGTAAAGGCAATATCTTCGTCGTGGACTCCGGTAACTGCCGCATACAGGAACTCTCGTCCAGCGGTAAATACCTGGCACAGTGGCTGGGGCCTGAAGCATGTTTCAGATTCACGAGCAAGATTGCGCTGGACGATCACGGGAACATGTACGTGTCGGTCGGGAGCCAAGTCGTGAAGCTCGTCGTGAGGAAGGTCTGAGCCAGCCTGTCGCAATCGAGGTCGCCGCGAATGCGCCAATCAGCGGACTGTTTCATCCGGTATCGCTTCCTAGAGTGCTAGCCGGTAGCTGAACCGAACTGGCGGCAGGGAGGCGGAAAACCCGCGGGAGGCCCTCGTCTCCCGCTCCGTCAACCGAACCTGCACACCCGCGAGGTGCGCTCTCGCAGCACACTGGTATTGTTGTGGCATGGGCAGCTCGAGCGCCCCGCCGTTTTTCCCGCTCGACCCTCTCGAGCGTCTGCGCCGCGAGGAAGCACTCGATCGCGGTCGCGGCGGCCTCCAGCTCCAGGGTACAGAGAGGTGGCGCAAGATGACGCGCGCCGAGCTGGCCGCGGCCGTAGCCACTCCTTCATTGATCCTGCTCGGCATTGCCCTCGGCGAGACCGGCGCCCCCCTGCCAGTCGCCGTTATCGCCATAGCGCTGCTGATCTTGTCCTTAGTCGCCTTCGCCTTCTCCGGCCGCCGCCCCCAGCGCCTCAGCTGAGACGCGCCGCGACCAGAACTCGCCCGGGCCGGTGACGCGCTAGGGTTAACGCCACAAGTGCCGTGAGGACCAAGCTGACCGTGCTGGTGGCGATCGCATTCGCCCTGTCGGCGTGTGCGGCCGCAACCACTGTTGGTCCGAGCGCCGAGGCGCTTGCCCACGGCGCCGCCATCAAGACGCTCGATGCTGGCAAACTCAACACCCTGCCGACTGGTCCTGTCTATATCCGGATCATTCGCTTCGCACAGCCGGCGGGCTACGTCATCCATTCGAAGCAACATGTCGCAAGCGTCGTCTATGTCGAGACAGGGGCCCACCGGTTGACCCTCGGGGACCAGCCGCCGCTTGACCTGCTGGCCGGGCAGGCGTTGTTCCACCAAAGCGTCGCGCACACCCATCTCAACCCTGGGCCAGACCCCAGCGTGTGGTATTCGATCGCGGTCTGGCCAACCTCGGCGCGAGGTCAGCCGCTGGTTGATCCCATCGCGCACGCCGCGTTCGAAAGCAGCGACATCGTCCGCGAGGTGCTGCCGCAGGTCGCCTACTCACAGGTGCTGCGTCAAGTCACGCTGGCGAAGCTCGGCACGAGCGGCGCGCATCGGTTTGGCGGTTACTCTTCCTTCTACGTACTCAGCGGCTCCGTGACGATCCGAAGCGCTCACCGGCCCACTGTTAACCTGGGCGCCGGCGAGGGTGTCGCTTTTGCGCCGGACGTCGCGCTCCAGGAGACAAACGCCGGGCCAGGTCAGGCGGTGTTCCTCGAATTCCTCACCACCCCGGTGGGACGAGACTTCGACGTGCCGCTTCAGCAGCCGCCGGCTGCCTAAGCCTAATAGTCGAGGCGGAGGACCCGATTGTCGTCGCCATCAGCGACATAGACCACGCCCTGCGCGTCGACGGCCAGGCCGAGCGGCGTCTCCATCTGTGCGATGGTGGTGATCACGCCACGCACGTCGAGCCGCCGGACCCGGCGGTTCAGCGCGTCGGCGATGAAAACGTTTCCTCGGGAATCCACGGCAAGGCCTGCGCCAATTCCGTCCAGAGGGTTGGTGGCGAGGTTCAACTCCGCGTAAATGGCAGGGTGCCCGTCGCCAATGTGGCCGGGGTCGCCGGTGCCCGCCACGGTCTCGATCTGCCCGTTGACGTCCACGCGGCGCACGCGTTGGTTCAGGGTGTCGGCAATATAGAGGTTGCCTTCGCCGTCAAAGGCGAGGCCGGCGGGGGCGTGGAGGACCGCGTCTACGGCGCGGCCAGCTTCGCCTCGGTACCCGGCCTCCCCGGTGCCGGCTACCGTGTGGATCGCGCCGTCGGCCCCGACCTGACGAACGACATTGTTAGCCGTGTCGGCGATGTAGAGCGTGTCGCCGGAGCCGACAGCGAGGCCGGTGGGAAAATTCAACTTGGCCTGGCGCCCTGGCCTCCCGTCACCGGCATAGCCCGCCTCGCCGGTCCCGGCAACCGTCGTGATGATGCGATCGGCGCTCACACGTCGAACGCGATTATTGAGCGTGTCGGCGATGTAGACGTTGCCCACGCTATCCAGGGCCAAGCCTTGAGGGATGTTGAGCTGCGCCTGGGCGGCAGGGCCTCCGTCACCGTCGCCCCCTGCCGCACCGGTGCCGGCGAAGGTGGTGATCCGCCCGTCCTTCGTGACCTCACGAATCCGGTTCCCCTCGGCAATGTAGAGTTCGCCAGCTGGTCCGACGGCCAGGGCGAGCGGCCGTACGAGGGCCGATGCCGTAGCCTGGCGCCCGTCGCCTGAAAAGGCCCGGACGCCCGTACCGGCCACGGTGACGAGGCGCGGTCCCGCCGCTGAGGGTGTCGAGAGCCGACTGTAGGCGAGCGCGACTCCTCCCAGAAGCACCGCGGCGATGACGCCGGCTCCGATGATCGCGATGCGCCTCGAAACAGGTACCGGAAATCGGCCGCGAGCAGCCGGCTCGTCGGCTGCGGGACCGCCGTCACCTGACAATCCCGCAACCCAATTGGCGATCTGAACGCGGGAGTGGAACCCGAGCTTGCCCCGAATCTGCTCGACGTGGCTTTCCGCCGTGCGCTCAGAGATGAACAGCCGGGTCGCGATCTCCCGGTTCGTCAGTCCCTGAGCGACAAGGATTGCGACCTCGCGCTCCCGCCGCGTGAGACTGGGGGCCACCACAAGGATTCGCGACGGAGCATAACAGCGCGAGCTGATCGGCAGGATCAGAAATCGGTACCAAGTTCCGGTACCGATCCCGGTACTTCCACGCATGACGGCGTCCACGAGCCCGCCTAGCCTCGATCACAGCCGAGCCGCGGGCACGGCGAAAGATCCTAGGAGGTGTCGCGGAATGATCAGACTGAGAGACAAAGAACAGGCGACGACGTGGAGGCTGTCCGTCGTCCTCCTTGCGGCCGCGCTGGTCGCTGCGTGCGGCGGAGGCACGGCGATTGCGGCGGCGAAGCCGTCAGTGCCGCCCGGGCCGGTGACCAAATACCGAAACATGCTGGCGGGGCAGACGGCCGGGGCGCCGATCGACCTCATCCAGTCGATCCTCTACTTCAGCCCAGGCGCTGCGAGCGTGGTTCACGTTCACAAGTCGTCCAACTTGGCGACGGTGCTGCAGGGCCAGGTCACCGTCAAGATGCCATTGGGCGACAAGACGGCTTGGGCTGGGGACGCGCTCGTCGAGCCCCTCAACCAAACCGTTCAGGCGGTTAATACCGGCTCCGGAGAGGCGATGGTGCTGGTCGCCTTCCCCGTGCCGCACGGCGGCAAAGCGACGGCGCCGGTCGCCGGGCAGCCGGCTCCGACGATCCTTAACAAGACGCTCTACAGCTTCACGCTCGACTCGCCGGGCGTCAGTGGCGGCTACAGCCTTGTCCAGCAGGTGCTCACCTTCGCGCCGGGTTCCCAAACGCCCAAGCACCGTCATGGCGGACCCGGCGTAATCACCGTGCTGCAAGGCCAGGTCACGCTGAACCGCGATGGCATCGAAAAGACCTACACCGCGGGACAGAGTTTCACCGAGACGCCGGGCCAGCAGCTGCAGGCCTTCAACCGCGGCAGCACCGAGCTGACCGTCGTCGCCACCTACCTCCTGCCGGACGGTGCCCAGTTGACGACCAACCTCTAAACCACAGCAACGGAGAAAGCAAATGAAACACATTCAGAAGCTCGTCCTCAGCGTCGGCGCGATGGCGCTCCTAACTGCAGCGGGAACGACGATTGCACTCGCCAATCCGGGCTCGTTCGTCACGACGACGATTTTGGGCCACCGGGCGACGCTCTCCCACAGCGTCAATGTGAACCAGAATCGGATTAAGTTCCAGACAAAGGTTGCGACGGACGTCCAGGTGCAGACGCTCACCTTCCTGCCGCAAGGCACCTCGGGCTGGCACTTCCACCCGGGCGTCGTGATCGTGGTTGTCGAGTCCGGCCACGTCACTACCCACGATGCGAACTGCGAGACCAGAACATACGGTCCGCACGAGTCGTTCGTCGAGAGCGGGTCCGCGCACATGGTCAGCAATGAGAGCCAGACGGAGAGCGCCGTCGTGTATGCGACTCTCGTCGTGCAGGTTGGAAGCCCGTTCCGTGTCGAAGCCTCCCCGCCGCCGTGCGCCCAACCGCATGAAGAGGCCGGTCAGTCGTAGCCACTGGGCGCTGGGCCGGGTTCGCCCGGCCCAGTCTCGCTCACCAAGCAATGCCGCCCGAGTTTCCCTCCGGCCTACCCGCATTGACGGAGGGCCGCCCGCCCGTTAGTCTTCTCCGCGGGTGAGGGGAACACCGACGCGGTCGCTGACGCTCGTGACAGCGAGCGTGATCATGATGGCGGCTCTGGCGCCAGGGGCAGGCATCGCTGCTTTGGCCAGCGACCAGGGGAGCGTGCGGTTCAGCCTCCAGCACCGGGTCGGTTTCGTCTCCGGCGACGACTGGGAACCGGCCATCGCCGCCGACCGGTTTGGCCATGAGTACGTCCTGTACAAGCACTACGACGTCCCGGGCGGCGGCACCTGCCCTGCCTGCGATGTCCACCTCCTTGTACAGCGCAGCAGCAACGCTGGGCGTAGCTGGACCGCGCCCAGGGCCATTGCCCCGGTAGCCGTTGACGGTGGGCAGTACGATCCGCAGATCGCGGTCGACCCCGTGGACGGCCGCACCGTGTGGGCCTCCTTCCTGCAGAACGCCAACTCCGTGATCGGCGTGGTCGAATCCACCGACTTCGGCGAGACCTGGTCCCCCGTTCGGATCGTAAGTGATGGCCTCATCGGGCTGGACAAGGACTCGCTGGTGGTCCGCGGCCGGACCGTGGCGGTGGCGTACGACGACGGCTTCAGCACCTATGCGTCAATCTCGCAAGACGGCGGTCGGCAGTGGACCACCCGCCTGGTTACGCCCGGCAGCGACCGCTTCAACCTGCCGTTGTCGGCGGGGGGAGGAATCGATTCCAAGGGCAATCTGTATTTCGCCTGGAACAGCTTTGACGCAGCCCATTCGGCTATCGGGGACGGACCGGTTACGCTCTGGCTCACCCGCTCCAGCGACGAGGGAAAAACCTGGCAACGAGTCGTGATCGCTGTGAGCGGCGCTCCCCCGCCCTGCAGTGGTTGCGGCTTCGCCTATCTAAGCGCGCAGATGACCATGAGGATCGGGCCCGACGACGCCGTCTATCTCCTCTGGAATGGAACGGTCGACCAGACGGACTTTGCACCCGAGCGCATCTTTTTCAGTCGCTCACGTGATCACGGCCGAACCTTCTCACCGCGCCGCGAGGTGTCCACTGCTCCGGCTGGGGCAGAACATGCTTTCCCAGCGATCGCCGTCGGCGAGCGTGCGGGCGACGTACGGTTGGCCTGGATGGACACGCCGCAGGTGGCTGCGGACGGAACAGGCACCTGGAACGTTCGTTACCGGGCCACTGAAGATAACGGGCAGACGCTGGGGCCGGAGGTACGCATCTCCCGGTTCGTACCTGGCTATCCCTACCTCACGCCGGCCGGGTTCGCGTCGCCATACGGCGACTACTTTCAGATGGCGATTGATGCAAACGACGCCACCGTACTGGCGTTTGGCGAAGGCCCGAACTACGCCGGGCCGGGCAACATCTGGGTCTCGCATCAGCTTCAGACCGGCGAACCGGACATAGCCGCTGGTGGCCCGGATGTAACCTCAGTGGCGACCTGGCAGCGCGTGCTCCACGGAACTCCTGAGCGGACGCACGCAGGTGTCGGCGACCGCTAGCTTTTCGTCTGCCACTTGCACGGTTT
>Ga0209328_10000427_pt1 | contig 10345 bp, 10 predicted proteins | sample JacPinW_OM3H0_M1_FD_187954 | JGI IMG/M metagenome (GOLD analysis project Ga0209328, IMG submission 187954) | Forest soil microbial communities from Algoma, Ontario, Canada - Jack Pine, Ontario site 1_JW_OM3H0_M1 (SPAdes) (version 2) | ecosystem: Environmental > Terrestrial > Soil > Boreal... | reverse complement strand
AGGCGCGTTGGCGAACAACATAGATCACATCATCAAGTCGCCGCCGTTGATGTCGAGGGACGCGCCGGTGATGTAGCCGGCGGCCTCGGAGGCGGCGAAGCAAATCAAATCGGCGACTTCGAGCGCGGTGCCAAGGCGCGGCACGGGATAGCTCGCGGCGAGACGTTCGAGCACCTCGTCCGAGGCATGTTCGCGCGTCAGCTCGGTATCAATCATACCGGGGCAGATGGCGTTCACGGTGATGCCGAACTTGCCGAGCTCCTTCGCCGCCGCGCGCGTCAGTCCGAGGAGTCCGGCCTTCGATGCCGTGTAGTGCGCACCGCCGAGCGTGCTCACCATCCGGCCGGCCGAGGACGAGATATTAATGATGCGGCCGTAGTGCTGGGCGCGCATTGCCGGAAGAACGGTTTTCGTCATCAAGAACGGCGCGGTGAGGTTGACCTCCATCGCTCTGCGCCATTCCTCGGCGGTGAGATCGGGGAAGCGTGTCGACAACGGAAGCGCGGCGTTGTTGACGAGGATGTCGATCCGTCCGAAGCGTTCGAGCGTGCGGTGCGCGATCTCGTCGGGAACGCCGGCCGCCGCGACGTCGCCCGGCACGGCGAAGGCGCGCTCGCCGATTTCCTTCGCCAGCAGCTCGGCGCGTTCGCGGCTGCGCACGTTCACCGCGACCGAAGCGCCCCGCTCGTGCAGGCGCACTGCGGCAGCCCGTCCGAGGCCGCGCCACGCACCGGTGACGACGGCGACGCGCCCCGCAAAATCAGCGTTTTCCATTTCGGAAAATTCTTTCTAACGAGAATTAGACGAATGTTCGCAATTGAGGCGAACATTTTTTCGTCGCACCCAAATCAATCTGTTGCCGGCTCGGGCGCGTCGAGATTTCCGGCTGGCAAGTGCGCGGCTTTCCAGTCCATCGCCATTTGAATCCGGGCGCGGCCGCTGGGATGATCGAAAAAAATGAATTCTTCGATCGGCCCCGGATCGAGCTTGCGATACGCGCCGAGCTTGAGTGCGACCTTCGATTCTCCATCCGGCTCGCGTGAACAATTCATTCCGAACTGATCCGCTTCGCGTTCGGTCACGCGAGTGATCGAGTTGATAACCGGTGTCATCAGAAATGCGAACGTGACGAAGATCAACATCATCAACGGAAGACCGCCCGGATCGCTGATGGCGCGAACGTCCCAGCGCTCGCCCCATATTCGAAGCGCCCAATCGAAAAAGAATCGGGCGATTGCGAAACCAAGCAGCGCGACGATTCCGAAATAAACGGTGAGCTTGGCGCCGTGATTGAGAACGTAATGTCCCATCTCGTGCGCCATGACTGCGCGAATCTCCGGGAGCGTGCATTGTTTGAGCAAATTGTCGTTTAGTGCGATCCGCGTTGTTCCAAGCAGACCCGCAACGTTGGCACTGACCCGCGTTGTTTGCCGCGACGCGTCTACTTCAAAGACTTGCTTAACCGGAATTTGGTTGGCCTCCGCCATCGCCAGGATCGGGTCGCGAATTGTTGCATCGTTGAGCGGTTTGTAAGTATTGAAGAGCGGTTCGACAAAAAGCGGCGCGATAAAGTTTCCAAAGAACGAAAGCACCACCGCGACCAGCGTTCCCCAAATCCACCAGCTTCGCGGCGCGCGCCGAAACACCGCGTACAAGATCGACAATCCAATCGTACCGGCGATGAGCCCGACGATTAATCCGATTAATTGTTCGAGGAACCAGGACCCGAACGTTTGCGTGGCGAAGCCGTATTGGTGCTCGCGAAGAAACTGCTGATAAACCGTGAGCGGAAAGCTCAGAACCGCGACAATGAAAATGTAAACGGGCGCGTAGATCGCGACCTGAAGCGTTTTCGAACCGGTCACCCTTTCAGTGAAATCACGCAGTTGCGCCGAGAATTTAGACGCGAGCAGAAAAATCGCGATCCCCGCGCCGACCAGAAAATTCCAAAGGATCAGCCAATAGCCGCCTTCGAAATAAGCATCGGATCTCGCACGCTTGTCGGCGGGCACGGTTGCGAGCCACGCGTTGGTCGCGGCAACTGGATCGAAAGATCTCACGGTCTCGGTGGTCGCCGGGATTGAAGGCGAAGAAGAAGTTTGCTGAGCTGGAACGGGACTCAGGAAAGTGAAGATGAATACGACCGCGAACAGAATCAGTCGCCAGATCATGGCGCCATGCATAATGAAACCGGTAGCCGGAAAAAAGAAGTCTCTTCTGTCGGGCGTAACCGGCGGTGGTGTCCAGCAGTCTCTCAGCAATATGAGAACTTTGAGTGTGTGGTTGGTTGCGGCGATCTGCGCAACAGCGAGTGCGCTTGCCAGCGAACCGGCGCCGACGAAATGGACAGTCGACGGCGTAGAGCGCGAGGCGCTGGTTTATCTTCCATCGACTTCTTCCAAGGCAAAAGCGCCGGTGATCCTCGCCTTTCACGGTCACGGAGGAAACATGCATTTCGCCGATCGCGGCATGGCGTTCCAGAATTCTTGGCCGGAAGCGATCGTGGTTTATCCGCAGGGTTTGCCGACGCCGGGAATTATCATGGACTTTGAAGGTAAGAAACCTGGGTGGCAACGCGAGCCCGGACAGGAACAAGACCGCGATCTGAAATTCGTGGATGCAATTCTGAAGACGCTGCGGGAAAGATATTCGGTGGATGAAAATCGGATTTACGCGACCGGCTTTTCCAACGGCGGCTTGTTCAGTTATTTGCTTTTGTCGCAACGATCCAATGTTTTTGCGGCGTTCGCGCCCGGCGGCGCGGTGTTGTTGCCGCAGGTTCCACTGACACAACCGCGGCCGGTCTTTCATTATGGCGGTAAGAGCGATCGGCTGGCGCGTTTTGAAAAACAGCAGGCAACGATCGATCAGATCCGCAAATTCAACGGTTGCTCCGAGCAAGGCGATTCCTGCGGCACGAACTGCACCGTTTATCGGTCCGCGAAAGGCGCAGCGGTGGCAACGTTCATCCATTCCGACGGCCACATTTATCCACCGGCGGTCACGCCGTTAATCGTGAAATTCTTCCAGGACCACCCTCGCGGGGCATGAGCTGATTGGGCTGGACTAACAAATTGCCAGGTGAAAAAATCGCGGCCCGATGAAAGGGCTTGCGTTTTCTGCGGCGATATTGTTTTTGGTCGGCACTCTGCTCGGCCAGGGGCAACAAGCCTTACCGGCAGACGCCGTTCGTTATGGCCCGTATCCAACCAACTACAAGGAAATCATCATGAAATGGCTCGACACTCAGTTGATCGACGCTGGAAGCGCTCGGATCGAGTGGAACGGTGAGCCGAAACCGGCCGATATCGACAAAAATGGCGAGCACCTTTCCGGCTATGTCGTTTATTTCAAGGTCAACGCGCGCAATCGATTCGGCACCTACACCGGGATGCAAAAACACGGTACGTTGATTCGAAACGGTGAAGTGATCAAAGGTTTAGGATTAGGTTATTAATGAAAAAATCGAAAATGAAGCAGTCTGGTCAGGGCCTTGTGCTCGTCGTCATTATTCTCGTGATTATCGGCGGCGGCCTTTGGTATCTCTATTCAAACAAAGCCGCTACCGATCGCGAAGCGCGTGAGTTCGGACGGGAAACGATCAAACGGCTCACCGTCGATCATGATCGTCAATATCTGGAGACTCACCTTGGTCCGCAGGCCAAGCTGGATTTGCCGCCGTCCCAGCGCGATTACATGATCCAACGCTTTGCCCAGTTCGGTGTTCCGCAACAGCCGATGCAAATCGAAGAAGATGTGACTTTTGAATCCTATTTCTTCGAACCGCGAGCGATTTTTACCGCGCACCTGAACTATCCGGCGCAGCCGGCATTGTTGCAGTTGGCCATTTCACATCCAGTGAGCAAGTGGCAGATCGACAACATCACATTTTCGCCTGGGGCCGTTCCGCATTGACGCCCGTCGGGCGGTACGGCGGATTACTTCAGCAACCGCTCGAGCGAATCCAGACAGATCTGCGACCAGGTCTCGAGTGAGTCGCGGCGTGCCGTTAATTCCTCGCGCGAGAGAAACGCGAGCTCGGTAATCATTGGCTCGTTTTTCTTGGCTTTTGGTTCTGCCAATCGGAATATGTGCACGATCCCGAGATGGACTTGCCCGACTTCGTTACTGTCGTCATTCAAGAGCGCGACGATCCGGTCTTCGAATTTCGATTGGATGGAAATTTCTTCGCTAACTTCCCGCTCAACGCCGGCGCGATAAGCGCCTTCATCTAGCGCGAAGAGCGATTCGTCGGTTTCGTTCATGTGACCACCGATGCCGATTGAACCTTTGGCGACAAGGCGCTGCTCGCCGGCTTTTTTCCCGCGCACATAGAAAAGGACTTTGTCGCCGTGCGCCAGCAGGACGTAAGGAATGATTTGTTTATGGCTGGGATCGTTCTCGGCGCGGCCTCGGGGCAAAAAGAAATTGTTTCCGCGCGATAGGATCGCTTGCAAATACTTCCGCGGTTCGAATTTCAAGCCCTGAAAACTTCCGAGCTCGTCAAAAAGCGACCGTTTGATGACGAGAATGTTTTCCTCCGGAACGTTCATTCAAAAGGAATAACTGACGCCGATTTGCGGACCGATCAGATTCAAGCTCGGGTTCGGGTCGGTTTGTCCGCCGTTCGAAAGATGCTGGTAAAGCACGCCGATGTCGATCTTCCAACGGCCGTTGAGTTCGTAAGCAACGCCGGCGCCGGTCAAAATGTTGAAGGTAAAATCCTGCCCCTGTGATCCGCGCATGTCCGGATGACTGTCGATCCAGCCCAAACCGAGACCGCCTGAAAAGTAAGGAACGAGCCGCCAGTATGGCCGCACAAAATTGTAACGGCCGCCGAAGTTGACGCCGAAGTAATGGTTTTCCACGCCGCGAACGATTGGTTCCGCCATGAACGTCAGACAAAATTGGTTGTAACCGCGCGTCCAACTATCGCTGTCGTTCACTCCCCAACGGATTCGCCCGGTAACAAATTGCGGTGCAATCTCGTAACTGTCGGGGTTTCCAAAAACACCAAGCAAATAGGCGGACTGAAACGCGACTTCGAAACGCGGGGGATTCAGCGTTTCGTTTGCAGTTAATTCGCCGCCGACCGCGAAAAGCGGTTCAACGAAAAGCGCTAATCCCAATATTCCCGCGCTCAAAAATTTCATGTCGCGCGCAACGATAGAGGCGCGAGAACAATTTTCAATCGCAGCCGCGCCTACCTCGCGCTCACGGATTTGACGGCAATCGCTTCCCGAAAACATCGCGCAATGCTGCGCGCGCCGCGTGATAACCGCACATTCCGTGAACGCCGCCACCAGGCGGAGTCGAGGATGAGCACAAATAAACTCCACGCAACGGCGTGCGATACGGCGTTGGACTAAGAATCGGTCTGGCGATCAATTGCCAGAGATTTGCCGCGCCGCCGTTGATATCGCCGCCTGCGAGATTCGGGTTCGATTTTTCCAATTCGGCCGTGCCCATTTTGTGGCGCGCAATGATGCAATCGCGAAACCCTGGCGCAAACCGTTCGATTTGCGATTCGATCCCGTCCGACAGATCGATCTTGCAATCGAACGGAACGTGGCAGTAGGCCCACAGCGTGTGTTGCCCGTTTGGGGCGCGCGTTTCGTCAAAGAGACTTTGTTGCGCGGCCAGAGTGAACGGGCGTTCCGGAATTTTTCCCGATGCGACTTCGCGCTCGGCATTTGCAATTTGATCGAGAGTCCCTCCGAGATGAATCGTTCCCGCGCGACGACACGCTTCTGTTTTCCACGGAATGGGCGAGGAAAGCGCGTAATCGATTTTTAAAATCCCCGGCGCATGCCGAAAATGTTCCAATCGCCGGCGATAACTAGCCGGCAATCGCTTGACCGCGATCCGCGCGAATTGCCACACCGTTGTGTCGAAGAAAATTACGCGCGACTTCGGCAGTTGCTCCAGATTGTCGACGCGCTGGTTGGTATCGATCTTGCCGCCGAGTTCGCGAAAGTAATTGGCCAGCGCGTTGGCGATCGATTGCGAACCGCGGCGAGGAATTGGCCAGCCGACAGCGTGACCGGCTGTACCCAAAACAAATCCAAACGCAGCCGAGGCGAGCGCCTCTAGCGGCAGAAATGAGTGTGCCGCAATTCCACCGAACAACGCGCGGGCCGGTTCCTCTCGAAAAACCGTTTTCGCGAAAAATGTTGCCGGCAAGATGGCGGGAACGCCGAAGCGCCCGAGCGCGATCGGGTGTCGCGGCACATGCAACATCGGTTGCAAGAATTCCGAAGCCAGCTTTTCCCATTCGCGAGTAAGCGGCTTCATCACGCGGCGATAGATGTTTCGATCCCGGCCTAACGACTCGGCCGTAACATCGACATCCCGATGCAGGCACGCCGCCGTCCCGTCATCGAGCGGATGGGCGAGCGGAATTTCCGGGTGGATCCATTCGAGTCCGAACTCCTCCAGCGGCAGCGTTTTAAAAAACGGCGAACCCGCGGCCAACGGATGAACCGCGGAACAAACGTCGTGCACAAAACCTGGCAACGTGAGCTCGGCCGAGCGCGCGCCGCCGCCGATTGTTGAGTTCGCTTCAAGCACCGTCACCGCAAGTCCGGCGCGCGCCAGAGTGATCGCGGCCGCGAGACCGTTTGGCCCTGAGCCGACAACGACCGCGTCAAAATCGTCTGCCATGTCGGCTAGGTGAAACTCAATCCGGCGGGCGAAAACCGTACTCGGCCTGCAATTTGCCCCAGAGCCATTTGGCTAACGGATCGTCGCGATTTGGAATAGTGCTCGCGATTGATTCGGCTCTTCTGACTTCGCCAGTGTAACAATACAAATACGTCAGTAGAAGAGCGTCGTAGGCCGTGGCCGAACCATATTGCCGGTTCTCCTCCAAACGGAACAGTGCCTCACTATAATTTCGCTGCGCAAGGGCGTCAGCGAGCAAATCAGGTAAGACGTCACTCGGCAGCTGATCCTTCTGGTATGCGATCTTTTCTGCCAGTGCTACTCGGAATGAATTGGTTCCCAGCGTTTCGAGCACCGGTTCGCGCAGGTTGGATCCGCGCAGGTGCACGATGAGATCAGCCAGCCAGTTCGTGTTCTCCAATCGCGCCCGGTAACGCATCTCACGAATCACGAAGAATGGATCGAGCTGCGAATCCATCGCACGCGGCCAGATTTGTTGAATCAAACGCGACGAGCGAAAGCGCTCCGCTGCGGATGTCGCTCGCATGTATTCGAATGCGAATGGGTGAATCGATTTGTCCTCCTCGGTGTTGTCGCTCAACCGCTTTGGATACAAATCGGTCAGCGGCTTCGTCTCCTTCGAGATCCGGTCGATCTCGTCGCCGTCCATTACAAACATGGCAGCGAGTTGTTCCGGTGTTTCGATGCCGATCCGAGCGAGATCGGATTTCGTATTCGAATCTCGCCAGAGCCGCTGCAGTTGCTCGTTGTCGATCTTCTGCGGCGCGCCTTTGATCCCCATCATGATCCATTCCTCATCCGGCCCCGACCAAATCAGGGTGTTCGGAAACGCGTTGTGAAACGCCCGCAAGATGGCTTTCGTTTCGGCAATGCTGAGCTGATAAATCGGTAACCAAAACGTCGCGAAGCCGCCTTCGTTCAAACGATTGTTCATCAGCCAGAAGAATTGTTCGGTATAAAGATTCACTGCGCCCGCTACTTTCGGCGGCGGCGGTTCGCCGGTGATGATGTCGTAACGCTCCGGAGTAGCTTGGAGAAAAAACCGGCCGTCTTGAACGATTGTATTTACTCGCGGATTACGCAGCGGATTTGAATAGCCTGCGTCGCGATAATCGTCAGCCAGGGCGAACACTTCCTTCGAAATGTCGACCAGGTCGATGCGTCGAAGATCGACATCGTGCGTAAGCGCGTCGGCTGTGACGCCGCAACCATAGGCGATTAACAACGCGTCACGCGCCTGCGGATCGAGCGTGATCGGCAGATAAGCGAACGAGCGCATGTAGCGCTGATTCACCGGATTCGTCGCAGACATCGAAAATCCGTTTGTGACCAGGCGGTAGTAATAAGGCTGACCGAACAAATCGCGTCTGAGCAATTGCCAGGTGTCGGAAGTGCCTTCGATCTTCTTGACGAGATGCTGATCTTCCGACTCGAACAATTTCCGCGCGTCCGCGAAATGCAGTTCGTCACGGTGACGCGGAAACATTGCGATGCTTGCAACAAATAGAAGAGTTAGGGCGAGGAGCATTGGACGTTTCAGCGACCAATCATTTGCTCGACTGATGAACAGGCAAAGGATCGCGTAAACGATTGCGCAAATAATCAGGCTGAATTGAAAACCGAATTGTGGCAGCAACACGAAACCGGCCAGGATCGGCCCGATCGCAGCGCCGGCGGTGTTGAACAAGGTCGTAATCCCGACGCTATTCATTCGACTGCCGACAATCTCCTGCACGCGTGCCACAATTGCGGGAAACAGAATTCCCGACACAAACGCGACCGGGAACATTAGAGCGAAGGATAGCAGCGCGATTTGCGTCCATGATTCCAAATAAAAGTTCTTCTCCTCCACTCCGAGCATTGGAATTGGGAAGAAGAAGTAGCAGAACAACGTCAAGATTGCGGCTATGATGAGAAGGATCGGCAAAGCCGACTGGCGAATTCGCTTTGAGATCGCGCCGGATGCGACACCGCCAAGTCCGATTCCGGCGAGGACTGTCGCGAGCATGAGACTGAACGCAGTTGCCGAAGACGCGACGTACAAGCGAAGGAATCGAAACCAAACCACTTCCAGCGTCAGCAAAATGCAGCCCGCGCCAAAGCCGACCAGAAGCAATCTCCATGGAACGCGATAGGCAATTTCGAAACGAAATTTTCGCGGCTCTTGCTCTTCTGTAGGGAAAGCTGTCAGCTTCCCATTCCAATTGACGAGGAACAACGCGATCGCCGCCGCAATGCAGTTCAACAAACCGGCGACCAAACTCGTTCCCCAAAGACCGAAAGCTTTGACGAGAGAAAGCTCGCCGATCAACGCGCCAACGACCGCGCCAATCGTGTTGAATCCGTAAAGAACACCAATCGCGCGTCCAAAGTGCGCACTTGCAAGATGTCGATCTTCTAGAACAACCGGCAACGTCAGACCCATCGCCGTCGTTGGAATCAAAAGAATTACGAACGAAATCAGAATCCGGAGCGCGAGCAGGACCGATTGATGATTCCAAAGCGCCTGGAAGAGCGGACGCAATAATTCGCCGATAATCGGCAACGCAAAAACGATCGTGCAACCGAAGACCGCGACAGCAATCTCGAGCCCAGCGTACAGTTTCAACGGACGAGTTCGAAATTTCGCTGAAGCGGCGATTGCGGTTCCAAGCGCGAGGCCGGCCATGAAACTGGAAAGGATCAGCGCCGCCGCCCAAATCGAATTACCAAATGCCAGCCCGCTCAGCCGCAGCCAGAGCGTCTCAAAAATCAGCGCGCTGATTCCCGAAAGAAAAAGAACAACCGAAAGAATCGCCAGTCGCACCGCGCGATAATAACGCGCCGGACGACGATGTCACCCAGCGTAATTACTCTTTGGCGAAGTCAACTCTCCCGCTGTCGAGATCGTACACGGCGGAGATGATGCGAACATCCTTTGCGAGGTCGCCCAAGTTCGCTTCGTTGCGAATTTTTTCTGCCATTCGACGCGCGTTCTCGGCCACTGCGAGTTGCGTCGCATCGCCATCCTTGCCTTTGACGGCCTGGACGGCCGGTTGAATATCGCGCACCACCGATTGCACGTGCCCCGGCGCCGTGTCGCCGGCCAACGCGGCAATCACCGCGCCGCATCGTTCGTGACCGAGCACAACAATCAGACGCGCGCCGAGATGTTCGACAGCGTATTCGATACTGCCCAAAGCATGATCATCCACCAGGTTGCCGGCGTTCCGAACTACGAAAAGATCCCCGATGTTTTGGTCGAAGACGATTTCGGGTGATGTACGCGAATCGGCGCAACCGAGGATGATGGCAAACGGATGTTGCGATTGAGCCGTCTCCGCGCGGCGGGCGGCGGTGGGTTTGCCTTGCGAAACTTTGCTGCCGACAAAACGCGTGTTGCCTTCCTTGAGCTTGGCGAGCGCCCCATCCGCGCTCATGGAAGCAGCGGGATGATCCGCGGCAATGAGAAACGTGGCGATGCCTAAGAGACTTACGAACGCGCTAAGCTTTGATATCGTCTTCATGGTGGTACGCGATTATGAGCCGCGTGAGCGCGAGAACGCGAGCAAGATTACCTCGCCGCCGGGCATCCATCAGACGCTCATGAGCGCGCGATCGAGGACTTCGAGGAGGAAGTCGGCATCTTGTTCATTGACGCACATCGGTGGCGAGAAGCGGA
>Ga0209328_10000426_pt1 | contig 10355 bp, 8 predicted proteins | sample JacPinW_OM3H0_M1_FD_187954 | JGI IMG/M metagenome (GOLD analysis project Ga0209328, IMG submission 187954) | Forest soil microbial communities from Algoma, Ontario, Canada - Jack Pine, Ontario site 1_JW_OM3H0_M1 (SPAdes) (version 2) | ecosystem: Environmental > Terrestrial > Soil > Boreal... | reverse complement strand
AGGGGAACTTCGCATTCGTGCGCACGTGGGTGAGCGAGCCGGTCGAGAGCAGCATCATCGAGGCTTGGCCCGACAGGAAGCCGGTCGAGACCGCCGGTCCCTTCTGCTCGCCCGCCGCGTGGACCTTGTGCTTGTGCACGAGGTCCGACCAGAACGTGAGGGCGCCCAAGGTCGTCGGCGTGTCGTAATAGATTTCCCCGCCGTATTCCTCGTTGAAGTAGCGCCCGCCGTTCGACATCGTAAGCGCCGAGAGGATCCAGCCGCCGTAGTCGTAGTTCGACGGCATCAGGATGCCCCAGCGCGTCACGCGATCGCCCTCGCGCCGAACGAGCTTCTTGGCGGCGGCGACGAGGTCGTCCCAGGTCTGCGGCGCCCGATCGGGGTCGAGCCCGGCCTCGCGGAAATGGTCGGCGTTGTAATAGAGCAGCGGCGTCGAGTTCTGGAACGGCACGCCGTAGACCTTGCGGTCGATCACCGCGTTGCCATGGAGCGCGGGGAAGAACTGCCCCATGAATTTTTCGTCGCTGTTGCCGTCGCGCGCGATCAGATCGTCGAAGGCGACGATCTCCTCCTCGATCACCAGGTCGGTGAGGAAATTCGCCGACATGATCACCGCGGCGGGCGGCTTGCCGGCCTGCGTCGCGGAGCGGGTCTTGATCAGGGTCTCGTCGTAGGAGCCGGTGTAGACCGGCGTCGCCTTGATGTCGGGATGCGCCGCGTTGAACTGTTTGATCAGCGTCGCCATGTCGCGCGCGAGCTGGCCGTCGACCGGAACCGGGAAGAACAGGTCGATGTCGGTCGCGGCGCGGGCGCCGCCCGTCCACAACAAGCCGGCCGCGAGCGCGGCCGCGCGCAGGTATTTCACCCAAGCAGAGGTCATCCGAACCCTCCCCTATTTCAGGCCCGAGGCCATGAAGCTGTTGACGAAGCGGCGTTGGAACAACAGGAACCCGACGAGCAGCGGCGCGACCACGAGGAGCGTGCCGGCCGCGGTGACGCCCCACGCCTGCGCGCCTTCCGCGCCGAGCGTGAACATGGCAAGGCCGACCGTGAGCGGCCGCCGGTCCGGCGAATTGATGACCATCAGCGGCCACAGGAATTCGTTCCAGTGCGCGGTGACCGAGACGATCGCGAAGGCGACCATCGCCGGCCGCGTGAGCGGCAGATAGACGTGCACGATCAGCTCCCACCAGCGGGCGCCGTCGGTGAGCGCGGCGTCCTCGAGTTCGCGCGGCACCGTCTGGAACGCCTGGCGCATCAGGAAGGTGCCGAAGGCGGAGGCGAAGTACGGCGCCATCACGCCGGGGAGCGTATCGTAGAGGCCGAGCTGCGCCACCGTGCGCAGGTTCGGCACCAGCAGGACGATCGGCGCCAGCATGAGCTGGACGAGGAACAGATAAAAGAACACGGTCCGGCCGGGAAAGCGCAGGCGCGCAAAGGCATAGCCGGCGAGCGAGATGGTGACGAGCTGCACGGCGAGGATACCGGCGCAGATGATGATCGTGTTGAGATAATAGAGCGCGAAGTCGGCCAATTCCCACGCCTCGGCGAAATTGGCGAGCGTGGGGACGTAGTCCGGCACGAGCGACGCCATGCCGGCGCCGGCCGCGCGCTCGGGCCGGAACGCCGCGACCAGCATCCAGAGAAACGGCACCGCCCAGCCGAGCGCAAGCGCAATAACGAGCAATCGACTGGGCCGCAACGCCGCGCGGACGCTTTTCACGGTCATTCGCGCCCCTCGATATTGTGCTCAAGCCGGCGCAGCGAGAGCGCGGTAAGCGCGATGAGCAGCGCGAGCATGACGACCGTTGCGGCCGCGGCCTTGCCGGGATCGTAGCGCTCGACCGCCTGCTGATAAATGTAGAACAGCAGCAGGTTGGTCGAGTCTGACGGCCCGCCCTTGGTCAAAATGAAAATATGGTCGACCTGGGTGATCACGCCGAGCAGCCCGATCACCAGGACGAACGCGAGCGTCGGGCGCAGATACGGCAAGGTGACGAAGCGCAGCCGCTGCCACATCGTGGCGCCGTCGAGCAGCGCGACCTCGTACGCCTCCGGCGGGATCGCCTGCAGGCCGGCGAGGAAGAACAGCATGTAATAGCCGGCATTCTTCCAAATGGTCAGGCCGATGATCGAGTAGAGCGCCACGTCCGGATCGCCGAGCCAGTTCGCGCCCTGCACGCCGATCTTGGCGAGGTAATAGTCGAGCAAACCGACCCCTGGCAGGAAGATGAAGAGAAACAGCGACGCCGCTGCGACCAGCGGGATCAGCACCGGCAGGAAGAAGATCGAGCGCAGCAGCGCGTTCAACCGCGTGGAATGCACCAGGGTAAGCGCAAAGGCGAGCGCCAGCACCAGGCTGGGCACGATGGTTCCGACCGCATACGCGGCGTTGTTCGAGAGGGCGCGGCGGAACGCCGGATCGGCTGCGAGCGCCTGATAATTGCCGAGCCCGAATGTGCCGGCGCGGCGCGAGCCGGCGTAGAGCGACTGCCACATCACCTGCGCGGTCGGCCAATAGGTGAAGGCGGCAAGGAACACGAGCGAGGGGCTGAGCAACGCAAGGCCGAGAAAATGGCGCGCGCGCCAACGCGCGACGCGCCTCACGCCCACGTCGGCCATTTGCACGACAAGCTCCGCCATTGGCTGTCCCGCCTGCCCCTGCTTTGCCGAGCAGCATGACACTATGCTGACGGAAGCGTGACAATCCCTCCCGGCGCTGTAGGGTGGGCAAAATCGCCTGCACAGGTCTCAAATCTTGAACGACTGCTTGCGGCGATTTTGCCCACGCGGAAATTGCAACGCGTGGGCACGGCGCTTCGCGCCTTTGCCCACCCTACCGCTGCTCGGGTTTCCGCAAAACCGAAACAAAAAACCCGTCAGTTTCCGTGCGTGCCGGGGTCATCAGCAGACCCGCGTCCGACATCACGACGGCGCGGCGGAATAAATAGGCGCGCTCGCCCAGCGCCCCCGCGACTTCCGCGGGCGGCACCAGCGCGAACTCCGGGTGGCGCGCGAGAAACGCCTGCACCTGATCGTCGTTTTCTTCCGCCAGCACCGAGCAGGTGACGTAGGCGATGCGCCCGCCTGGCTTGACCAGCGGCACGGCGCGATCGAGCACAGCCTCCTGCTCCTTCTGGCGCACGGCAAGCGCGCCCGGGCGCACCCGCCACTTCGCGTCGGGATTGCGCCGCCAGACGCCGATGCCGGTGCACGGCGCGTCGATCAGCACCAGGTCGGCGCGGCCGGCGAGATCCGAGAGAACGTCGGCGTTGCCGCGCGGCGTGCGGACCTGAACGTTGCGCGCCCCTGCCCGCTCGAGCCGCGCATGGATCGGCGCGAGCCGGCGCTTGTCGCTGTCGGTCGCGTAGATCTGGCCGTGATTCTCCATCACCGCCGCGAGCGCCAAGGTCTTGCCGCCCGCGCCGGCGCACAGGTCGACCACCTGCTCGCCGCGCCGCGCGCCTGCGAGCAGCGCGGCGAGCTGCGAACCCTCGTCCTGCACTTCGACCATGCCCTTGATGAACGCAGGCTCCGCGTGGATCGCGGGGCTTTTCGCCTCTGCCCGCAAACGGATGCGCAGGCCGAGCGGCGACCATCGGGTTGGCTCGCAGCCCAGTTCGGCGAGCGCGGCGGCTGCGGCATCGCGGTCGGCCTTGAGCATATTGACCCGCAGGTCGAGGGGCGCGCGCGCCGCGAGCGCGCCGAGTTCCGCCGCTCGCTCCTCGCCGAAGACGCGAGCAAACTGCGAGTCGAGCCACTCGGGATAATCGCCGGCGATCCAAGGCGGCGCGTCCGCAAGGTTGGCCGCTGCCAGCCGGCTCCGTTCCGTTTCGGACAGCGGTGCCGGCGCAAAGCGCGCGCCGCTGCACAACGCGACGATCGCATCGAGGTCGAGCCCGCGCTCGAGCCGAAGCATCCCAACGAGGATCGCGCGCGGCGTCTCCTCGCCCATGATCCGGGCGGCCGACGCGCGGCGCCGCAGCGCGTCGTACACGAGGCCGGCGATCGCCGCGCGATCGCCGGAGCCGGCGAAGCGGCGCGCGAGGCCCCAGTCCTTGAGCGCATCGGCGGCAGGCCGCCGGCGCGCGTCGATATCGGCGAGCACCTCGATCGCGGCGGAAAGGCGGGCGGCGGGCGTCATACGCGCGAGGCGTTTCTCGGCGGGCCGGGGCGATCGGTGCGGACTTTCCTCGTCGCCACGCGGGCGATGGGAGCGCCGTCGCTCCTGCTTTGCTTGCGATGCATGACAACGGTTGGCGTCACGGTCACTACTCGCGTCGGTCCTACGGCTCGATCGGGGTCAAGACGTCCAGGGCGCGCTCGTGCCAGAGTTGCCGCGTCAGTCTGCGCTGAATCTTTCCGCTCGTCGTCTTTGGAATGCTGCCCGGTCGAATGAGCACGATCTCATACACCGCAATGTCGTGCTCGTTACTGATTGCCTCGCGGATGCGTTTTTCGATCTCGTCTGTCGATACCTGGTGGCGCTGGGTTCGCTCGACCTCCTGCACGAGGACCAGTTTCTCCAGCCCGCGGTGGTCGACATAAGAAAACGCCACGCCGCAATTCGGGCGCAGCGCCGGATGCGACGACTGCATCGTCGCTTCGATATCCTGAGGATAGTGATTGTTGCCGTAGATGATGATCACATCCTTGATGCGGCCGGTGATATAAATTTCGCCGGCGTGGTCGAGAAACCCAAGATCGCCGGTCCGCAGCCAATGGGCGCCGCCCTCGCCCGCAATCGTCGCGGCAAATGTTTCGGCGGTTGCCGCGGCGTTCCGCCAATAGCCGGCCGCCACGTTGGGCCCCCGTACCCAAATCTCGCCGATCGCGTCCGCTGGCCGTCGCTTGAGCGACTCGGGATCGACGATGGCAATCTCCTCGCCGACGAGAGCACGTCCGCAGCCGACGAGTACCTGGGCATCCGCGCCGCTCTTCGGCGCGACGATGGTGCCTTGTTGCAGCGCCTCGCGACTAACGGTGCGCGTGACGACTTCGTCGCCGGGAAGGCCGCCGGAGATCAACAAGGTCGCTTCCGCCATGCCGTAGCCCGGGTACATGGTGCGCGGGTCGAAGCCGTACGGCGCGAATGTCGCCGCAAACTGCTCGATGGTGGCGGCGCGGACCGGCTCGGCGGCGTTGAACGCGACCTTCCAGGATGACAGATCGATGCCCTCCATTTGGTCCACGCGAAAACGGCTTACGCACAGATCAAAAGCAAAGTTCGGCGCGCTCGAGACCTCCGCTCGATAGCGGCTGATGGCGCGCAGCCAAATCAGAGGTCGTTGGACGAAGCTCGTCGGCGACAGCACCACGTAGAGCGCGCCGAGGTAGAACGACTCGAGGACATTCAGAACAAGCCCCATGTCATGATAGAATGGAACCCACGCGACGTATGTCGAACGTCGCGTATTGCCGAACGCAATGCGGATCATTTCCAGGTTTTGGAGCAGATTGCCATGCGTCACCATCACGCCCTTCGGCGCGGAGGTGGACCCCGATGTATATTGGAGAAACGCGACGTCCTCTCGCGTCAGGGCCAATGGCGCCGTCTCGCCGCCGTTCGGAACCCGAGGCAACGTGTCGACCGCGACCCATTCGAGATTGGCGGGGCGCAAGCGCGCCAGAATATCGCTCCTATTGTCCACCAATCCGCTGCTCGTCAACACGATACGCGCCCCGCAGTCGGCGATGATGCTTTCGCTGGAGTCGCGCGTGCTGGTGCGGCGTGGCGGCATGATCGGCACTGCAATGACGCCTGCCACCAGACAGCCGAAGAACGCGACGATGAAATCCAGTCCGGGCGGGAACATCAGAAGCGCGCGGTCGCCCCGGCGCAGACGCTTCGCCAAGTATGCGGCAACGACGCCGGCGCGCCGATAAAGCTCGGCAAAGGTCAGCTCCGCTTCTTCCGTCCCCTTCTCGGACAGGAAGACATAGGCACGATCATCGGGCTGCTCGGCGGCGCGCCAGCGAAGCAGATCGACCATGGAGGTTAGCTCGGACATTACGCCGGCCTTACGCGGAGCGTGGATTTGCCGTCAGGTACGCTGGTTGGCTTCCCTGGCGTGCCAAGCCAGGTGATCCGCCAAGCGCGCAATGGTCGGTCGTTCGATCATGTCGTCCGACGTGATCGTGACGTTGAGTACCTCCTCGATCGCGAACATGAAGCTGGTGCGCGTGACCGAATCCATGCCCAAGCTCGCGAACGTCGCACTCTCGTCGATTCGATCCGGCGGCAGCCCCATCGTCGTCGCAAGATAATTGACGCACCAACTCGAGATGGCGGCCGCGGTCCACGAGTCGAGGCGAGCGGAATCGGGATCCACGGCGGCAGCCGCGATCGGCGTCGACTTGAGCGGAGGCTGCAGTGGCGGCGAGCTTGAGCTCCTGCGCGGCAATCCTCGGCATTTACGGCACGCGGCAAGGAACGTCGCGATATCGGACTCCACGAGCATTGGCCGCAACGCCGCCACCTGCCCGGGATCGAGATCCCACCAGCGCAATTGCAAAAGCTCGGCGATGACTTCATCGGAGAAGCGCTTGTCGACGACACGCGCCGGATTTCCAAAGACGATGCAATAAGGCGGAACGTCGTCGAGCACCACGGAGCCCAAGCCCACGACGGCACCGTCGCCGATCGTGACGCCCGACAAGATCACCGCGTTCGACGCGATCCAGACATCCGAGCCGACGACGATATCACCGCGCGACTCCCGTCGGCTTGCGGGCTTTTCGCCGCCAAACACGTTTTCCAACGAGAACGTGGTCACCGCCTTGCTGGGATGCTGCCCGCCTAAAATGAAGGTCGCGCCCTTGGCAAAGCTGCAGTACCTGCCGACTTTCAGACGGCCGCCGAAGGTGCGCACGTCGGGCCACCCGTGCGAATAGTCGCCGATTTCAAAACCGTGTCGCGCGACATAATACGCAAGATGGCGCCGCAGATGATGGCTGCGGGGAATACCGAGGCGGTAGAATCGCTGCTGCTGCTTGCGCCAGAAGGGGCTGACCAAACCAATCACCTATTGCTTTTGCTGATCCGCATTTACGCGGATCGCCCACGCACTTCAAGCGCTCTACCGATCAATGTCAAACGCTCACATGCGCGCCTTGTGGGCCGCGAGTTGTGGCTCGAGGCGCGCGAGCACGTTCGCGGGCGAAATCCGCCGCATGCCGTCAAGGGTAACCCGGCCGTCGTCGGGAAGCACCGGATGGATGAAGCGCGAATGGTCCAACACGCGCGTTGCCCCAAACATGCCAAAAGCCGGCGTTCCCACCGCGGCGGCGAGATTCATCGGGCCGGAATCCGGGCCGACGAAACAATCGGCCTCCTTGAGCAGCGCGGCGGCGTCGAGAACGGTGCTGTCACAGGCATTGACCGCCGGCGCACCGGCGGTCGCCGCGATCAACTTCTCGGCGGGGGCGCTCTGCGCCGGGCCGCCGATCAGGAAGACCGTGCCCGTCCCGCGGCGGCGCAGCGCCGCGATGAACTCGGTCCAATGCTCGAGCGGCCACTCCTTGAGCGGGTGCGAGCCGCCGAGGCCGAGCACGATCCACGGACGCGCGTGCCGGCCGTATTTCTTCCGGGCCGCGGCGACCGCGCCCACCGGCAGCTGCAGGTTCGGCTCTTGGCTGACAAGCGGCACCTGCATCTGCGCCATCAACGGGGGCAGCCATTCGAAATGATAGGGCTCGCGCTCGAGCGAGCGATCGACCCCGGGGTTGGTGATGAACCAGCGCTGCGCGCCGAAGCCGACCCCGATGCGGTTGGGAATGCCGGCGAGGAAAGCCGCGACCGCCGGCCGCACTGTGCGATCGAGAAACCAGGCCGTCTCGCAGCTCAGACGCCGCAGCATCGTTATGAGGCGGATGAGATGCACAGCCCGCTGCAGCTCGGGCCCCCGGCTTTCGAAATAGAGCGTGCGTTCGACGCTCGGCTCCGCCTGGAGCAGCTCCCGTGCATGGGTCGACGGCAAGGCAAGGAATATGACCTTGCCGCCCGGCGAGAGCGCCGCGATCGCGCGCAGATACGACAGATTCCAGGTAAGGTCTCCGATGCCCTGCTTGGACTGTATGACGACGGTCGAGGCCATGGATCGAGCGCAGGATCAGAGCAGCACGATGCGGACGGCGAAGACCACCCACATCAGCAACAGCACGAGCGCGCCCGCGGCGAAAGCCTGAAAGCGGTGGCCGGCGTGGTTGGACGTGACGTGGATCGCCGCGTGCACGATGCGCAGCAGGACGAAAATCCAGGCCATGACGACGAACAAGAGATCGGCTTTGCGCAGGAACAGCGCCAGAATGGTGAGCACGTAGTACAGCACCGGCAGCTGGAACTGATTGTGGTAGCAATTGGAAATCTGCTGCACGCGCGGCGGCCAGTTGCTTTGGCCGAGCGCGATGTCCTTGACGCGCACTTCGCCCCGCCGCACGGCGGCGAAACGTACGGCACCCATCCACACCAGCAACGCGAAGGTCAACGCCACCAGCACGAACAGCGGCGCGAGAATGTCTTGAACGGTCATCGGCTATTTCTCACGCGGCGGCGCAAAAGCGCAGCCAACCCGCATTTCGCTTCGCTCATGCGGGCTACGTCTGCGAGGGATAATTCGGGCTCTCGCGCGTGATCGTCACGTCATGAACGTGGCTCTCGCGCAGCCCGGCGGCGGAGATGCGCACGAAACGCGCCCGCTCGCGGAACTCGGCGAGGTTCGCCGCGCCTACGTAGCCCATGGCCGCGCGCAGGCCGCCCGCGAGCTGATGCAGTACGGTCGCGACCGCCCCCTTGTAGGGCACCTGGCCCTCGATGCCCTCGGGCACCAGCTTGAGCGTGTCCTTGATGTCCTGCTGGAAATAACGGTCGGCCGAGCCGCGCGCCATGGCGCCGACCGATCCCATGCCGCGGTAGGTCTTGTAGGAGCGCCCCTGATAAAGGAACACCTCGCCCGGGGTCTCGTCGGTGCCGGCGAGCAACGAGCCGATCATGACGCAATCGGCTCCCGCCGCCAGTGCCTTGGCGAGGTCGCCGGAATATTTGATGCCGCCATCGGCGATCACCGGCGTGTCCGTCGCCTGCGCGACTTCCACCGCGTCGAGGATGGCGGTGAATTGCGGCATGCCCACGCCGGCGACGACGCGCGTGGTGCAGATCGAGCCGGGGCCGATGCCGACCTTGATGGCGTCGGCGCCGGCATCGATGAGCGCCTTCGCTCCCTCCCCGGTCGCGACGTTGCCGGCGACGACCTGCACCGCGTTCGACAACCGTTTGATGCGGCCGACCGCCTCGAGCACCCGCGTCGAATGGCCGTGCGCGGTATCGACCACCACGAGATCGACGCCCGCGGCGATCAGCTTCTCGGTGCGTGCGAAGCCCAGGTCGCCGACCGTCGTCGCCGCGGCAACGCGCAGCCGGCCCTGCTCGTCCTTGCTGGCGTTCGGATTGGCGACCGCCTTTTCCATGTCCTTGACCGTGATGAGGCCGACGCAGCGGTATTTGTCGTCGACCACCAGCAGCTTCTCGATGCGGTGCTGGTGCAGCAGCCGCTTGGCCTCGCCCTGCGAGACGCCCTCGCGCACCGTGACGAGCCGGTCCTTGGTCATCAGCTCGGCGACCTTCTGGCCCGGATCGGTGGCGAAGCGCACGTCACGGTTGGTGAGGATGCCGACCAGCTTGCCGCTGCGCTCGACCACCGGCACGCCGGAGATCCCGTGGTCCTTCATCAAGGTGAGCGCGTCGGCGAGCGTCGCGTCGGGCGCGATGGTGACCGGGTTGACCACCATCCCGGACTCAAACTTCTTTACCTTGACGACCTGTTCGGCCTGCTCGTCCGGCTCGAGGTTGCGATGGATCACACCGATGCCGCCCGCCTGCGCCATGGCGATCGCCATCAGCGCCTCCGTGACCGTATCCATGGCCGAGGCGACGATTGGGATGTTGAGCGGGATGGCGCGGGTGATGCGCGAGCGGATATCGGCCTCGGAGGGTTGCACGTCCGAGAGGGCGGGCTCGAGCAGGACGTCGTCGAAGGTGAGCGCCTCGCGCGGGCTGCCGTTCGATGCTGCCGCCATGGCCAACTCTCCTCGCTCGCTCGGGGCCGCGGGGTGAAAGGATGTCCTCGCCCGGCTGGACGGCCGGGCTTGGCGACTCGGGACCCCGTGGCGGAGTTGGCGGGGGTCGTTAGCACGGGGGCGCGGGTCTGCATAGCCCCGCACCCCAAGATATGGGGGCTCCGGGCGCCGCGGCCGAGCCTTTGGGTGGCAATTTTACTGGCTGCGGCGCTGTGGCCGTGGGATGGCGCGGCACAACAGCCTCCTTTCGCGCCGCATCCGGCCGCGCCCAAGGCGGTGCG
>Ga0209328_10000425_pt1 | contig 10365 bp, 7 predicted proteins | sample JacPinW_OM3H0_M1_FD_187954 | JGI IMG/M metagenome (GOLD analysis project Ga0209328, IMG submission 187954) | Forest soil microbial communities from Algoma, Ontario, Canada - Jack Pine, Ontario site 1_JW_OM3H0_M1 (SPAdes) (version 2) | ecosystem: Environmental > Terrestrial > Soil > Boreal... | reverse complement strand
AGATCTGGTGGAACCGGGAGACGTCTCCCGGACTCAGCGCGATCAAACCGTCGCGGACCCAAATCGCGAACAGAAAGCCGAACGTTCCGCCTAGCAGCGCAATCAAAAAGCTTTCAATCAGGAGTTTTTTAATGATTTGCCCGCGAGTCGCGCCGACCGCAGCGTGAATCGCGAATTCTCGCGAACGCGCAGCGCCGCGCGCGGCGAACAGATTCGCAAGATTGGCGCAGGCGATCAGCAAAACGAGGCCGACAGCTCCAAGCAGTAATCCTAGATTCGTTCGGTATTTGCCAACGAGGTTATCGAGCAACGGCGTAACGACGGCCGTCTCCTGCTTGTTCGTTTCCGGATACGCTTTTTCCAAACGCGCGGCGATCCCTTTCATCTGCGTGCGCGCTTGATCGACAGTCGCGCCGGGTTTGAGTTTTCCCCAAACGTAGATCATCGGATGAATGAACCGCTGCATCCACACGCCGTTATTGCTCCGTCGCATCATCGATAACCAGACGTCGCTGTCCTGCGGCGACGTCATTTGCGGCGGCATCACGCCGATGACGGTGTAGTTCTGATCGTGCAAAGTGATGGAGCGACCGAGCACGCTCGGATCGGCACTGAACGCGCGTCGCCATAAACGATCGCTGATCACTACCACCGGCGGCGCACCGACTTTATCTTCATCCTCGCTGAAGGTGCGGCCGATCTCCGGCGGCAATCCGACAACGTTGAAAAAGTTTCGCGTGACTGAAGCGCAGGAAATGCGTTCCGGATCGCGTCCAGGAATTCCGCTTAAATTGCGCGATTCCTTGTGCGTGGCGGCGAGATGTTCGAAAACTGTATTGTCATTTCGCCAGTCGAAATAATCCGGCAACGCGACCGAGTAATCCTGGCCCGGTCCGGAAGATTCGTTGAGGACCATGATGCGATCCGCATCCGGATAAGCAAGCGGTCGAAGCAGCACCGCATTGACGATGCTGAAGATCGCGGTGTTCGCGCCGATGCCGAGAGCAAGCGTAACGATCGCGACCGCCGAGAATGCCGGATTCTTGATCAACTGTCGCAGAGCAAGTCGAAAATTATTCATAACGCAATGCAACCATGGGATCGACGCGCGTGGCGCGACGCGCGGGGACGAAACAGGAAGCGGCCGCAACCAAGGTTAGTAATCCGGCCACGGCGAAATAAATTGTCGGGTCGAGCGCGTTAACTTTGAAGAGGATGTTCTTCAAGGCCGCGGCGGCGACGACACCGAATAACAACGCGATTCCACCGGCTCCGACTACAAGTCCGATGGCCAATTGCCACGCTCCTTGAGTCATCACCATTCGAAAGATTCGCGCTGCGTCCGCGCCCAATGCCATGCGAATGCCGAACTCTTGGGTCCGCTGGTTCACCGAAAAACTCATCACGCCATAAAGTCCAACGGCGGAAAGAATGAACGCGACGATTCCGAAAATCGTGAACAACGTCGCGATGATGCGATTGCCAGAGAGGATTTCATTGTGAAATCGTCCCGGTGTTCCGGCAAAATAAGTCGGTAGGTTCGAATCGACTTCGGCAACCGCTCTGCTCAAAGCCGGGCCAAGAGTGTCCGCCCGTTGGCCCGTGCGCGGACGAGCAAGGATCGTGCAAAATTGAGGAGCGGGAGATGCGCCCAGCAATGGCATGTAAAATCCAACGCTCTCGGTCTGCTGATCAAACGGACCTTGCATCAAGGTGTCCGGGACCACGCCGACAATAGTTCGCCACGGCTGCGGCTGACCCGGATTGAAGATTCGTACCTGGTGACCAATCGCGCTTTGGTTGCCCCAATACTTTCGGGCAAAACTTGCGTTCACAATTGCGACCGGCTGCTTCGAATCGATATCGTCGACGGTGAAATCGCGGCCTTCGAGAATTTTCAAACCAAGCGTCGTGAAATAACTGTCCGAGACCGATTCGAAATTTCCGCGCGGGCGATCCCGATCCGTGAGATAATTTTGGCCGTCCACCTCGTACTGACCCTGGGCGTCAAAGGTCATGCGAAAGCGACTGCTCATCGCGGTGGAGTCGAACTGCGGATTCGCCCGCAACGAATGGACCGCGCGCTTGAAGAACTCGCGGCGGGCGTCATCGTTGGGATAGGCGCCTTCCATCAAACCCATCCGCGCCGCGTAAACGGCGTTTTCGTCGTAGCCGTAGTCGAGCTTCATCTGATTTCGAATCGATTTAATTTCCAAGGTTGCCGCGATCAAAAGCCCAGCGGTCAGCGCGATTTGCGCCACCACGAGCACACGCGTAATCACATTGACCAGACGGTTACTGTTCCCGCGGCCGCCTTCTTTCATGATCTCGGCCGCGTTGCCTCTGGCGCTCAGAAACGCCGGAACCAAACCGGAGGCGATTGTGGCCAGCAGAGTGATTACCACGGTGAAAACGAGCACGGGTCCATCGATGGTGAACCTCCAGTAGTAGGGTGCCGGAAAGGGCAAGGTGCTGATGGCGCGAACGAAGAAGTCTACTGACCAGTAAGCGATGATCACGCCCGCGAGTGCGCCGAACACCGCGACGACGAAGCTTTCGGTCAACATTTGACGCACGAGCCTCCAACGTGTCGCACCGAGCGCCCCGCGAATCGCCAATTCTTTGGCGCGCAATGCCGCGCGACCGAACTGCATGTTCATCACGTTCACGCACGCAATCAGCAAAACGAGGATGACCGCGGCGAGCATTGCCCAAACTGTCTGGCGAAATTGCACGCCGGTGAATGTATGCAGTAGCGGGTGCACGCTGGCTGACGTAAAATTTTGGTTCGTCTTCGGATTGTCTTCTGCCAAATGACGGGCAAGCGCGATGAACTCCGCGTTCGCTTGATCGAGAGTCACATCCGCCTTCAAGCGGCCCATCACCGCAGGCGCGTTATTGCTTGCTCCAAGTCGCAAGTCGCCGCGTGGCTGTGGCGGAAATTCATTATATAGAGGGGTCCAAAGTTCCTCCGAGATCGGGAACTTAAAATTTGGTGGCATCACGCCGATTATGGTCGCGGCCTTTCCGTTAATTCGAACGCTTTGGCCGACGATTTTGGGATCGGCGCCAAAATCGCGCCGCCAGATTTCGTCACCTAGAAGCGTAACCTTTTCCGCGCCCGGTTTGTTGTCTTCGGCGGTGAAATCGCGGCCAAGGACCGGCGAGACACCAATGATCTTGAAAAAATCCTCGGTTACGTAACCGCCCGTATAACGCTGCGGATTGTTTTTGTAAGTCACGTTGACTGTCGATCCGTTGAGATAGCCGGCCATCATCGAGAATGATTTCTGCGCCGCTTTCAGATCCTCGTAATCCTGCGCGGTCGGAATATTGCCGAGACCGAAATTGTTGTTTTGATCGCTGGCCTTCGGATCGATCAGGCCGACGCTCATCAGCTGTTCTGGATGCGTGAAAGAAAACCCGCGCAACACGATCGCGTTGACGATGGTGAATTGGGTCGTTGCACCGCCAATGCCGAGACCGAGAACAAGCACGGCTAGGAAGCAAAAGGCTTTGTCTTTGAACAAGACTCGCAGACCAACTCGCACATCCTGTTGAAACGAATCTAGAATCATATGTTTAGTTCCTTGCTGGCTCGACCACCCAACCGTCGCGCAGTTGAATGACCCGGTTTCCGTATCCTGCATTTTTTTCCGAGTGTGTGACCTGAATGATGGTCGTGCCCTCGGAGTTAAGTTTTTGAAATAGCTCCATGATCTCTTCGCCCTGGCTCGAGTGAAGATTTCCGGTCGGCTCGTCCGCCAAAATTAATTTTGGGCTGGCGATGATTGCGCGCGCGACTCCGACGAGTTGCTGCTGACCTCCGGAAAGCTGGCGCGGATACAAGTCTTTTTTGGCCACGATCTGAAAACGATCGAGCGCGTCCGCCACAATCGCTGAGCGTTCGTTCTTGCTGACCTTCCGATACGAAAGTGGAATCTCCAGGTTTTCGTAAACCGTCAGGTCGTCGAGCAGATGATATTGTTGGAAGACGAAACCGACCTGCTCGTTGCGGAGGGCGGCCCGCTCCTTGGCTTTCAAATGATGGACGGCCGTGTCGTTGAAAAAATATTCCCCCGTCCAACCATGGTCGTGCATTCCGAGGATGTGGAGCAGCGTCGATTTGCCCGCGCCGGACGGACCCATCACTGAAACGAACTCGTCCTCCGCAATTTCAATGTCAATGTCACGAAGCACGTAGAAAAATTTGCCGTGGCCGAGCGAATAACTGCGTTCGAGATTTCGGAGACGAATCATAGATTCACTCGGCGCGTAATGCTTGAACTGGGTCCACTCGCGTGGCGCGTCGCGCGGGCAACCACGTGGCAATCAGCGCGGCGACTGCGAGCACTGCTGGAGCCACGGTGAATGCAACCGGATCAAGCGCGCCGACTCCGTACAGAATCCCGCTCAGAATTCTTGCAGTCGCAATGGCAAGCAATAGTCCGAGTGCGACTCCACTAACGAGCATGACGGAGCCCTCCCGCATGATCATTCGCAACACCGCCCCGGCTTGAGCACCGAGCGCCATTCGAATGCCGATCTCGCGGGTGCGCCGTGCGACCGAATAGGCTTTGACTCCGTAGAGACCCACTACGGCTAACCCAAGCGCAAGTCCGCCAAAGATGGAGAACAGCGCTGCGCCAGCGCGCACCAGCCAGAGGTCGAAGTTCGAATCAAGATGTTGCGCGAATGTTCGCAGCGAAATGATCGGAATTGCAGGATCGACATCGCGCACGGCGCGTCGAAGCAAATCGGCGGCGACGGCTTCGCTTCCGGGAGCGAGCGAATGAAACCGAACGAAATAAGAAATGTCGCTTTGAAATCCACGCGCGAACGGCAAGTAAATCCCGCCGACCGGTTCCTCCGTTTCAAAAAGCGCGTGGCGCGTTGCCGGAACGATACCGACTATTTCCATGGTCTCTTTCTCTCCGCTGTTCAAATCGGCACTCGTTCCACCCTTTTGGTCCGCATATTGGATGCGTTGTCCAACCGCATCACCATCCGGCCAGAGTTTCTTTGCCAGAACTTCGTCAATAATCGCGACCTTTGGACCGGGCTGGGTCGCCTCCGCTTCACTGAACGCGCGACCCCGAGTCACCGGCAATCCAACGGTTGAAAAATAATCCGCGCCGACGCTGTTCCAAGCCACCTCGAAGGCCAGGCCTTCCGCCGCGGTCGCCGGCTTCGCGTCCGAAGCGGGATGAACACCGGCGCGTTGGACTTTTCTGCTTAATTCAAACATTCCGAACGGAACAATTGAAGAGATGCTCGCGCGCTCCACACCCGGCAATGCCGCCAGTCTCTCATTCAAGTTGCGATAAAGTTCCTGCGCGCGTTTCGGTTCGTAACCCGCCAAGCTGGCATCGACTTCGAGAATGTAGCTCGCGCCCGGTTTTAATCCGGTATCAACCGAGGCAGCTTTGCCTGCACCACGAACGAACAAGGCCGCAGCAGTAATGAGCGCGAGCGAGAAGGCGATTTGCACGACGACGAGCGGGTGGCGCGGCAAAAATTTCCAGCTTCGGCGCACTACATCCTCTCCGGCGTGCTCCTTCAAATCGGTCACCACTGCGCTACGCGAAATTTTCAAGGCCGGGCCGAGCGCGAACATGAGCGTCCCGAGCAGACAAAATCCAAAGGTCGCCGCCAAAATTGCGGGATTCGGTCCAGTCAACCACACAATGTCGAGCGGCATCAACTTGCGCATTGAGCCAACCAGCAGGTCGGTCGACCACAGTCCGAGAATGAGCCCGCCCACTCCTCCGAGGAGCGCCAGCACAAAACCTTCCGTGAGAAGTTGGCGAACGATGCGCCAACGGCTGCCGCCAAGCGCGAGACGGATCGCGATTTCCTTGCGTCGCGCGGTGCTGCGCGCGAGCAACATGTTTGCCAAGTTAAGGCACGCCACCAACAGCACCACCACTGCCATCCCCAGTAGCAATGGCGCGATCGCGATTATCTTGCCGTCGGACCCCGGCGTGTTACTGACCGTATTACGCGACACTCGTTCGGCCATGAAGGTCTGCTCTTTTTGCTCGACCGGGTACGCCTTTTCCAAATTGGCCGCGAGACCTGCAAGGCCAGGTTTGGCTGCCGCCGCGGTTAACCCAGGTTTAAGCCGGCCCATGATGCGCAACTGCGTTCCTCTGCGATCGTCAATGGTAGTCCTGTTTTCCGACCCAAAATCGTTCGCAACCTGATCGTAAACACTCATCGGCAACCAAACTTCCGGCGAAAGAATTTGCATCGTGCCCACAAAACCCTTCGGCGTAATTCCGACGATCGTGAACGCGCGGCCGTTGATGAACACTTGAGAGCCGAGGACCTTTGGGTCGAGACCGTGTTTTTGCCAGTAACTGTAGCTGGCAATCGCGACCGACGTGTTGTGGCCGGGCGTTTCCTCTTCCGGCAAAAATGCGCGGCCTCGCGCCAACGGAACGCCGAGCACGGAAAAGTAGTTCGAGGTAACGATGGCACTGAACGCGCGGCGCGTATCGCCCTTCTGGCCGATGCCGACCAACGCGAGATTGAAACTCATGATATCGGTGAAGACCGTGTTCTGCTCGCGAATGTCGAGATAAGTAGGATAAGAAAAGCCGCGGAATTTTTTCGGATCCTTCTTGTCCTGAGAAAATAGCTGCATCATTTCGTGCGGCTTGATGTAGGCCGGCGGGGCAAAGAAAACCGTATTGACCAAGCTGAATACGGCGGTGTTCACGCCGATGCCGAGCGCGAGCACGGTTACCGCTGCAATCGTAAACCCGGGCGCCTTAAACAGCTGCCGGAACGCAAATTTAAAATCATGCATCATGGTCAGGCGTTGTGGCTGAGCGCGATCATTGGATCGGCGCGGGTTGGCGAAACCGGAATGCGGTCGAGACCCTGCGCCGGAAATTTTTTCCAAAGCGAAACTAACTCGTTGGGCACGCGATACGGCAGCGGCCGGACTAGCAGCGCATTGATCAAACTGAAAACCGCGCTATTCGCGCCAATCGCCAAGGCCAGCGTTGCAATCGCGATCACCGTGAAGCCGGGACTTTTTGCCAAGCCCCGCAGCGCCACTTTGATCTCGCTCAGCATATCGCTGGTGATTGTCGATTTTACATTTCGTTAGGCCGCGATCCGGCTGTCTTCTACAACCCGACCGTCGAACAAATGGACCGTGCGATCGGCGTGCTGCGCGAACCGCTCATCGTGCGTCACCATGCAAATGGTCGCGCCGCCGGCATGCAATTCCTTGAGCAGATTCATCACCGCTTCGCCATTGCGTGAATCGAGGTTTCCAGTCGGCTCGTCCGCGAGCAGGATCGCCGGTTTACCGGCGAGCGCGCGGGCAACCGCGACGCGTTGCTGCTGACCGCCCGAGAGCTGGCTCGGCAAATGTTTCGCGCGATGCGCCATACCCACGCGATCGAGCGCCTGGGTAACCAAAGTTTTCCGGTCGCCCGCGCTCATCCCGCGATAGGTCAGCGGGAGTTCGACGTTTTCGAAAACGGTAAGGTCGCCGATCAAGTTGAAACTTTGGAAAATGAAACCGATCTCGCGGTTACGGATTCGCGCGCGATCCGCAAACGAGAGAGTCGCGACTTCGTTGCCTTTGAGCGCGTAACTTCCGTTCGACGGCGTGTCGAGTAGACCCAAGATCGACAATAACGTCGATTTGCCGCAGCCTGATGGCCCGGCGATCGAAACGTATTCGCCGTCGCGAATGTCGAGATGAATTCCCGACAGCGCGTGCGTCTCCACTTCGTCGGTGAGAAACACTTTGGTGACCGAGTTGAGCCGGATCAACGGGGTCGAGCCGTTTCCACCGGAAGTTGATTTGCGAGGATTAACTGAGGTTGATGTCATATTGGGTTTGGTGATTTCGAACTGCGGAAATTAGTTGAGGCGGATTCTTTCGTGGGAATCCCACGCGCTAGTGTCAGATAGAATGACCTGGTCGCCGGGATTCAGGCCGCTCACGATTTCAATCGTGTTTACCGAGCTCTTGCCCAGCTTCACTGGCGTCCGGACTGCTTCGCTGCTGCCGGGAACGAGCTTGAACATTCCAACGGTGTTGTTTTCCTGCCCAAAAGCAGGCCGACCGACAAAGACGACGTTGTCCAGCCGCTCCAATTCGATGGTTCCGTCAACACTGAGATCGGGCCGCGCGCCTTTTGGCAATTCTTCGTCGAACGCAACATCGACAGTCACGGTTCCCTGCTCCACCGCCGGATCGACGCGCTTGACGTGACCTTTCACAACACCGTTGCGGGTATCGATGGTCGCTTGCTGGCCGGGCTGAATGTCCTTGGCCTGGGTCTCAGCGATTTTGACCTGTGCCTTCAGTTTCGATGGATCAGCAACGCGCGCGAGATTGTCACCCGGTTTCAAGCGCTGACCGACCTGCACCGGCAATGCCTGCAATACACCGGACATGCCGGCCTTCACGTGCAACCCTTCGACTTGGTCGAGTTTTAATTTCGCAAACTGGTTCGCTTGATCGACAGCCTGCTGTTTCGACGCGAGCTGCGGTTCAATCGAATCGCGCGAAAATGCCAGGCGCTTTAACTCAATGTCGTCTGTCTTCTGACACTCCTCTTCTTTGATCTTGGAAGTCTTATAAACGAGGTCGGCCACGAGACCGTTCTTCGCCAATTGATCGTTCGTTTGGCGTTCCATCTTCGCCTGCTCGTAAGCAGAATGTGCCACCGCCGCCTTGGATTCCTGATCGAGAAGCTCGCGCTGCAACGTTGCCTTCTCGCTCGCAAGGTCCGCTTCCGCAGCCTTCGCCTTCGATACTGCTTCCTGTGCGCTTTGTTCGAGTTCCGGACTGGTCAACTCCAATATAACGTCACTGGCTTCGACTTTTGTTCCCGGCCAGATCAGAATTTTTTCGACGCTGGCTTCCGTCGTCGCGGGAAGCCAACGAAATTCCTCGGGAACGAGCGTTCCCAATCCGCGAACTTGTCGCACCATCGGGCCGCGCTTCACGGTGTCGATCCAAACACTCGAGCGGTCCACGCTCGGCGCTGCCGGTTTCAATCGCGACAACGCGAACGTCGCCAAAATCAATCCGACCGCGCTCCCCGCGATAATCAGAATCCGTCGTTTCCGCTTTTTCTCGGCAATACCCTTTCGGGGAACGTCCATGGAGGAAAGGCCCGGCGTAAAACCGCTCGGCCGGACAATGGTGTGATCGTCGTCGGGGTGTGGTTGTGGGGTCACAGGGGTCACAACGCGATTAGAACAACGGCAATGTCCGAACGAGGTGGATCATCGCGGAAGCGCTAGCCGCGATTGGCACAAGCGCCGAGGCAATGAGCGCGGCGAAAATCGCAGCGTTGCTCAGAAAGTCCTTGTTGTCTTCGGTATCGAAATAGTCGCGGCTGATGTCGCGGAACGATTTCGACATTTTCGCGCAACGGCCGGTCAAATTTTCCAGGCTCGAGGCTTGGTATTCATAATCAACGAACGGAAACTTCCGCGCGTTCTTGGTAGTCAGAGTGGTTGGTTTCATAATTTCTTTCCCTCTCGTCTCTAGTGAGAAGCGTTTCGACCGCTCACTGGATTCAAAAGTTTTTTCATTTCGACAACCCCTATTGCAATGCCCATGCCACGGGCCAAAACAAAGTCCTAAGTCCCTGATGACCAGTGATTAGAACTTTTTGGTGTTTTCTTCACGAGTCGCGAAGTGATCCGCTCGTGGGACGATTCCGTCCCGCTTTCGGGACTAGTTCTGTCAGTTCAGATCGGACTATTTCGGCAAACGCAGAACCGCTTCCGCGCCGGTGCCATCTTTGCGATTCGCCAAACTCAGCGTGCCGTCGTGTGCTTCCGCAATCTGCCGGCTCAAGGTGAGGCCAATCCCCGATCCCTCTGGTTTGGTTGTGAAAAATGGAACAAACAGATTCGCCGGGTTCATGATGCCCGGTCCTTCATCTGTCACGCTGACTTCAATGCCATCGTCCGCCTCGCGCCAGCGCATCGTGACCGCACCGTTTGTTTCGAGGGCGGCATCCACCGCGTTGTGCACGAGATTAATCAGCACCTGTTCGATCTGGGCCGCGTCCGCGCTGATCTGCACCGTCGGTCCGGGCACAATTTGGACTTTGAGGCGCGGTTCGAGATTCACCACGCGCTGAACCAATTCCCCAAGATCGACATCTTCCATTTGCGGCGGCGGAAGTTTGGCCAGGCGGGTGTAGGCCTGCATGAATCGGCTGAGCGAATCCGCGCGTGCGGCGATCGATTTCAATCCACTCTCCGCATCGTCTTTCCAATCGCGCGGCATCGGCTCGCGGCGCAGGAGATTTTCCAAACTGCCGGCCAACGATTTGATCGGCGCGAGCGAGTTATTCATTTCGTGACCGAGCA
>Ga0209328_10000424_pt1 | contig 10403 bp, 8 predicted proteins | sample JacPinW_OM3H0_M1_FD_187954 | JGI IMG/M metagenome (GOLD analysis project Ga0209328, IMG submission 187954) | Forest soil microbial communities from Algoma, Ontario, Canada - Jack Pine, Ontario site 1_JW_OM3H0_M1 (SPAdes) (version 2) | ecosystem: Environmental > Terrestrial > Soil > Boreal... | reverse complement strand
ATCCACGTGGTGCGATCGTCGTGGAAGGCGATCGCTGCGGGCGTGGTCATGGGCGCATTCATCTACCTGATGAACCCGCACGGGCGCCTGATGCTCTTCGTCGTGGTGTTCGCGTCGGCCGCGATCTACGCGTTGGTGTTGGTGGCGCTGCGTGTTGCCGACCGAGAGGAGATCGCCCTGATCCGCAACGCGCTCCGCCTTCGCAGCTGACCGCGCGCGGGTCCTGTTCAGATCGAGGCGGTCGCCCTGCTCGACGGAGCGGTGCGATGCCCTGCGGCGTCTTGCAGGTCGGCGAGCACCGCCATTGCGGCGTTGCGGCCGTTCGCCGCAATCACACTGCCGCCGGGATGTGTGGCGGCGCCACACATGTACAGGCCCTCGCCCAGGGTGCGCGGATGGAAGCGGTTGCGCCACATCTGGCTCGGCAGGCATTCACCCTGAAAGATGTGGCCGCCGCGCAGCCCCACGTGCGCCTCGATGTCGGGCGGTGCGAGCACCTGCCGTTCGACGATGCAGTCGATGACGTCGGGCGCAAAGCGCGCGACCTCGGCGAGCGCCGCATCAGCCACGGAGTCGCGCTGCTCCTCCCAGGTGCCGTCAGCGAGATGGTAGGGGGCGTACTGGGCGAACACGCTCATGACATGCGCTCCCTCGGGAGCGACGCTGGCGTCGTACGCACTGTGGAAGTACAGCTCTGCCCAGTGCGGCGCAGCGCGGCCGCGGCGGCTCTCGTCATATGCCGCTTGCGTGCCGTCGATGCTGCGCGCCACGGTGATCATCGATCGGTGCGGTTGGATTTCGGTGGTCGCCGTGAAGCGCGGCAGGCGCGAAAGCGCGCAGTTGATCTTGAGCACCGGGCCCTCCATGCGCCACGAGCGCACGCGGTCCACAAACGAGGCGGGCGCGTTCGCTCCACACAGGTCGAGTGTTGTCAATGGGTCGGCATTGCTGATGACGGCAGGTGCAGCCAGGTGCGTGCCGTCCTCCAGCAGCACACCGGCGCCGGGAACCATCGCCGCGACACGAGTGCCCGTGACGATGACCGCCCCTGCCGCTCGCGCAGCGTCGGCGATCGCAAACGAGACATTGCCCATGCCGCCGTGCACGTATCCCCAGCTGCCGCCGCGGCCTTCGAGGGTGCCCATGCTGTGCATCGCGTGGATGGCGGCGGTACCCGGGTCGCGGGGACCCGCCCACGTACCGATCAATCCCTGTCCGTGCAGCGCGGTGCGCAGCCGCTCGTCACGGACGTGGCGCTCGACCACGTCCGCTATCGGCTCGTCGAAGAGCACGTCGATGAGCTCAGTGTCGTTGCCGAGCAGCTCCTCCATCTCGGCACGCGCCGGAGCCTCGCCCAGCCACGTGTCGCGTTCCGGCGCACGGAGTGCCGCGCGGATGCGCGCAAACAGCTGCGCGTAGCGCTCATAGCCGTCCACATCGGCGGGGGAGAGGGCCGCGATTTCGGCCCGGTTGCGCTCGGGGTTGTCCCACAGGGTGAGCGCCGTGCCGTCGTCGAAGGGGCACCACAGATGCGGGTTGATCGGATGCACGCTGTAGCCGTGCTCGCGCAGACCGAGCTCGTCGACCACGCGGGGGTGCAGGAGGCCGACAAGATACGCGCAGGGGCTCACGACAAAGCGTTCGTCGTCGAACGGTCGCTCCAGGGTGCAGGCACCGCCGATGCGGTCGCGCGCCTCCAGCACCAGCACGCGCAGTCCGGCGCGGGCGATGTATGCCGCGCACGTCAGACCGTTATGGCCGGCGCCGACGACGATGGCGTCCCATTGCTGGCGCAGCTGCTCGTGGTCGGACATCAAGCAGCGACCTGGAGAATCACCTTGCCGATCACCTCTCCATTTTCGAGAGCGCGGTGCGCCTCCGCGGCAGCCTCGAGTGGGAACACCCGGCCGATCACCGGGTGCAGCGAGCCCTCGTCGAATGCAGGAAGCACGTGCTCGACGAAGTCGGTGACGATGGCTGCCTTCTGCTGCGCGGGCCGCGCGCGCAAAGCGGTGGAGATCACAGAACCCCGAATGCGCATGAGCTTGCCCAGGTCGATCTCTGCGGTGGTTCCTCCCTGCATACCGATGACCACCAGCCGGCCGTCTGGGGCGAGTGCGTCGACGTTGCGTTCCAGGTATGCGGCGCCCATCACATCCAGGATGACATCGGCGCCATGCCCATCGGTGATCTCGCGCACACGGGCGACGAAATCTTCGGTGGTGTAGTCGATTCCCCACTCAGCGCCGAGCTCGCGAGCACGCTCCAGTTTCGCGGCCGACCCGGCGGTCACGATCACGCGCGCGCCGGCCCGGCACGCCAGTTGCACGGCTGCCGTGCCCACGCCGCCGCCGCCGCCGTGGATCAGCACCGTTTCGCCGGGGCGCAGGCGGCCGTGTGTGAACAGGGCGTCGTGCGCGGTGATGAACACCTCGGGAATGCCCGCCGCGGTGACGAGATCCATCTGCCGAGGCGCGGCCATCACCTGACCAGCCGGCGCGCGCAGGAGCTCGGCGTAGGCACCGCCTTCGACAAGCGCCATCACGCGGTCGCCCACGCGCCACTCGTCTACGTCGATGCCGGTCGCCACCACCTCGCCGGCGGCCTCCATGCCCAGCAGGTCGGACGCCCCGGGCGGCGGTGGGTAGAAACCCATACGCTGAAGCAGATCGGCGCGGTTGACCCCGGCACCGGCGACCCGCATCAGCACGTCGCGCGGCCCTGGAACCGGGTCGGGCACCTCGGCGAGGCGCAGAACCTCAGGCCCACCCGGATGGTCGATGACGATCGCCTTCATCGCTCAGGCGCAGAGCCGGAGCTAGAAGACGCGGCCGCCCAGCGCGGCGTTGTTGGCGGGCCCGGTGAACACGGCGCCCACGCCGGCGGTGTTGGAGAACTGGCCGAAATCTATCTGCCAGTCCGCCTCACCGTTGCTCAGGTCAGCAAGGTTGCCCGTGTTCTTGATGATGACAACGTCGCCGATTAGGCTCCAGTTGTAAAAGGTGGTGGCGCGTTCGGTGCTGAGATTGACGCACCCGTGCGAGACGTCGTAATGGCCTTGCTGGCCCACGGACCACGGGGCTGCATGAATGAAGAACCCGTTGCTCGAGATGGCGGTGTCGTAAAAGACGTCCTCGTTGTAGAAGTTACCCGCTCCGGGGATGCACGCCGTCGCTGTGTGGAATGTGGAGCACGAGTTCATCTTCACCTTGTAGGACTTGTAGAGCACGGTCAGCGTGCCGTCGAGCGTCGGGTATCCCGCCTTTCCCATGCTCACCGGCCACGTGTTGATCAATTGGTCGTTCTCGTATACCAGCATCTGGTGCGTGTTGTCGTCGATCATCGAGACGTGCTTGGCCCCGACGGTGAAGCTCGACGCCCAATCACCGAGGCCCCAGACGCCGTTTCCCGCGTTGAAACCCTTGAGGTTCGCGGTGATCGTCACCTTGGTGCCGGCGGGCCAGTAGCTCTGGGTGCGGAAGTGCACGTTGCTATCCGAGAACCAGTGCCACGCGCCGAGGACGCCCGGCGTCGATGTCACCTGGATGCGTTGCAGCAATGCTGCTTTATGGTCGTCGGGAATCGAAGTGTTGAAGCGAAGGTCGATGGGCTCCCCGACTCCGACGGTGCTCCCGTCGCCTGGGCTGCGGGTGGTGAGCAACCGATCCTGGGCCTGGAGCGTGGTGAACACCGCTTTGGAGGTGATGTTCTGCCCAGCGCCGTTTGTGGCCGTCGCCTGGATGGTGTAGCTGGCCTGTGAGTCAAGCCCGCCGGTCAGCCTCCAGTTGCGGCTGTCAGGAGACATCTCGCCGGTGGGTGCGCTGGCGCCGGCTTCCTGCACGGTGACGGCCGTCAGGCGCCCTGAGTCGGCGGTGACCACAACGGGGGTGTCCAGCGCGACGCCCTTGCTCTGGTCAGATGGCGTGACGTGGATGTGCGGCGGACCCACCGATACCGCCTGCGCTGCCGGGCTGTTATGCCCGGCCGGGACAGCCGGTGTTCCGGGCACCGAGCACGACGCCAGGAGAAGTCCGAGCGTTGCTCCCACGACCGCTATTGCAGTCATGCCGGGCCGCGGACGACGCACCATCTGCCTCCACCGTACCATTGTTCGATTGATCCACAGAGCGGGCGCCGGCGTGTGCCCACTCAACTGAAACGCCCTCGTCACCGCGCCGGTTTCAACCGGGTTCCACATGTGAAGGGCGCCGGAGCTCAATGGTAACGCCCCTCATCTCGGCCGCCCAACTGGCGGATGCGCTGCAGGCGCGTTCGCCGATCACGATCCTCGATGTCCGCTGGGCGCTTGGTGGCCCGCTCGGAATCGATGAGTTCGCCCGTGGGCACATCCCCGGCGCGCAGTTCGTCGACCTCGACGCGGAGCTGGCCGCACCGCCAGGGCGGGGAAGGCACCCGCTGCCAGAGCCCGCCGCGTTCCAGGCGGCGATGCGATCTCACGGCGTGCGTGCATCGCAGCCGGTCGTCGTGTACGACGCCGCCACCGGCATGGCCGCAGCCCGGGCGTGGTGGACGCTGCGCTACTTCGGCCACCCGGACGTGCGGGTGCTCGACGGCGGACTCGCGGCCTGGCAAGCGGAAGGACACCCGGTGACAGCTGCGGAGACTCTCGCACTGGTGGGCGACTTCAACGCCGTGCCCGGCTCCATGCCGGTGCTCGACGCCGCCGCCGCGGCACAGCGCGCTGCGGACGGAGTCCTCATCGACGCGCGCGCACCCGAGCGCTTTCGCGGAGCGGTCGAGCCGGTCGACCCAGTTGCGGGGCACATTCCTGGGGCTCGCAACCTGCCCGCCGCCGGCAACAACAACGCGGACGGCCGGTTCCTGTCCGAGGATGAACTTCGCGGACGCTTCGCAGCGGTTGGCGCCATTTCCGGCGCAAACGTCGGCGCCTACTGCGGGTCAGGTGTCGTCGCTGCGCAGGAGATCCTTGCCCTTGCGGTGGCCGGCGTCGACGCGGCGCTGTACGTCGGCTCGTGGAGTGAGTGGATCACAGATCCGGAGCGGGCGGTCGCCACCGGGGACTGACCAGGGGCGATCTCGCAGCGTCGCGTTCACGCTGCCCAAATCGGCGGTACAGTGCCGACTGTTCAGTCGCACTACATGGATCCAGCATGAACGCAGTCCTTCCCGACCGTTGGCTACGCCTTATTCCGATGACCGCGGATCGCGGATTGAGGCTTGTCCGCGGCGACGGTGCCTACGTCTGGGACGAGGACGACCGTCGCTACCTGGACCTCGACAGCGACCACGGCTCGAGTCTTCTGGGCTACGGACAGACGTCGGTGGTCGACGCGGTGGAGCGCCAGTTGCGCCGGTTGACCGCGGCCCACCACTCATTCGATCACGACGCGCGTGACGAGCTGGTCGAGGCGCTCAGCGTCCTGGCGCCCGAACCGCTGTCACATGTCGTGGTCGTCAACACAGACGTCGAGGCGATCGAGGTGGCGCTCACCGCGGCACGCATCGTCACGCGCCGGAGTCGAGTCGTTGCCATGCACGGCGCCTCGCGAGGGCATCCCGGGGAGGCTCACAACGACTCGAAGGGCAGTGTCGCGAAGCATCGAGTGGTGCGCCGCGATGAAGACGCCGTCCGGGTGCCATACGGCGACCTGGACGCGTTGGAGGCGGCACTCGACCGTCGCGTCGCAGCGGTGATCGTGGAGCCCATCCAGGGCGACGCGGGCGTGGTGATCCCGCCGGATCGGTACCTCGCGGGCGTTGCCGAGCGCTGCTCCCACCACGGCGTCATGCTGATCATCGACGAGACCCAGACCGCGCTGCGCACGGGATCGCTGCTGGTCAGCACCCGGCAGCGCGTGCTGCCGGACATCCTCTGCCTATCCCGCGGCGTCGCCAACGGGCTGCCCATCGGTGTCATGGTCACCCGGACCGAAATCGCGAAGCGGTTGCAGCTGCGCCCCGGCTGGCACGACAGCACCGACGCGAGCAACCCGCTCATCTGCGCTGCGGCGACGGCCACGTTGCGCATCGCCACGAATCCCACGCTCCAGGGCCACGTGAACTCCGTGGGCGATTATTTCATCGCCCGGTTAAAGGCACTCCGCCTCGCGGGCATCCGCCACGTACGCGGGAGCGGGCTCATGATCGCCGTCGAGTTGCGTCACGCTGCGGCGCCTGTGCTGCGCAGCCTGGCGGAGCGTGGGGTACTGGCCATCCCTGGCAGCAACGGAGTGATCATGTTCTTCCCGCCGCTCATCTTGGAACGGCGCCAGGTGGACGTGGCCGTCGAGGCGCTCGCGGCAGCCATCCGCGGTGGCCGGCGTGGCGGCCCGGAAGACGACGAGGTAACCCTTCGCGGGGTGGCGACCCGGCGCGTCAAGCGTTAGTTCAGCCGCTCCACGATCATCGCCATCCCCTGACCGCCGCCCACGCACATGGTCTCGAGCCCGATTGTCTTGTCGAGCGTCTGCAGATCGTTGAGCAGCGTGCAGAGGATGCGCGCCCCGGTCATCCCGAACGGATGGCCGAGCGCGATGGCACCGCCATGCGGATTGAAGCGATCGTCGAACGGGTCGATGCCGATGGCACGTGCGGAGGGGATCACCTGAGCGGCGAACGCCTCGTTGAGCTCGACCACGTCGACGTCGTCGATGCTCATGTTCGCCCGCTCCAGCGCCTGTCGTGATGCCTGGATGGGTCCCAGGCCCATGTACTCGGGAGCGAGCGCGGTCAGGCCGGTGGAGATGACGCGGGCGATCGGCGTGATGCCGAGCTCCTTGGCTTTGGTATCGGACATCACCACGACAGCGGCGGCGCCGTCGTTGAGCGGGCACGCGTTGCCGGCGGTGACGGTTCCGTCCTCGCGGAAGACGGGTGCGAGCGCGGCGAGCTTCTCCAGCGTCGTGTCGCGACGCGGGCCGTCGTCCTTGGTGAACATGCCGTCGCCGTTCGGCAAGGGCACCGGGATGATCTCCCGGTCGAAGAAGCCGCTGTCCTGTGCGGCCACCGCGCGCTGCTGGCTGCGCAGCGCGTACTTATCCTGCTCCTCGCGCGAGATCTCCTCCCGGCGGGCCACGTTCTCCGCGGTCTGTCCCATCGCGATGTAGATGTCGGGATAGCCTTCCGCGTTGCCCGGCTGCAGGCGCTCGTTCTGGCACTGCGGCATGTCACTCGTGCCGTTGAGAAACCGCGAGACGCATTCCACGCCGACGCTCAGAAAGACGTCTCCCTCACCGGCGCGTATGGCATGCGCGGCGATGCGCGTGCTCTGCAGCGATGACGCGCAATATCGCGTGATCGTCGTGCCCGGGACGTCGAGGCGAGCGAGGATGCTCACCACCCGGCCGATGTTGAAGCCCTGCTCGCCACCGGGCAGGCCGCAGCCGCAGATCAGGTCCTCGATCTCACCGCGGTCGAGCTGAGGGACCTTTTCGAGGACCTTCTCGACGATGGTTGCAGCCAGGTCGTCGGGCCGGACGTTGACCAGGGAGCCCTTCATCGCTCGCCCGATCGGGGAGCGGCCGGCGGCGACGATGACGGCTTCGGGCATGGGGGCGGTACCTCGTAGCGAAGTTGACGTTGGTGTCAATTGTGCCGCCGGCGGACGCCGGCCTGCGCGGCCCCGCTGAGGCGGCATACGTTTCACCTATTCTCCCCGCGGAGCGCAGGCCAGGAGGCAGGAGAACAGCGCGTGGACTACTTCATCACGGGATCGACCGGGTTCATCGGCCGGCACTTGGTTCCGCTCCTGCTTGCCCGGGAGGGAAGGTTGTTTCTCCTGGTGCGTCCAGGCTCGCGGGCCCGTTTCGCGGCGCTGCGCGAGCGGCTCGACCCTGAGGGCGAACGGCTCTTTCCGGTGATTGGCGATATCGCTGACCCTGGGCTCGGTATCGCCGAGGAGGACAAGAAGCGGCTGCAGGGCGCGACCGTGTACCACCTCGCCGCCGTGTACGACCTGGTCGCCACCGAGGAGGAGGCGGAGCGGGCCAACGTGCAGGGCACGCGGAACCTCGTGGCATTGGCCAACAGCATCCAGGCTGCGCGATTGCATCACGCCAGTTCCATCGCCGTCGCCGGGCATTACGAGGGCGTCTTCACCGAGGCGATGTTCGACGAAGGCCAGCCGCTCGACCATCCGTATTTCCGCACCAAGTACGAATCCGAGCAGATCGTGCGCCAGGAGGCGACAGTGCCGTGGCGCGTCTATCGACCCGGCATCGTGATCGGCTCGTCGGAGACCGGGGAGGCGGATCGCGTCGATGGCCCCTATTACGCCTTCAAGCTGATCCAGCGGATGCGCGACTCCTTCCCGCAGTGGATGCCGTTCATCGGGCCCGAGGGAAGCCCGCTCAACCTCGTCCCTGTCGACTTCGTGGCCAAGGCCATCGATCACATCTCGCATCTCGACGGGCTCGACGGACAGGCGTTTCAACTCACGGATCCGAATCCGCTGTCGCTGGGCGACACCATCAACACCTTCTGCCGCGCGGCTCATGCGCCGGAGTTCGCGCTGCGGTTCGACCGACGCATGGCTCGCATGCTCCCGTCGAGCGCGGTGTCCGCGGTCGGAAGCCTGCCCGCGGTCAAGAGAATTGTGGACGAGGTGCTCGACAAGCTCGGCGTTCCGGCTGCGGCCTTGCAATATGTCGACTACCGCGCGACGTTCGATTCGACCGAAGCGCAGAAGGCGCTCGATGGCACCGGCATCAGCTGCCCGCCGCTTCACGAGTACGCGTGGAAGGTGTGGGATTACTGGGAGCGGCACCTGGACCCGGAGCTGCCCACGCCGGCCAACGTCCGGCGCGTGGTCTCAGAGAAGGTGGTGCTCATCACCGGCGCTTCGAGCGGTATCGGCCGCGCCGTGTGCAGCCACCTGGCGGCGTCCGGTGCCACGTTGATCGGCGTGGCGAGATCCGAGGACAAGCTCGAGGAGATGCGTGCGGCGGTGGAGGCTGCCGGCGGCCGGGCCGCTGTCTATCCCACCGACCTCAGCAACCCCGAGGCGTGCCGTGAGCTGGTGGAACGGGTTATCGCCGATCACGGCCGCGTCGATGTGCTGATCAACAACGCGGGCCGTTCGATTCGCCGTTCGGTGCTGAACTCGCTCGATCGCTTCCACGACTTCGAGCGCACGATGCAGCTGAACTACTTCGGCGCGGTGGCGATGATTCTCTCTGTCGTTCCGGGGATGCGTGAGCGGGGTGACGGACACATCGTGAACATCACGTCGATCGGCGGCCAGACGTATCCCCCGCGGTTCGCGGCGTACGTGGCGAGCAAGAACGCGCTCGACGGCTTCTCGCGGTGCTTTGCTCCAGAGGTATCCGGCGATGGGATCGACATCACCACGATTCACATGCCGCTGGTTCGCACGCCGATGATCGCGCCGACGGGTATGTATCGCAACTTTCCGACGATCAGCCCCGACGAGGCGGCCGACATGGTGGTGGAGGCGTTGATCAAGCGGCCCCATGAGGTGTCAACTCGCGTCGGCAAGTTTGGTGAGCTGGTGCACGCGGTCGCTCCCGGAATCCATCATCTGATCATGAGCGGCGCGTACCACATGCTCCCGGACTCCGATCAGAAGAAGGAGGCAGCCGGTGACCGTGCGGAGCAGCCGGTGACCCCGGAGGCCTACGCGCTCGGCATGCTCATGCGAGGCATCCACCTCTAGCTCCTATCGCGAGGGGCCAGCCCCGGCTCGTTTGGAAGCGCCCCGATGGGGTATGCTGCCTGTATCCGCTCCCGATGAGCGGTGTTCGCTCGTGGTCGTCCCTCCTTCTCGTACGGACGCGCAGCGTCTGTTCGTAAATCTGAGAAGGGCAGGAGATACCAGATGACTGGTAGCGTCAAGAAGGTCGTTCCCGAGCGCGGGTTCGGCTTCATCACCGCTGAGGATGGAGAAGAGTATTTCTTTCATCGCAGCGGTCTCGACAGCTCGATGAGCTTCGAGAACCTGGCTGTCGGCGAGCGTGTGAGCTTCGAAGTCGAGCGCAGTGACAAAGGTCCACGCGCCCGGCAGGTTCGCGCCGCCTAAAGCTAGGTAGGGAGACGCTTCCGGTCGTCACGGCTCTGTCCGTGGCGGCCGGGAGCGCAACTTCCGCGTAGCTCCGCGATGGAGCTACTTCGTGAAAATGGACGTATCCATCGTCTCGGACGAGGCCCAGCTGCCGCGGCTTCTACCGCTGATGCGAGCCTATTGCGACTTCTACAACGTCGCGCCCGACGACGCCGCGCTGCTTGCAATGTCGCGAGCATTGATGGCGGATCCGGCCCGAGAAGGAGTGCAGTTCCTTGCCACCATCGATGGCGAGGATGCGGGCTTCGCCACGGTGTTCTGGAGTTGGGAGACCTCGATCGCCGGCCGCGTCGGCGTCATGAACGATGTGTTCGTCGTGCCCCAGGCGCGCGGACGCGGCATC